>Ga0210394_10000033_pt1 | contig 316184 bp, 274 predicted proteins | sample IncBWC12MmetaG_FD_160121 | JGI IMG/M metagenome (GOLD analysis project Ga0210394, IMG submission 160121) | Forest soil microbial communities from Barre Woods Harvard Forest LTER site, Petersham, Massachusetts, United States - Inc-BW-C-12-M | ecosystem: Environmental > Terrestrial > Soil >...
AGTCGAGCATGATGGTGGTAGTCCATTCGGCCTCCTGGTTGGCTTTTGCTTCGCAACATCAGCTTCCCAGTTCTCGGCCGGATGGACAACAACCTATTGAAACTTCACATTTAGCCCCTGAAGAAAGTAGTTAAATTCCTCAGGCGCGATTTCCGAGGGTATGCGAAATAATTTGTGTCATTGGGTAGCGCACGCCGCGATAATCCACGCGCGAGGCATAATCGCTCAAGGTCATGAACAGCAGTAGGGCCAGCCAGAAAATTCCAGCGATGATCACCAGCTTGGTCCGCTCCGGCGCATACTTTGCGTGCATGAAGATCAGCACCACCAGCGTCGCCTTAACGGTCGCAATCAGCAATGCCACAACAATGTTGAATCTTCCCAGATTAACGAACGCCGCAAACACGGTGATCCCGGTCAACGCCAGCAGCGTCAGGATGATCACCAGATACGTTCCCGGCGAAACAATGTGTTCGGTATGTTCGTGTTCAGCCACGCTTCTCTCCCTGCCTACTTGTGCCGGTCAATCAGATATAACAACGGAAAAAGATAAATCCACACAATATCAACGAAGTGCCAGTATAGCCCCACAATATCTACCGGATTATTCCACTCTGCGTTAAATTTCCCGGCTACGGACTCCCTAAGCAGCCAGAACAACAATCCCGCTCCAATCACCATGTGCAGCGCGTGCAACCCGGTCATTCCAAAATACGCGGAATAATATAGCTGCGCGTGCGCGTTCAGGTCGGGATCCGCCTTCGCCGCGACCTCGAGCTCTTCTTTTTCCTTCGCCATGTCGGCCGCGTCAATGTCTTCGCATTTCGTCGGATTGTTCGCGCAGTAAAAAATGTCGAAATTCTTGCCGGGCACCAGGTGGTGATGGAACTTCTGCGCGTATTCCACATACTTCACGCCAAAAAACACGAAGCCCAGAAATATTGTCAGGCTCAGAAACAGGGTAATCAGCCCCTTCTTGCTCGTCTGCGAAGACCACACCGCCATCGCCATCGTGAAGCTGCTCGCGAGCAACACCACGGTGTTGAACCCGCCCAGCCCCAGGCTCAGTGTGTTGCTGCCCATCGCGAACGCGTGGAAATACGTGTGCCGGTTGATCGTGTACGCCAGCATGATCCCGCCGAAGAACATCACTTCGGTCACCAGGAAAATCCACATGCCGAGCGTGGCAGTATCCTTCTGCTGCTCCAGCGTCTTGAACTGCCCGTACAATGCTCCGGTGCGATGCACTCCGCACTCCTCTAACCGTCAAGTTCAGGCGCCAACCGCTCGCCTGTCCCCGGGCCGCAGCCCGGCCTTCGTTTAGTCGTCCCCGTGAGCCGGTGCCACCACGCCCGGCGAACCCTTCCCACTCGGAACGTCCAACCCCAGGTCCGGCCGGTTGTGAAAGTCATACGCTTCCCACGTCACAACCGGCGTCACTTCAAAATTCTCCGTCAGCGGAGGCGATTGCGTTTTCCACTCCAGCCCCGTAGCAGGCCACGGATTGTCCCCCGCCACTTTTCCATAAAACGCCGCCCAGGTGAGATACACCATCGGCAGCAGGTAGCCGATCGCGAGAATCGACGCGCCCGCTGTGGACATCACGTTGTAAATCTGAAATTCCGGCGGATACGTGTGATACCGCCGCGGCATGCCCATGATTCCGAGGATAAATTGCGGGAAGAACGTGAAGTTGAATCCGATGAACAGAATGAACGCCGCAATCCGCGCCAGCCATTCCGGATACATGCGCCCGGTTATCTTCGGCCACCAGAAATGCAGACCGCCGAGGTATCCCATCACCGCGCCGCCCACCATGATGTAGTGGAAGTGCGCCACGACGAAATAAGTGTCGTGAATATTGATGTCGACGCCCAGCGCGCCGAGGAACAGCCCTGTCAGTCCGCCGACCAGAAACAATCCCAGAAAGCCAAACGCGTACAGCATCGGCGTATCAAACGCAATCGATCCGCCAAACAGCGTCGCCGTCCAGTTAAATGTTTTTATCGCTGACGGTATCGCCACAATAAACGTAAGGAACGAAAACGCCACCGCCGCGTACGTGGATTGGCCGGTGAGGAACATATGGTGCGTCCAGACCAGGAAGCCGATTACCGCAATCGCCAGGCTGGCTGCGGCCACAAAGTGGTACCCGAAAAGCCGCTTGCGCGCGAACGTGGGAATCAATTCGCTGATCACTCCCATCGCCGGCAGAATCATGATGTATACGGCCGGATGCGAGTAAAACCAGAAGAGGTGCTGGAACAAAATCGGGTCCCCGCCCATCGCCGGGTTGAAGAATCCCAGTCCAAACACCCGCTCCATCGCTGCCAATCCGAGGGTAATCGCAATCACCGGCGTCCCAAGGATCATCACGATCGACGTGGCATAGTGCGCCCAAACGAAAAGCGGCAGCCGGAACCACGTCATTCCCGGCGCGCGCATCGTGTGCACCGTCACCAGAAAATTCAAGCCCGTCAGGATCGACGAAAATCCGGTAATGAACACTCCGACCACTGCCGGCGCCACCGCTGAATTGGAGTACAAAGTGCTGAACGGCGTGTAAAACGTCCACCCGGTATCAAGCCCGCCGTTGATCATCGACCACAGCGTAAACAGCCCGCCGATCACATAGATATACCAGCTCAGCAGGTTGATCTTCGGAAACGCCAGGTCTTTCGCCCCGACCATCAGCGGAATCAGGAAATTCCCCAACACGGCTGGAATGGAGGGAATCAGGAAGAAGAAAACCATCGCCACGCCGTGCATCGTGAACATGCGGTTGTACTGGTCCGGCGTCAGCAGGTATCCGTTCGGCGTCAGCAGGTGCAGCCGGATCATCATCGCGAAGAAGCCGCCGATGAAAAAGAAAAAGGTCACCGAAGCCAGGTAGAGGAGCGCAATCCGCTTGTGGTCCGTGGTCAGCAGCCACGAGCGGATTCCGTACGTGGCATTCAGATAGTGTTTTTCCGGCAGTTGCGGCGCCGGACCCGAGGTTTGCGTTCTCATACTATTTCTTCCCCGCTGGCGCCGGCGCAATTCCCGCGCCCTTTGCCGGCACCGGCTGCGACTGCAGAGACTTGATGTAGGCCGTCAGGTTCATGATCTGCTCTTCCGTCACCAGGCCCTGGAACGTAGGCATCACCGGCTGGTACCCGGCCACAATTTTCGCCTTCGGCTGAAGAATGGATTCGCGGATATACGCCTCGTCTGCAACGACTATGGAGCCGTCCGCAAGCAGCACATTCGCGCCAAACACCCCATTGAGCGAAGGCGCGCGCCCGGTCCCATTCGAGAGGTGGCAGGTAACACACGCAAACTGTGTGAACAGGCGTTCCCCTGCGGAAACCGGATTCACGTCGCCGCTCTCCCCGGAGAGCCACGCCGCATATTCCGCCGGCTCCATCACCGTCACCCACCCGCCCATCACTGCGTGATTCGTTCCGCAATACTGCGAGCAGAAAAAGTGGTATTTGCCGGTCTTGGTCGGCCGGAACCACATCGTATTGTACCGCCCCGGCACCACGTCCATTTTCACCCGGAACGCCGGCACGTAAAAATCGTGGATCACGTCCTCGCTGCCCATGATCAGCTTCACGTTGCGGTTCACGGGAACGTGCAGCTCATTGATCTCTTTCCGCCCATTCGGCTGCTGCAGCTTCCACATCCACTGCTTGCCGACCAGGTAAATGTCCAGTGTGTCCGTGGGCGCGATGCGGTAATTCACGTAAATCGCCGCGCCCCACGCGAACATCCCGATCGCGATGATCGTCGGAATCAGCGTCCACCCGACTTCCAGAACATTGTTTCCGTGGACGTCGTCGCCCACTTCCTTTTCGCTCTGCCGTCGGAACTTGAACGCAGCGAAAATGATCAGCACCGTCACCAGCACCGCGAAGAACAGCGTGGTCATCAGGATGAACGAGAACAGCGCGTCGACGTTGCCCGCGAAATTGGACGCTTGCTCTGGAAAAGTTGGAAGCGGTGACTGCACGGTTCTAGTGTGCTCCTTGGGTCGGCAATTCCTGATTTGAATGCTCGTTGCGGTGATCGCGGCGCCAGAAAATCACGAACCCCAGCACCATGCAGAACAGCGTGACCACTCCGCCCATGCGGATCACGGTCATGATCGTGGCGCTGTACCGCGCCCTCGTCGGGTCGTACTGGTAACAAAACAGCAGCAGGTGATCCACCGGCGTCCCGATTTTCCCGGCAGAAGCGTCCACCAGCCCCAGCCGCACGTTGCTCGCCGGATATTCCACGCCGAAAAAGTACCGCGAAATCCTTCCGCCCGGTGTCAGCAACAGGATCCCGCTTGCATGCCCGTATGTTTTGCTCTTTTCGTCGTAGCTGTAGGTGAAATCCGCCGCCTTCGTCACCGCATCAATCGACTCGCGCGTTCCGGTCAGAAAATGCCAGCCGCCGTCCGTCGTTGGCCTCGCAAACCTCCGCAGCGCTTCGTGCTTCTTTTTCAGCGCGGCCTCTGGCGTGTCCGAGGTGTCAAAGCTGACGAACACCACGTCGTAATCCGTCCCTGGATTAAACGAAAGCATCTTCAGCGTCCCGACCACCGCCTGCTCCACCTGGCTGCACAGCATCGGGCACGTATAATACGCAAAAACCAGCACCACCGGCCGCTTGCCGAAATACTGGCCCAGCGTCACCGGCGCGCCCATCTCGTCCACAAACGAAGCGTCCGCCGGAATTTGCGCATTCAACTGCGGATCGAATCTCACGTTCACCAGCGCCGGTGGCAAGCTCTTCGAAGATTGCCCCACGTTGTCCGGAATCATCTGCGCGCTGCCAGCACCAGCAGCGAGCAGCAGGAGCGCGGTTCCCGAAATTGTACGCAACACGTTCATCCTTACTTTTTCTCCGTCGGCGCGCTTACCGCCGGCATGCCCTTCTCCACAATCAATTTCATCGCGTCTTTCACCGGAATCTGCGCGATCCCTGCGTTCTTGTCCACCCAACCCAGTTCGTTGTTTGCCTTGGTGTCCGCCTCCACCTTTTCCCGCATGTCGTGCTGAGGATCCGTCAAATGCCCCGGCATCCCTTGCATTCTCGGTTCCGGCGGCAAGTGCGGGCCCGCATCACGCATCGGTGCCGGCGCTTCATACGAGTTGATCCAGTAGTTCTTCAGCCCCTTGTAAATGCCGATAGAAAGAATGAACGACGCAATCACCGTAATCCCGAGATAGGCCAGAAATTTGAAAATCGGCAACGACCGGACGTCCGTCGCTTCGAATGACACGTCCGCGTGCTGCGGCCGCTCCCCGTTCGTCTGTCCGTGGTTGTGGTGCTCAGTGCTCATTCTGCGCAAGCACCTCCGAAAGATTTGGGTCGCCAACCGGCAACAGCGGCCGCTGCTTCAGGTTCATCGCAAAAAACCCCAGCCACAGGCCGATTAGCGCCACCGGCACCACGATGTCCAGCCACGTCGGCACCGCCCGCGAAGTAAACTCCGGCCGCGTCATCCAGTACAAATCCACCAGCCGCATGAAAATCATCCACACCGCGATTTTCGAAACCACGCTGGCTGTCCGCTTCACGTCCCGCGACAACAGCAGGAGGAACGGAATCGCGAAGCTAAACAGCAGCACCATCACCGCCACTACGCCCCATTGCCCGTTCAGCCGCGACCGGTAAAACGTAATCTCCTCCGGCTGGTTTCCCGACCAGATGATCAGCAGTTGCGAAAACGCGAAGTACGCCCACAACATGTTGAACGCGAACAGCAATTTTGCCAGGTCGTGCAGGTGCCGTTTCTTGATGACCTCACGGAACGGCTCCGAGCCGGCGAGAAGCACAATTACTGCGATCATCAGCGCCATCGCGGCAATCGCTTGCCCCGCCACGAACAAAAATCCATAAATTGTGGATGCCCACCGCGGCGACAGCGACATCACCCAGTCAATCGCGGCAAACGTCATCGCCAGGATGTACAGAATCACGCCGGGCGCCGCCAACGTCTTCAGTTTCTGCTTCAATCCCTCTCCGTTCGACTCCTGATCCTGCTGCTTCGACCAGTTGTTGAACACCACCATCAGCACGATCCAGATCGCAAAGTAAATCGCCGCGCGCGTCAGGAATCCCCCCTGCGTCAGGTATCCCTGCTGCCACGACGTGAGCGCGTGCTCCCCTTCCTTCGGAGCATTCAGCCAACCGGTTTCGCTGGCGCTCCCCGAGTAAAGATATTTCATTCCCATCACGATGGGCGCGAACAGAATCAGCATCAGCCAGAGATTCCGCGAAGCCGCTTCCAGGGGGCGTCGGATGACCATCCCCCAAATGCCGCCGGTCAGGTGTTGCAGCATCAGCAGTCCCAATGAGCCGACCGTCAGTCCCAAAATCAGCATGTAGCTGAAAATATACGAGTGATAAAAATCCGCCGGCGATTTCATGGCGCCGAAAATCGCCACCAGCAGCGCAACGCCGCCGACGACAATGCCGCCGCTCTGCAATCGGTCCACGCTCGCCGGCGCTTTGAACTCTTGCGCACTCACTTCGCGGTTCCTCCCGCCATCAATTTCTCCCGTAACTCCGCCGGCAACTGTCCCACCGGAGCATTTCTGCTCAGCTGCAGCGCTCGCAGGTACGCCACGATTGCCCAGCGGTCCCGCGGCGGAATCTGCGCCGAGTAACCGTACATCGCCCCGAATCCGTTGGTAATCACATCGTACAAATAACCGTTCGGCACATTCCGCAACCGCTCCTGGTGATAGCTCGGCGGATGCTTCATCCCGCGCATCGCCACCATTCCCATACCGTCGCCCTGAATCCCGTGGCACGGCGTGCAGAAAATTCCATACCGCTGCTGGCCGCGCTGCAGCAACTCCTCGCTGATCGGCATCGGAAACGCGTTCGACTCCTTCGGCACAAACAGCGAATCATCCTGAACCGATCCGCGCACCACGGTATTTTCCACCGCCGGCCTCTCCGAACGCCCGTCCGCAAAAAACTCGCTCGGCGACAACGGATTCTGCCGCGGCTGATTGGCCATGTCCTGCCGCAGAGTGTTCTCGCAGCCAGCAAAGCCAAGTGCGCACAACGCCGCAATTGCAAACAGGGAAGGTTTATTCCTCATCCTTCACCTCGTTGACGTGCTGCGCGTGCAAGCTCTGCAGGAATTTCGACGTTTCCACCAGGTCGAATTTCGGATCCCGCGCTTCGATGCACAAAAAGAATTTGTCCGTCGAGGCCTGGGAGAACCGCTCCACGTTGAACACCGGGTGATACGGCTGCGGCAGTTTGTTCAGCGCCAGCATTCCAAACACCGCAAAAATCGAAGCGCCCAGCACCGTCAATTCAAACGTCACCGGAATGAATGCAGGCCAGCTGTTCAGCGGCCGGCCGCCGATGTTGATCGGGTACGTAATCGCCGCAACCCAGTATTGCAGGCCGAATCCCGTCAATCCGCCCCCGACTCCACCCATCAGTGTCAGCAGCGGCACCGCGGTCCATTTGAAGCCCACCGCCTCCGAGAGCCCTTCCACGGGGAACGGTGTGTAGGCTTCCACGTGCTTGTAGCCTGCCTCGCGCGCCCTCTTCGTCGCGGCCAGCAGGTCTTCCGGCGTCGAGAATTCTCCCATCACGCCGAAGAGTTGTGAGCGGCGTTCACTCATGAATGACCCTCATTGCCATGCGAATCCTCGTGCACCAGTTCGCGCATTTCCGAAATCGCAATCGCGGGCAGCCCGCGTACGAACAGGAAAATCAGCATCGTGAAGAGCCCCAGAGTGCCGATGAAAGTGGCGTAGTCCCAGACCGTTGCTGAATACCTCCCCCACGCCGAAGGCATGAAGTCTCGCGTCAGCGAAATCACCACGATCACGAACCGCTCCAGCCACATTCCGATGTTGATGATCAACGACATCACGAACAGCGCTGGGATATTGCGCCGTACCTTCTTGAACCACAGCAGTTGCGGCGTCAGGATGTTGCACAAAATCAGGGCGTAGTAGAACGGCGCGTACGGCCCGTGCAGTCGCTGCTTCGCCAGGAACACGTCGAACTTGTTCCCGCTGTAAAACGCCATGAAAAATTCGATAAAGTAGCCGTACGCCACGATCAGTCCCGTCGCCAGCATCACCTTCGCCATCTGCTCCAGGTGGCGAAGCGTGATGAATCCCTCCAGGCCATACGCTTTGCGCATCGGAATCGCCAGCGTCAGCACCATTGCAAAACCCGAATAAATCGCGCCGGCGACGAAATAAGGGGGAAAGATCGTCGTGTGCCAGCCGGGAACGATGCCCGTGGCGAAGTCGAAGCTGACCACGGTATGCACCGAAAGCACCAGCGGCGTCGCTAGTCCCGCCAGCAACAAATACGCCGATTGATACCGATGCCAGTGCCGCGCCGAGCCGCGCCATCCCATCGACAACATCCCGAAAATCACCTGTTGCCAGCGGCTCTTCGCCCGGTCGCGCAGCGTCGCCAGGTCCGGCAACAATCCCACAAACCAGAACATCAGCGAAACCGTGCCGTACGTGGACACCGCAAAAACGTCCCAAATCAGGGGGCTGCGGAACTGTGGCCAAATTCCCATCGTACTCGGGTAGGGAAACATGTAATACGCCATCCACGGCCGGCCAGTGTGGATCAGCGGAAACAATCCCGCGCAAGCCACCGCGAACAGCGTCATCGCTTCCGCAAACCGGTTAATCGAGGTGCGCCACTTTTGGTTCAGCAGGAACAGAATCGCCGAAATCAGCGTCCCTGCGTGCCCGATACCGATCCACCACACGAAGTTGACGATCGCAAAGCCCCAGCCAATCGGAATGTTGATGCCCCAAATTCCGACGCCCTTCATGAACAGCCAGCCGATCGCCAGATTCAGCACCATCACGATGCCAAACAGGAAGGCAAAGCCCAAAAGCCATCCGATGCCCAGCGGCCGCGTCAGCACCACCGACGAAATCTTGTCGGTGACCGACGCATACGTATGACCCGGCTCGATCCACGGCTCCGGCTCGTGCCCTCCCGGCAATTTCTCGTTTCCGCTCATGCCTTTTCCAGCTCCGCATTCGGATTGCGTACCGCGCCGAGATACGTGGTCCTCGGCCGCGAGTTCAATTCGCCCAGCAGCGTATAGTTTCGCTGCTGCGCCTTCAACTTCGCCACCTTGCTGTTCGGGTCATTGATGTTGCCGAAGGCTATCGCTTCCGACGGGCACGCGGATTCGCACGCGGTCACAATTTCGCCGTCGCGAATCGGGCGGTTCTGCTTTTCCGCGTCAATGCGCGCGTTGTTGATCCGCTGCACGCAATAGGTGCACTTTTCCATCACACCGCGGCTGCGCACGGTCACTTCCGGATTCCGCAGCAGCTTCAGTTGCGGTGTCTCCCAATCCTGGAAGCGCAGGAAGTTGAACCGCCGCACCTTGTAAGGACAGTTGTTCGAGCAGTAGCGCGTTCCGACGCAGCGGTTGTACACCATGTCGTTCAGGCCTTCCGCGCTGTGCGTCGTCGCGCCCACCGGGCACACCTGCTCGCACGGCGCGTTTTCGCACTGCATGCAAGGCACTGGCTGGAAGAATGTCTCCGGATTATCCAGCGCCGGACTGTATTGGCTCGGATCACCCGTGCTGCCGCCCCCATCCATGGACGCGGGAGAATTCGTGTAATAGCGGTCAATCCGGATCCAGTGCATTTCGCGCCCGCGCATCACCTGATCCTTGCCGACCACCGGAATGTTGTTTTCCGACTGGCAAGCCACCACGCAGGCATTACACCCATTACACTTGTTCAGATCAATCGCCATGCCCCACGCGTATCCGGGGTACGTAAATGCCTTGTACAGCGAATCATCTTTCGCGACTTCTTCGTGCTTTTCGTGTGGAAACCCGGGATTTTTCTTGTACTCCTCCAGCGTCGCCGTGCTCAGAATCTGCCGGCCTTCCATGTTGAAGTGATACTGCGTGCAAGCCAGCGAATATCCGTCGCCGGTCGCCGTCATCTTGCCGCCAGCGGCGCTCCACATCGCGTTAGACGTCCGCACCGCGTGGGCATTAAAACCTTTGTTCGTTCCGGCAAACCCCGAGCGCGTCCGCCCGTAGCCCAGCGGCAATACCACCGTGTTTTCCGCTTGCCCCGGCACAGTCCACGTTGCCGCCGTCACTTTGCTGCCGTTCAACTCGATGTCCACCACGGCCGACCGAATCTGCCCGTGCTCGCCGCCGCGCGAAATCACTTTGTGCGCCAGATCATTCTTTTGCGCGAATTTCGGACTGACCAGCGCCGCGTTATCCCACGTCAGCTTGGTCACCGGCTTCGGCAATTCCTGCAGCCAGCCGTTGTTCGCAAAGCGCCCGTCGTACACTGTCGGGTCGGGCCGGAAAATGTATTCCACCTGATCCGCTGGCATACCCTTGAACGCAGGCAAGCTCGCCGGATTAAATTTCAGCTCCGGAGTAACCGGCGGCAATTTTGTTCCGGGAATTACGCCGTCGTTCAGCCATTTCCGCCAGCCGGCCTCCATCGAGGTTTCGAGATGAGCGGAGGCTTCGGTCCAATACGCGCGCACCGCCTCGTAAGGAGGCTGCCCCGGTTTGTCGCCGAACGCCGCCACCAGGTCGTGCGCCGACTTCGTGTAATACAGCGGCGAAATCAGCGGTTGTACGATGCTCGCGGTGCCGTCGTAAGCCCGCGCGTCGCTCCAGGATTCCAGGTAATGCGATTCCGAAACGTGCCACTGGCAGTAAGCCGATGTCTCGTCGAAATAAGGGCTCAGATGCACCGAGGTGTGCACTTTCTTTAGCTTCGAAAGGAAATCGAAATCGTGCGGCGCGTCGTACACCGGATTGCCGCCCAGAATCACCAGCAAATCCACCTTGCCGGCATCCATGTCCGCGCAAAGGTCCCGGAGCGATTCCAACTGGTTAACCGGCTCCGCTTCCACCGGCTCCGTGTAATAAACCGTCGTACCCACATTACCGAGGGCTGCGTTAATCGCGTGCGCCAGCGCGTGCACCGTCGCCGACTGTTGCTCGCCTGCGACGACCAGCGAACTGCCGTGCGCCTTCTGCAAATCCGCGACAACCGTGTTCAGCCACTTCTCCGCGTCGCCCGGCAGGCTAACCGCATTGCCGCGTCCCAGTTTCGCCGCCAGCGCCCGCGCAAACAATTCAATGTCACACGCCCGCACCGGCAACTTGTGATCCGCGGCGGATCCCGTCACCGTCGGCGTCGGTTCCACCACGTACAGCCGGTTCATCGAATCGCTCGTGCTCTCCAGCTTGCGCCGCCGCGACCACTGTTTCGCATACGCAATATGCCCCGGCCCGCTGGCCAGAAAATCCGCGTCCAGCGACAAAATCACGTCTGCCTTGCCCGGCACGTAAACCGTATTCACGGCGCGGCCAAACGCCAGCTTCGCGCCTTCGCGCGCTCCGTCGCTTACCGCCGGCTCCCACTGGTGCCACTTCGCCTGCGGATAGAGCGCCAGCAACTTGCGCAACTGTGACGCCAGCGTTGGTGAGGTCACCGTCCCGGTCAAAATGCGGAAACCCGCTCCGCCAGCGGCTTTCGCGCCCGTCGCCGCTTCCTGCGCAAAATCCAGGAACGTGGACCATGCGCGAATTTCGCCGCCTTGCAGCACCGTCTGCGCCCGGTCCGGATCGTACAGATTCAAAATCGAAGCCTGCACCATCGCGCTCGTCGCGCCCAGGCTCGACGGATGATCCGGATTCCCTTCAATCTTCGTGGGCCGCCCTTCGTGGCTCTCCACCAGCACGCCAACGGCGTCCGCGCCAAACGGCATCACAGTCGCGTAATAATTCGGCTTCCCCAGCACTATGCCGTCGGGCTGCTTCACGTAGGGCACGATGTGCGATTCATCCGGCCGCCCGCAGCCCGCGAGCCCCGCTAGTGCCAGCGAGGCCCCCATCAATTTCAGGAAGTCGCGCCGGTCCACCGCGTCATCCCATTCCGAAGCGTGCCGCGGAAATTCCCGGTGCAGCAATTCCTCAAAATGCGGATCTTCCGAAAGCTCTTCGAGCGTCCGCCAGTACTGCTTTCCGCTCTTTCCCTGCAGCCTTTCGCGGACTGTGGAAAGTTCCAGCCGGTGCTCCCGCAGAGTATCGTCTACGATCTCTTCGTCGTCATGATCGCGCCCGTGCCCCTCGTTCAATGCGGGTTTCGAGGCCAGCGGGCCTTGCAGAATGCGCAGTTGCTTGTCGTGTTCGTGATCGCTCATAGCATCCATTAACGGTGACACGTCGAGCAGCTCGTCAGCTCGGCCGTGGTTCGCAGCTTGTAATCCGCCGCAAGTTGCCGCCCCACTTGTTCCTGGTTCGCGGGCGCCTTCCAGTCCATGTTGAAAATCTGATCTTTCGGGCGAAGATTCTGCTGCGGATTCCGGTGGCATTCCAGGCACCAGTTCATGTTCAACGGCGAAGCCTGTAGCATCAGCGGCATCTGGTTCACGCTGCCGTGGCAAGAAGAGCAGCCAATGCCCTTATTAATGTGAATGCTGTGATTGAAATAAACATAATCCGCCAGCCGGTGCACTTTGTTCCAGCGAATCGATTCGTCCGTCCGAAAGCTTTCGCGCACCGGTTCCAGGTATCCAACGTTGTTAAACAGAACCGAATGACAGTTCATGCAGGTTTTGGTCGGAGGAATTCCCGCGAACGCCGAGGTTTCCACGCTGGTGTGGCAGTACCGGCAATCGATCCCGTCGTCTCCAACGTGATGCTTGTGGCTGAATTGAATCGGCTGATTCCGTGACACGCGCTGATTGGTGATGTAGGGCGATCTTGCGACGACGAGAACCGCCGTCAATGCAACTCCCCCAAGAACGGCCACTCCCAGCAAGCTGGCTCGAGCGATAAAGTTCGCACTGCGGTGAAAGATTTGTGCCATGTCAGAGTTGCGCTTGAGCGAAGTTCTTCCCCATGAGCGTTGGTCCCCCGAAGTTATCCACTCTTATACCGGACAGCGCATGTCCGGGTACATCAGCGACCGATTAGTGTCCAATAATTTTTCCGGGAATGCAACTCATATCCATTTTTTCTGCCTTTGAATTCTTCAAACGGAAGATCAACAGAACGTGCGGGCATTTTGAACATTCCGAAAAAGAAACGGAATTCAATATCATCGTGGTAATTCTTTCCAATACCGAACCGCTCTCCCGTCCATTCCTCAGATGCTCCACGCTCTTCGTCGGATAAGCCTTTTTTATGTCTGCCCGCAGCCTATTCCGCTCTTGCTGATGGCACGCCCCGTGCTATGCTTTTTATGTTCCTCATCGCTTTGCAGGCCCGGCCTGCGGGCTCCGGCCCTCCCCGGAGCAGCCATGCAAACCCCCGCTGGGGCGTGGTCCAACTGGTAGGACACCTCACTGTTAATGAGGACGGTGAAGGTTCGAATCCTTCCGCCCCAGCCAATTCTCTCCTTCAAAACCTTATCCTGGCGACTTAGTCTTTCTCTACCCGCAACGATTCACCCTTCATTGACAGCGGTCCGTCATGGGCATAACCTTCGCTGGTCTGGAGTGTGCGATGAAAAACGTCTGTGCCGTTATCGTTCTTACCGTCCTTCTATTCATTCCTTCCTGTTTCGCTCAAAACGAGCCGCATCACCACCACGACGCCGGTGAAAAGCTCGGCACCGTCTCCTTTCCGATCTCCTGTGCTCCCGCCACGCAGACCCAGTTTGAGCGCGGTATGGCGCTCCTCTATTCGTTCGAGTACGAATCGGCCATGAATCAGTTTGAAGAAACCCAGAAGAAAGACCCTGCCTGCGCCATGGTCTACTGGGGCCAGGCCATGAGTTTGTATCACCAACTCTGGGACCGTCCGTCCAAACCCGATCTCCAGCGCGGTACAGAACTGCTGGCCAAAGCGAACGCCCTTAAACCTCCGACCCCGCGCGAACGCGACTACATCCAGGCGCTAACCGTCTTTTACACCGACACTGAAAAACTCGATCACGAAAAGCGCGCCGAGGCCTACGCCAAGGCCATGAACGGCGTGTACCAGCGCAATCCCCAGGATCGCGAGGCCGCCGTTTTGTATGCCCTCGCTCTGCTGGCCTCGGCTCCCGACCGCGATCCCAGCCTCACCAACGCCAAAGCCGCGGTCGCCATTCTCAACAAACTCTACGAAGAACAACCGGATCATCCCGGCATCGCCCACTACATCATTCACAGCTGCGACAATCCCTCCATGGCCAGCCTCGCCCTTCCCGCGGCCCGCAAATACGCCGGCATCGCGCCTGCCTCCGCGCATGCGGTTCACATGCCGTCGCACATCTTTGCCCGCCTGGGTCTCTGGCAGGACGACATCAATTCCAATCTCGCCGCCATCCAGATTGCCGATCAGATGGCCGCAATGCACATGCATGTGATGCATCACAAAATGCATTCCATGGATTTTCTTGAATATGCCTATCTCCAAATTGGCGACGACACGCGCGCCAAGGCGGAAGTCGATGCCTTCGGCGCGATTCCCGACTCCGGCACGGATCTCATGTTTAAGGACTATTTCCTGCTCCGCAAAGCGATGGCTCCAGCCATGTACGCTATCGAGCGGCGCCAATGGAAGGAAGCCCTCAATCAGCAACCCTCGGCTAACACCCCGCCCCACGTGCAACTAGTTGCCTTTTGGAGCCGCGCCGTCGCCGCAGGGCACCTTCGCGATGCCGCTGCGGCGCAAGATGCGCTGAAACACGGCGACGAACTCATCGAAGCCACGCGCAAAGGCGACAAGCCATACCTCGCCGATTCTCTAAAAGATACTCGCGACGTGATGCGGGCGTGGGCCGACTACGCTTCTGGCAAAACCGCCGACGCTGTAACGCGGCTCCGCTCCGTCGCCGACACGGAAGACAAAGTCGGTAAGGGCGAAACGGATCTCCCGGTCCGTGAAATGCTCGCGGATATGCTCATGGAAATGCAGAAGCCGCAGGAAGCCCTCATCGAATACGAAACTTCGCTGCGCACCGATCCGAATCGTTTCAATGGCCTCTATGGCGCCGCGCAAGCCGCCGAGATGACCCATCAGAAAGAGAAAGCTTCGGCTTACTACGCGCAACTCCTCAAGAACTGCGATGGCACCATGTCCGACCGCCCGGAACTCGCCCAGGCAAAAACCCTGCTCGCCGCTAAATAGCGTTTTGCGATGCTTTACCCTACCGGCTCTTGCCAGCCAGTTTGTTCAGCTCCTCGAATATGCCGTCGTCAATCCTTGCCGACGCTGTCGCAACATTTTCTTCCAGGTGCTCCACGCGCGACGTTCCGGGAATCGGCAGGATCACCGGCGAACGCCGCAGCAGCCACGCCAGCGCCAGTTGCGAAGGCGTAATCTTCGCTTTCTCCGCGATGTGCGCCAGCTTGCTGCCCGCGGCCGACAACTGGCCAGCTCCCAACGGAAACCACGGAATAAATCCGATCTTCGCGCGCTCGCAATACTCCAGCACGTCCTCCGCGCCGCGATCCAGCACGCTGTAGCGGTTCTGCACCGTTACAACCGGCACATGCCTCCGCGCATTTTCAATTTGCGCCACGCTCACTTCGGAAAGCCCGATGTGCTTGATTTTTCCTTCCGCCTGCAAATCCTTTAGCATTCCCAGTTGATCTTCCGCCGGCACCTTGTCGTCAATCCGGTGCAACTGGTAAAGATCAATCCGCTCCACGCGCAACCGCCGCAAACTCCCCTCGCAAGCCTGGCGCAAATGCGCCGGCTTGCCATTCGGCGTCCACTGGTCCGGCCCCGGCCGTTCCAGCCCCGCCTTCGTCGCGATCACCAGCTCTTTCGGATACGGGTAAAGCGCCTCGGCAATAATTTCTTCGCTCACCGACGGCCCATGCGAATCCGCCGTGTCGATAAAATTAATTCCCAGCTCCACGGCCTTCAGAAGCACGCGAATCGCTTCAGCGCGATCCTTAGGCTCCCCCCAAATCCCCTTGCCGGTAATTCGCATCGCCCCAAACCCCAAGCGGTGAACCCGGAGATCTCCTCCAATCACAAAATCTCCAGCCTTCGCGGCCGGCCGCTCTGCACTTGTTTGCACTGCGCTTGTGCTTTTCATCTTTCCTCTTCTTTCTGTCCCTGGTCTTTCCTCAAGAAGTCTGAGCCTTCACCCACGCTGATCTAGCGACTCAGGCAAACCTTCCCGTTTACCGCATCTTTACTGCGGTCCAGGCCTCCCTACTTAAGATGAACGGATCCCTTCAGTTGTTGCAGCCTTTTTCGGTCCTTGGCCTCGTACACATGAACGTCAGCAAAAAACAACGGCGCCGCACAGGAAATGCGACGCCGCCGGTTTTGCTGAGTTGCAATTATTGGCAGGGTTGAGAAGGTGTCGTCAGCTTGGTCGTATCCGGATAGCTGTAGGCACCGCTAATCGCCGACGAAGGCGATTCTCGCGTGAACCACGGCAGGATCGCCTCGGTCTGTGGGTGATACGTGAATCCGCCGATCGTCACGGGGAAATCAGGATGTGCCACGACTTCCATCGGATCGCCGGTCTCGAGATTTCCCTGGCAGGATCCCGGCTCGCCGGGGAATTGCCAGGGCGGCACAAAGTTCCGGATAAATGGATCGTTCATCCATTCGGAAACTTCATGGCTCATCGGCAATACGTCCGCCCAGCCCGGAGGAAAGATGTTCGGGTCCGGCCAAGCCGCGTAAATATAGGTCTGGATTTGCTGGTTGCCGTTGCCATTCGCCGAAGTCGAAGCTCCGTGATAACCCAGCACGCAGCAGTTGTTCACGTTGTGTATATACAAAAATGTGTTGTACGTCAGCACAATCGGAAGCGTTGTCGGCGCGACGTGCAGCGAGTTGATCGCCTCATTCAGGCGATCCGAGAACCAGGAATAGCTCATCAGCGCGAAAACCCTGTGAGAGACGCTTCCAATCAGCAGCAAGGCCTGATTCTGCGGCACCTGAATCACCTGTGTCGGGTAAACCGTGGGCGTGGAATCTAGCAGCGTATGCCAGTTCGGGCTCGCTCCGGAAACGAACGGCCAGAATTCCGCGCGCTGTACTGCGTCGGCATATTGCGTGGTGCCGCTCGTGTACGTTGCGTCCTGAAAGTTGGGCGACCCCAGGACATTGCCCACCTTTGAGGTGCCGCTCAGCACAAAGCCGTTTGCGAAGACGAAATCAAACGGAATGATCGCTACATCCACGGTAGTCGTGGAGTTGCTCGATGCCGGATTTGTTCCCACCATCGTGTAGGGAAACGTCACGCCCTGGTAAGTAAACGAAGAGGTCCAGTGCGGAACGGTCTTCGACGTCGCCGGAACCGTCGTGACCGACAAGTCCGTCGTAAATGTTGGAGTACCGAATTTGTCTGTCTGTGAATCCGACTGAGCCACGGAAATCCCCGGCAAAACTAAAACCGGGATGAGCAAGCACAGCATTGCGACCAATATTTTTCGCAAAGTAGAAACTCCTTTCGGGATCGGAATTGCGGCGCACGCGCGGAGTGCGGCCCGGCTCCGGGGGGACATCGCTTCCACAGGGAGAAAGCGAATCAGGAGCTAGTGCCGGGGATGGTATCCCAGCACTTTGAGGGTCGCAAGCGTTACTTCTTGGCGAGGCTTAACTCACCGATTGGTCCGCGCCCGTGCAAGAGTCTCTCTTCCGTGTCAACCTTTTTGTGTCGGGAGTCCCGCGCCGGTCCAGCCTTTCCATCCGCCGTCCATCGATTCCACGTTTGTGTAGCCCATCTTCTTCAGGTTATCCGCCGCCAACGCCGAGCGAAAACCTCCGCCGCAATAAAGAATGACCTTCGCGCCAATGTCTGGCACGTGCTGCTCCACGTCCCGCTCGATGATTCCTTTGCCCAGGTGAATCGCTCCTGGCAGATGTCCCTGTGCCCATTCGCTCTCTTCCCGCACGTCCACCAGCACGAATTTTTCTCCCGCATCCATGCGGCGCTTCACATCCGCCACGTTCGTCTCCTTGATCCTCTTTTTCGCGTCATTCACCAGCGCAAGAAATTTTTCCGCGTGTGCCATCTGATCCTCCATATCTCCCCGGGATTGTGAACTCCATCATAACGCTTCGCCGCCAGACAAAAAGGGCATCGCACATCGCTGCGGACGCCCGTTCAACTCAAACCATTCTGAACCGGTGTAGCTAAAGTTTCGCCGTCGCTGCCTCCGCCGGAATCGCGGCCGGCACTCTGCATCCTTGCTCCGGCTCTTGCCCGCGGCGCCCCGCCGTAAACCGGCTGGTCTCTCGCACGCGTGTCCGCAGGCCATCGATCACCGCGGGAATCGTGTTGTGCTTTTCCCCGCGAATCAGGTAAATCATCAGCGCGGCTTCGCCCGGCGCGTCGGCGCTCGACGTGATCCCCACTCCCTGCACGCCCGGCTCTTTCATAAATTCCTCGGCGTGTGCCGCGTGAATTGCTTTTGCGCGCTCTAGTTCTGTCTTTCCCAGCGCGCTCACAGTAAACGCATCTTGCGTCGGAACGATTCGCGATGACGCTTCGAACTCCAGAATTCCATGCGGCGCCGGATTTTCCATCGCCACGATTCGCGTCCCCACTCCCTCAATCGTTGTCGGCAATGGCGTCGGGTCCTGCCGTGGATTCACCACGATCAGCACTGCGGCGTCTCCCGGGCGATCCACGCTGGCCGCCACGCCTAGGGCGCTGATATAAGGATTCGCCAGCAGTTCCGGCGCGTGTAAATCGATCGCCCGCTGCGCCAGCGCAATCGAAGCAGCATCCACGGAAATTGCGGCCCGCGCCGCCTTCACCGCCGCGCCCGCCAGCGTGCACCCGATCACGGAATGCGTCGACGCGCTTCCCACAAACGACGGCTGATTCCCTTGCTGGTCTGTCAGCGCGGCCAGCACATCGCCCACCGGATTCCCCACCGTGTCCGTGTCCGAGCCTCCGTAGAGCAGCGCCACGGGGTCTGCCGTCCCTTCATCCACAATAAGTGAGCCTGAATCTCCTCCAGCGCTGAACCCACCACCGGCCACCGAAATCTGATTACTGTACGTGACCGTGAAGCTCGTTCCGCCGTTACACTGCGTCTGGTACGTCACCGATGTCCTCAAGTCCGTCGCCGAAACCGTCGAGCATGTCAGCCCGGTAGTCCTGCCGCTCTTCGCCACCGGCTCCCCGACGGAAGCTGGAATTCCTCTGCCCTGATGCGGCGGCCCGGCGTCCGGCGCGCTTCCCGTCGCCGTGCTGCCAAGCATAAGAACACTCCCGGTCAAATCCACCGCGCCCGGGACGATCAGCGCAATCGCCGCGTCGACGTTGGTCCCCGAGGCCTGCAGATTTACAAAGGAGGTCAAATTCCCCACGGTGGTCGTTCCTGCGGTCGAGCAGTTCGTTTCAATGATCCCCGGCTGCGATATCGGCTCTCCCAGCGTGGCCTGATCGCTCCGGGCCAGCACGTGGTTGTTGCTTAAAATGAAGAAGCTGCCGTTGCGAATCAGCAGCGATCCCAGCGTCCCTCCGCAGCAAAAACGGCCGTTCTTGTCGTCCGCGTTGCCTCCAGAGGTCCCCAGCTTTACCGGCAAGCTCTGCGCGTTCTGATTTATGTTCGACTGAAACACCTGCACGCGTCCCGTTCCCATCTTCGTCGCGTCTGCTTGCGAAACCGCTGTCACCACCACGGTAGAGGGATTCGGCAAGGCATTTGGCGCCGTGTATAGACCGTCGCTTGTGATCGTTCCGACCGTCGAATTCCCTCCCGCCACTCCGGCCACTTCCCAATTCACTGTGCTGTTCGTCGTCCCCGTCACGGTCGCGCTGAAGGGCACAGTTTGTCCAATGACCACCGATGTCGCGGACGGAAACACCGTCACGCTAATCCCACCCGTATTTCCCCCGCCGCTTGCGGCTTGTCCGCCGCTGCAGCCCGCGCACCACAAAATGGCCAGGGTCAGGAGAAGTTTTCCATCGCGCCACATCGTCGTCCCTCGCACGTATACTCACACAGAGGTTAGTATGCAGGTGCTTGGCCACCGGGATTCTGTAATATCCCTGTAACCTATTTGTCCCCTGCCCGTTTGGGCAGGTCGACTAGGGGCTTTCTAACGCTCTGCAGTTCCTGGGCTGGGGGCGGATAACTCGTCAATCCAAATCGCGCCAGTTCGGGCCGGTTCCTATTTCCACCACCAGCGGCACCGCCAGTTTGTGGACGTTCTCCATTTCTTCCTTCACCAGCTTTTCCAGCTTGCTCTTTTCCTTCACCGGCAGCTCGAACAGCAGTTCGTCGTGTACCTGCAATATCATTTTCGCGGCCAGTTTCTCTTCTTTCAACCGCGCGTCAATCGAAATCATGGCCATCTTGATCAGGTCCGCGGCCGTCCCCTGCAAGGGGGAATTCAGCGCCGTACGCTCGGCAAAATTCCTCAGTTGCACCTGCGGCGAATTGATCTCCGGAATCGGCCGGATCCTCCCGAATAACGTCTTCGCCACGCCCGTCTTTCGCGTTTCCACCAGCGCGCTGTCCAAATATTGTTTCACCCCGCGATACCTGGTGAAATACGCGTTGATGAATTGTGATGCCTCTTTCTGCTCAATTCCCAGTTGCTGCGCCAGGCCAAACGCCGAAAGACCGTAAATAATTCCGAAATTAATCGCTTTGGCCGCCCGGCGGTGCTCCCCCGTTTGCGCCATCGGCCCCACACCAAACACTTCCTGCGCCGTTCTCGCGTGAATGTCTTCGCCGTTCCGGAACGCCTCGGTCAGCACCGGATCCTTGGAAAAATGCGCCATGATTCGCAGCTCAATCTGGGAATAATCCGCCGACAGCAGGATCTGCCCCTTCTGCGCCACGAACGCAGCCCGGATCTCCCGCCCAAGTTCGCTGCGAATCGGAATATTCTGCAAGTTCGGATCGCTCGAGCTTAGCCTTCCGGTCGCCGTTCCCGTTTGCGAAAAACTCGTGTGCAATCGCTTCGTCTCCGGATGAATCAGCTTCGGCAGCGCATCCACGTAAGTGGACTTCAGTTTCGCAATCTCGCGATACTCGATCACCTTCCCCGGCAGTTCATGTTGCTCCTTCATTTCTTCCAGGATATCCGCCGCCGTCGAGCGCACTTTTCCCTTGCCACGCCGCGCGGGCGGCTGCAGGTTCAGCTTGTCGAAGAGAATTTCCGCCAGTTGCGTCGGCGAATTCACGTTGAATTCCGACCCCGCCAGTTTCCAGATCTCTTTCTCCAGCCGCCGCACCTCTTTCTCCATCGAGTGCGACATCTTCGCCAGCGCGTCCGGGTCCACCAGGATTCCCACGCGCTCCATCTCGGCCAGCACTCCCGAGAGTGGCAGGTCAATCTTTTCGTACACTCCAACAAGTTCCTGCGCGTCCACCTCTTTCCGCAAAACCGGCGCCAACTTCTGCAGGTAATCCGCTCGCTCTCCCGCGCCCCCGCCAATCGGCACATTGAACTGCCGAAAAATCACGTCCGCAAAATTGTGGTTCGCCGTCGTCGGCCGCAATAAATACGAATAAAGCTGCGTGGCGTGCTCGATCTTTTCCCCTTCACCCGCCAAAAGTTGAAACAGCTTCGGGTCGTGTACGATCTTCCGCCGCTTCACATCCTGCACTACCGCGGCCAGCGCTTTCATCGCCTCGCCCTTCTCGTCCGCCCAAACGGCCCTGCCCTCGCCCTCTTTCTGCGACACCTCAATCCCCGCCACCCGCGTCCCGAATCCCTCCGCCTCGCGTTCCCCCGTCTCCAGATTCAGCCACACCGCCAGCTCCGCCTTCGCCGGCAGTTTCTTCAAATACGCCTTGAACTCCTCCACATTCGCAAATTGCGCGTAATCCTTTTTCTGTCCTTCCGAATCCTTGTAGCTCACCCCTTCAGGGGTGAGGCCTTCCGCAGCCTCGCTACCAGCTCCGCTCGCCAGCAATTCTTTCAGCAACGAATTGAATCCCAGCTCCCGGTAAAATTCCGCCAGCGCCGTCGGATCGCCTTCGCGCACCTTCAATTTCTCCAGGTCCACCTCCAGCGGCACGTCCAGGTCAATCGTCGCCAGTTGCTTGCTCATCATCACTTGCTCTCTCTGCTGTTGCAGCGCCTCACGGTACCTCTTGTTCGTCACCTCATCCGCGTGATCCAGCGCGCTCTCCACGCTTCCATATTTCTGAATCAGCTCCGTTGCGCCCTTTTCTCCAATCCCTTTCGCGCCCGGAATGTTGTCCACCGTGTCGCCCAGCAGCGCCATCAGGTCGATCACTTTTTGCGGCGGCACTCCCAGGATCTCGGTCACCTTCGCTGCGTCCACAATCGTGTCCGCCTTCGCGCCGCCCGATCCCGTCCGCAAAATCCGCACACCGGGATTCACCAGCTGCATCATGTCCTTGTCGTTCGACACCACCAGCACATCGATCTCGTTCGCCGCGGCTTTCTTCGCCATTGTGCCGATTACGTCGTCCGCTTCGTATCCGTCCAATTCCAGAATCGGCAGCCGCATCGCCTCGCACAGCCGCCGCACGTACGGCAATTGCACGCTCATCTCATCCGGCATCGGCGGCCGCTGTGCCTTGTACTTCTCAAACAATTTGTCGCGGAACGTCGGTTGCCGCGTGTCGAACACGATCGCCACGTATTCCGGCTGGTAATCCTTCAGCAGCCTCCTCACGATATTCGCGAACAGGAACGGCACCTTCGTCGGAATGCCGCTCGGCGCATTCATCCGATTCATCGGCGCATAGAACGCCCGGTAGATATGCGCCATCGCATCCACAAGGAACAATTTTTTCGCGGGAGAAGACATGGGGGCGAGTATAGCAAAGCTCGCCGCCGCCGGCCGCTGACCAACAAAACGAAAGGGCGCACGTAAGTGCGCCCTTTCCGGCGTCCGTATTGATTCGTGCTTACGGTTTCGGCCTTTCAGCCGCGCCCGCCGCCTGCGTCACCAGCAGCATCTGCGTGCCGCTGGCCAGGTGCAGATTCTTCCCGGCAGAAGTGATCACTGATCCTTGCGCCGCACCAGTGGTAGCGGAACTCAGGTTCACTCCCTGCAGACCGAAAACCCCCCGGCTGCTGGAAGTCAATTGACCCGCGGCATTCAGTCCGCCCGCCGCTCCCTGGTCAACTGCGGCTGCATTCGTCGCCGAATGCACCGTCGAATTCAGGGTTCCGCCAGTGGTGTTGCCGGCGCTCGCCGCTGTATTCGTCACCGTGCCCGCGGCTCCGCCCGCCGTAGAGGTCACTCCTCCCAGCGCGCCGCCGCCCGCGGCCCGGCCGGAGCCCAGCGTGGATCCTCCGGCGCTGCCCCCCGCGGTCATGTCATCGCCGGCGAATGTGGACAAGGATGAAGTCGATTGTCCTGAGGCCAGCGCCTGAATCGCCACATTCAGCGGCATCTCCTGCCCGTTCTTCAGAATTGCTTTGTCAAACACAACGCCCAGTGCTGATTCCGAATCTCCCTTTGCTCGCGCCGATGCCTGGGTTACGTGCCCGACAAGTTTTGATCCCTTGGGAATGACCGTCTTGCCACTCGATTTTGTCGGTTCGGTCGTGCGCGCGGCCACCGGATCACCCGGCTTCGCTTTCTTCGAATCAATCGGCGCGGTCAACTCCGCGTTGATCGCTGCTCCGCTTCCAAGCGAAGCGTTGGCTTGCCCGTTCTGCGTCGACGCCGAAGAAGCCGCCGCAGCGGAACCCGATCCCTGCGCTTGCGCCTTTCCAGCCTGCACGGAAGTCTGCCCGCCCGCCTGAGCACCCGCTTGCGCGTCCGCCTGCGTTTGCCCAGCAGCTAGGCTGGCAAACAGCATCCCTGCCACGAGTACAAATCCAGTGCGCTTCATGTGCGAATCCTCCTGATTTCAACCGTCATTGAACAGGCTGGGCTTGCCCGATAAGACATAAGGGTAGCGACGGTGGAATTTGATAGGGGCAAATCCCTTGCCATGCCTACACTCTTTATTATCAATGCGTTGGGGAGGGAGAAAGTTGCAAAAATTGTGACAAACCGGTGAAAAACGCCGCCAGGCGGAAAGAATTACATATAGTTGATTTACGTTCGGCTTGCCAAAACCACCTCAAACAATTCCCAAAGGCTTCGCCACTTCTGCCAGTATGTCCGCCGCCTTCAGCAGGTGCTCCCTTTTATGCGCCGCGCTCACCATCGCCCGCAGCCGCGCCTTGCCTTCCGCCACCGTCGGATAGGCCACCGCCGGCGCGAACACTCCCGCCTCGAATAATTTCCGCGAGAATTCATACGCCTTCGCCCCATCGCCCACGTGAATTGGCACAATCGGCGTCTCGCTCGTCTTGAACTGAAACCCGCGCTTCTTCAATTCCCGCTTGAAAAACTTCGTGTTCGCCCACAGTTTCTTCACCAACTTCTCGCCGTCCGGCGAATCCAGCAGCGCAAACGCCGCCTGGCACGCCGCCGCCGTCGCCGGAGGATGCGAAGTCGAAAACAAAAACGGCCGCGCCCGCAAATACAAATAGTCAATCAAATCCCGCGAACCGCATACATACCCGCCCATTGACCCGATTGCCTTGCTCAGCGTCCCCACCTGGATGTGCACGCGTCCGTGGCACTGGTGATGATCCACCGTTCCGCGTCCGCCGCGCCCCAGCACGCCGCTCGCGTGCGCGTCGTCCACCATCATGATGCAGCCGTACTTTTCCGCCAAATCGCAAAGCTCCGGCAGCGGCGCGATGTCGCCGTCCATCGAAAACACGCCGTCGGTAATAATCAGTTTCTTCCCCGGAAACGAAGCATGCTCCAGCAAAATCCGTTCGCAGTCCTTCACGTCCTTGTGCTTGAACACCTTGATCGTCGCCTTCGAAAGCCGCGCCCCGTCAATAATCGACGCGTGATTCAACTCATCCGAAACGATCAGGTCTTCCTTCCCAAGCACCGCCGAAACCGTTCCCGCGTTCGCCGTGAACCCCGACTGGAACACCACGCACGCTTCCACATTCTTGAATTTCGCGATCTGCTCTTCCAGGTCCAGGTGCAGTTTCATCGTCCCGGCAATCGTCCGCACCGCCCCCGCGCCCACTCCCAGTTTCCGCACCGCCTCAATCGACGCCTTCCGCAATCTCTTGTCCGATGTCAGCCCCAAATAATTATTTGACGCCAGGTTGATCACCTCGCGCCCGTCGAACACGCACACCGGCTTCTGCTCGCCCTCCAGCACCCGCAACTTTGGCGCCACGCCCTTAGCCCGCAACTCATTCAGCGCTTCTGTCACATACCCCAACGGACTCTGTTTGCCCGCCATCGTTCCCGTTTCACTCATCTCTTCCTCTCCAAACTCTGCGCCCTCTGTGCGCTTCCCTCTGTGATCTCTGTGTTAAGTTTTTTCCTTGTTTCTTTTCTCTTCTCTATTTTCCAATTTCCATTTTCTAATTTCTATGTTTTCAATCCATTCGGATAAATCAAAATCTTTCCAGCCAGTCCATTCTGCAACTTGCTGAACGCCTCTTCAAATTTATCCAGCGCAATCTTCTCCCCAAACAGCGGCTCCAGATTCAACCGCCCCGCCTTCAGCAGCGCCGTCATCTGCACCCAGGTCTGATACATCCTCCGCCCGTAAATCCCCTGCACCGTAGCGCCCTTGAAAATCACATCGTTCACCAGGTCCAGCGGCACATTCTCCGTCGGAATCCCCAGCAGCGAAGCCCTCCCGCCCGCCCGCAGCGCCTTGAACCCCTGCTGTATCGCCGACGGCACCCCGCTCATCTCCAGCAGCACATCCACTCCCGTTCCGCCCGTCTCCGCCAGAATCTTTTTCACTGCATCTTCCGCCGCCGGATTGATCACCACATCCGCGCCCATTTGCTTCGCCATCTCCCGCCGGTGCGCGTTCGTCTCCGTAGCAAACACCGTCGAGCTACCGCAAGCCTTCGCCACCGCAATCGACATCAATCCAATCGGCCCGCAACCCGTCACCAGCACCGTCTGTCCCGCAATCGCTCCCGCCAACACCGTGTGCACCGCGTTCCCCAGCGGGTCGAGAATCGCCCCATACCGCTCCGGAATCGCCGCATCCAGCTTCCAGATATTCGTCGCGGGAATTTTCACGAACTCCGCAAACGCCCCGTCCTGATCAATCCCAATCACCCGCACGTTCGGACAGATATGCGCTTCGCCCAACCGGCACTGGTGGCAATGCCCGCAATTCACATGCATCTCCGCGCTAACGAAATCGCCCGGCCGCACCGCCGTAACATCCGCGCCCACCCGCTCCACCACGCCGCAAAATTCATGCCCCAGCGTCACCGGAGGCTTGATCCTCCCCTGCGACCACCGGTCCCACCCATAAATATGCAAATCCGTCCCGCAGATCGAAGCCGCCTTCACCCGAACCAGCACGTCCCCATGCCCCACCTCGGGCACCGGCACGCTCTCAATCCGCAACCCACGCGCCGCATCCATCTTCCGCAGCGCCTTCATCGTCGCAGCCATTCCAGCAAGCTCCTTACTACTTCCCCAACTCATCCACGCACAATCTCAAATCCTAGCACACTGCATCGCACGCACCCGATTCCAGCCACCCGATCAAACGCCACACATCCATGAACTTGAGGGTGCCCCATCCTTCGCGCATTTCAGCGAAGGGTGGGCTCTTACGATCGGAGGGCACGAACTTCTTTTCCGCGCTTTCCTCTTTCTTCGTTACCTCTCTACTTCATCTCTTCCACCACCCCAATCTCCTCCAACGCCTTCAAATACTCCACCACCAACTCCAACGGCACCGGTCCATACTCCGCCGACACCGCATCCCGAATCTCGTACGCATTCCTCTTCCCATCCGCAAAATTCAAAACCTCGTACGCATACTCCTCCCCGCCGCCCCACAATCCTTGGTACTCCAGCAATCTCGGCTTCGTCGTATGCCCCCTCTTCGCCCATTCCGCCTCAAAATAGTCATACCCAAACACCGCCATCGGCCCTTGAGGTACATTCTTTCGCGAGTAGGTTACAAGACCGTCGCCAACAGCTTTTGGCCGATTGGAGGTGTTCAATCGCCTATCGTAGGGCACCTGCAAACCAGTCAGAGGGGGTAAGAATTTGCGCACCGAATTGCTAACCCCTCCGTCGTATTCGGCCTCGTTCCGGCGCAGCGCTTCCACTTCCTCTCTTGGTATCTGCCGAGCTCGAGCGTCAAAGGACAGTAGTCTTACACTTCGCCCGTGAATTTCAGTCAAGGACAGCTCCACGCCGCCAGTGCTATTGAGATTCGCCAAAAAATACCCGCTCACCGCCCCGATGAATCCCACCCTCTTCAACTTCGTCGCATCAATATTCGCCGTGTTATCCAGATTCGTGTGAATAAACCGGTCCGGCCAGTCATTCAAATAAATCGCCGGTATCCCAAACGACGAATCCTGATACACATCATGATCGCTCCCCATCGTGTACGCTGAGTACTCCGCCCGGAGCGGCTCCTTCCCTCCCTCCGCCGAAACCATCGGATACTCCGCCTTCCCCGTCGCCGCAAACTTGTAAGACTCCTCGTTCACCCACTCCGCAAACGCCCACGCCACATCCTGCACAAACGACGGCAAGCTCATCGGCCCCCGCGTCACATGAAACACCGCCTTCGTCTCCGGCCCTCCGCCCACCATGTCCATATGCACCACGGCCTTGATCCGCTTCGCAAACTCCGGTTTGCCATTCAGCAGCGCCAGGGTCCCTTCAATCTCCGGCGGAAAAATAAACCGCATTGTCCGCGCAGGCTGCGCCAACTTTCCTTCACCAATCAACTTCTGCAGCGTACGCGCCACTTCCAGAATCGTCGCGCACCCGCTCGCATTGTCATTCGCTCCCGGCCGCTGATGATCCAGGTGGCACGAAAACGCAATCTCCTCCTCCTTCAACTTCGCGTCCGCCCCCGGAACCGTCGCCGTCACCACCTCATAATTCCCCTCATGCTGCCCCGCCTTCACCACCGCGTGCAGCCGGATCTTTTCTCCCTTCGCCAGCCGTCCCCGCAGCACATGTGCAGTCCGCAAAGACACCATGAACCCAAACGTCTTGTTCGCCGAAAACGTCTCCAGATGTCCCCATCGCACCGCGTCCAGATTCTCTCCCGACCAAGCAGTCTTCTGGTTTTGCGCATAACTCACAATCCCCGCCGCTCCAAACTTTCCCACCGCCAAATCCTGCACCGCTCCAGGTTGCGCGCTAACCAGAACAATTTTCCCTTTCACATCCTTCCCGGCGTAGTCGCTTTCCTTCGTCCCCTCCCCAACATCCACCAACTCCGCCGTCACATCCGCGCTCTCGCTGTCCTCCGCCAGCGCCACCGGCTCCGCCGCATAGCTAGCAATCCTTTCCTTTACCTCATTTACTTCCTCAACGTCCTTTACTTCCTCTAGCTCCCCAATCCCCGCATCCCACGCCGGCCGCGACCTCTGCGTTCCATAAAAAATCTTCCCATCCGTCGGAAACTGCAGAATCGCCACATCGCTCAGTCCGTAAGCCCGCAGCCGCTCCGCCACCAACTCCGCCGCATCATGAAATCCGTTCGACCCGCGCTGCCGGTGAAACCGCGCAATCCCCTCCAGATTCCGCTTCGCCGTCTCCCCGCTGATCTCCCCCGCAATCGCCGCCACCTCCTTCTCCGCCAGCAGCGGCGGCTTCTGTGCGCAGACTCCGCCCGCCAATGCCAACCCCGCAACAATTGCGCTCACAATTTTCATTGCCACAATTTCCTTTCCATCTTGTTCACAATCCCAGTTCAACCAAAACGCAACCAAAGTCAAAAACCTGTCATCCTGAGAGCATCCGACAAGGTCCGGTTTTGGGACTCCGGTGGTTTTACCGGAGATGCTCGAAGGACCTCAACTCCACTGTCACCTAAAATTCAACTACGTCCACCCATTCGCATCCTGTTATCTGCTATCTGATCGCTGATCGCCTCTCTTTCTCTACTTCACTGCTTTGCGACTTTGTCTCTTCTTTTATTCATATCCACCTTCATCCCCTTCATCGGCTCCCGCTTGTTCAACTTCGCCGCCTCCACCAGCAACTTCTTCAGCGCCGGCTTCTTCACATCCGCCGCCGTCCGCACCTTTACATGCCGCACGCTCTTCCCTGTCCCTTCCAGCAGCCCTTCCGGATCCGGCAGCGCCGCGCCGCGCAAGAAAATAAACGTCACATGCTCCTTCCCCGTCATGAAACCACACACCGTTCCGTTCGAGTCAAACGACGGAATCTTCCACGGATTCACATACTCCTCGCACCCCGCCAAGGTCCTCCTCACCAGCGAGCGCAAGCCCTTCACCACATCCTTCTGCTTTCCCGCCTTCGCCACATACTCGTCGATCCACACGCGTCCTTCTTTTCCCTCAATCGTCGGCATCGCTCACCTTCCTTTCCCAATCGGGCCACATTCTATTCCTTTTCCGTTGTATCTATTTACCTCCACACCTCATCGCAACATATATAGTTAAGGATTCGACTTTACACGATGCCTGATACCGCCACTTCCGCCGCCCCTCCGCTCCCGGACGCTCCCGCTCTTCCGCGCTCCACTGAACTTCCCAACAGCGTCATTGCGCGAATCCTGCCGACCGTCTCCTTTACCTTCGTCTGCTATCTCACCATCGGCATCCCGCTCGCCATTCTCCCGATGCACGTTCACCTGCAACTTGGCTACGGGACGGTTCTCGCGGGACTCGTCATCAGCACCCAGTATGTCGCCACCGTCGTTTCTCGCCCCCGCGTCGGTCGCATGGTGGACGTATTCGGCCCCAAGCGCCTCGTCGTGTTCGGCCTTTTCGCGTGTGCCGCCAGCGGCGCCCTTACCTTTGCCGCCGCTTTCTTCAACTCCTTCGCTTTCATCTGCCTCGTTCTCCTTTTATTAGGACGCCTGCTGCTCGGCATCGGCGAAAGCATGGTCGGCACCGGCGCGATCATGTGGGGAATCGGGCGCGCCGGCTCAGAGCACATCGCCAAAGTCATTTCCTGGAGTGGCATCGCCACCTTCACCGCCCTCGCCTTAGGTGCTCCGCTTGGCGTACTGCTTCAGCAGCATTGGGGTTTTGCCTCCGCCGGCCTGGCCGTTATTGGCGTTTCGCTGGCCGCCCTCGCACTCGCCTTTCGTTTGCCGCGCATCCCCGTGTCGCCCTCGAAGCATCTGCCGTTCGCGCACATCTTCTGGCGTGTGGCGCCTCATGGCAGCGTGCTCGCGCTCGGCGGCATCGGCTTCGGCGTTCTCGCCACATTCATCAGTCTGTATTTCGCGCAAGTCCATTGGAGCGGCGCTGCCCTCACACTGACCATCTATGGAGCTTGCTTCGTCTTCACCCGCCTGCTCTTCGCCGGATTGATCACGCGCCTCGGCGGTTTTCCCGTCGCGATCGTTTCGCTGTTTGTGGAGATCTTCGGCCTGCTCCTGCTGGGTTTTGCCCGCGTACCCTCCGCCGCGTTTGTCGCTGCGGCACTCATCGGCGTTGGTTTTTCATTGGTCTTCCCGTCTCTCGCCGTTGAAGCCGTCCGCCACATCCCCGTCGAAAATCGCGGCACCGCTCTCGGCGCTTACAACGCCTTCATCGATCTCTCCCTCTTCCTCACAGGCCCCATCGCCGGCGCCATCATCAGCCGCGCCGGCTATCAAGCCGTCTTCCTCACCTGCGCAGCCGGCGTTTTCCTCGCTTTCTGTCTCACCATCGCCCTCGCCTCCCGCCACCACGTTCCCGTATCCGACTGACCATCCTCAGCAAGTGGCACAGCCATTCCTGGCTGTGCTCTTCGATTGCCTGCTACGCCGCACCACAAAGGAACTTGAGGGTGCCCCACCCTTGGTTTTTAAGGGTGGGCTCTTACTCTCTAACGCCCCTAACTCTCCGGTCTCCATGTTCGCCGTGCCCTCTGTGCTCTTCCTCTGTGCCCTCTCTGTTAAATCAACTTGTCCCTCAACCACAATTTCACCGATCATCCGGCTGGTCCGCTCCTTTACCTCCTTTACTTCCCGGCTCCGCCACGCAACAAACTGAAATGAAATCTTTCCTCCCGTTCCCGCGTATCATGATCTGACGCCACCTCCATGCCCACCGCCGATCCCGCCATCCAACTCGACCACGTCTCCCGGCACTACACCATGGGCGAAACTTCCGTCCGCGCCGTCAATGAACTCTCCCTCTCCGTGGCCAACAACGAATTCCTCGCCCTTCTCGGATCCTCCGGCTCGGGAAAATCCACGCTCCTCAATCTCATCGCCGGCCTCGATCGCCCCACTTCCGGCTCCATCTTCGCCCACGGCCAGAACATCGCCTCTCTCAATTCGCTCAATCTCGCCCGCTACCGCTGCAACACCATCGGCATGATCTTCCAGTCTTTCAACCTTCTGCCGCGCATGACCCTCGAAGAAAACATCGAGCTGCCTCTTCGTCTCGCCGAAATCGATCGCTCCGAGCGCCCCGCCCGCGTTCGGGAAGCCCTCGAGCGCGTTCGTCTCACGCATCGTCTCGGCCACCGCCCCACGGAACTTTCCGGCGGTGAACAGCAGCGCGTCGCCATCGCCCGCGCCCTCGTCAATCGCCCGAAAATTCTTCTCGCCGATGAGCCCACCGGCAATCTCGACTCCGCCACCGGCGAAGCCATCCTCACTCTTCTGCGCGAACTCCGGTCGCAGCTCGGCATGACCATCATCATGGTTACCCACGAACGCCCGCTCGCCGAGACATTCGCCGACCGCCTCGCCATCATGGGCGACGGCAAGCTCCTCTCCACCACAACCGCGAAAGGCCTCCCGGAATGAAGCCCCGCGACCTCACCGATCTCGCTCTCCGCAACCTGCGCGAATCCATCCTCCGCAACGCCCTCACCACGCTCGGTGTCGCCGTCGGTGTCGCTTCGCTCGTCGCCATGCTCTCCCTCGGCGTCGGCCTGCAGCAACTCGCCTCCAAGCGCCTTTCGCAGAGCGGCCTGTTCGACACCGTCCTCGTCACGCCCAAAAACGCGTTCCGCGGCATGGGCCGCCCGCAGCGCGAACCCGAATCCGACAAGCCTCCGCGTGTCCTCAACGATGACGCCCGCAAGGAAATGGAAAAACTTCCCAACGTCATCGAGGTCTACCCGCAAATCCGCTTCTTCACTGAAATCCGTTTCAACAACAAGCCGTTCGCCACCGTCGTCGCCGGCATGCCCGACTCTTCCCGAAACTCCGGCTCCTTCGACGGCATGCAGGGCAACTTCTTTTCTTCCACCACCGCCAACGAAGCCATCCTGCAAATCGAATTCGCGAAAGAACTCTCTGAGAAAACCTCCTCGCTCATCGGCCAGGAACTAGTCCTGCGCTACGCCGAGCGCCAGTCTCTCCCGTCCGCGGCAACCACCGCCGACCCGTCCGCAAATTCTACTGACGCATCGGGCGGTGGCTTCTCCGTTGTTCCGAAAGAACTCCGCCTCAAAATCGTCGGCATCGTCGAAACCGAACCCGCCGCCGGCTACGGAGGCTACGGCAACGCACGTCTCCTCATGCCCCTCGCAACCGCTTCCACTCTCCGCGCCGCGCAAGTCAACGACCTCCGCGACATCGTCCGCGACTCCAATTCCGGCAAAACTACGTACGCCTCTCTCTCCGTCCGCGCCAAATCTCCCTCCCAGGTCGAAGCCATCGAAACCTCCATCAAAAAAATGGGCTTCAACGCCTTCTCTCTCCTCGATGCCTCAAAATCTCTCCGCACATTCTTTACGGTTTTCGATAGCCTCCTCGGCATCTTCGGGTGTCTCGCTCTTGCCGTCGCCACGCTGGGCATCGTCAACACGCTGGTCATGGCCATTCTCGAACGCCGCCGCGAAATCGGCGTTCTCAAAGCCCTCGGCGCTGCCGACTCCGACGTCCAGCAACTCTTCTTCATCGAAGCCGGCGTGATGGGCTTTTTCGGCGGCGTTTTCGGCGTCCTCTTCGGCTGGCTCCTCGGCCGCGCCGTCACTTTCGGCACCAACGTCTATCTCGCGCGTCAGAATCTCAATCCCATCGAACTCTCTTCCGTCCCCTGGTGGCTCGTCGTCAGCGCCCTCGTCTTCGGCATCCTTGTCAGTCTCGCCGCCGGCCTCTATCCTGCTTCTCGTGCCGCCAAGCTCAATCCTGTCGACGCCCTCCGCTATGAGTAGTCCCCTATCTTTGTCTTGTGTCTCCACAACAACGTTACAACCTAAAGTGCTTGAGGGTGCCCCATCCTTCGCGCCTTTTGCGAAGGGTGGGCTCTTACGATCCAACGCCACGAGCTTCCGCTCTTTTCTTTATCTCCTTCTTCTCCTCAGCCTCCTCACTCTCCCAGCGGTTGCCGCCACCGGCCGTGTCGAATGCAACTCCGTCCCCAGCAAAATCCTCTCCCGCAGCGTTCCTTACTGCATCGTTCTTCCTCCAACGTTTGACACGGACAAGGCAAAACACTTTCCCATCCTCTATTCGCTCCACGGTCTCGGCGACAACGAACAGTTCTTCGTCCACTCCGGCGCGTGGAATCTCGTCGAAGACCTGCGCGAAAAAGGCGAGCTGAAAAATTTCCTGATCGCAACGCCGGACGGCGGTGCGGGCTTCTATATCAATTCAAAGGATGGCAGGAACCGCTACGAGGATTTTCTTCTGCAGGAATTTTTCCCGTTCATCGAAAAACGCTATCGCGCCGCGCCCGGCCGCGCCAACCGCGCCGTCTCCGGCGTCTCCATGGGAGGCTACGGCGCGCTGCATCTCGCCTTCCGCCACCCGCAACTTTTCGGCGCCGTCAGCGCCCACAGCGCCGCTCTCATCGAAAAACTTCCCAGCTTTCTCGGCGCCTCTCCAAGTTCTCCGCGCGCGCGCGTTCTCGGCGGCGTTTTCGGCAATCCGCCCGACCCCGTTTTCTGGGATCAAAACAGCCCGCTCGTCCTCGCCCGCACCGCCAATCTCGCCGGCCTCAAAATTTATTTCGACTGCGGCGACAACGACGACTACGGCTTCTACGCCGGTGCCTCCGCTCTCGACAAAATCCTCACCGCGCGCCGCATCCCCCACGAATTCCATCTCTATCCCGGCCGCCACGACGCCGCCTACTTCGCCGAGCATCTCCCCGCCTCCCTCCAATTCCACTCTCGCCTCTTCCCGTAGCGCGGGCGCGCCAGGTGTAAGGTCACGATAAGCCTGCACTGAGTCCCGCCGAAGTGCCGTGCCCTCTTTTTACCCTGAGCGAATTATGCGAAGGGCGCCGCGCCCCTCTTCTCTGCGTCCTCTGCGTCTCTGCGTTTAGCTCTCTTCTCCGATTCCTCTCTTCTCTGTGCCCTCTGTGGCCCCTCTGCGCCCTCTGTGTGAAATCCGAATCTTCACCTCTTTTCCTCTACTTCCTTTACTTCATATACCTCCTCCTTGACACCCGTACCCACCTGATCAACGATCCTGATCGATCAATGGTAGCGTCGGCTTCCAGCCGGCTCTTTCTCTATGACCACCAAATCCCCCATCAAACTCCCCCCTCCCGTCTTCAACGACGAAAAACACCACATCCGCCTCTACCAGGGCGACTCCCTGGAACTTCTCGCCCTCCTCCCCGAATCCTCCGTCGACCTGATCTTCGCCGACCCGCCCTACTTCCTCTCCAACGGCGGCATCACCTGCCACGCCGGCAAAATGGTCTCCGTCAACAAGGGCGCCTGGGACAAATCCCAGGGCCCCGCCGCCAATCACGACTTCAATCGCGCCTGGCTAGCCGCCTGCCAGCGCATCCTAAAGCCCAACGGCTCCCTCTGGGTCTCCGGCACCGCCCACGTTATCCACTCCGTCGGCTTCGCCATGCAGCAGCTCGGCTTCAAGCTCCTCAACGACATCTCCTGGGTCAAGCCCAATCCGCCTCCCAATCTCTCCTGCCGCTATTTCACCCACGCCACCGAAACCATCATCTGGGCCGCCCGAGACAAAAAATCCCGCCACACCTTCAATTACAAGCTCATGAAGGAAACCAATCGCGGCAAGCAGATGAAATCCGTCTGGGAAATCAAGCCTCCCGAAACCTGGGAAAAGCGCTTCGGCAAGCATCCCACCCAAAAACCACTCGCCCTCCTCGAACGCATCCTCCTCGCCTCCTCCCACGAAGGCGACCTCGTCCTCGACCCCTTCTCCGGCTCCGGCACCACCGCCCTAGCCGCCCTACGCACCCGCCGTGAAGCCATAGCATTAGAATTGTCTTATGAATATTTAGCGCTAACGCTACAGCGCCTGACGCAAAACCTAATCCGCGTAGAACTTTCTCTAACAACTCTTCAGTTTTCTCTTGATCTATTTCCCAACCTGATCGATCGATCAGATCGCGCCTCCGAATGTAGTGGCCGACCTTTAGGTCGGCAAGCGAGCGCCAGCGAGCGCTCTTCCATGTCCTCCAACCTAAAACTCGTCCAGCAAGAGTGCCGCTTCCACTTCATCGGCCGCCACAACCGCACCGTAATCTTCTCCGTCCAAGCCGCTACCCTCGACGACGCCCTCCAACAATTCCGCAACTCCGGCCACTCCCCCTCCGACGCCCTCTTCATCATCAAAACCGAAACCCAAATCTTTCTCGCTTGATTCCTCTACGCCATACTCAGGGACGGCTTCACTCCGCCTTCTTGGGTCGGCATTTTCTTCAGGGGGGTGGAGCTTCAGCTCCGACATTCCGACGCTTGATGAATTGGGCTTCAGCCCCTGAGGAGACCCGTGATCTAATCCCAGTGTGCACTTGACCTTGCCTCAACCGGCTCCCAAGTACAAAAGCCCTACGCAGCAAGTTCGCGTTTCAACTGAGCCCTGGGCCGCGGCGAACCTGTATTGCCCCAATTGCCCTTCACCCCGCCTCGATTCACTCAAGACAAACACGCCCGCGAGCGATTTCATTTGTCCACGCTGCAAAGAACGATTTCAATTGAAAAGCGGGAAGTCGCCTTTTAAGAGCCGAATCCCGGATGCTGCTTATTCCAAAATGATAGAAGCCATTCGGAAGGATGAAACTCCAAGTATCTTTGCGCTCCACTACGACCCGGTGGAATGGCGCGTGAGGAACCTAATTTTGATTCCTCGCTTCACGTACTCCCTGAAAGACATTTTCAAGCGACAGCCATTATCTTCTACGGCGCAGCGCCACGACTGGGTGGGCTGCGACATTTTGCTCGGTGCCATTCCCCATCGCGCGCGCATACAAGTCATCTCGGATGGAGTTCCGATCTCTCCCCGAGGAGTTCGACAGGAGTTTCAACGGCTCAGCCCGCTCCAACGCATCCAGACCAAAGTGCGCGGGTGGACTCTGGACGTCTTGCTTATCCTCGAGTCCTTTGGCAAACCAGAGTTCACTCTGGATGAGGTTTACGCGCACGAAGCAAAACTTCGTGCACTCCATCTGCTAAACCGTCACGTGCGACCAAAGATTCGGCAGCAGCTTCAAGTCCTCCGCGACATGGGTCTACTCGAATTCATCGGCCGTGGCAAATACCGTCTTGTGTAGCGCCGGGTGCCCCATCCTTGGTTTCCAAAGCCGGGTGCCCCATCCTTGGTTTCCAAAGGGTGGGTCTTGGGTTTCTTCCAACCGCAAACTACTGCGTGGCTTCACTCTGCCCCGACCGGCTGCACCTGCCGCTCAATCTCCGAAGCCTTCCCCGCCCGCCGCTCGCACTCCAAATCATAAAAATTCTACAGCTTCACCCACAATTCCGCATTCTGCGCCCGCACTTACACTTCGGACCACCGCAGATGCACCTCGCCCATTCGCGTGATAGCCGCCACGAAGGGAGGTCTTGTGCGGGCCGCCAGCCGTTTCATTTTCGGCAGAGCCTTCTCCAGTGCTTCCCCCATCTCGGTCCCAGACAGATTTCCCGATGCAAACACAAATTCCATAACCCTGTGCTCGGCCAGCGCTTTTTCTCCAGTAGGTTATATCGGATTCGCTTGTCCGCCGTTAGGAGAGCCCACCTTTCCTTGCCAACTTTGGGCAGCCACACTTCGTCCGGTGTTCCGCGGGGGAAATGACTCAGATGACGCTCATGCTTGACGCCGAGCCGTGAAAGCACAGAGAGGATCGCTTTCGCGTTGCATAAATTTTCGTCGAGATAGAGAACGAACGCTTCAGGCAGCCAGGGGGATGGGCCGCTCCCAGCGGATCGCTTCTTCGATTTGTCCCGGCGCGCAGCCATATTCTTCCGCGAGCTCCATCACGGATTCGCGGGCATTAAAACGCGCGGCAATTATAGCAGTAGAAATACCTGTACCCCTGATAACTGGTTTTCCAAACCCAACGAAGGGGTTGATTTCGATCGTCTTGGGTTCATTCACGCTCGGCGCACCCACAAACGGGAAGAACTTCATCATTCCCTTGGGGTCTGTCTCCACTCTTTCCAGAAACATCTGGTAAAAATCAAATCCCATTTGCAGTTGGGGCCGAGAGACATTGATGATCTCCCCCATCTTTTCAACAAACAAATCTTTTCGGTCCGTCAGGAAAACCTGGTTGACCAGTGGATGCGGCTGTCCAAGTTCCGTGCCGACCCGCGCCACCGCTGACCGCACTCTCGGCAATTTCAAGTCGTACAGCTTTCTCATCCCCGAAAGGACGTGGCATTCCAGCAAATTCACGAAGGATAGTCGCACGGGATCCGCCTGCGCCGGCGCCACGATGGCTGGCATCCGATGAAATCCGGTCAGCCAATACCGCAAGGTGTTATACGGCACCTTCAAGTACACGGCGGCTTCAGAGACACCGTAGGCGGGCTCTTCGTACAATCCCTTATTGTTGGGTTTTTCCCGCATGTTGGCCAGCCTCACCCCACCGATGCCATTTTATACCACGCTTCAGGCTGGTGTCCTATGTTTGGTGTCCAAAGGGTGGGTATTGGATTTCTTCCACTCACAAACCGCAGCGTGGCTCACTCCGCCCCGACCGGCTGCACCTGCCGTTCAATCTCCGACGCCTTCCCCGCCCGCCTCTCGCATTCCAAATCATAAAAATTCTGCAGGTTCAGCCAGAATTCCGCGTTCGTCTTGAAATACCGCGCCAGCCGCAAAGCAGTCTCCGCCGTAATCCGCCGGGTGCCGCACCCTTGCTGTTTAAGGACGCGAGTTTTGACCTTGCCTATACAAATCGCGTCGAAACGCCGTTCTTCACCCATACCGCTTCATGATAAGCTTGACGCTAGATACTTACCCCCTAGGTTTCTAATGCGAGGGGAGGTTTGCAAATGACTGAAAAACTAAACGAACTTCTGAACAAGGCGAACAAAGTGAAACTGTCTCCCGAACAAAAAGAGGAGCAGCGGCGGAGCTTCGCCTATGGAAATACGAATATCGAGAACTCTCGTATCACCCGCGAAACCGTCGACCGGGAAGCCGAAGAACTCAAGAAATCCAGCTAGAGCGCGCTACTCTTTTCCCCAATCCTCCCAATCCAGCCCCTTCACCCTCCCAAACTCCCTCGCATTCGCCGTCACCAGTGTCAGTTTACGGTTTAGAGCCTGCCCCGCTATGAGCACGTCGTACGTTCCAATGGGCCTACCCATCCGCTCTAAGGCGCTCCGGATTTCTCCCGCGTACCGCGCGTCCTCCTCCCCAAATTCCAGCACCCGCACCGAACCTTCAAGAAACATTTTCACGCGCCTCGTATTCGCATCCGTTTGCATGCTCTTCGCTACGCCGTACCATAGCTCGAACACCGACACCGACGGCACCCACACTTCCTCGCCTGACACGACTGCTCTTGAGAACCTTTTCCGAACCAGCTCCGAGGAACCGTTGATCAACGCGATGCACGCGTTCGTATCCAGTAGATAGGCCATCGCGAATCTCAGTCAAAAATCTTGCGTCGCGGTGCACGCGGCTGTTTCCGGCCTCCCTTGAAAAGGGGGTCCCCGCCGATTCGGTCCATCGCCGCAAACCACTCTTTCGGATCTGGAATCAGCGGCTCCAGCAACACGCCCTCGGGAACACGTCGCACCCGCACACTGTCCCCCTCAAACCGGAACTCCCGCGGCAGCCGCACCGCCTGGCTCCGTCCGTTGCGAAACAGCTTTGCCACCCGGCCACGTTCCATTTGTCACCTCTCAGTAGTATATACCACCAGTATATACCACCGTCAAGCCCAAGCGCACCAATTCGGGTGCCCTCTCCCTTACCCCATAACCAACATTCTACTTGACAACTCCGTACCCAACTGCCACACTTCCCCCATAGAAAAGTGTGCCCGCGATTTTTCCTGCGCGGGTTTCCCACTCAATCTAAATTTCAATCTTTCTGGAGAACCACTATGTCTATTAACCAGGACCGCCCGTTCACGTGTGTCCATTTCTTTGCCGACGGCCGCCGTTGTCAGATGCCCCCATACGCCGACGACATGGGCCTTTGCTATTTCCACGCCAAAAAATTCCAGAATCGCCTCAACTCCCAGGAAGCCGGCCGCCAAATCAGCCAATTCCTTGAGACGGACATCCTCACCGCCTGCGATCTCAGCTCCACCTTCGCCAGCCTCTTCTCCGCCACAGCACAGGGCTGGATCAAGCCCAAGACCGCCGCCACCCTCACCTATCTCGGCCGCCTCATGCTCCAGACCCAGAAACTCGCCAAAAAGGAATTCCTCGAATCCTTCGACGACCGCTGGCCCAAAATCGTAGAAGAGGCCCCAGCCTTCAATCCCCTCGAGCCCGCGCCAGAAGCCGCAACCGCTCCCACCGCGACACAACCAACCGAAACCACCCTCACCACCTGCAACGAGCACCCGTCCGCCGACCGCGACGCAGACCCCACGATCGATCCTGCCGACGCAGACCCCCGCCCAATCCCTTTCCCTAAAGTAATGTAGGGGCGGAGCTTGCTCCGCCCTCTTGGGTTACGCCCTTTCTCTGTGAACTCTGTGTCCTCCGTGTCCTCTGTGGTGAACTCTCTTCCGCTCTTTTTCCCCCTCCCCCAACTCCTTTCAGATCTATCAGTTTTAAACCGATACAAAACAAACAACTTTATCCCCCTGCAAAATCTATCAGTTTCAAAAAACAGGGGTATTTTCCCCCTCCTCCGACTTGTCTCATTTCGGAACTCCATCCTCCCTCTCCAGCCGGGCATTGCGACCGGCTTGAAGAAAACTCCTCAGACTCTTGAACTCTTGAACTCCTGAACTCCTGAACTCCTGAACTCTTGAACTTCCAATTGTCCGCTGGGCGCTCCTCCGCTCTCTCCTCACCAGTCACCATTCACCAGTCACCAGTCACCAACTCCCTCTGCTATCATTCCCCGCTTGCACCCTCAGGAGGTGGCATGGGATTTGAGGAGCGGTTGGCGGAAGTGCGGGGCGGGTTTGAGCGGTCGTTCTGGGTGGCGAACGTCAGCGAACTGTTTGAGCGGCTTTCGTATTATGCGGCGTTTGCTTCGCTGGCGCGATATCTGCACGAGGCGCTGAACTTTCCCACGGAGCGGGCGGCGGATCTTTCCGGATTGTTTGGCGGGCTGGTTTGGTTCCTGGCGATTTTTGGCGGAGCGATTGCCGACCGGCTCGGCTTCCGCCGAGCACTTGCCATCGCTTATCTCATTCTCGCCGGCTCGTACTTCCTGCTCGGCTCTTTAGGCGCGCCGTGGCTGGCTCCGCTGCGCAATGCGGTGCCGCTGATGGGCCTGGTTACCGTTGTGCTGATGCTGCCGGCGCTGGGCGTCGCGATGGTGAAGCCGTGCGTGGTGGGGACGACGGCGCGGGCGTCGAATGAGAATGTGCGGTCGATCGGGTATTCGATTTACTACACGCTGGTGAATATTGGCGGAGCGCTGGGGCCGTTTGTCGCGTCGTGGGTGCACCGGCACCTGAGTGTGGAAAATGTTTTCCGCGTGGCGGCGGCCAGCGTGTTCCTGATGTTCTTCGCGGTGCTGGTGTTTTTCAAGGAGCCGCAAAAATCGGGCGACGTGAAGACCGCGAGCCTGGCGGAAACGATGCGGAACTTCGGGAAAGTTGTAGCGAACCCGAAGTTCATGCTGTTCCTGCTGATTTTTTCCGGCTACTGGATTGTTTACTGGCAGGAGTTCATTACGTTGCCGATTTACATTCACGATTACGTGGACGGGAAGGCCGACACGGAGCGGATGCTTTCGACGGGGCCGCTGGTGGTGATTGCGTTTACGGTGGCGTTCAGCGTGCTGACGAAGAAGATGGCGGCGTTTCGCGCGGTGCTGCTTGGGACGCTGGTGTCGATGGTGGCGTTTGCGATTCTGGCGATGCACGCGAGCATTACCGCGGCTTACGCTACGCTGGTGGTGATTGCGGTCGGCGAATTGATTCAGCAGCCGCGGTATTACGATTATATTTCGCGGCTGGCACCAGCGGGGCAGCAGGGGACGTACATGGGATTTGCGTTTTTGCCGCTGGGGATTGGATCGTTTTTGGCGGGGCGCATTGGCGGGGCGCTGCTGCACCGGTTTGGAGAGGTGCAGCACCGACCGGAGATGTTTTTGTGGGCGTTGACGGGGATTGGATTGGGGACGACGTTTTTGTTGTGGGTTTATGATCGGGTGGTGAAACCGTCGGAGGTGAAGGTGGAGTGAGGAGCAAAAAAGCGCCCGCCTCGGAAGGCGGCCGCTACAAAAGAAAGACAACCCAAGAGGGAGGGGCAAGCCCCTCCCCTACAAAGGATTCGGATTTGTCGGAATTAGAAACCGGAGAAGAGAAAGAAATCGAGGAAATCAATTGACCATGCGGCGAAGCGATTCCAGCGCTTGCCGAGCGAGCGAATAACGCGGTTCGATATGGATCGCTTCCTGGAAACAGCGCATCGCCTGGCCATACATTTCCTTTCCTAAATACGCGCGGCCGAGATTGTAGTGGGGAAAATGCCGCGGCTCGTAACGACGGGATTCGACGGCCTGCTGCAGCCAGGGAATGGCTTCGTCAAACTGGCCGAGTTCGATCAAGTAGGCGCCAATGTCGTTGTAAGGATTGCCGAAATCGGGGTCGAGCTCGATGGCGCGCTTGCATTCGGCGATGGCGTCCATCAGTTTGCCCTGATAATGATAGGTCCAGCCGAGAAACGTGTGCGCTTCGGCGGTGGGATGGAGTTCCAGGGAAGACTGATAGAGCTCGGCGGCGCGGTCGTAGTCGCCTTCCATTTGCGCCTGATAGGCGTCTTGCAACACTTCCCACGCACGCGTGAGGGTCTCTTGGCTCATGGAGGAATTTTGAACGTAAAAAGCGATCCTCGTCAAAGGTACGAAAGTGCTAGCTGTGCAAAATGGGCACCCTGTCCTCTTGGCGGGGGAGAGGTGGAAATTTGGGGCAAGAATAGAGAAAATGGTCAGGGTCTCATTTTGAGCAGGTTTGAAATTGAGGGGGGAAGCGTGAATCTTCTTGGGAAAAGTGCAGTGATTGCGGCGGGTTTCGCGGGATTGCTTGGCGCGGGCGCGCTGGTTGTGCAGGCATCGACGGGCAAAACGGCGGCTCCGAACGCGGCGGCAGTGGCGCGCGGGAAAACCGTCTTTCAGCAGAAATGCTCGGTTTGCCATTACGACAACAGCGAGCAGAAGAAAATCGGGCCGGGGCTGAAGGGGCTTGCGAAGCGCGGAACATTTAGCGTGAATGGAAACAAAATCACCGATGACAGCTTGAGGGCGTGGATTGAGAACGGCGACCAGTTGATGCCGCCGTTTAAGGATGCGCTGGAGGCTGGGCAGATTAAGGACGTGATTGCGTACGTGAAGACGCTGTAGGACGAGCGCGGGATTCTGGCGCGATAAAAGAGAAACCCCCGTAAGCCTGCACGAGGCAGGCGCCGGGGGTTTCCAATTTTTCTCGCTCCCTGGCGGGAGAAAGAGCTACTTCAGGACGGCGTCTTTCAGGACCTTGGCCGGACGCAGACGGACAACGGTCTTGGCCTTGATCTTGATTGCTTCGCCGGTCTGGGGATTGCGGCCCATGCGGGCTTTGCGATGAGCCTTTACGACGCGGCCGATTCCCGGGATAACAAACTTTCCTGCACCGCCCTTGGCTTCCTTGACGGCCAGCTTATGGAGCTCATCAAAGAAGGTGACGATGGCCTTCTTGGACGTGCCCACTTTTTCGGCGAGATGCGAAACGATTTTGGTTTTGCTCAGTGGCTTAGCTGCCATTTCTTCTGCCTATCCTCCTGATTTGACTATCCGCCTCGAAGGGATCGAGACCAGCCACGAGCGGAAAAACCCCTATTCCCCTGCAAAAAACTCGGGCCGAACCGGACTATAGCGAAGGAAGAAAAGGAACGCAAGTCCAAATGAGCAAAAAAGGCCGAAAAATCGCGATTTTTTTGGAGGCATGTGCAAAACGTGCTGATTTCATGCGGTAAAACGCGCTTTCGGGGCGGATTCGAGCGCGAGGGGGGTATGTTATGCTGCCTAATTCCCAACTAATCAAGGAGAAGCGACCGTGAGCACGGGCACGAACTGGCGAGAGCTGGAACAGCGGATACTAAAGGTGATCAAGACCGGCGTGCGCCCCGTGGCGGTGGCGTTCCTTGATGCGACGCCGGCAGGAGTGAGGAAATTCGAGGGCACGCAGCCATCGGGATGCAGTTTCTGGCGGCTGGCGGCGGAGGGGCGCACGTTTTACACGATTCCTGAAAATCATTTTAACTGTGCGGTGGGAGCGTACACGCACAATATCGCGCTTTCGCCGGAGCGGGAAAAAGAAACGGAACAGACGTTGAAGATGATGTTCGATCTGGGATACGTGAAGCCGGAAGAAATTCCGCAGATTCCACGGCTGGCGAAGAGTCCGAAAGCGATTGTGTATTCTCCGTTGGCGGACGCGCCGGTCGACCCCGACGTGGTGCTGTTTGCGCTGCGACCGGCGGCGGCGATGCTGCTGCAAGAAGCGGCGGGGCGCGCGGGTGTTGGAGCGGGAGCGCCTTCCCTTGGCCGGCCGACGTGCATGGCGTTGCCCGCTTCGTTGCAGTTTGGAGTGATTGCGAGCCTGGGATGCATAGGAAACCGGGTTTATACCGGACTGGACGACGATGAGATGTATGTGGTTCTGCGGGGCAAGGATCTGGCCAGTGTCGGCGAAGCGCTGCATGTGATCAGCGGAGCGAACGCGGCGCTGCGGGATTACGCGCGTGGACGGCGCGAGCAACTGGCGTCGCACTGAGAGTTTGAGAGTTTGAGAGTTTGACGGAAGATAGCGGATAGAAGCCCGCAACGAAATGTGGGAAAATTTGCGCCCCTACTTCTATAGACTAGCGAGGTCTTCGTAGAGATGAGCGATGGCCTTGATGCCGCCGTAGTAGTTTTCGAGGGCGAGATGCTCGTCGGGAGCGTGGGCGTTTTCGTCGGGAAGTCCGAAGCCGATGAGGACGCAGGGCACTTTAAAGGTGTCGTGCATTTGCGTGACGAAGGGGATCGAACCACCTTCGCGAATAAAGACGGCCTTTTTACCGAAGCCCTTTTGCAACGCGGACTGGGCGACCTGGAAAATGGGCGCCTTGTAGGCCGCTACCCAGGGCTTGCCGGTGCTCAGCACTTCGAACCGGCAGTGGACGCCCTTGGGAAGAAGCTTGCGGATTTGCTTTTCAACGAGCTTGGCGATTTTTTGCGGATTCTGATTGGGCACCAGGCGCGTGGAGAATTTCGCATAGGCCTTGGAAGGAATGACGGTTTTTGCGCCTTCGCCCTGATAGCCGCCCCAGATGCCATTGAGCTCTAGCGTCGGACGAATCCAGAGCCGCTCGACCGTGGTGAATCCTTTTTCCCCAAAGTACGCGGGCGCGCCCACGGCATGCTTGAAATCTTTTTCTTTCCAGGGCAGTGCGTTCAACGCTTTGCGCTCCGAGGCGGGAACGGCGGCGACGTCGTTGTAGAAGCCGGGAACGGCGATCCGGAAATTCTTGTCGTGCAGCTTGGCGAATAATTCTGTAAGCACAGTAAGCGGGTTGGGAACCGCGCCGCCGTATACGCCGGAATGGAGATCGCGGGCGGGGCCGGTCAGTTCGATTTCATAGTAATTCAGTCCGCGCAGGCCGTAAGTGATGGACGGCACGCCTTTGCCGAGCATCGAAGTGTCCGAAACCAGCAAGGCATCCGCTTTCAATTTTTCTTTGTGACTCTGCACGTAGTCCCACAGGCTGACGCTGCCGACCTCTTCCTCGCCTTCGATGAGGACTTTGATGTTGATGGGAAATTTGCCGTGCAGCTGATGAAGGGATTCGAGCGCCTTGAGATGGATATGAACCTGACCCTTATCGTCGGCGGTGCCGCGGCCATAGATGTTTCCGTTACGCACTTCCGGCTGGAAGGCCGGCGAGGTCCAGAGTTCCAGCGGCTCGGCGGGCTGGACATCGTAGTGGCCGTAGAAAAGAATTGTGGGCTTGCCGGGGGCTTCGAGGGATTCGGCATAAACGAGAGGGTGAAGACTGGTGGGAACGATCTCGACGGTCTTGAAGCCCGCGGTGCGCAAATGATCAGCGACCCACTTTGAAGCGCGATCGATGTCCGGTTTGTGTTCGCTTTTGGCGCTGACCGAGGGAATCCGGAGAAATTCGTAAAGCTCTCCGAGATGCTGTTCGCGGCGACTTTCTATAAATTCAGCAAGGTTCATATGAGGCCCCCAGGCGCAAGGATAATCGCTCCGTTCTAATCAATAACTGCCCGAAAATGATGAAGTAAAGCGCGGCAGCGGTTTGGTCTTGAATGCGCCCGGCGTGATGCCGTAGCCGCTTAGATATTCTACGGCCAGCCGATTAGGGCTTACAAGTTGTCGGGTGAAAAAGCGTGCCGATTGGGAACACCTGAACGAGAGGGCAATTGACGGTTCCGGGGGCCAGACCGATGATGGGCACACTATGCAAGAAACCGCCTTTGCCACGAACCGTCGCAGCCAGCGCGTCTTTCACCGCATGAAGCTGCAAGCCCTCGGCCGCAGCCATGCGGGAAAGAAGTTTCGCGAGGTATGCGAAACCATGGTGGTGAGCGCCCACGGAGGCCTGCTGATGCTCCGGCATGAGGTGGATAACGACGAAATGCTGGTTCTAGTGAACCCGGAAACGCAGGAAGAACAGGAGTGCCGCATTGTCTTTACAGGGGAAAGCGGCGCAAAAGGCATACGGGTGGGGGTGGAATTTCTGACGCCCGCGCCACACTTTTGGGGCATTGATTTTGACGCGCCTCGCCAGAATTCCGGGCAGCAAGACCTGACGCACGGAACAAATTGACTCCTTCCTTGTGGCTCCTGAGACCACGTATGGACCCCATCGGCGAGTCCCCCAGCGAGCGGGAAGGGTTGGTTTGGTAGGGAGCAACTAGCCCCTGAAGAGGAGTTGAGGGATATGAGATTCGGGCAAATTCTTTCACAAAATGTAACCCAGATTAGAAAATTCGAACCCAGCGGAAGATCGAATGGAAATTAACATGCCTGTATTCAATGACTTAAAAATTTTCTGGTTTGGATTATTACATGCTTTTAACCGTTTGGAGTCGCCTTTCCTTCGCCCACCGGCTCCAGAAGGTGGGTGGTCCCGTAGTTGGTAAGGCACCCCCACAGGTTATCCTATGACTATAAAGAAACTCGCACTGGCTTGCGCGTTGGTGCTAAGCATGACGATTCTGAGTGGCACGGCGTGGGCAGATAACATCCCGATTGTGAACGGTTCCTTCGAAACCCTTGGCGCGCCGTTAGGCACTACTTGTGGTACCGGATGCGCCTTTAATAGCGGTCCGATCCCCGGTTGGTCTATCATAGGCGGGGGAGGAACCTGGCAGCCTGGTTCTTTCTTCACCTCAGTTCCGGATGGCACCTTGATCGGCTATGTGGGGATCGGGTCTCTTTCGCAGACACTTACCGGAGATTCCGTCCTTGCCAACTCCGTTTATACCCTATCGGTTTTCGTCGGAGACCGAGCAGGCGGAGGTAGTGGGAATTACACCTTGTCTCTGGACACCATCCTGGGCGGCGTGAAAACCACGCTTTGCAGCTTCACCAACAATGCTAGCAGTATAGCTAGCGGCACATTTCAGCTTGAAAGCTGCACCTACAGCAGCACATCCAGCGTGCCAAGCGGCACTCTTTTTCTGCAACTTGCAGCTAACACCGGGCAATTGGATGTTGATAACGTGAGTCTCACTGTCCAGTCTGCGTCGACCAGCGTTCCTGAGCCTAGCTCGGTTCTGCTGCTGAGCGTTGGCATGCTCTTTCTGGTTGCCACTATGATGATGCGGCGCAAGAAAGAACTTCAGCTGACGGCGTAATTGAATCTGTTTGAACTCCGAGGCCCCACCTGACAGCCAGGTGGGGCTTTTCTGCTTGTACGGCGTTGCACCTGGTAGATCCGCACTAGCTCTTGGAAATGTGGTTCGTCTGCACGGGATTCGCGATTGCAGTGTAGTCTCCAAATCCTTCTGTCCGCAGATCGTCTTCGCTCGCCCGGGACTGCGACTCGCCGGGACCAACCTAAGGGCGGCCATGAAAAGGTGAAGGCGGCACATCCGAGGTAACTATTCCTTTGCCTTCTTTCACTTTGTAGAAGCGATCGGCGGCGAGATTTATCATTGTTTCCTTTTTTCCAGAAGGCCAGACAATCTCGACGCGATCAACTCGGTCGTGATCGCCGAGGCCGAAATGAATGCGCAGGTCGGGCTGGGAAAGATAACTGCCGCCGCTCACTACTTCCCCGGTTTGAACGAGATCCCCTGCGACCGCTTTCACGCGCGCGTTCAGGGCCAGGCGGTTGCTCTGTGATCCCTCCAAGTCGAAGCTGATCCAATGATGCGGCGGGCCGCCTTGCGGTTGGAGGATCACGGGCTGGCCCTTTAGATTTTCGACAACGATTTCGATTCGGCCGTCGTTGAAGAGATCACCGGAAGTGACGCCGCGGCCGACACGAGGAATTTCGATGTCCGGCCCGACAAGATGACTGATGTTCTTGAATGTGCCGTCACGCTGATTCTCGAAGAGCAGCATGGGCTCGCGATATTTAGTGCCGACATCCGCGGTGTCGACTTGCGGATAGACGTGGCCATTGACCATGAAGAAATCCGGCCAACCATTATTCTGCCAGTCGATGAAGCCATCACCCCACCCGACGTAAGGCGTCGTGCTCGGCGCGATTCCCGATCGATAAGACTCGTCACTGAAGTTCATGTCTCCATCGTTGCGATAGAGCACGGCGTACTCATTGCTAAAATGGGTGATGGCAATGCTGAACCGGCCTGTGTGCAGGTAGTCGCCCAAGGCGACGCCCATGTTGGCCTGTTCCGCGCCATCCTGGCTAACGGCGACACCTGCGTTGTAGGCGATGTCTTTGAAGTGGCCGTTGCCTTCGTTTCGGTAGAGATAGTTGGGCTGGCCATCGTTGGTGACAAAAAGATCGAGTCGTCCGTCCCCATCGAAATCCATCCACACAGCGGTGAGACCAAAGCGATTCTGAGGATCGGAGACTCCGGTAGATTTTGAGACATCCGTGAAAGTGCCATCGCCGTTGTTGTGGTAAAGATTGTCGGGCGAACCCTTAAGACCACGAGGGCCGCATTGGACGTCGATACCCTGGTACTTGCAAGTCTTGCCGGAGCCGAAGACCGGGAGGTCGTCGAGGCCAAGAGCAACGTAGTGGGACACGAAGAGATCGGCCCAGCCATCGCCGTCGTAGTCGCCAAATGCGGCGCCGGTTGCCCAACCGGAGTCGCTCGCCAGGCCTGCTTCTTTGGTGACGTCGGTGAAGGTGCCGTCCCCGTTGTTGCGGTAGAGCACCACGCCGCCGAAACAGGTGACGAGCAAATCCGGCCAGCCGTCGTTGTTATAGTCGCCGACGGCCACGCCCATCGCCCAGCATGGAAATCCGACGCCAGCCTTGTCGGTCACGTCAGTGAAGGTGCCGTCGTGATTGTTGTGAAAAAGCGCGCTGCGGGCTTTCTGGCCGACGCGCGCCATTTCCACGCTTTGCGCGTTGGTGAAATAGATATCGGGCCAACCGTCGCGGTCATAGTCGATCAGGGCAACGCCGCCGCTCATGGATTCGACGATGTATTTTTGCTCGGGGCTGGAAAGATGCTCGAAGCGAATACCCGTGGAACTTGTGATGTCCACAAGCCGAGGCAACGGAGAGGCCGCGGCGGCGTTCGGTTTGTGATCCGATACGCGATCCGGGGTGAATGGCGGTGGCGAAGGTTTGCGCGGATCCGCGGGAGATTGAGAGAACAAGGAGCCGGCGCCAATCACAAGATACAGTGTTCCAACCGTGCAGATCGCGTTCCTCATGTGCATCGGTGCGCCGGGGTATCGGTTCCGATCGTCGAATGGAGCGGCAAGAGATTGTCCTTAACGGCCGGCATTGCGCACTTGCACGGCGTACAGCGAACTGCGCGCCGCGATGAACAGAGTTTTCCGGTCAGCCCCGCCGAACAGAATTTGCGAAGGACGCTCCGGGACTTCAATGGTACCAATCCGTTTGCCAGAGGGATTGTAAACATAAATCTGACCGGCGGCGATGTAGACATTGCCTTCCACATCTTCGGCAACACTTTCGCCGCCAATTTCGGCAAACAGTTTTAGATCCCTGAAACTGCCGTCATCGCCGACTGCGGCGCTATAGGTATTCTCCTGGTTTTCATCGGTGATGTAGAGCCTGCGGTTCGTAGGTGCTGGCGCCAGGCCGAAGGTAAGCAGCACATCGTGGATCTTGGAGCCGTAATAGAGTGCGCCAGTGACAAAATCTTCTCCAGCGGGGATGAATACACTGTGATCGAGCGAGAGGTATTGGTAAGGCTTCTTTTTTTCCCTAGTTGCGGGGAAATCATTTTCATTGCGCCAATAATCGACGGGGAGAATCGGCGTCATGCCGGGGCGCGGGACGCTCGGCTCGGGTTTGAGCAGAGTGAACTGGTCAAACTCCGTACCCGGTTTGAAGGTATAGACAGTTCCCTGCCCTGCGTAAGAAACAACGATCAAGTTGCCGGATTTGTCGAACGCGAGCTGGACTGGATCGAGGGGATTTTCGCGGACGATGGAGAGCTGATGTTCGGGAGGCGACCAGCGATAGATGGTTTGACGTTTGGCATCCACAAAGTAAAGGTTGCCGGACGCGTCGACCGCACCACCTGAAATGTTGAAGAAGCCGCCGACGACTTTTCCCAGCCTGGCGCCTGGGGCGAGGACCGGGGGTGCTTCGGGAGAGCGAGGTGACGGTGCATTGCCCGAAAGCGTGAGCCAGGAAAACTCGCGCTGGCGGATTTCGACGTTGTGGGTCTGGTCGAAAACCGCGTTGTCAAAAGAAGCCTTGCTGTCGCTGTAGCAATGGACGTTGCGGAAGCGGATGTCTTTAGAATTGGAAATCTTTATCGCGTAAGGAAATGGCTGGTAGCTGCTGACCACCCGATATATGTGGAAATTGGCGATGGTGATGTCGCTGGAATCGCGAATCTCGAGCGGCAGGGCAAATCCGCCTTCGCCTCGCTCCTCTTCCGTTTGCAGGGCGTAAATCTGCCAGTTGGAAGCATTGCGCAGAATCACTTCGTTGCGGACGTGGTGTTCGCTGGAAAGTGCGTAGATGCGACCGCTGGTGGAAGTATTCGAAATGTAGAGGCCGGCCTGGGCAAAAGTGCTGGGCGTCCAGATATCGACAAACGTGCCACCACCACCATCGGTGATCCAGAGGCTCGGATACTGGGAGTCCCAGCGGCGGTTGATGTTGGAATCCGCGGTGTGCGTGTTGTTGTAGATCTGCTCCCAAACCCTACGTCGTTCCTCAGGAGTCGCGTCTGGGTCGACAGTTCCATGACCGCCAAGAAAACGCACGTCGTCTACCATGGAATCTTTGCCGGCCATCCATTTAAGACCAACGGCGCGCGGATTGATGCCATTGGTGTAGAGACCAATGCCGGTAACAATGTTGGTTCCGCCTCGGGGAGCTTCGATCAGCGGTATGGGACTTCCGACGCCCTGGAAAGCAGGGGTTCCATCCTGGAGAAAGATGCGCGTCACGCTGGGATGGAAGCCGATCAAAACCGTATCGGACCGGAGAAGGATGGTGCCGGTGACACGATATGCACCGGAGGGAAAGTAGATGGCCTTGTGCCCGGCTATAGCGTTTCGAATGGCTTCCGTGTCGTCGGTGGCGCCGTCACCGCGTGCACCGAGTGTGCGGATGTTGGCCCAGGTGTCCATGGGCGGCAGAACACGAATGTCAGATTCGACAGGCTCCGGGAGATCGCTTAATGGTGAAGTTTCAAAAACGTCTTGAATGGCAGGTGTCGCGCCGATGTCGTCGAAATGCAGTCCATGGGAAAATATTTTCGCGACGTAGATCGGCTGCGGACCGGCCACCTGCCTGCCGCTCTCGCGATAAGTTGCAAACACCGGGACGCCACGGCAGACAATGTTTTCCATATTGATTTCCGTGCGCGCGCTTTTCTCGTTGCTGATGATTACGGCGGGGCCGGTGATATTTTCCATCCGGCCATCCTTCACCCACAATTCTTCGGAATAGTTCGGGTCGATGGAAATCGCGGTGGGAACATTTTTGAAGTGCGGGCGGATCAACGTCAGGCCGGCTTCATGTTCGCGGATCGCGGCTTCACTCTGGCCTTCGAAGGTGGAGTCGATCACGGTGAATTGCCACCCTGGCGAAGGTTTGCGAGTCCAGATGGCGTATTTGCCGCCGAAGAAGTGCAGATCGATGGCGACGTTGCCGCCATCATGAATCCCCGCTAGGCCGGAGCCGATGTGGAAGTCCATGTGCGCGAGATAACAGTGCTGCGCATAGTGGGCGCGAACTCCAACTGCGCCGGGATTTCCCTCTTGTATTTCGATGTCAACGTTGCTTAGTGCGGAGTAGAAAGTTCCGGGGTTGGCGTCCGGAGGAGCCGATTTGCCATTGTTATGGACATCGCCGGAAGGCTGATTCGTTGGCGGGCGGCCACCGGTGAAAAAGACCATGTAGGAAGGCCCTTGTTGAAATCCCGGCGTGTTGGCGGCGAGGACAAGCACCGGCCGCGTTTTGCCATAACCGATGACACGAATGGAAGGCCAGATGTAGATGGTCCTGGTGACGCGGTACCGACCGGATGGGAGGAAGAGAATACCCTGCGTTGTAGTCTCCTGCACCTTGTTGATGGCTTGCTGCAAGGCGTCGGAGTCGTCGGCCACACCGTCGGCGTGGACGGGAAAATGATCGGGCGTAAGATAGACAGCTTTTGCGTCGTCTAGCCGGGCGGGATACTGGGAGTCGGCACACAAACGAGCGGAAGAAACTGCAAGAATTGCCAGCACGTAGAACATTTTCCTCATGCGAGAACCTCGTTGATGATTTGTTCTTCCCTATTGTTGGCGTGCGTCTTCGTCTTCGTGGACTTTCTTGTCCGGCTCCAGGCGCATCTGGCGATAAACATCCCGGAGCTTTTCTCTCATGTTCTTGTATTTCTGATACTCCGCGATCTCGCGTTTTGCGTCTTCGGCGCGGCCTATTTGCCTGTAAATGGTGCTGAGGCGAAAGTGGGCAACCGCGCTGGTGGGATCCAGCTTCACGGCCTTTTCCAGAAGCGGGAGAGCCTTTTCGGGCTGGTTCATGGCCATCAGGGCTTTTGCGAGGCCGATGTTGGCTTCCGGATCGTTGGGGTCCAGCTTTAGGGCGCGCTCGTAGTGTTCGTGGGAACCGGCAGTATCGCCCTTTGCCGCAGCCAGATCACCCAGGCGACATTCGGATTTTTCATCGAAGGGATTCAGGGCCAGAGCCGCTTTATATTCGAGCTCAGCCTGTTGGGGAGCGTCGGGAGTTGATGAACTGTTGAGCATCTCCGCGAGTTCGAAATGCAGGCCCGGGAGGTTCGGCTCGAGCTTCAGGGCCTCGTGATAGTTGGCGATGGCTTCGGCGGTGTTCCCCTGGCGGGCGAGTTCGTGGGCCATCATCTGGTGAGTGCGGGCGGAATTGGGGGCCACCACAATCAGGCTGAGCCTGGATTCGTCGGCTAAATCAGAATAGAGACGGTAGGCGGTGTAGATGACTTCGGCGTTTGTGGGATCCAGTTCGCGCAGAACGCTCACAGTCGCGGCGGCCTTATCCGTTTCGCCCGTTTTGGAATAGATGTCGATCAATTCCATTCCGGTGTCGATGCGAATTTTTTGTTCCTTCACCCTTGGGAAGGCTTTTTCCAGATCGCCGGTCGCAGCGTGGACGTCACCGGTACGCTTTTCCGCCATGCCGAGCAGCGCCTGAATTTTCCAAAGTGCGGGCTGCATCTTCAGCGCCGCCCGCAATTGGGGAATCGCATCGGTGTAGGCTCCCTGGAAGAACAGCAAAACGCCGAGATTGCCTCGGGCGTCGACGTTATTTGGTTCGAGGGCAACGATGGCTTTGAATTCGGATACCGCGAGATCGGGCCTGTTTTCCCGGAGATATTCCTGGGCTTTGCGGGTGTGTTCCTGGACTTGCCGCTGGGAGCTGGGAGCGGGTTGCGAAAGGCAGGGGATGGCAGTTGTAAGGATCAGAGCGAAGAGAGAAAAGCTGCTTTTTATTTTTCGCATTTCGCTAGTATACGGCGAGTGAATGGCCGTCCGAGTTCAGGTGCCGGAAAAAAAGGAGGACGGCGATGTTCCGCCGTCCTCCCCTCGACGTGGGGTCAGGGTTAGAAAGAGAAGCGAGCTGATAGCTGGCCGCTACGCGGTGCAACGGCCGTGCCATTCTGCGTCAACGAGCCGTTAATGCTCCCAAAGTCGCCCTTTGAGATGTCGTTCTGAGGAGGCACAAAGCTGGGATGGTTGAACGCGTTGACGAAGTCCGCTCGAAGTTGCAAACCATAGCGCTCTTTAAAGTGGAATTCCTTAGCCAGCGAGAGGTCGATCACCTTGAGGCTTGGTCCGCGCATGGTATTTCTACCCTCGGTTCCGAAAGCGAAGGTTGCTTTCTGCGGATTCGTGAATGCAGCCGGGTTGAAATAGAAGCCGGCTGGAACATTGGCGAAGGGGTTACTGACTCTGTTGAGAAAGAGTGTGCAACCATTCCCACACTGCGAGTTATTATCCCCACCAGTGCTGTCAATAACGGTGAACGGATTTCCACTCTGGTCAATGAATGTTCCCGAGATTCGCCAACCGCCGGCTACGTAATTCGTCACCGTATTATGGTTGAAATACTGCTTGCCTTGTCCAAAGGGCAGTTCGTAGGAGACGATACCCTTGAAGGCGTTCGGGATATCGAAGTTGGAATTACCATAATTCAACGAAGGGTTGTTCCCGATCTGCCAGTTCTGGGTTCCACCTCGGCTGCCCCACCCGGAGGAATCCTGCTCGTCCAGGAAGTGCGACCAGACGTAGTTGGCCTGGAAGGTCAACCCATAGGAATAACGCTTGGTGACTCCAATCTGAAGCGCATTGTACCTCGAGATTGCGTTGTAGTTGTTTCCGCCGACACTTCCGAAATCTGGGAACGGGCGCTGCGACTGGGTAGTGATGCCCGCCGCCAAAACCGCTGGGTTGGTGATTTGATTGAGATCTGTTGGGAACTGCAGGCTGCTGCCGTGGCTACCCACATAGGCGATGGACGCCGCGTAATCATGCGCGAACTGGTGTTCAACGCTGACAGTCCATTCGTTGATTCTGGCTACAGGGACACGGTATGGAGTATAGGTCACATTTTGCGGGTTGGCCGGGGTGATGTAAGTCAGAGGCTGCCGTGCGGCCGGCGAACCGACAACGTAGTTGAGGATTGGACCCGCCGTTGCGGCGGATGCAGAAAGGGAGATCAGTGGATTGGCGGTTTTCCCGTTGTTCGGGTCACTCGCATCCCCCTTGCTGGTGCCGATTGAGCCGGCGCCTAACCCTTGTCCGTAGGTGTCTTCGCTGAAGTTGTACGAGTACATGCCAAAACCAGCGCGAATCGTGGTGTTTTTGAACATGGTTGGACTCCACGCGAAACCCACGCGCGGCAGGAAAATGTTGTAAACCGGCTTCTGCAGGGTGGTTCTGTCAATCTGGCCGCCAAACCAGAGTGAGCCAAGGGTGCCGTCCTTCGGATTCACCAGATTCGGGTCGAATCCGCCGATGGCATTGTGCAACTCGCTCATGCCTGTGGTGGCTTCATAGCGCAAGCCAAGGTTGACGGTGAGGTTCGGAAGCACCTTGTAGTCGTCCTGAACAAAGAGCTGCGGGTCCTTGATCCGCATGTAGGTCACGGCCTGGTTGGTGGCCGTCCAGTGAAACACATCGCCAAGCAAGAAATCGGCGAGGCCTGCGCCGCCCGTACCCGCGCTCTGAGTGTAAGCACCGGTAAAGTTAAACTGACCAGCGTCGACGTTGCCCCACGGGGTGGTGTTGCCCTCGCCCATCAGTACTTCGACACCGAAGTGGAGGATGTGCCGGCCCTTGATTAGGGTCACCACGTCCGACGGGTCATAGAGATTTTCGATGTAGATAGCATTGGTACCCGGTTGCAAGGAGGTGCAGCAACCTCCGTTGATGTTAAACGTCGGGAAAATATTCGCTTTGGCGTACTGAAGGCCCAGCGTGGTGGCAGAATTGAATCCGAGGGATTGCGGCACGAACCAGTTGCCCTGCTTGGTATAGCCCATGCGGAACTCGTTCACGGTCGTGGGGTTGATGGTCCATGTATCGGAAAGCTGAACGTTGTAGCCGTCGATGTCTCCGGAGAAACAGTTAATCGGGCAAGGCCACTGATTGAAGTTTTCGCCTGGGTTGTTCTTCGCCGTCACCGAGAAGGTAACGCGATTGTTCTTCGCCAAATCATAGTCGATACGCCCGAAGTAACGAAGATTCGGGTTGGATGATGGGGACAACGAGAAAAAATTGTTGGTAGCTAGAGTGGGCCCGCCAATATTCGGCTTAGGGTAGAAGTTCAAAACCTTTGCTGCAACTTGGTCCACCATGTTTGCCGGGATGATGTTGCCCGGGAACGGGGTTCGTACCCCACCTGCCGTGGTCGTCGTGGGATCGTAAATGATTATCGGGTTGCCTTTGGAGTCCGTGAGACCGGAAAAATCGAAAGCGCCTGGATTGGCCGTCCCCAAGCCTCGTTCCGCCAGCGTGGGAACAGTGCTGAAGTGCGGGTTGCCGCTGCCATTGTTGGTAATTTTGTCACGGACAAAGAAGAAGAAAAGCTTGTTCTTGATGATGGGACCGCCGACAGAGCCACCCCACTCGTTATATCGCAAGCTGGGTTTTGCCTCGCTGGCCGTACTAAAATACGGCCTGGCGTTCAGAACGTCGTTCTGCCAATACTCATACGCGGAGCCGTGGAAGGTATTGCTGCCGCTCTTGCTGATCTGGTTGAACACCGCGCCGCCGATACCATACTGCGCCGAGAACGAAGAAGTTGTGATCTGAACTTCGGAAATACTCTCGAAGATAGAGTTGTCAACGTTGCCGCTGACGGGCAATACGACAGTCGCGCCATCGGCGAGGAAGTTGGCGTAATTGGGGAGATTGCCATTGATGGAAATGGCGTCACCCGCGTTGTACGCGCCACTGCCTTCGGAGGAAGGTTGTGACGGTGCGCTGGATGCTCCGGGAAGAAAGATATTGAAGTTTGCCCAGTCGTTGCCGGTGATGCCCGCGCCGATTTGCGGCAACTCGTTAAGCGTCTTCGCTTCCATAATGGTGCCCTGCTGGCCAGATTCGGTTTGCAGCAGCGGGGCGCCGGCATCTTCCACCTGGATCACTTCCGAAACCTTGCCGACCTCAAGGGTAGCATCCACGGTGATAATGGAAACCTGCAGGACGATGGGGCCGTGGGTAGTCTTCTTGAAGCCCTCCTTTGAAAAGGTGAGGGTGTAATTACCCGGCCGCGTGGAGACGGTGTCGTAGATGCCGTTACCGTTGGTGATAAAGTCCTTGACCTCGCCGGTATCAATGTTCGTCAGGGTGACAATTGCCCCGGCGACAGCTGCGCCCGAGGAATCCATAACGGTACCGCGGATATCACCGGAGTTCGTATTCTGGGCAAAACCGACACCCGCCGCGTAAAACAGGCACAGGAGTGCCAAAATCGAGCGAAATGCGTATTTCATGTTGTTAAATCCTCCCCACCGGCTTGAGTTCAACACCCCAACATGCAACCTGACCAGGACGATCACCTGACCAACCGCGCCGTCCCTGCCAGGGAATCCCTTGTTCCTGGCGGGATAGACAAACGGTTGTCTTAAGACAATCAGGAGATGCTTGAACCGACTCTGGGCGCATTACAATCCGTTTACTTATGGTTGTCAAGAAAAAAATGTGATAAAAGGCATTTAGGTAATCGATTGTCTACAGTTTTTGCCATACACGGCACCTGGCTGCCCGGGGGTGTGAAAACTTTCTTGTGTTTAGGGCATAAGTCGGGTAGTTTGCGAACAATCGTTTGTTTAAAGGGTGCTTTCAGGTAAGAGGCCGTATCCGTGATTTTGTATCTGGTCGAGGGGAATCCATGCCACCGAGCAATCGAAGAGCGTTTCTGAAACTTGCCGCCGCGACGGCAGTAGCCGCAAACAGTCCATTTACCTGGGCCAGTTCCCCCGGTAAGGCCCGCGCCTGGGTGACATCCCAGGACCGCCGGCTGCAGGAAATGAAATTGGCGCCCTGGCGGAAAGCCGCCCAGGGGGGAATGTCTGGGATCCAGATCGATCCAAGTGTGCGCTTCCAAGAGATTTTGGGGTTCGGAGCGGCATTTACGGACGCCTCGTGTTACCTGTTGGCTGGCCTCACGGCAGAAAAGCGCCGGGCCTTGCTAGCAGACCTGTTGGGGCCGGAGGGATTGCGGCTCTCGATCGGGCGCACCTGCATCGGGGCCAGCGATTACTCGCGCTATCCCTATAGCTTTGACGAGAGCACCGACCCCGACCCCGAACTGCAGAAATTCAGCATCGAGCATGACCGCGAATACATTCTGCCGATGCTGCGGGAAGCGAGGACGTTGAATCCGGATATATTCCTCTTTTCGTCTCCGTGGAGCCCGCCGGGCTGGATGAAGGCGAGCGGCTCCATGCTGGGCGGATCGATGCGCAAGAAATATCTGCCCGCGTACTCGCAGTATTTCGTGAAGTTCCTGCAGAGTTATTCGGAAGAGGGAGTGAAAATCCGCGCGGTCACCACGCAGAACGAGATCGACACCGACCAGGATGGACGCATGCCCGCGGCGCTGTGGGGGCAGGAATACGAAATCGATTTCATCAAAAACCATCTTGGGCCGGCGCTGGAACGGGCTTCACTGGACACGAAGATCTGGATCCTTGACCACAACTACAACCTTTGGGGCCGGGTAATGGACGAACTGAGCGACGCGGCGTTCTCAAAATACGTCGACGGGGTTGCATGGCATGGTTACATGGGAAAACCGGAAGCCATGGCGCGTGTCCACGAAGCCTTCCCCACGATGAACAATTACTGGACCGAGGGAGGCCCGGACTATAAGAACGCGGACTACGCAACCGATTGGGTAAAGTGGTCGCGCTCGTTCACCACCATCATGCGAAACTGGGCGCGGTGCATTGTGGGATGGAACCTTGTTCTGGATGAAAAGGGGCGGCCGAATATCGGGCCCTTCTCGTGCGGCGGACTTGTAACGCTGGATTCGCAGACACACGAAGTGAAGCCGAGCGGACAGTATTGGGCGTTTGCCCACTATTCCAAGCTGGTGGACAGGGGAGCGCACGTGATCAACTCCCAAGGAACGCTGACCGATGTCGATCACGTGGCATTCGAAAACCCCGACGGCAGCCACGTGCTGGTGGTGACCAACCAGGGCGCTGAACAGAAAATTGCAGTCCAAGCCGGAAATCAGACGATGGAATTGACGCTGGACCCGGCATCCATCACCACGCTGCATTGGTAGCGCAGAGCGGAAAGGTATCGAGCCGACAAGTTAGACGCAAGGATCCGGCCTGATGGCAAGAGTTCTTGGAGCCTGCCATCGCCCAAGAAAACGCTCCGCGATAGAGCCACATCTGACAAAAAGCCCGCAGTTTGAGTTAAGATTCGTTCGACAACCAAGCCGAATACATTCAAACGCGCGGGATTGTACTCCTTCCGGGGTTGGATCCGGTCTAACGGGAGTGCATCTTCGCCGGGGAATGTTTCGCCGGCCGGGTTAGACAGGCCAAGAGCCTGTACAGGATCCATACTGCCTTGGGAAAGAAATCAACCGCCAAGCCCGAACCGATCGGCCTGAGAAAACTGGCGGAGCATCTCGGGCTAAATCCGGCAACCGTGTCCGTTGTGCTGAACGATGTACCCGGACGCTCCATCCCGCAGGCGACGCGGGATCGCATCAAAGCCGCCGCAAAAAAACTGAACTACCAGCCGAGTCATCTTGCCCGTTCCCTGCGCAACCGCAGGACGCTGACCATCGGTATCCTGGTCCCCGAACTCGGGGACGGCTACCACACGCAAGTGATGGGAGGAATCGGCGATCATCTGATGGAGGCCGGCTATTTCTATTTCACGGCGCACCACAGGCACCGGAAAAACCTGGTGGAGGAGTACAGCCAGATGCTTCTGGGCCGGGGCGCGGAAGCGCTGATTTCAATCGACACAAAATTGGAGCACGGGTTTACCGTGCCCGTGGTCGCTGTCGCCGGGCACAAGCAGATTCCGGGTGTCACCAATATCGTGCTGGATCACCGGTTCGCTGCGGAACTTACGCTGACTCATCTGCACTCGCTGGGGCACAGGCAAATCGCGTTCATGCGCGGGCAGGCGTTCAGTTCAGACTCCGAAGAACGCTGGGAAAGCATTGTGGCCGTGGCGGGAGAGATTGGCATCGAGATTCGCCCGGAACTCACAATCCAACTTGCGCGCGACCTGACGTCGCCCGAACTCGGCTACCCCGTGATGCAGCAACTGCTTTCCGGAGGTAAAAAGTTCACGGCTTTGGTCGCCTTCAATGATCCTTCGGCAATCGGCGCCATCCGGGCACTGCAGGACCTCGGGCTGAAAGTTCCGGGTGACGTATCTGTGATCGGGTTCGACGATATCAAGGTGGCGGCCTTTAATAACCCCAGGCTCACAACGATCCGGCAACCCTTGTCCAACATGGGGCGGATCGCGGCTCAATGCGTTTTGAACCGGCTGAATGGATCAGAACCATTTCGAAAACAAATTATGGTCGAGCCCGAACTGGTGGTACGGGATTCAACGTGCGCCATCATCTAGCGCGTTCGAGGCCAGCGAGGACGCCTCGCATATAACCAAAACTGCTGATAACGCCCGGCATCGGATCGTTGGGATGAATCTCATACTCCAGGTCGACGAAGCCATCGAATTTCATCGCAATAAGAGCTTCAAATATCTTCCGCACCGGCATGCTGCCGTCCCCCACACCGACCTGACTCTCTTTGTCCTGGAAGTTCGTGAGGTCCTTGATATGTATGTTAAACAGCCGCGGGCCGGCTTCCTGGATGGCCTGAACGACGTCCGTGCCCGCGCGAACCGTGTGTCCGACATCAATGCAGCAGCCGATACGCGGGTCCATATCCTTCACCGCTTTCAAAACATTGATGGGGGAAGGCCAAAGATTGTCTTCCGGGCCGTGATTGTGGATGGCGATTCGGATGTCGTATTCCTTTACAAATTTCTCGATGCGCGGAAGAGTTTGCACGGTGGGGTCGCCAGCGACGATAACGGGAATCCCAGCACGCCTTCCGTATTCGAACTTGCTGCGGATGTCCGCATCTTCGTCCTTTGCGAGATTGATGACTCCGGCGGCATGAAGTTTGATGCCCGCCGCGGCGTAGTCCGCCACCGCAACGGCCTCTCCTGAAGGATCCGCGGGGAGATGATCGTTGATGTCCTTGGCGTTCAGCGCGAACACATTCAGCTGTTTCATGAAACCGATCAGTTGCGCGCGACTGAAGTTGCGGAAGGTATAGCTGGCCAGGCCCAAACGAACCGGGAATGATACTTCGGCGGGAGGGCTCGCGTTCGCCAGGGCGAAGGCATCTTTCGTAGCAACAAACGCCGCCGCAACACGTGCACCGGAGCAAACGAAATCACGGCGGGAGAAGGTGTTTTTCATAGGGACCCAATCATTCAAATTGTAGTGGGCGCAGGCTAGACATGCGGAGCCCAGCCCTTCTCGTATTCGCGCGCCCACATCTTCATGGCTTCCGGATCGCTCTGAATTCGCGCGTCCTTTGTATCAAGATGCAGTTCCCGGTTGACTTCCCAAGCGATATTGGAGAGCTGAAGCATCGTAACGGCGATGTTCCCGGCGGAGACGGGCGCATTCAGCTTCTCCCCTTTGCGGATTCCCGCGATGAAGTTCGCAAAGTGAGCATCGGTCATGGAATCGCGGCCCACGAGGTCAGAAGATGATGTCGTACCGCCGACCTTGAATTCTCCTGCCTTTTTGCCCTTGAGGTCGTAAATCTCGTAACCATCGCGATCCACAACCACCGTACCATTCGTTCCCATAATCGCCGAACCACGATCGCGTCCATAATACTTCATTCCCTGGCAGCTCTTGCCTTCCCAAGTCAGCATCTTGTCTTCGTACTCAAAGCTCGTCACCAGGGTGTCATAAAACTGCCAATCGTCCTTGAATTGGTACCTGCCGCCGGACGAAGTCACGCGCTTCGGATAGTCGACGCCCAGCGCCCAGCGGCACACATCCACCTCGTGCGTACCATTATTCAGCGCTTCGCCGGTGCCGTAGTTTCTGAACCAGTGCCAGTTATACGGCTGCACATTGTCCGCGTATGGGCGCCGAGGTGCCGGTCCTTGCCATAGGTCCCAGTCAAGCTGCGATGGCACGGGGACTTCCTTGCCTGTGCCTATCGACTTCCTCACATTGCTGTACCAGGCTTTCGCGAGGTAAGCCCTGCCAATAATGCCTCTATTAATCTTTTCGACGATCTCTATGGTATGCGGCGAAGAGCGCTGTTGATTGCCCATCTGCACGAGCTTTCCATATTTTTCTTGTGCCTGGACCAGCATCTCCCCTTCAGCGGGATTGTGGCTGCATGGCTTTTCCACATAGACGTGCTTGCCCGTTTGCAACCCGGCAATGGCCATCGGTGTATGCCAATGGTCCGGTGTAGCTATCGTGATTGCGTCCACGTCCTTTTGCTCGAGGATTCTGCGAAAGTCTTTCTCCGCCGCCGCGGCCTCGCCCATCTCCCTTTGCACGCTGTCGGCGAACTTCCGCAGGATATTGTCGTCCACATCGCAGACATGGGAAATTCGCGCTGCGGTCCTGTTGGCCTTGAGCGAGGAAAGGTGAGCATAGCCGCGCCCATTCAGGCCGATGATTGCAAAATTGAGGCGATCATTGGCGCCGGGAATCCGGCTATAGCTCCTTGCCGTGGATGCCACAGCCAGCCCAGCTGCGCCAACTGTCAATGTCTCGAGAAACGTACGTCGTGTAACCATCTTTATTCCTCATAACGGACAACCATTGCGGTTCTGTTGCCAGCTGACAGGATAGCTTGTGAACAGCGGGAGACTCCAGCCTTCTTCAAACGTCTTCCCAAGTCCATCTATCCTGATAGTGTTTCGGGGCCATGATCGCCTTCAAGCTGATCGGGCGCTCTTCCGACACGCGCCAGACAAGGGCAATTTTTTCTTCTGATCCGGCTGAGATTGTGGCCAGCATCATTCCGTTCATCGGCATGATGCTGATATTGTTTCTGGTGTACATGACATGTCCACCGATCACAGGCTATATCTTTCGCATGCTTTACTGCCAGGGCATTCCTCTTGAGCAATTAGGGGTTGGACCAACTTCACTCGAAGATCCCAGACGCACATGGCGAGTCTTCGCGGAGAATTACTAATCTGGTGGGGGAGCCTCGCATCGATGAGGATGAAGCAGGCGAGATCGCTTCGGAGCTCGCCTGCGGGCTGCGCGAAAGGCTTACAGGCTTTAGCAGCGGGACGAGCTTTGCCATTAAGGGTATATGTACGATATAAATCGCTCGCCAATAATCCGCACGGGAAGACAGGCTTCTCTCTATGAAAAGCTGCGGCAGTTTCTCCTCCGCGGACTCGACGAGATCGGGCGGACCGTCCGATACTTCAGGAAGTTCCGCTTTTTCCTCGAACTCTGAAGGCCCGCCCCTAACCAGGGTGCGCTGGACCATTTGCGCCATGCTTTTCTTCGCAACCTCGATCAACTATGTGGATCGTCAGGTACTCGGTCTCCTGGCACCCACTCTTCAGCACTCCATCGGTTGGACAGAAGCACAATACGGATACATCGTCGGTGCGTTTCAACTCGCTTACGCCATTGGGCTAGTGGCGGCTGGTCGCATGGTCGATCGGATCGGTTGTCGCATCGGCTTTGCCCTGATCATGGGCTTCTGGAGTCTGGCCTCCATGGGGCATGCCTTGGCGGCCTCCGCACTTGGTTTTGGTGTCGCCCGTTTTTTCCTTGGTCTTGGTGAGGCCGGCAGCTTCCCTGCGGCGATCAAGACAACGGCGGAGTGGTTTCCACAACGTGAGCGCTCCCTAGCCACGGGAATCTTCAATTCGGGAGCGAACATCGGTGCGATTTTGGCTCCGGCTCTCATTCCCTGGATTACCTTGCGATTCGGCTGGCGCGCCGCTTTTTTGGCCACCGGCATCCTCGGCGCGATTTGGATCGTCTGGTGGCTCACCAAATATCACGACCCCAAGGATTACCCTCGCGTAAGTCCGGCGGAGCTCCTTCACATTCAGGAAGATTCCGAGGAGCCGATAAAGCAAATTCCCTGGCAGAAACTCCTGGCCTACAAGCAGACATGGGCATACGCCATCGCAAAATTTCTTACCGATCCCATCTGGTATTTTTATCTCTACTGGCTACCGAAGTTTTTCGACGAGCGGTATCATCTAGGACTCGGCCACATCGGTCTGCCACTCATCATCGTTTACAACTTCTCGGCGGTTGGGAGTATCGGCGGCGGATGGCTGTCCACGGCTTTCCACAAAGCTGGAATGCCGATGGCCAAGGCCCGCCTCTCCACGATGCTCGTCTGCGCGTGCTTGATTTTGCCGATTCTGCTCTCCAGCAGGGTCTCTTCGATTTGGCCTGCGGTGGCAATACTGAGCCTCGCCACGGCGGCCCATCAAGGATGGTCCGCGAATCTGTTCACGACAGTCTCGGATATGTTTCCGCGCAGTTCTGTCGGCGCTGTGGTCGGAATTGGTGGCATGGCCGGTTCGGCGGGAGCTGTCTTATTCTCACTAATTACTGGGTGGGTGCTGCAGTCTTATCACAGCTACACTCCCTTGTTCTCGATTGCGGCGGCCTCTTATCTTCTTGGCGTTCTTTTTCTCCGCAGTATCGCACCGGGTCTGCAACGAGTGGACGTCGCAGTGAGCCCAGGAGCCAATTGACGAGTGCGATTGCTCCGACGATTGTGTTTGAGCCGGCCAACTGCGGCGAATTGGATGTCGAGAGTCGAGGCGGGATCTTAGCTAGAGGCGTGGAGTTGGGTGTCTACGGGAATTACTCCTAGATCCGGCCACCGTCAATGCTCGACGGCTACTTTTTGTGGATCCGCTCAGGCGGCCGGACAGGGAGTCAAGCGATAAACAACTGGAAGATCGCTGCCCAACGAGGCTGGCCACCTTCGGAAAGGCCACTTCGTCGGACGGGCCTCGAAACCACGTTACCGCGGAGCGAGTTGATCTGTGCTGGTACGCCGAAAGTTCGAGATTGCGTTCAGGGAACTCGAGCTCAAAGATGTTGAGTTGGATGCCGAGGTCTGCCCACAGGTCCCGAAGTTCTTTACCGTGCTTGACACCTGAAAGGATGGGTTTGCGGATCCTTCCGAGGGCACAACAGATCCTTTTAGTGTCACACGCTCGCCCGCCTTCAGCGAATTGTCATTGGACAAGATCGAGTAGGTTTGGTTGTCCTTCTCGCTGGTCAGGCTGATTCCGCTCTGATTAGATTGCGTGCAGCCGGTGACATAAGCTTGGGTATTGTTGCTCTCAGCGTGACGGTGATGGCGAACGAGAAGGACGACGGCAACGGCAGCGCCAGCCGCGGCGCCAACCCCGATCCCAATTGCCTTGCCGGAGCCATATCCTCCTGACGGTGCTACGTAGCCGGTATTTCCGCCAGTGCCGCCTGTTCCACCGGATCCTCCTGTTCCACCGCCCCCGCCATACTGGGCGGATGCACCGGCGCACATGGCCAGGCAGATCGTCGAAATTCCAGCGAATCGTGTTACCCAACGTGAAAGCATGGGGCTCCCCTCTCCTCTGATTCAGTTAAATTCCAAGTCGCAAAATTTAAATCACTTTCAATAATAGTGACCGGGATCCCCTCAGTTATATTCCACAAGTCACTAAATTCTTTTCGGCGCGCTCGCTTACGGCTCCACAATAATCTGGCCCTTCATGCCTTTGTGCCCGAGACCACAGGTATGGCAGCACTTGAACGAATACGTTCCTGGAATTTGGGCAACGAACTCGATCATTGTCGTTTCACCCTTCTTGAGCTGCCAACACTCCTGCTCCGATGTGAAAACCAGTCCGGTTTTGTCATTGGATGAGGCCCCGTCAGGCACACTGCCAATCTTGAAACCATGATCGTGGTCGATCGCAGTGATCTTGAGCTGGACCTTGGTCCCAACCTTCAGGTGAATTGGCGAGTTGGAGTATTCGTATTTCTTTGCCGTAATTTCAATAACCTGTACATCCTGTTTGTTTGCGTGAGTAGACTCGGGCAGCGAGAGAAATGTACCTAGAGCCAGAAAAGCCGCCGAGACGAAAAACAACGGGAAGAAATTCACAAATGTTTTCATTGATCCTCTATGTCGCGCGAAAGATTTCGTATCGATGTTTGGGCAGTAAATTGTATTTCCGTAACTCAACGCACAACGATTCCACCTGGAAACTGAAGTTGCAAAAACTGGACCGGGATGGCAAGCGGATTACGGGAGCATCGGCCCCCCAGAGCAAGGCCGAATGGTTCGCAATCTGGCCTGTCCATCCCAGTTCGTTGGCACCTTCCATCTATCGCGTGATCGAGCGCGTCAGATGGAACTCACCGTAAGTGAGTCTTTTTAGAACTGGCGGCGCGCCTCGTCCGCTTCTTCCGCCAGACGCATCAACACATCCACGATCCCGGTGTTTTTGTTTGTCGACGGGTCGAGGAAGAGGCCATCCTGGGCAAAGCTGACGACGGAGGCCACTGCACCTCCCTGCTGGTCGGACGTGGGGCGAATGATGGATACCGGCCCCAACTTTTGGTTCAGAAAGAGGGTCGGTTCGGGCATGATCAGGTTGGTCTGGAACATATCGGCAACGTTCGCGCCAGAAGCACCATTGTTGGGATCGACGCCGGCATTGAGATTGGGAAACGTCAGGTTGCCGTCGGTGATGTTGGTCGCGTTGCCGGCCTTGTCGTGCCAGGTCTGGAAGTGCATGATTTCGCTGCCCCCGATGCTGAGCAGCACCCGCAAAACTTCCAGATTGGTTACTTTCTGAGCCAGCGCCGGGTACAAGCTGCTTCCACCCTGCTCGATAAACGCGAAGTGGAATCCCGCGGTGTTTGCAATCGCCTGCAGGTGGTTGGAGATGTTGCCGTTCGCATCTACGCCCAAGTCGGCATCGCTTAAGGGAATGGCCGGATGCTGTCCCTTGGCGAGGTCGGGAACTGCGTTTTCGAAAGTTCCTCCGAAGTCGGGGTTGGTCGTTGCGCTGCGGTACCGCGTCCACCAGCTGGTGTCGATGGTCAATTGCTTCAGGTTCGTGAGGCGCCCTTTTTGCGGAACTCCCGTGACTTGACTCGGCGGCAAAACGGCAAAGTTGCTCAGGTCGATCGTCTTTGCTCCTTTAGAGGCCAAATAGTTGTTGAGGAACCTGTGATGACTGATCTCATCGTCCGTGTTGTCGGCGATGTACTGCGGCATATCGCCGTCCAGCGCCAGGAGCCCGGTGATGTAATCTGGAGCGAGTCCCGTAGCGATTTTCTGACCGTTGAGTTCCAGATCGATCGGAGAGAGTCCTTGATTGGTGGCTCCTCCGAGTTCGGCGTACTGAATCCACAGGTCGGCCTCGACCTGCTCCAGCGCGCTCAGGAACGTCAGGATTGCGATATCGCCTTTTGTGATTGGCGCGCCGTCGCCATCCCCGCCAAATGCCGCCGCGTTGCCCGGCAACAGAGCCGCGCCCATGGTTGCGGCCCCCGCTGCCACCATTCCGTTGGTAAGAAAGGAGCGCCGGTTGGTTGCACGCTTCATGCTATTTTCTGACTTCTTCATTGCTTTTCCCCTTTTCCAAGAAGTTGTGTTCAAATCGTTCGGACCAGGTATTTCGCTGAGCCGACTTCAACTTACCTTTACGTTTCGTTTCCTTTGACTCAGCAAAGTCAAATCTCTGTAAGCAATCGGTAATATTTAATGTTCATGAGTTCGGCCCTCCGTAATTGGGCCCGCTCGGTGAACAACCCATTCGCCATCAGTCTCTGCGTCCAACCTCCTCTCGGATCCGGTCCAAGAACGCCGCTGAATCGTGAAAGCGATTCAAAAATAGGCGCTTTTGTGCTTTCCGAATTATTTGTCGTCGGAATCGTCCTTCCGATGCCCGGAAGTCAGAAAGTTATCCAAGACAAAGTCGGCTACTTCGCGTCCCAGGCGTTGGCCGGTAGTCAGGTCGGTGCGGAAATGTTGTCCCCCGAAGATGCGGCTCAGGGTCGCTTCTTCGGCGGCAGCGGAGATGCTTGTGAAGGAACGTTCGACTCCCGGGAGAACCTCCGACGTAACGTTGAAATCGGCCTGGTCTCTCTCGAAAAAGGAAATCAGCACTTCTGCTGCGGAGGCGCTTATGACGCCATGAGCCCCTGGATACGACGGGTCGGGAGTGGTTTTGCCGACTTCCGGGAGCCAATTCGGATCAGCAATGGTTTCAGGGTTGATTGCGGGATCAGCGGCCCGAATGGCGGTCACTGGCCGCCAGAAATTGTAGGTGTATTTGGCGTCGTAAAAGGCGATCACGTCGTCTGCAAGGCTCAGGTCAAGGAGAGCAAATAAACGGGCATTTTGCGCGGTCGTCAAACCGCGCGCCAGCGAGAGCGTTTGCGCGATTTCGTTCCAATAGTTCTGAATGGCTCCATTCCAGAAGCGCCCGGTCAACGCCTCGTCGGCCGTCGCGGTCGTGCTGTTGGCGATTCCAAGGGATTTGATCTGGTTGAACGCATCGCTGTACGCATCGCTCGTCAGCGCAGGGGGAGGGCCAGGACGAAACTGATTGGCACGCTCGAGCGCAAAGGGCGTCACGTGCGACCAGTTCGTGAATTGCGGCTGAGGGGCAAAATTCGGAGGTGTCGACTGGTAATCGCCTGGGGCAGCCCCGAAAACATACGGAATCGGCGGGGCGTTAGAGCCGTCGTTGCTTCGCGCTGCCAGAATGCGATCCGCGACGCCCTGTCCTATGAGGACGCCTTCCGCCTTGCCGTTCCCATCTGGAATCTGCGCCAGCGATTGCTGCAGTTGGGCGTCGAGCGTGCTCTTAAATGCCGGATACAGTGCGACAAGAACTTCGTGCGCCGCAGCGGCAGCGGCTGCCTCTTGGGAAGCATCCCGCGGCACGCTGGAAAGCCGCACAAGATATGGCCGGTGTTTCCGGTCGATCGCATTCACAGCGTCATAAATCGCCGCGTGCATGATCGCAAAGCTGCGGGTCGAGTGGACTGTGGCGGATTGCGCTCCGGGCGTGCGGACAATCACCAGAAGCGTTCTATTCCACTGCACAACTGGGTTGGCTTGCTGTGCGGAGGAGTCTTGCTGACCTTGATGCGTGGTTTTTGCCGAGGCGCCGTTTGGGACGAACGCCTGCAACAATAGACCTGTGCTCACAAATGCTATTTGAAGATATCGGTTCAACATCGAGGAGATTCTCCCTTTGCGTAAGTGCAGGTGGATGCGAGGAAAGGGCGGCGCGACCCGCGCCACGGCCTCTCACCAGTACCTAACTGACGCATGGAAGAAAATATTCCCCGAAAACTTTGATTTAACTAATTTCAGCCCGCGCCATGGCAGAGTATTTTCTGGGCGGCCTGACGCTTGTCACGACACTTTTCACGCTGAATTTCGTGCAGCAATTCGCGCAGCCGCTTTCGAGCCCTGTGCAACTGCGACTTCGAGACGCCCTCGGAGCGTCCCAGCATCTCCGCGATCTCGTTATGTTGGTACCCCTGGATATCGTGCATCACAAATACTGCGCGAGAGCCCGCCGGCAACTGCGCGATGCAGCGGCCGAGATTTATTCGATCAATCGATCCCTCCAGCAGCAAGTCTGAAGTCGCGATATCGACGCTCGACGGGGCGGTTTCACCGTCCGGAACGAGACCCCCTTCCATCGAGACTGCGGGTAACGACTTCCTGCGCAGGTGCATCAGCACGGTGTTGACCACCAATCTGTGCAGCCAGGTGGAGAACGCCGATTCCCCGCGAAACGTGTGCAGTTTGCGGTACAACAGCAAGAAGGCTTCTTGAGTGAGATCTTCCGCATCGGTCGTGTTTCCCACCATGCGCAGGCATACTGCATACACTCTCTTGCAATGCGACCGGTAGAGGCATTCGAACGCGGTCGGATCGCCCTCGCTCGCTCTCTGAATGATTTCCGCTTCGCTCTCTTTATCGCTGGGTCGGGAAGAGAGTTGTGGCACAGCCTCCTTCGATATGCATTCCGCGCCAGCCTGCGTACCCCAAACGGTTCTGCGCCGCTTCTCGACATTGGATATTGCCAGCGATCTAATTGCTAACTTTGCGCACCTGGCATTTGCAGTGACTGGCATGACTTCCTTCCTTAGGGTTCGGTGCCGGTTTGATTTGTGCGATATTTCATTGGCTTCATAGTGCAAGACTATGCGGCCTCGTCAATAATTCCCCGATCCTGCGAGGTTTAGGAGGCGGGAATAAAAATGTGCGTATTGCAGTCGCCAAGTCATGGCCGTCTCTCTTTCTCTGGACCACGATGGTCAGCGGCATTGCTTCACACGGTGACAACCCCCATTCGCCGTGAACTTGGCAGCGTATCTCCGTTCCTGCAAGTCGCCAGAACCTGACGAAGGCGGCCCCGTGCGCGCGATAAGGTCGACATCACAGTGCCTGCGGGCATTCCGGTGATATCTGCGATCTCCCGGTAAGACAGCCCCTCGAGTTCCCGAAGAATGATCACTTCTCGAAAATTCGGCGGGAGCTCCTGGAGAGCCTCTCGTACCAAAGCGCCACTATCATTTTGGAGCACAACTTCTTCCGGGTTGGGAGAGCGAACATCAGGTGCGAAGACGTTCTCGTCAAATTCCGTGGCGTCTTGCAGCTGGCGATTTGCGCGCAACCAGCTATAGCAGCTATTACGGACAATCGTCAGGAGCCAGGCGCGTGCGTCGCCGCCGCGGAAGTCGGGAAAGAACCGGAAAGCACGTAAGCATGCTTCCTGGACGGCGTCCTGAGCGTTCTGCTCGTTGCGCATCAGCCAGCGCGCCAGATTGTAAGCCGCGTCAAGATGCGGTAACACAACCTGTTCAAAGATGTCGGGCCAATTCTGTGCTGTCATCGTCTCCCCCTGAAAAGTGACTAAATCGCAGTTTTCCATTCCCGCCGGCTGCCGAAATCCGAATGGATTGTGCGATTGAACTCGTTGGCAGGCTACGGCTCTCATCTCCGACAAAGATGACGCGCTGCAGTGCTTCGAGCGTTTCTGGTGTGGCATCCTTAGACCAGACGTGTAGAAAGTATTTTCCCGGAGGCACGTTCTCGATGGAGATGTGCCCTGTCTCGTCAGATACTCCGAAGTAGGGCGAATCGACGGTTAAGACAATCGCGATCATTCCCGGATGAATACTGCAGAACAAATACGAGATACCGGCGTGGTCGAAGCGCACCTTCTTTTCTGCGCCCGCTTCGTACAGGCCTAAATCGAATCGTCTGTTTCTGGAATCCGAGAATACGTTGTGAAACCACGGATCGTGATTCGGAAATTCGACGATGCTTCCCACGGGTACCACCAGAAACCGCGGCTCAAACATCTTGTGGTGTTGGACGATCCGGTAGTGTAGTGGTTCGGAGTTGAACCGTTCTTTTTGGGCAGCTTCTGCCGGAACCAGCCATGCCACTACTTCGCTTCTGTCTTTCAAGATTCCAGCGGGGTATCTGGGAACCAACCTATCGTAGCCTTCCCTCTTATAGACAGAATAACTTCGAGGATAATTCGTCTCTCCTATGGCCAGCGGAATAGCCCGAACGAGAAGTGCTAGGACCAACCCAGCGAGCCCGACTCTGGTAAATGTCGCGCCAAAAAGACCTGGTCTCATCGCTGGATTCACTCCTTCTGGAAAATTGGCGTTGTCTCGAAGGTCACATCATTGGGGCCAGCGCGGCGGGGCAGACGAGCGCCGGCCACTCGAAACCTTACTTGTCTTTCTTCAAGTGACCTTCCCAGCAGTCGCCAGCGGGCAATCGGCAGTGGAAGAACTGGTAGGATTCTTTCCCAGGAATCTTGAAACTGACAAACCTTTCGCCCGAGGTAATGGGCTGGTGGCACCGACTGCATTCGACTGAGGATGCCCGAACCATAAATCACCTCCACATTGCCCTGTAGCCTCGTGGGCAAACGCAAACCCCGCCTCAGAAAGAAATTCAAGGGACGCCGGCGAATTTCCCGTGGGTGCATGCAGGCGACCTTGAGCCCGCGCCGAAGAAATGGCAATGGACAGGGAATCCTTCATCACTGGAACGCAGGTCCCCTGCTAAGCTGCAGTTGGTACAACGCTTACATGGAGTTGTCCCTTCATCGAGTTCACACAGGTCGCAAAGGTGGTACACTCCGGTGCGTGTGCGGTAGCCCACAATGGAAGAAGACCATCAGGTTCGCGGGCGGCTTCGGTTTGGGGTTTTCGAACTCGATCTTCGTGCCGGCGAGCTGCGCAAACACGGCCTGCGAGTTCGCCTTCAGGAACAACCCTTCCAAGTCCTGGCGACGCTATTGGAGCATCCCGGCGAGGTCGTAACTCGCGACGAACTTCAGAAAAAACTGTGGCCCGCGGACACTTTCGTGGATTTCGACCACGGGCTCAACAAGACTATCAACAAAATCCGCGAAGCCCTCGGCGACTCCGCCGAGAGTCCCCGTTTTGTGGAAACTGTTGCTCGTCGTGGCTACCGCTTCCTCGCGGAGGTCAAAGTTCTCGAGGCAGCCTCGGTTCGTGATCCGGAACCCGCCACGCAGCCTCATCCCAGCCCAGAAACTCGTGAGCGCCCGGATCCGGCGGGCAAATCCGCAGCGCCCCAATATGCCCCGCCTTCACTGGCGTGGAAGATCTCCGTGTTCGCGGTACTTCTGGTGGTAGCATCTCTCGCCACTTGGAAGCTTTATTCCCGGAAACATCCCTCTCCGATCATTCGTTCCCTGGCGGTTCTACCGCTTGAAAGCCTCTCGAGCGACGCGTCCCAGGATTATTTCGCCGATGGTATGACCGACGAGTTGATTTCGGATCTGGGCCAGATCAGCGCGTTGCGCGTGATTTCGCGCACCTCGGTGATGGGGTATAAGCGCGCACGTAAGCCTCTTCCGCAGATCGCTCGTGAACTGGACGTGGACGCCGTGGTGGAAGGCACGGTGCTCCGTTCTGGAGACCAGGTCCGCATCACCGCGCAGTTGATCGAAGCTGCGACTGACAAGCACTTATGGTCCCAGAGCTATGAGGGCCAACTGCGGGACACCTTGGCGCTTCAGAACCAAGTGGCTAGAGCGATTGCCGATCAAATCCGGATCAATTTGAATTCACAGGAACAGGCTGCACTGAAAAGCATGCGAGTTGTGAATCCGCAAGCCTACGAGTCCTATCTCAAGGGACGCTATTTTTGGAATAAACGAACGGCCGATGGTTTGAAAGTTGCTCTGGCCTATTTCAATCAGGCGATCGACGAGGATCCGAGATACGCCCAATCCTATTCTGGCTTGGCCGACACGTATGCGCTGCTGGGAGACTGGCAGTATGCGGTGATGACGTCCAAGGAGGCGCTCCCCAAAGCAAAGGCCGCGGCGATCAAAGCTCTGGAATTGGACAACTCACTCGGCGAAGCGCACAACTCGCTGGCATTCTGCCTGGATGGCTTCGACTGGGATTTTCCCTCTGCCGGGAAGGAATTTCAGCGGGCTCTTGAACTGAACCCAGGCTACGCAACCGCACATCATTGGTATGCCTGGCATTTAAGTCTTTTGGGCCGGTATGACGAGGCGATTGCGGAGATGAGAAAGGCGGAAAACCTGGATCCGCTTTCCCTCATCATTAACGCAGATTTGGCGGAACTCCTGATCCTTGCGCATTCCTATGACGAATCGATACTCCAGAGCCGCAAAACGATCGAGATGGATCGCAATTTTGCACTCGCACACAATCAACTGGGCCAGGCATACCTCCAAAAGCACATGAACGATGAGGCCGTTGCAGAACTACAAGAAGCGGTCCAGCTTTCCGCGGGCAGCCCGACATGCCTGGCTAATCTTGCTCGCGCCTACGCCGCGTCCGGCAGAAGGAGCGAAGCGGCAAAGCTGCTAAGCGATCTGAAGAAGCACTCGAGCCCTGGGTACTCGCACGCCTCGGAAATTGCCGTGGTCTATGCAGCTCTGGGCGATAAGAATCAGGCAATGACTTGGCTCGAAAAAGGCTATGAAGAACGATTTAATCCGGGTGTCCTCTTGCGGCCGGGCTTCGATCCCCTCCGCTCCGAACCGCGGTTCCAGGAGCTTCTGCGCCGCATCGGTCTCAGCCACTGAGCTGGAACACTTCGAGAGAAGCCACTCTTCCGCTGGAAGCCTCCCCTTAACCAAGAAAAGAGGGGAACTGGATGATCTGGCTCATTGGTCCGTTTCGAGAACGAGGTAATGAAGACTGCCGAGCCGTTCAACCTGCAGCGCGATCGCATCGGTGGTCTTGAGTCTCTCCAGCACCGCGCGCAGCGAGTCAATACTGTCCACCTGCTTTCCGTTGACCGAATAGATTACATCTCCCGGAAGCGGCCCCTCGCCTTCGTACGCTCCATAGGCTTCTTTGCCTGCAATGACCACTCCGAACCGATTCCGCAGCGGAGGAAGCATCGCCACAAGTTGCTCATCGAGAGTGAGAGCCAGAATCCCGAGTTGTGGGATATTGGCCTGCTCCCTTGTGACCAGGTCTGCAAGGCGTTCTTGCACGTCTTGTTTTTCGCTCACTGGTATTTGATAGGAAAGCACCTGTTTGCCGCGCTGGATTTCGAGTTTGGCATTCTCGCCCACCGCAAATGGATAGAGGGCAAGCGCGAATTGGCGGATATTTTGAACTTGCTTCTCATTCACCGAAAGGACGATATCCCCTGGCATCAACCCGGCGCTCGTGGCTGGGCCCCCTGGAACCACATCTTCAATTACAATGCCGTCTTCGCGATCGAGGCCCAATCCTGATGCCAACCCGGGCGTGATATTACGCGCGGAAATACCGATCTGGTGATGGTGCACGTGGCCTTCATTTCGAACCTGATTGTAAACACTACGGACTACATTGCTGGGAATGGCCAGACCGATGCCTTCATTACCGCCTGACTGGGTAAGAATAAGCGTATTAATTCCGACGATGCGACCGCTTGTATCTACCAGCGGTCCGCCACTATTGCCCGGATTAATGGCCGCATCGGTCTGCACGTAGATCGTTGGACTGTCTGGATCGGGTTGCCTCGCGACGGAGCTCACGATCCCCATGCTTACGGAATTATCGAAACCCAGCGGGCTACCAAAGGCCAATACCAATTGCCCTTGTTTTAGATCGCTCGAATCGGCCAATTCCAGTGTCGGCAAATCGGTTGCTTCGATTTTGAGCAGTGCAAGATCCGTGTCACGATCGGCCACCACCAACTTGGCATCGAACAAAGCGTGGCGCGCTCCGCTCTGCGTTGCCGGGAACTCCCCTTCGTGATTTAGCTGCACCCGGATACGCCGCCCTCCTTGCACCACATGCGCGTTGGTTACGATCCACCCATCCGAGGCAATAATGATCCCCGATCCAGAGGTCAAGCCGCGAGACAACAGAGTTGTGTTTCTATGGTCGCGGTCGCTATCCGGTTTGTAACCCGTGCTAAAAATCTGCACCACACTCGGGCTCACTCGTTTCGAAAGCGACTGCAGAGATGCGCTCACTTGGTGAAGCTGATCAAAATTGTTGTCCAAAATCGGCCGCTTGGTCTGAACCGGGCTTGCCGCCTTGCTGGACTGCGCGGCTAACGGTGGCGAGGCGATAAGCACACTCAGACAAAAGATCACCGGGTGAATCAGTCTGGCCCGCTTTTGAACTGTTCCCTCAAGGATTTTCATAAAGATTTCCAATCCTCCGCCCTCGCTGAGCCATCTCGCCGCATGGGCAAAATTAACGCCCGATCCTCGTCAGCGCCCTGATCCAGGTGGAAGTTCTCCGACACCTCTTCCTCCAACGCGTTCTGTTCCACAGGTTCTGGTTCCTGCTGACGCAAAAACGGATCGGGTAGAGCCGACAATTCCTAGTCGTGTCTCGCCTGCCTGCGTTGATGCTTCAATATCGCCGGTTGACCGGTTTGTGCGACAGAGACGCTTCCTTCTGAGGGTATTGAAAGGTTATGGGTCAGTCTGCATCTGTCGATGATACGCACCACGAACGCGACTACATTTAGCGCCAGCACGAGTACCACAAGCCAAACGACGATTGTTGTCTCCATCATTGTTATTCCCTTCCGTGCTTCCGCCATTCCATTGCCTTCATCTCTGAATACCCCGGTCATTAATGTTCTATTCCACACTGAAAGGAGTGGCGTCGCCTTGCAATGATGAACAAACGGGATGAGTGATTTCCTGATTGTGCGTTCGTTCTGCGCGCAATCTTGCCCTTTTCGCTCTTGAACTGTAGGTGCCCAGTTGACTTCGCAACTGGTCTACACGGAAGTGTTGATCAACTGGCGGAGCAGTTCGAGGTCGGCCGGAGCTGCATCGGCGACGGTGCAGAATTCCAGTTTGTCCTTACGCCAATCAACCCATTGAAAGCCTTGCCGCGACCCTGTGCGCGGTGACGTGTCTGGTTCTGGGGTGGCCCAAATGAATACATCGATTGGATGGCCGTTATGCTCATAAACGAGTACCGCGACCGAGCGCCCCTCAACAACATCCAGGCGCCCACCGTCCAGCGCGAAACCGGCCTTCGCGAAGTCACGAACCGGGAGAGCAAACTTGAGTTTGGTATCGAACCACCCTTTGACAACACGCTCCTCGTTGGAAGCGATCTCGGTCATGTGGCCCGGCTGCAGCGAGCGCAGATGCGCGTCGACAATTTCGCCTGCAAGTTCGGCTTGGTAATCGTCGCTGCGAAGCTCGGGACTCACTCTCCACAATACGAATCCGATGAGAAGCAGCGCCGCCGCGGCAGTCAGCCATTGCCAAAGGAGAGGCTGCGACTCGACACGGGTGGTGGCGATAGGGTGGAGATGAGCATTAATTGTCCGCCGCAGCGAGGCGGGGGCAGGCTCATAGATCTGAGTAAGCTGCAGTCTGCCGCTCAACCAATCCAGGTCCACGAGCTCTGTCGCGCAGTACGAGCAATGTCCAACGTGGCGCTCGAATTCGGCAGCCCTGCGATCACTTAGTTCACCGTCAAAATAGCCCTGGAGCAACGAGTCTGCAAAGTCACACTTCACGGACAGCCCCTTTCTGGATGGGATTTACCAGCGCCGAATGCAGCTGGCGGCGCGCACGCGAGAGCGAAGACATGACGGTGCCAATGGGAAGCGCCGTGATCGCGGCAATCTCTTTGTAGGAACAGCCTTCGAGTTCCCTAAGGACAAGGACTTCCCGGAACCGCGGTGGCAACGTCTCAAGCGCAAGGATGAGACGCTCCCGGTCATCACCCGCAATGGCGAGGGTTTCCGGCGTGGCGCAAGCCTGCAGGTGTATTTCTTCGTCGAATTCCATGCTCAATTCCATAGGACGATTCTTCTCCAGCCAGGTATAGCAAGTATTGCGCACGATCTGCAGCAGCCAGGCGCGCGCATCGCCGCCATGAAAGCCGCGGATGAAACGGCACGCCCGGAGCAGCGCTTCTTGAGCGACGTCCTCGGCATCAGTGCGCCCGCGCAAAAGCCAACGCGCAAGGTTAAAAGCCGCGTCGACGTGGGGCAGCACCAGTTGCTCAAAGCGAACCCGATCCTCGGGCTCCAACTCACTCACAATTCACCCCTGAACGGTACGAGCTCACTAGTAGGAACTGCCGCGAGCACGATTTTATTCTCGCCCCTCGTTGGCAATGGAAGTGCGGTAGCGGTACACGGGTCTCCCTGAGCCGGGAATAAATCGGTTGATGAGCCGGTCTTGGATAGACGAAGCACATGAAATTCGTGCACAGAGTGCAAGGGATAGCCGGGCGCAGGGTGCCAGCAGTCCAGTTTCCGCACTTCCGCTCGGTTGAGCTGAAATGACCGGCACAGTCATCTTGGAACAATTGGAGAAGCCGTGCATCCGTTCGATCTCAAGACGGTCTTTTTCGCAAAACACGCGCAACACGTCGTGCTGATCCATTTTCCGATAGCGTTGTTTATCAGCGGCGTGCTCTTTGATTTTCTTGCGCATCGGGCCAAGCGTCACCTGCTGGCCGCGGCGGCCTACTTCAATTTATTCGCCGCGGCCCTTGCCACCATACCGGTATTAATCACGGGAATTCTGGCGTGGCAATGGGAGCTCGAAGGGCAGCAGCTCAAAGGCATCCTTCTGATTCATCTGGTGTTCGGTGTCATGTCCAGCGCGCTTATCTGGGTCGTGTGGCTTATCCACCTGAGAACGAAGCGCAAGCAAGGCGCGGTGCTGCCCGGATACCGTCTGCCGATCGAGGTTGTGGCAGTAGCAATTGTGGCGGTGACGGGCCACTTGGGAGGATTCCTCACTGGAGTGAATGGACCCGGATAAACACTTTCCGAGGTTGCCCCGTCCACAGGTTTTATAACGGCGCAAGTTGACGCCGCGGCCCCATCGGAATACAGGAAAAACTCTGGCGGTTCCCGCCAGGAAACACGCGGGCAATGCTCGCGGGAAGAAAAGGAGAATGAAAATGAAAACCAAAAAAGTTGTGCTGGCGCTTGCAGCGCTGTCCTATGCGCCGATAACGGTGGCGGGGGACAAGGATGTGTATCCCAGGGAAAGGGTGGCGGAGTTTATCGTCGAGAAGCTGGACGTCACTTCGCTGCCAGCTGCGCTCCGCCCGAAAAAAGAAAAAGGAAAGAAAACTTTTGCGGATTACGGATTCGCGGCCCAGGGGATGAATGAAGCGGAAACCACCATTCAAGCGGCGGGTGGCACCAGGAAGTTGTCGATCAAAGTTCTCGACCAGAGGTCCTCGGGAATCTACGTATGCATCACCGAGCCGGGGCAAATTGCCGGTCAGGCGAAGATGCAAAGTGTTGTCCTGCTGAAAAGGAACGATTCCAATACGCTGTTAAAGGGGCGCGAGTCCTGGCGAGAATTTGCTGCCTGCCCGGTGGTTGGCGCAGCCGAGAAGCCCTCCGAGGAAATCGCGGGAGGGGACTGAGCGGTTCCCTAGGAATGTGCCGCTTCGATCGGCCATCCGCACTTGGCCGCTTGGCGAATGTTCCGGCGCTCAGGGTCGGAATCAAACGCAGGGAATCTGGTTTACCGGAAATGCCGCCGGTGCCCCTAACGGGCAATCGTAACGCTCAGGCAAAGGAGGAAATCGTGGCTGATTATCAAATGACTTTAGTGGATCGTCAAAGAATCGCCAGAGGTACGATGACGTTTTGGTTTGACACGAATGGGAGCGATTATGATTTCCGAGCCGGCCAACACGCCGACTTCGCTTTCCTGCGCCCATCAATTGGAGACGAAAGCGACAACTCACGCACCTTTTCTCTCGCAAACTCTCCTCACGACACAGGCCTGGTCATGATCGCGATGCGCATGCGAGAGACCGGTTTTAAGACGGCTTTGATGTCCGCTGCCCTTGGGACCAAGTTTCGCGTGAGCCGTCCGAGAGGATCGTTTACCTTGCATAAGGACTTTGCCAGGCCAGCGGTATTTCTAGCAGGTGGCATCGGTATTACGCCGGTCCGCAGCATTCTGGACTGGACCGCACAGGAGCGGATGCCCCACAACTTATATTTATTCTATTCGAACCGCGAGGCGGTGGACGCGGCGTTTCTGGAAGAATTCGAAACCTTAGCCGCGCGAAATCCCCACTTTACCCTCATCCCGACAATCACCCGGCAGACGTACTCGGCCTGGCGCTATGAAGTAGGTCACATCAATCGACAACTGCTCTCGCGCTACTTAACCGGGCTCAACAGACCGGTCTTCTATGTAGCGGGACCGTCAGGAATGGTTACCTCGATGACAGACCTGCTCCGTTCCCTGGACGTCAGCGATGACGATATCCGGACGGAGGAATTTGGAGACTACACGGCAACCCAGAATCCTGCGCAGACGAACCAAATCTCCAAGAGCTAGCGCGTATGTCAGCAGGCTGAGGCAGCGGCGGGATGAGTAACCAAATCACGATTTGCCGGAGCGGGAGTTTTCCGAGGAGTATCAAGCAGTTGCGATGAAACGCGAGAGTCAACTTCTCTTCCGTATTCACCGTTTGTTCGAAGTTTTTCAACATTTTTCCACGACTACCGTGACAGCGGCGTGACAGCCACCTCTTCATGGGTCTGATAACATCAGCTAGCGCGCGAGTCGCGCGACTCGGTCAAAGCAGCATCCGATTCGTTCCTAACTACTCGGCCATCTGTAGATTCAAAGCGATGCGCACCCCGTTCACCAATACCTGCCCTTTATCCAGGAGTTCCTGATTTGTAATTTCGGACTTGGCGAATTTTTGTGCAAGGATTCTTGGCAGCAGGAATTCAATCGCTTCTGACCGCTCCTTGCCACCCAAACCGGAAAGAAGAGGATTCACGACGGAGAAATCGTAGTAATCCACCGGGAGGTCGCTGGGAACGGCGTCCAACACATCTTTCATTTTGGGAGCGACGAACAGGTCAAACGTCAGCGCTGCACGTTTATAGAGCGACGTTTTGTCAGGATCGTATCGCGTCGAATTCTTCATCGTCATCTGCAGAACCATCTGCTTGCTTACAACAACAAATGTCGGAGGGTCGTAATCCACAAACCCGAACTTGGCTCGCCCCGCCTTGGAAAGTGCTTCGAGCTGCTGCTGATATTGCATCTGAAGCTTTTCTGCATCCGCTGGCGTCACCGCCGGCTTGGACTGCGTCAAGTCAACCTTTGGCGCCGTCGGAAAAGAGGAATCCACGCCGTTCCCGGCGGCTGCCGAGGGCAAGAGATTGGGATTGCTGCGGAGGAGGCGGCTCGCAGATGTGGAGGAGCTCGCCGTCGACATGGCATCAATCTTGGTCGATTTCGAGCGCGCAGCGGGATCCACGACCACGGGGTCGCGATCAAGCAGAGACAACCCGTATTCCTCACCGCCCAGAAACACCATCGAGCGGTTCAAAATATCCTGGCGGGCGTTGTCGTCTTTCTCCAGAACCATCTGGAACGCGTCCTTGCGATCCAGCACGACGACGAGGATGTCGCGCCCCTCATAGTCATAACTTTTTCCAGCATCGTGAACATGGAATCCGACCTCGATCCCGATCGCGTCGCAATCCACGTCAGGCGAGATATTCCGCGTGATTGCCTGAAGAATAGGAAGAAAAACATCGCGAAACGTGCGTGCCGCCCGTTCGTTCCGCGTGAACTGCTTGGAATCATACGCCGCGTTGTAGTTCCCTGTCGCTTTCAAGGTTATCCGATCCCTAAAGCGCCTGAACTCCAACCCGCGCGTGTCCGCTTCGACCTGTTCGGAGGGATCGAGCCCGACCACGCGGCTGAGATAGAACGGAAACGGGAAATGAATCTTAAAGATTTCCTGATTGATGGATTTGAGCTGCGGGAGGTACTGCTTCTCGAGAGACTTGAGTCGCGGGTCTAGTATTTCATTGGGGCTTACCTGAGCGGAAGCGGCCACGCCACTGTCGAGGCTCATGATCGCAAGCCACGCGCATGTGAGCACACGGTTCGATATGCCTGAGCGGGTCGTTTTCATCGTCCGATCCTAGCATTCCCTACTTGGTTGTGTATTGCTGTCCGGGCTTCTGGTAGGCCGGCTGAGCGATCGCCCGGGCAAAGGAGATGACCGCCTTTATCTCTGCCGGACTCAGGGTTTTTCCATACGGAGGCATCATCGCGGATTTCCCCAGCGCGCTGCCACCGAGTGTAATCATCTTCTGCATGAATTCGTCGCTCTCGCCATTGAGTTTTTCTCCGTCGTTTATCAGCGGAGGCACGGGAGTCAGATTACTTCGGTTCGAGGGACCTGCTGGAGTCGCATCGGCATGGCACCAGACACAATATTGATAAAACACGCGCTTGCCCTGGGCTTCCTGGTAACCGAAGAGGATCAGTTTGGCGCCGTCGTTCCAATCGGGTTCCGTGTCGTAAGCCCCTGAGGCGCCGTCCACATTCACGGCGGCTGCGGTTTTCCTGCACCCGGAGAGCGCCAGCACACAGAGCACACTGCAGAGCAGCATGGCAACCAGCAGGAGTTTCGATTTCATTGGCCGGCTCCCTGCGCGATGGGACGCGTGTTTGCCGCACTTTTTGCAGAGGGCTTAGTGATGCCGACACGCAAAGTCATCAGGTACGCCGTAAGCGCGCGGATCTCTTCTTCCGTGAAATCGCGCCGGGGCTCAATCGTGCCGTGCTGCGAGGCCTGGGGATTCCGCAACCACCCTTCAATCCACGCCGGCGTCAGCCAGTTGCCTGCGTTGTTGAGGTTTGGGCCCACGTAGCCGCCGGAACCCCCGATCGTGTGGCAGGACTGGCATTGATACTTTGTCTGGTACAGAACCTTGCCGGCCGCGGCCATCGCCGGAGTGAACTGCCGGGGATCGACGCTTTCCGGATCCACACCGGGCTTCTGCACCGCGAGGGAGAGATATTCGGCCAGAACGGAGGCTTCCTTATCGGTCATATTGAATTGCGGCATTCGCAATATTAGCGCCGGACGGACAGTTTGCGGATTCTTCAGGAAATCGAAAATCCATTTCTTCTGCGCAAGGCTTCCCTCGTAAGTCAGTTCGGGCGCGAGCGTGCCGCCATAGCCGTTGAAGCGGTGGCAGGCATAGCACTTATAGCGCTCATAGATCGCGGCAAACGCCCCCACCGGCTGGAAGGAGGCCGGCTTCTTCGGCACGACCAACTGCTGCAGCGCGCTGGTGGCTGGTTTTCCCGTCTGGCTTAACAAGGCGGTGGTCACCGCGTCAAGATCTGCTTGGTTCCAAGTGTATTGCGGCATCCGCGCGCTGAGATTGACCGAAGCCGGATCCTTCAGTTTCGTTTGCAGGTAAGAAATCAGATTGTGCGGGGCTTTCGATTTGCCGAAATCGAGTTCCGATGTGTTCTTCGCCCCCATGGTGGTCAGGTCAGGGCCAAAATCTTTCTGCGGCGAAATTCCCTGCAGCGAGTGGCAGGTGGCGCAGCCTTTCTCAAGAAAGATTTTCTTTCCGTTCTTGACCTCTTCGTCGGAGGGAGCGCCGAGCTGCGGCACCGTACTCAGCAGATCGGAATCCGTCAGTTTGTTCAATACATATTGCGAGACCTTGTAGAGCTCTTCGTCGGTCCAGCCGTAACGCGGCATCTCAGCGTGTTCGAAATACCCCTGCGGATTATGCAACCAGGAAACAAGCCAGTCTCCGTTGACCTTGCTGCCCACCTTTGTAAGTTCGGGGGCGATATTCCCACCAATCAGTTTAGTCTCGCCCGCCCGCGTGACAGCGACGGGGTGACACGTGGTGCACATCAATTGCCGGAATCGTTCCTCGCCTTGAGAGATCAGGTCCGGCTTTTTGCTCCAGGCAGCCACGACACTTGGATTAATTTTGTAGGAATCGATGGGCCGGGCTTTTTGAACGCTCAGAAAAGCCGAGAGAGAGAGCAGCTCCGGCTCGCTCAGTCGATACTGGGGCATGCGGGACTCGTCACCACTCTCGTAGCCGTTCACGGTGGTGTTGCCATCTTTGTCGAGAACCGTCCGAGGCTCCTTGAGCCATTTGTAGATCCAAGCGCGAGAAACCTTGTAGCCAACGCTGGAGAGATCCGGTCCAAGAGATGGCGTTTCCAGGTCATTGAGCTTGTGGCAACCTTGACAATTCAGACGGGTCAACAGTTCACGGCCACGCGCGAGTTGCGGCGCCTCCGGGAGTTCACCATGGTGGCACGAACCGCACGAGGCTTGAATAAACTTGACAGGTAGCAACGGCTGTTCCCAGGCTCGCGTGGCGGTGTGCGCTTCAGCCACCTCAGTTGCAGGACCTTGGCCGCGATGGCAGATTACGCAGCCCCACTCTTTCACATCGTGGCCTGCTGGCGAATGCGCCCGATATGGTTCGGGGACGCCTGTTGCGCCTTGTAGGGTTTTCTCGGTGACGGCGAGATGGCAAGTCGTGCAGCGATCCACCACGTTAAGGTCCGGCAGCCAGATTTGCTGAATCCCGCCGGTGAAGTGGCGTTTCAATGCCGCGCCATCCTGGCGGGAGGAAAGAAAGGATACGTATTGCCGCTGATAGTGGCGCCATTCGTTAAAGAAATCCTTGGTGGGCGCGATTGCCAGAGTGATCAGGAGCAGAACGCTGGCCCACGCAAAGCGGTGCGCCGGGGAAGCGAAAAACGTCCGATGCAGCCAAGCGATGATTCCGTGCCTGCTCACGGAGTCCTCCACGGCCACACCCAAATCCAACCAGGACCACGGAAAAGCGAGCCGACGGTCGTGAGGATGATCGCTTCCATCAAAAACCAAGTCATGATCCAGAACGAAAACGGCTTTGCACTCAGCCAATCCTGAAATTTCCCCGCCGGTTTCCCGAACCAGGTCGCCGCGAGAGCCATCAGTGCTCCGATAGTCAGGACGGGTATTACCGCGTCCCACGCTCCAGCACGCAGCAAGACGGCGGTCAGCACGACAGCGACGATGGTCAAAATCGTCAGCCGCTTCGGCTTATTCCGCGCCCAAAGCGGTTCGTCCTTGATATTCACGCTGAAGAAAGGGATTACGATCAGCGCGAGCACAATCAGGGTGGGCAGAATAATGCCGGCCACAAATGGCGGGAAATAATGGAGGAGCTCCTGCAATCCCGTGAAATACCACGGCGCCTTGGCGGGATTGGCGGTGTGCTGCGGGTCGGCAAGCTGCTCGAGCGGAGCGTTCCAGAGAAGCGCCATGCAAACCAGCACCACGGCCAGCATCTCGATGGCGATCGTCTCCCGGAAGAGCATTTCCCAGTACGGAATACTTTTCTCTCCTGGAGCGCGCGCTGGAACATGCTCCGTATTCGGCGGAAGCGAGAATTTCATTCGGATTTCTGCCCTTCCTTGGAATCCGGGTGGAACATTCCTCCGTCTTTGTGCAGGCGCCACATATGAACGGCAATCAAAAGGATCACGGAAAGCGGCAGAATCACCGCGTGCAGGACGTAGAACCGCAGCAGGGCGTTGGCATTCACGGTGTTGCCGCCGAGCAGCACAAAGCGAAGCTTCTCACCAATAAATGGGGTGGACGACATGATGTTTGAGCCGACTGTGACTCCCCAATACGAAAGCTGATCCCACGGAAGCAGGTAACCGGTGTAGCTGAGGAGCAGGGTGAGCATGAGGAGAACGACACCAACCACCCAGTTCAGCTCGCGCGGCGGCCGAAAGGCCCCTTTATAGAATTTCCTGGCCATGTGCGCGAAGACCAGGAACACCATGGCGTGCGCGGACCAGCGGTGCAAATTCCTGAGGAACACGCCGGAGGAAACGACAAACTGCAAATCCTTCATGTCCGCGTAGGCCTGCGGGATAGACGGGTGGTAGTAAAGCATCAGGAGCAAGCCGGTGGTCAACTGAATCGTAAAGGTGCCGAGGGTGAGGGCGCCCAGATACCAGGTGGTGCGGAAGCCGAGTTGCGGTTCGCGCACACGTTCCATGAACATTTCCTTGAATTCCGCCGCCCAGCGCGCAACTGCCACCAATGGATTGCGGACCGCGCTTTCGTGTTCGGTGTGCATCGGTTTGTCCATGTTCAGGCTCGAACGTATTCTTTGCCGGGAACTACTTTCGCGGCACGATCCACCATCAATTCGCCATCGTCGGTCATCCACATGCGCAACCACGGCATGGGTTTTGGCGCGGGCCCGGTGATGATGCTGCCGTCGCGCCGGAAAGTACTTCCGTGGCAAGGGCAGGCAATCGTTTCGGACTCCTGCTTCCAGACGGTCAAACAGCCGAGGTGAGAACACACCGCGCTTAGCGCGTAGAAACCTTCGCTTGCGCGCACGATAAAAATTCCGAAGCGCGGATCCAGCGTGACCGAATCCGGGGGATAGTGTTCCGGCCGGCCGACACTCACCAAAGGAGAAGCTTCGTAAAGGACATTCGGAGAAAGATACTGCGCCGCAAAAGAAGCGGCACCCACGCCGGCGATTGCCAGAGAGCCCGCGCCCAGCTTGATGAAAAACTTCCGGCGATCCAGTGCCGCCAGTTCGCCATCTGCGTTCCGTTCAACATTTTCGTCCGGCATTGGCCCCTCACTCGCGCTTGCATCAGCACAGACAGAAATCATTTAGTCGGGAGGGAGGGGACTCAAACTTTCAACGGGTTCGAGTCCCCACGGATATTACTTTTTCACTGTTAAATCGGCGGTCGCACCAGCGGCGGACACTTCGACGGCCTGTGTTGTCGGCTTGCCGTCTTCGCTCCAGGTCTTCAGGGTGTATTTCCCGGCCGGCACATTCTTGATTTCATAATTGCCGTCTTTGTCCGTGACCGCGAAATACGGAGTGGTTACCACAACCACGTATCCCGACATTTCCGGGTGGACGTTGCACAGCAGGGGTGCCACACCGGGGTCATTAAACTGGAAGGACTTTTTCTCGCCCTTGGGCCAGGTTCCCAAATTGTGGGTGAGCTTCTTATTGCCGCTGATGGATGGCCAGTAGACGTTATGGCCTACGGGGTCGCTGTTGGTGAAGTCAACCGTCGTGCCCTGTAGAACAACGACCACGCGTGGAATAAACTCCATTTTCTTCTGATCGACGGCAACGTGCTGCGACGGAGCATCAAATTTCTTGTCGGGTATCGTATCCACATAGACTGCGATGTTTACGGCGGACTTCAGGCCCTGGACGCTGACCTTGCCCTTAATGTCCCCGGCAAAACTGGAGAGTGCCGCGAGAGATACGGTCAGGCTTAACAGCACAGCTTTTACGGTCAAGTTCGCAAGTTTCATTTGATTTTCCTTTAACTCCAATGATTGATTTCGAATTTTCGCTCTATGGGCGAGTCCGGGCTAGAACGAGTAGTCGATGCCGGTGACGAAGGTGTTCGGGCGGTAGAAGAGCGTATTCCCCGCCGCGTTCTGATAGGGGACGCCCCAATGGCGCTGGAATTCTCCCACAACCTTGATATTGGCGCGTACCAGAATCTGATAGCCGGGGCTGAACCTGTTGCGCGTTTGAGATTCGGAGACGCCGTTCACAAAGTCCGACGGAGAGTTGACGAAGTCATAGCGCATGTCAGCGATCAGCCAGGGAAAGATCCAATAGTTGCCGACCACGAACCCGCCGGTAGATGTGACCGCGTTCGTTTTTGTAATGGTGCCCGCGTCGGTGTCAACCAGGTGGTTGTCGTCATGGCTGTGCAAGGCGACTGCGTAGAGCTCGAACTTGCTGCGATATTTGAATCGCACCTCGGCGCCGACTCTGTAAAACGGGTCTTCGATCGTGCCGGTGAATGGAAACACACTCCCTCCAAAGTTCTGCTGATTGGTGCCGTGGTAATAGAAGGCGCCAACTCGGAGCGACGTGTGGTCGTGGGGACCGGTTGGCCCCGCCGCTTGAATGGCGTGGCGGCTCTCCGAATCGCGCTCCAGGTTGAACTGGTAGGACGTGTGAAGGTAAACGTCCTTGGAGTTGCGCGCAGTCAATGCCGGACCGGTTCCATAGGCTGAGTTAGTGCCGTCGACTACAGCCACGGACCAGACAAAATTGCCGTTGTTCGGATAGCCGCCAAATTCGATCCCGCGCTGCGGCGTCCCGAGAACGAATGGATTGTTTGTCGTGCCACAGACGATTACTCCGCCTCCGCACGGGGGGCCTTGGGCCACTGCCCCCTGGCCCAAGATGTCATAGCCTGAAAGATAGGGAGTGCGTGCGTTGGTGAAGGGCAAGTCCAGTTCAAATTGACCGAAGCGCACGTTGAGGGCGTTCAACGGCAAATGGAAGACATGCCCCAGATCGTTGTACTTCAGCCAGCCGTCGCCCAGTCCGCCACCCGCGCCGGTCGCCCCCGCGGAAATATCGTCGTCAATCCAAAAGGAGAAATTGGGGCCAAAACTTCCGGCCGAAATGATCGTGAAGGTGTTTGGCACAAACAAATCCGTGCGCGGCACATAGCCGCCGTTCGCGATCACCGCCCCCGGTTGTGATCCGTTGTAAACAAGGTTCCCTTCATAGCGGAAGGCGATGGGGAGTGTGCCGGGAATTTCCCCTGGATAGACAGCCTCCGGAAAGGCTTCCTTTTGCGCCTTCGACCCCAGCAACACAGCATCCTGCTTAACGAAGGTCTCGTCGTCCTTCGGAAATTTGAAGCCGTTCTTCTTGAACGCCAGGCCAAAATCATTCAATTCCGGGTAATTGTTGTGACACGTCGTGCAGGACGTCCCGTACTTCCGCGAAAATGCGGGGATCGCAAAAGTCTTAGGCACCAACGCAAGCATTACCAACAAAACAACCACAACGGCGGTCAGCCTGGCGATAATGTTGGTATTGAGTACACGGCTCTTCATTCGCTCGCCCTCCAAGTCTTGCCCGCGAAACCGCGGGCGAAGGTCCCGAACTCACGGCTAGGCTTCAATTGTCCGCATTGTTGCTTGACGCTCAGTCGACCTACCGTGACGCACATCACCTATTGATGTGACGGGCATCACATGCAACTTTGAAGAGGGAGAACTTCCAGGAAGGGGAACCAGGGAGCTAACCGCCCACCACGCTTTCGAGTCCCGTTTCGACGCGGTGATCTGCACGATGGCATCGCCCGGATCCTGGATCATAGGCGGGATCCCCTCCTCCCATCCGCGCTTGGCCAGACCTTGGTAGACCAGCGCTTTCATGGCAACGCTGGGACTTAGAGTCGCGGCGCACAGGGCCGCCAGCCTGAGCTCATGGGTTGTCATTGATAAATCCCCGAAGAGTGGATAATCGTAAAGCAATTCACAATGGCGCAACTGTTCAATATCGGACACATTCAAAGATCAAAGCGGCGCCCGCGAACCATTTGAGGTCTGTGATTCAAGGGAGCCGCGCAAGGCCTGTGACCTGCGTCACGGGCCTGAGTACGTGCCGGCACAGCTTGGGCCGTATGAAAGCCGTAGGATAAGTACGGTTTCCATCGGATTGCAGTTCAGGTTCTGCGGACGGGCGGTCAAAAACGAGGCTCTGCAACGCCTGGAAAAGGAGCTTGAGATGAACAAAGTTCATGAAATCACGGAAGGTTCGGAAACGCGGATTCCCGCAAATAAACAGCATTTCTTCAAGAACATCCTGCTCGCAACGGATTTTTCGCGGGCTTCCGGCCGGGCGTTGGAATATGGCGCCTCTCTCGCGAGGCATTACGGCTCAGCGATCTACCTGACCCATATCATCAGCTTGGATGGCTATCCGTTGATGGCCCCTGAATTGGCTGAATCTTCCCTCCAGAAATTGCAAGTTGAAGCGGAGGAAAACTTCCGTGAGCTCCTGAAATCGGGTCTGCTGATCGCCCTGCCCTACAAAACCGTGATCAAGGGAGGAAATCTTTGGCCTTCGCTCGAAGAATTGATCAAAAAGTATGAGATCGACCTACTGGTAGTGGGTACGCGCGGCGCGGGTGCCGTACGGAAGGTCCTGATCGGCTCGGGAGCTGAGGAGATTTTCCGCAAAGCGGAAGTACCAGTGCTGACCGTCGGGCCCTCGGCGGCGATCGAGCCCCCGTACGAAGTGGAGTTCAAGAATATTCTGTTTGCCACCGATTTCGGAAAAAGTTCGGTCCGCGAGGCAGAGTACGCCCTATCGCTGGCACGGGAACATTGTTCGAGGCTTAGACTCGTGCATGTGTTCCCGCACCCCGAAGCTTATGGCGAATCCGTCCTGGCGCTCGAGAAACAGAACAGCATGACCCAATTGCGGGAGCTCGTGCCGGCCGAAACCGAGCTGCACTGCAAACTGGATTTCGAGGTCCCCGTCGGCGAGCCCGTCGAACAAATTCTGCGAATAGCGCAGGAAACAAAGGCGGACCTCATCGTCATGGGTGCGAAGTCCAGAAAGAGTCTCGCAGGGAACGTTCCGCACACAAAGGCGTACCGTGTTGTCTGCGGAGCGCGGTGCCCTGTACTCACCGTGAGGTCTTGAGCCGCGACGAAGTAGCGGTCTCAGCGTCGACGGCCGAACGTATAGGTATTGCTTCTGAGGAGGAACCAACATGAACACGAGACAGCCCCCGCATCCATCGGCGATGGAGACGAGCATCACAATCGTTCCTGTCGCTCTAGAAGAGCAAAACCGCAGAATTGACTCGGCGATTGCCCAGCGTGCGTACGAGATTTTCGAGAAGCGCGGAGGCATGGGCTGGCACGAATTGGAAGATTGGCGCCAAGCCGAGGCTGAAATCCGGAGCCGGCTCTGTATCGGGCTGACGACTCGCAACCATTCCGTCATCATCGGAACCGACGTCGCCCAGTTCGATTCCGGAACCCTTCAGATTTGGGCAGCACCTCGTCAAATCACCATTTGCGGAAAGTCCCGTTCGCACGGTGCACCGCTCGTCAAGACCCATGCAAATGCGGAAGGACACATGACCTTCCGCCAGATTCAGCTGCCTTGCGCAGTCGATTGCACCGGGGCCCGAACGAAGGTTCACGGAAAATTCTTGGAGATCCAGCTACCTAAAGCCATGGCTCCACCGCAGACGCAGAGAGCAACGGCAGCGTGATCCTCAGACAACAGACCATCGAGGAATTCGAGGCAGCAGAAACTCGGCCGCCCGAAAAGATTCAAAACTCGAACACGCACATCAAAAGAGACTAAGATCTGATCGAAAGAGAGAACGCGCTATGCCTTCCACATCCGCTACGGGGTCAGCCAAAGCTGTCGAGATTACATGCCCTCTCTCTCCCGAGGAATTGCGAAAAGTTCACGCGTATTGGCGTGCAGCCAACTATCTTTCCGCCGGTCAGATCTACCTCTTTGACAATCCTCTGCTGAAAGAACCTCTCCGGCTGAACCACATCAAGCCGCGTCTCCTAGGCCACTGGGGAACGACTCCCGGATTGAATTTCATCTATGTCCATCTCAACCGCCTGATCAAGAAGCATGACCTCAACGTCGTTTACGTAGCTGGCCCCGGGCATGGTGGCCCCGGCCTCGTCGCCAACACGTACCTGGAGGGCACGTACAGCGAAGTCTATTCGCACATCTCGCAGAACGAAGAAGGCTTGAAGGAACTGTTCAAGCAGTTTTCCTTCCCCGGCGGAATCCCGAGTCACGTCGCGCCGGAAACTCCGGGCTCAATTCATGAAGGCGGAGAACTCGGCTATTCACTCGCCCACGCCTATGGCGCGGCGTTCGACAATCCGGACCTTATTGTCTGCTGCGTCGTCGGCGACGGCGAGGCAGAGACCGGACCTCTCGCAACGAGCTGGCATTCCAACAAGTTTCTGAATCCCGCACGAGACGGTGCCGTTCTTCCGATTCTCCACTTGAACGGATACAAGATCGCGAATCCAACACTGCTTGCCCGCCTAAGCGACGAGACTCTGACGCAGCTTTTTTCCGGTTATGGCTACAAGCCGTATTTCGTCGAAGGGCGCGAACCGGAAGCCATGCATCAGCTCATGGCCGGGACCATGGACACAATTCTTAAGGAAATCCGTACCATCCAACAGGCCGCGAGAAACGGGGAATCTGCGGAACTTCCCGCGTGGCCGATGATCGTTATGCGCACCCCCAAAGGCTGGACCGGGCCGAAAACCGTCGACGGCAAACCAGTGGAGGACACGTGGCGCGCGCATCAGGTGCCGCTCACCGACTTTGCCAGGCACCCGGACCACGTCAAGTTGCTGCAGGAATGGATGAAGAGCTACAAACCCGAAGAACTCTTTGATGAAGATGGAAGACTCGTGCCCGAACTCGCGGAACTCGCGCCTGCGGGAAATCGTCGAATGGGCGCCAATCTACACGCCAATGGAGGTCTTCTGCTGCGGGACCTCACCATGCCGGACTTCCGTGATTACGCTGTTAGCGTTGCAAAACCAGGAACGGAATCCGTGGAATCCACCCGCGTGTTGGGACAACTCCTTCGCGATGTCATGCGCCTCAATGCCGACGCGAAGAATTTTCGGGTTTTCGGCCCCGATGAGACGGCTTCCAACCGCCTTGACGCATTGTACGAAACGACCGACAAAGTCTTCATGGAACCGAGACTCAAAACGGACGAACACCTTTCGCAGAACGGCCGCGTCATGGAAGTTTTGAGCGAACATATGTGCCAGGGCTGGCTCGAGGGTTACCTTCTGACCGGACGCCACGGTTTCTTCTCCTGCTACGAAGCGTTTATCCACATTGTCGATTCGATGTTCAACCAGCACGCGAAATGGCTCAAGGTCACGCGCAATATTCCCTGGCGGCGGCCCATCGCGTCCTTGAACTATTTGCTGACCTCGCACGTCTGGCGGCAGGACCATAATGGTTTTACGCACCAGGACCCAGGCTTTATCGATCATGTCGTGAACAAGAAAGCGGACATCGTCCGTGTCTACCTCCCTCCCGATGCGAATACGCTCCTCTCCGTGGCCGATCACTGCTTGCGCAGCCGCAACTACGTGAATGTAATCGTCGCCGGCAAGCAGCCAGACTTGCAGTACCTGGATATGAAGTCCGCCATCGAGCACTGCACGGCAGGACTCGGTATCTGGGAATGGGCCTCCACCGATAAAGGCGTAGAGCCCGACGTGGTCATGGCTTGCGCGGGAGACATTCCTACCCTTGAAACTCTCGCCGCCGTCGCACTCCTCCGCCAGAATTATCCGGACATCAAAATTCGCGTCGTCAATGTCGTCGATCTCATGACACTGCAAACCTCTACTGAACATCCTCACGGGCTCTCCGATCGCGAATTCGATTCGATCTTCACGACCGACAAACCCGTGATCTTCGCGTTTCACGGTTATCCGACGCTCATTCATCGTCTTACCTACAAGCGCGCGAATCACGCAAACTTCCACGTGCACGGTTACCGTGAAGAGGGCACAACCACGACACCCTTCGATATGACCGTGCTCAATGAGCTCGACCGCTTTCACCTTGCGGGAGCGGCCGTAGACCGAATCCTCCGTTTGCACGCTGTAAACGCACACTTCAAGCAATTCCTGCGCAACAAACTGGTGGAACACAAGCAGTACATCTGCGAGCATGGCGACGATCTCCCCGAAATCCGCGATTGGAAATGGCCCTTCTGAATGAAAATCCTGGTCCTGAACTCGGGATCAAGCAGCCAGAAGGCTTGCCTATTCGACCTGCGCGACCCGCTTCCGGAGGTTCCTCTCCAGCCGTTGTGGGAAGGCAAGATGGAATGGCGTGATTCTCGCGCCAATCTTGAAACGCGCACTTCATCCGGCGCCGTTTCGAGACAGGACTTAGAGCGGGGAGACCGCGCCGAAGCGACAGCACACCTTCTTGAGGCTTTGGTTTCCGGCAAGACGCGCGTTCTTGGAGAGCTTTCCGAGATCGACGTGGTCGGGCATCGGATCGTCAACGGAGGACGGGAATACACTCGTCCCATCCGGATTACTGGGGAAGTCAAAGCGGCCATCCAAAAGATGGCCGCTTTTGCTCCGCTGCACAATCGCGTGGAACTCGAGGGAATCGCGTTGATCGAAAAAAAATGCGCTTCGCTACCGCAAGTCGCGGTGTTCGATACTGCCTTCCACAGTGGCCTGTCGGAGGCAACAGCGATCTATCCCGGACCGTACGAGTGGGCGCAGCGCGGAATTCGCAAGTTTGGTTTTCACGGAATCAACCATGAGTATTGCGCCGGGCGGGCGGCACAAATGCTCCGTAAGGATCTCGCAGAACTGAAACTAGTAACCTGTCACCTCGGCAACGGTTGCTCGCTGGCGGCAATTCAGGGTGGGCTAAGTATCGACACCACAATGGGTTTTACGCCGCTCGAGGGCTTGATGATGGGCACGCGATCCGGTTCGATCGATCCCGGCATCCTCACCTTCCTGTTGCGGGAAGGCCGCACCGACGGCAGAGCGCTCGATGAAACGTTAAACACGAAATCCGGTTTGCTGGGAATTTCCGGAGTCTCTGGCGACATGCGCGAAATCATGGCAGCCATAAAGAGCGGTAACCAACGCGCCCAGCTTGCGTTCGAGATGTTCAGCCACCGCCTCCAGGCCGGCATCGGGTCGATGATCGCGGCGCTCAACGGAGTCGACGCGATCGTCTTCACAGCCGGAATCGGAGAGAATTCGCCGGAGGTTCGCGCCGCTGTGTGTGGCCGCTTTACGTTTCTGAGTCTGGTCCTCGACTCTGCCAAAAACGCCGATGCGCATTCCGATCAGGACATCGCCGCGCCGGAATCAAAAGTCCGTGTGCTGGTTGTCCGAGCCCAGGAGGATTGGGCTATCGCGCGCGAATGCTGGAAGCTGCAATCGCGACCAAGGCCAGGAGTGCAATGATCATCGGCGCCGTCCACGTCGAACGTTTCCCTCGTTCTTCGGTGCGTGCCGGAGTCAAATTCCTTGCCACCGATATGTGAACGTCCATCCTAGCCTCTTTGGTAGACCGTTCGACTCGCGCGTTCACCGAAATTCTCCTGAAAGCCCCAGTTGCCCGCGCGCCTTTCCTCCCTGAGAAATCTGAACAGAGCGACGGTCACGGCAAGGATCAGAGGTCCGATAAACACGCCTAGACCGCCGAAAGTTTTCAATCCTCCGAGCAATGCGAAGAAGACATAAAGCGTCGAAAGCTTTACACGTTCACCAATGAGGTGCGGCCTCAAAACGTTGTCCACGGGATGAACTACCGCGACACCCCACACGAGTAGAAGGACACCCTTGATCCAATGGCCATTTAACAGCAACATGCAGGCTGCTGGAAGCCAGACTAACGTCGTACCAACGACCGGCAACACAGCCAGAAGACTCGCGAGCAGTCCCCAAACGACAGGTGAGGTGAGCCCGAGAAACCAGAAAGCCAGCCCAGTCAGGGTTCCTTGAATCGCAGCCATCGCCAGTGAGCCGTACACAATTGCATAGAGAGTATTCTTCACTAGAGCGAAAAGCCGACGGACCTGGCCAGGCTTGAGTGGCAGCACGACAGCCACGCGACGCAACATCGATCTGCCATCGCGCAACAGGAAAAACAGTATGAAGATCGCGATAAGCGCATTGAGGCCGAAGGACGACAAGCTACCAATCAATCCAGGAGTAATCGCAAGGAGGCCGGCGATCGCTTTTTCAAGCTGGCCCAAGATTGCGCCCTGTAGGTTCGGCACCGAGATGGAGATGTAGTGGCTTGCCCATGTAATTGCTCGGTCGAAAAGGTGAACGATGAAAACGCTAAGCCGTTCCTTGCCTTCCCCAGATCCGGTCAACGAATCGTAGATGTCGTGGAGCCCAGACAAAAGCGCTCGTCCAACAAAAAAGGAAAACGAGATAATCATCAGAATTACCGCTGTAGTGGAGAGTGCTGCCACAATGTTTCGATTTCGAATCCGGCTGTGGATTTGAATTTGCACCGGATAGAAGATCGCAGCCAAGATGACCGAGAAGATGATCGGCTTTAGGAAGGGAACGACTAGGACATAGCAGAGGTAGAGTGCGATGGCGGTCACTGCCATCAGAAAAGCGACTGTTGCTCTGTTTCTCGTCACGCTACTGCCTCCGAACGTGAACATTCATTCTCCGCTCGAGACTACTGATCGGCTCCGCTCACGGTTCGGGGCGGTGCAAAGCGCAATTCTTCAATCGGTTGTCCCTGTTTATACTCGATCCTCCCAGTACCTCTCATTCTTCATAGGCGGCGGAGAGAGTTTGGCAATCCACAACAAACTCTAAAACCGAAAGGACGCATACACCGTAACGTCAGTCACTCGGCGCTGTGACCAACATCACTACCTGAAACGACGAAGGAAGCATCACGCAGGACGTTCGATGATCGAGAAACTACCGGCAAGCAAAAGAGCCCAAGCAATTCCTAAACAAACGCCACTAGCGACGTCGCTTGCATAATGCACGCCCAGGTATACTCGCGACATCCCAACCAGCGCAATAACAGCAACGGCGAGGCCGAAGAGCACAACGCGACCATGCATTGTTGGCAGATGACGAGCGGCAAGAATCGCAATCGTCAAGTACAGCGAGGCGGAAGCGAGCGAATGTCCGCTAGGATACGAAAAGCCCGAAACCTGTACAAGGTGAGTAATATCGTCCGGTCGAGTTCGTTCAATGACATCCTTCGTTATTTTTGTCCAAACACCTGCTCCCATTGAATTTAATAGAAGCTGCCAGGCTGCAAAGGAATCCTTTAAGGAAAGCAGTATGCAAAGGGCTGCGACAGATATCAGAGTCACCAATGTAATCGAGCCGAGAGCCGTTACGTCCACGGCCACGTCCGTGAGCCACGGTCTTCGGATCTTCGCTACAGCAATAAGGATGGACGAATCTAGACGACGCACTTCATTTTCTCGCAGTTCGGAAGTGATCTTCACGAAGACTCCAAAAGACAAAGAGGCAGCGCCCATCCACAATGACAGACGCTTCTCGCGGCCCGGGAGGCTAAGCGGACTCAGTTGCATGGTCAATCCCACTCATACAACGTCCGGGGCCCGAAATTTGTGAGCCCCATCACTGCACCTAATGACGTTCGTCACAGCACCCGATGCCGCCTTCGAGCAAGAATCGGTCGGAGGAGGCGACAAACCATGAAAACCGCTACCGCCCAAACCACCGCAAGTTTCCGCAACATCCTGTTCGCTACCGATTTTTCGTCCGCTGCCGCCCATGCTGTTCCTTACGTCAAGAGAATCGCAAAACGCTACGACGCCGATCTAGTCGCACTGCACGTGCGACCGCCCGCCGTAAATCCCATAACCGAGCCGGGCACGTGGCCCAGCGCGGAATCCATCCGTATGAAGGATGAAGAGTATCGAGACCAACTTCTTGACACGTTTGCGGGAATCCGCACGACGGCGCTCGTCGAAGAAGGCGATATCCAGTCCCGGCTGGACGAAGCCATCCAGAAGAACAACACCGATCTCGTGGTCATTGGAACCCGGGGCCGCTCCGGGCTCGGAAAAGTCCTAATGGGTTCCGTCGCCGAGGAGATTTTCCGGACCGTGCCCTGCCCCGTACTTACGGTTGGTCCCCGTTCCGATTCTTCTCGCGGTGCGGATGGGGAAATCCGCGAAATCCTCTACGCGACCGATCTCGCATCCCCGTCGCCGGCCGCCGCTGCCTACGCCGTCTCATTGGCGCAAGAGTTTCAGGCGAGGCTCATTCTTCTGCACGTCATTCCAGAACCCCAACCGGGTGATCTCGTTTCCGCTCACGATGTCAGCCAATCCGCGAAGAACCTCCTGCGCAAATTAGTGCCTGAGGAAGCGGAGGCCTGGTGCAAACCGGAATTTTTCGTCGAACGCGGAAATCCGGCCGACCAGATTCTCCGACTCGCCCATCTGCGCGTATCGGACCTCATCGTTCTCGGCGTCAATCCGGAAGAAGGCGTGCCCGGCGCAGCGACGCATCTGCCAATCGCCACGGCGCACAAGATCGTTTCCCACGCGGAATGCCCGGTGTTAACGGTTCGGAACTGACTGCTCCAAGACCAAAGAAAGACTTGGTACTTCGGAGGCAAAGCAAATCTTTGTGAGCTTTGTCGCCGTAGGAACGCCCCTGCCTGCGCGGCTGATGATCGCACTTTGTGCCAGACACTGGAAAAAGGAATATTCCGGACTCGATAAAACGGCAAAGCACCTTTTCATCAGTTGATGACCAGCACGAAGGAAGGAAGTAATGGCTCAATCCGAGGAAATTGATATCGCTTATTTTTCCATGGAGATTGCCGCCGATCCGGCTTGGCCGACCTATTCCGGCGGACTTGGAGTATTGGCCGGAGACATGCTCCGTTCCGCCGCGGACCGAAATCTCCCCTTTGTGGGAGTGACGCTGCTTCCCCGTCGCGGTTATTTCCGCCAGCATCTCGATGCAGAGGGACGACAAACCGAAGAACCCGAATCCTGGCAGCCTGAAACCGTCTTCGAACGCCTCGACCAGGTAATTTCGATCAACCTCAATGGACGCGAGGTCAAAGTGCGCGCCTGGCGTCACGCCATCGCCGGCGTCACCGGGGACCGCGTCCCGATCTATTTTCTAGACGTGGACTTCGGGGAGAACCCTCCATGGGAACGAACCCTCACCGGCACCTTGTACGGAGGAGACGAAACCTACCGGTTGTGCCAAGAAGCCATTCTGGGAATCGGCGGCATCCGTTTCCTGCGCGCTCTCGGCTACAAGGGAATTTCTCGCTTCCACTTGAATGAAGGGCATTCGGCTCTTCTTTCGCTGGCCCTTCTCGAAGAGGAAAGTGGGAACCGAAATCTTTCCGAGGTGACCGCGGAGGACGTAGAGAACGTCCGTCAAAAATGTGTGTTCACGACACATACGCCCGTGCCCGCCGCGTTCGACCAGTTTCCGCTCGAGCTGGCCACGCGCGTCCTTGGGCAGGACCGCGTCCGCGCCTTGGTCCAGACCGGTTGCTGCCCTATGGGCAGACTCAACATGACGTACCTCGGACTGCGATTCTCGCGTTACGTCAACGGCGTCGCCATGCATCACGGGGAAATCTCGCAGAGTATGTTCCCCAACTATCCCGTCCACGCGATCACCAACGGGGTTCATGCAGCCACTTGGACCTCAGCGGCGTTTCGCGAGCTTTACGACCGTCATATCCCCGAATGGCGCACCGACAATCTCTACCTCCGCTACGCCATCGGCCTGCCCTTGGAGGAGATTCAGCAGGCGCACGGTCGCGCCAAGCGCGAATTGTTGCAATCCATCGCGCAGGCCACGGGTGTGCGTCTCAGCGAGAACGCCGCCACGCTCGGCTTTGCGCGGCGCGCGGCCGAATACAAACGAGCCGATCTCATCTTCTCTGATTTGAATCGCCTGCGTGCCATTCGCGAAAAAAGCGGTCCATTCCAAATCGTCTTCGGCGGCAAGGCACATCCGAAAGACGATGCTGGAAAAGCGGTCATTCGAAAAGTCTTCGAGGCGGCAGCGGCCCTCCGGGAATCGATTCCCGTCGTCTACGTGGAGAACTATGACATGCGCTGGGGTGGTTTGTTCACGGCCGGCGTGGATCTGTGGCTCAACACGCCGCATCGTCCGTTCGAAGCATCCGGCACCAGCGGAATGAAGGCGGCCATGAATGGCATTCCCAGTCTCAGCGTCCGCGATGGCTGGTGGGCGGAAGGGCACTTCGAAGGCACAACGGGATGGTCCATCGGCTACGAGGAAGATCCCGAACGCCACGACATCGAGATCGAATCCTTCTACAACAAGCTGGAGCAGGCGATTCTACCCATGTACTACTTGCAGCCCCTTGCTTATGCGCAAGTCATGCGTTCTGCAATCGCCCTGAACGGATCGTTCTTCAACACCCAACGCATGCTCTCGCAATACATATCGAACGCATACTATCCGGCCACTGAAGCTTCTTCTGGCAACCAGCCACTAGCTGTCGCTAAAACCGAGACCGGGCTCGCGAGCATAGCCTGACCAGAGCGATTACCTCAGGCTGCGGCGACGAACCGGAACGGCATGGGCTGCCCCGGCGTGTCCCGCCGTCGCAGCATCACAACCCCATATCCGTCTTGGTACGCCAGCGTGTAGTCCGTCGAGCAGTTTCCGCACAGCCAGAAGTGCTGGACGGCGTGTGTGTTCGGGGGCTTTTCCCCAGCCGGATAGGCCTTGTGAAATCGAAACAGGTGCCCTTCGCGAAAGGCAAACGCAGCGCGGCAATCCGGATTCGCACAAGTGGAGAACATAAGACGCCTTCAGCTCTTCCGAGAGACTCATCCGGCTTCCACGAACTTCGCGCGTACGTGTACCTCAGGAACCTCTCCTGCGGCCGCGGAATTCCTTTTCTCCGCCTCGAGGCGCTGGATGGTCTTCTTCAGCCAAGGGCCCAGCGCAGCTTCCAACGCCTCCGCCGTGCCGTACCGGTAGAAAGAATCGATCGTTTCTCCTCGCTCGTTAAGCGGGATGTAGCGGCACGGGATTTTTTTCTTAGCTGACTCCTCGGGTATGATTTCCATCAACGCACATTCGCTGCACGGCCTAGGCTGCCTGGCCGGATCGAAGTTCAAACACGTCGGAGAATCTTGAAATATGAATTGCGGACGCCACGCCGCCCGCGCCGTATGGCGATATCCGCCTTTTTCGAGAAACTCCAATTCCGCCTTGAGGACGGTCAACAGATCCCGCTTGTCGCTGCTCATGGAAGTACTCCCTTACACCAAGGTGGCTTGAACGCCGGAGGCATGCAATGACCTGGGTCACAACGTGTTGTGCGTTGCGTCACCAACCCTCGATATGGTGCGCAATGCGCTATACTGCGCTGGATTCCCGCCTGCCGCTACACACGACCCGCGGCGCGGAAATGCTGAATATCCCAAGGAGTATTTCCGCCGGCAGTTTGCGCCGAGTGTCGCTTTTCTTGAGGGAACCGCAACGTGAGTGGCGAAACACCCGACAAAGTCCTGCTTTTCGACCCGAATAGCTTGTTCGAAAAACTATTCGAGTTTTCCCCGGATGCCGTGCTCGTCACCGATCCATCCGGTTTCATCGTCCGGACGAACGCGCAAGCCGCGCGCATGTTCGATTACAACCGCCAGGAACTCGTCGGTCAACCCATCGAGCTTCTGATCCCCGAGCGATTCCGTGGCATTCATCCCAAGCACCGCAGCGGCTACTCCGCGCAGCCCCGCGTGCGCGCGATGGGAGCGGGACTCGAGCTTTACGGCCGCCGCAAGGACGGAAGCGAACTGCCCGTCGACATCATGCTGAGCCCGGTCGAAACCCTAGACGGCCCGCTTGTGCTTGCCGTCATTCGCGATGTTTCTGAAAGGAAACTTGCAGAGAGGGCCCTGCGGCGTAGCGAACAGCAATTCCGTTCGCTCTTCGAGTTCTCCCCAGACGCCATCGTTGTCACCAACCAGGAAGGAATAATCAGCGAAATCAATGCGCAGACCGAAAGGTTCTTTGGGTACAGCCGCTCGGAACTTCTGGGCCAGCCAGTTGAGATCCTCGTTCCTGGGCGATTCCGTCCGGCGCACCCCAAACACCGCGCGGACTACGCCGCGCACACACGGGTGCGCGCCATGGGCGCTGGCCTCGAACTTTATGGTCGCCGCAAAGACGGTAGCGAATTCCCCGTTGACATCATGCTCGGACCAGTCGAAGGTCCAGAAGCTCCGGTCGTGCTGAGTGTCATTCGCGATCTTTCCGAAAAACGGGAAGCCGAGGAAGCCCTGCGGTGGAGCGAACAACAGAAGAGCTATCTCGAGGAAGAGCTTGAGATCAGCCACCAGTTTGACGAAATCGTCGGTGAAAGCCAGAGCCTCAAGCGCCTATTGAAGCAAGTGGAGGATGTCGCGGCAACCGACGCCACCGTCCTGATCCTTGGCGAAACCGGAACGGGAAAGGAGCTGATTGCCCGCGCCATCCACCGGTTGAGCCCGCGCCGGGAACGAGCCTTCATCAAGCTCAACTGCTCGGCCATTCCATCTGGGCTGCTCGAAAGTGAGCTCTTCGGCCATGAGAAGGGCGCCTTCACGGGCGCAATCGCGCAGAAAATCGGAAGGCTCGAACTGGCCAATCAAGGGACTTTTTTCTTGGATGAGGTGGGCGATCTTCCAGCGGAACTCCAGCCGAAGATTCTGCGCGCGCTGCAGGAAAAAGAATTCGAACGCGTCGGCGGAACGCGAACCATTCCCGTCAACGTACGCCTCGTAGCCGCCACGAATCGCGACCTAACCAAAATGGTCAACGCCGGGCAATTTCGCAGCGACCTGTACTACCGCCTGCGGGTCTTCCCCGTAACCATCCCGCCCCTCCGCGAACGCCGCGACGACATTCCACTCCTCGTTCGCTACTTCCTCAGCAGCCATTCGAAGCGCATGGGCAAACACATCGAAACCATTCCCGACGAAACCATGAAGACTCTCGTCCGATGGCGCTGGCCCGGCAACGTTCGTGAACTCGAAAATTTCATCGAGAGATCCGTCATCCTCTCGCCAGGTCCGGTGCTGCGCGCGCCGCTCGCCGAACTTGGAACGGTCGAAGAGTTCCCCGGCTCGGCCGATGCCAACCTCGAAGCAACGGAACGACAGCACATTCTTCGCGTCCTCCGGGATTGCAAAGGAATGATCGGCGGCACGAACGGCGCGGCGGAGCGGCTTGGGTTGAAGCGAACCACGTTGAACTCCAAGATCAAAAAGCTGCACATCCAGCGCCGGGACTACATTTAGTCTGGAGACGAAATCTCGTCTCGTCACCTGGTGATCCTCTGCACATCAACGACACCCCGGTGTCGTTCCCCCGTCACGTAAGTGGCCCCGTTCGAAACACATTGCAGTTATCTCGTGATGTCTTTCACTTTGGCGCGTGACCTGCCTTACCTAAGTCGTCAGGCAAACGGTGGATCAGGCGAACATGCTAAGAATTACAGTCCAAGAAGGCGCCAGGACTCAAACCATCAAGCTCGAAGGAAAAGTCGTCGGGCCCTGGGTCGAGGAATTGAATCACACTTGGCACTCTCTGGCATCTTCGGTTGGTTCGAAGAAATTGCAACTCGACCTCAGCGCCGTAGCTTTCATCGATTCCAGGGGGCGACAGCTTTTGCGCGAAATCTACCAGAAAACGAACGCAAGCTTCTTAACCGATTCGCCTCTCACACGGTACTTCGCGGAAGACGCAATGCATCAATCTGAGAAAGACGGAGAGAAAGGAGTCTAAAATGCGCGGTCCTTACGGGTTCGAACCCGACGAAAACTGCCAGTCGTGCAAGCTACGCGCGAATGGTTTCTTTTGCCAGCTCAGCCCCACGGCGTTGGCGGACTTCAATACCGTGAAGTCGCCGGCAACGTATCCGGCGGGTGCTGTTCTCTTTCTCGAGAAGCAGAATCCTCGCGGCGTCTTCGTTCTCTGCGCCGGCCAGGTGAAGCTCTCCATCAGTTCGAGCAGCGGAAAAACCATGATCTTGAGAATCGCGAAGCCGGGCGAGACTCTTGGCCTCATGGCAACCATGTCGGGAACTTCGTATGAAGTCACCGCCGAAACTCTGCATCCCTGCCAAGTTGCCTTTGTTCGGCGCGACGACTTCCTGCGCTTTGTGAGCAAGTATCCCGAAGCCTATCAGGGCGTAGTGAGGCAACTCAGCACGCTCTACAGCGGAGCTTGCGAGCAATTGCGCACGGTCGTTCTCTCGGCTTCCGCTCCGGAAAGGCTTGCTCGCTTACTCCTGGAATGGTCCGCCGATCCCAAAGGCCCGAACCAGGGCGCTCAGATCAAGTTGCCCCTGACTCATGAAGAGATCGCCGAATTTATCGGCACGACACGGGAAACCGTGACCCGCACGCTCAGCGAATTCAAGAACCGCCGCCTCCTATCGGTGCAGGGTTCCACGTTGTCAATATCCAATCGCCCTGGCCTTGAAGCTATCGGCGGGTCCTAAGAACTTCATTTCTGATCAGAGAATGGGAAGGAGAATATCCATGAAAGTAAGAGAAGTCATGACGCACACCGCGGTGTGTTGCAACGCGGACGCCAACGTGGGTGCAGCAGTCGAGCTTCTGTGGGTCCGCAACTGCGGCATGTTGCCGGTCGTCGGGAATGACCGGAAACTTCTAGGGGTCGTAACAGACCGGGATATCTGCATCGCCATGGGAACCCGAAACGAGTTGGCGGGTGACCTCACCGTCGGAGAGATCGCCACGCAGAAGGTATTCACGTGCAAACCGGACGATGAAATTCATGAGGCCCTGCACACCATGGCCGAGAAGCAGGTGCGGCGCCTTCCTGTCGTTAACAAAGAAGGCGTGCCCCAAGGCATTCTTTCCATGGACGACATCATCACCCATGGCGACTTAAATAAGTGGGAAGGCTGCTGCGAACTCTCCGCCGAGGAAATCATCCGCAGCTTGAAAAAACTCTACGGCCAAAAGCATCCACTGGTCCACACCAAGGCGGCAGCCGCCTGACCGGATGGCGCAATCGAGAACATGCCTGGGCAGATGAACTCTCGCTTCATGCGCTGAACGGCACTGCCGTCGGATGATTCCGCTTCATTCTCCGCTCGTTCCTAATTTCTTTTTTGGCTCCTGCGAGTCCGGGCGCTAACTACCGACCGTTCTGCCTATCTTTTGCGATGCTTGAAGAACTCCACTTGGCGCAACCGGCTCTTCGCCGATGCAAGGGTCTTGTATGGACCGCCTAGATTCCTACCTTTGCTGGAAACGACTTGGTACCCGCCTTTCACCTTCTTGATCATGGCACCTTAACGTGAGACAGAGACAATCCCGCGACACAACCGATTCCTCGCTAACCGCGCACGGTAAGGACCGGACAGCCTGCGTGCGCGATGACCTCATAGGCCGTGGCGCGTTCAACGCGCGTGGCCACCTCTGTCAACGCGTCCATCCCCCGGACGCCGAGGACGATTAAGTCCGCGCCGCACCGCTCTGCCGTAGCGAGAATCTGCGCACCCGGCTCGCCGTGTTCCACGGTCGGCTCGGGCCGGCACCAGAACTCCGCGTCGCGCGGCAGCAGATTCTCCACCCGGTGCAAAGCCTCGGCCACCGAAAGTTCCCCTGCCTTGTTGGCCTTTCCGGGTTTGGGCGCCGGCAGCACGTGCAGGAGAACGAGCCGCGACTGGTTTTCTTGCGCGAGCGACATCGCATACGCCGCGGCAGCGTTCGAGACGGCGTTGAAATCGGTGGCGAAGAGCACGCAATGAAAGCGCCCCCCGTTGTGAGCGCCGGTTCGAACCGCTGGTCCGATCGTCAGCACGGGAACTGCCGCACGGCGAAAAATCTCCTCCGCCGTCGAACCGAACACCGCCTTCCTCAATCCCGTGCGGCCATGCGTTCCGAGAACGATCAAATCGATACCATTCTCTTGCAGCATCTTCGACAGCACCGGCCATACGCCCGTGTTCCGTTCGAGGATCGCCTCGCGGGGAAGCCCGGCAAATTCCGCCTCCACCTTTCCCATCTCCGATTTTGCAGCATCGTCCTGAGCGTCCAGAAGCTCAACCCGCATCTCCGGCGTCATGTAGGTGTAGGCGGACGGAACGAGAACGTGCAGCGCGGTTACCTTGGCCCCGTAGGAGCGGGCAATCATCGCCGCGAACGGCAGCGCCGCGGCCGAAGGCTCTGAAAAGTCCGTCAGGAAGAGAACGTTCTTGAGATCAATTCGCTTAATGATTGGAACCGTAGACATGGCCTTCCTCCACCGTTCAGTGTGGAGCGCCGGACCTCGGATTTTCCGTGACTTCGGCCACCCGTGCCTGTGACCCGTGTCACCGCCGCCCAGCGTGAACCTTGTCACTCTCGCAGTGTAAAGAACGCAGAGGAATATACGCCCCCGGGCGACTCGCGACATGGGAGATTCCAATGAAGGTACTCATCGCCATCGACTCCTCGCCTGCTTCGCAGCGGATTCTCGAGGAGGCCGCGGCCCGCCCTTGGCCCAAAGATTCGACCTTCTGCATCGCGAACGCCGTGGATGTCGGCCGTTTCGCAGAACTCCCTGCGTTGATCGACGATGCAAAACGGGAGAGTGAACAGATCCTGAAGGCGGGAGCTGCGTTGCTTAGGAGAGTGAGTCATATCGTAACGACAGAAGTTCTCCTGGGATCTCCCAGGAAAGCGATTTCCGACTGTGCCTCGAACATGGGGGCGGACCTAATCCTCGCCGGGTCCCACGGACACAGCGCCATCGCGCGTTTTCTCCTGGGCAGCGTTGCGCAGGGCATATTGCGGACGGCGGGGTGCTCCGTCGAAATCGTGCGATACCCATCTGAGGGCCGCGCACCTTCATCTCATCCCATGAAGATTCTGCTGGCAACGGATGGCAGCGAGTGTTCCCTCGCGGCGGTGCGATCGGTTGTTGCCCGCCCCTGGCCCGCCGGTACCGCCTTCAAAGTGCTAAGCGTCGAGGAACTGGTGACAATCGACATGCCCATGGAAGCCTCTTCGCTTGCTTCCTTCTATCCCCCAAGCCTCTTGGATACGCTTATGGCAGATGCACGCGCCCGCGCCACCGGAGCCGCCGAGGTCGCCAGGAAAATCCTCTTGCAAGCAGGAATGAAGGTTCTCGACCAAGAACCGTCTGCGATCGGTGACCCACGGTCTGCCATTTTGGACCAAGCGCAAGCCTGGCCGGCGGATCTCATTGTCCTCGGTTCTCACGGACGCCGTGGCCTGGACCGCTTCCTCATAGGAAGCGTCGCCGAAAGCGTTGCCATTCACGCTCATTGTTCGGTGGAGGTCATCCGCGGTAATCCCGGGCGCTAGAAAAGAATCACATTCGGAAAGGACAACCCCATGCTGCACATGAAGGAAGTCCAGGCGATCGCTGAATCACCTGAACCAATCTTCACCGTTTACCTAAACACGCAGAACCGGAATGCTTCTCGCCATCCACAAGTGCCGGAGCATCTGGCATGGCTCCGTAAGGAAGCAGCTTCGCTCTCCCGGACCTTGCAGCGCGGAGACGCGGAACGATTCGCACAGGAACTCGCCCGCGTGAAGAAGTTCCTTGATGGACGGCCTCCTGAAGAAAAGGCACTGGTCATTTTCGCCGGCCCCGGCATTTGGACCGTGATTCCCCTCCAGATCCACATCGACAATGAAATGCGCTGGGGCCTACCGGCGGCGGGACAGTTGTTCCGCTTGCTCAGCGAGCACGATCCTTACGGCGTCATCGTCGTCGACCATCACGGAGCCCGGTTCTTCTGTTTGCATCTCGGCGAACTCACCCAACTCGACGAAGAACGGTACGACATCGACGAGTCTCAATGGAAAAGGACCGACCTTGGCCACGTCGCCAGCGAACGCACGCGGAAAGCCCACGGTCCCGATCGAGATCTCTACGTGCATCGCCTGGAGGCGCAATTCGAACACCGCTACCGCGAGTCAACCGACCGTGCGATGGCCCTCTCCACTGAGCACGGCTTCGCGGGACTGTTCCTCCTGGGACCTGAACCGCTCCTCGCTTCCCTGCGCTCGAAATTTCCTGCGACCGCGCGTGTCGTCCCAGTGCCGGAAGACCTTGGCGGATTTTCGCCCAAGGAAATAAAGCGACGGATCGAGCCGCTCGTGGCCGACCATGAACGAACGAGTCAGATTGCTGAGGTCGAACAACTCCTTTCCGCGGACGGTGGAACTGTCACCGACGCCGATGAGGCTTTGGCAAGACTGCAAAAGGGAACGCTTGGCACCCTCGTCCTCGCAGCGGATCACCACTTTCACGTGCGCGAATGTACAAAATGCGGGGTGCTCAATCGTTCGAGCGACCTTCTATGCCCCGCCTGCGGAGGGGAGCGCCGTAACCTCGCTTTGCTCGACGTTCTGCCTCGCCTGGCCGCAGCGCGCGGCACGACTGTGGAGTTTGTGAACGGAGCAGCTGCAGAAAAGCTCGCCGCGGCGGGCGGCATGGGCGGCTGGCTGCGGCAATCGACGAGGAACGCAGCGGGCTGACGGCTGGCCCCCAACCGTGTTGGCCCTTCCGGCAGAACCATTCGAAGTCTGTCAACAAGCACGGTAAAACTTGCTGCAGCCTCCCGCAACGAGCAGAATGGCGCGTCTGGCTGCGACATTTGCAATGCGGTTCTGTGCATTCCTTCTGGTCTCCGCTTTGGCGCCGTTGTGTCGCTCCTACGCCGTTGCGCGCGAAGATGGATGGCGGATCACTTCCACCGAGCACTTCGCGTGAAGCGCCACGGCCTCGGATACGCTTCCCAAAACCGCGCGGTCGAACCCGCTGCGGCCGTGGGAGCCGAGAACAATCATGTCGGCATCCCACTTTTCCGCTTCGTCCAGGAGCACTTGATAGCTTCGGTCCGTCGATTTGGACACTTCCGGGTACACCTTCAAAGGCGAATCCTTCAGCAGCTCGACTCCCTTGGCGACGCAGATTCGCGCTTCCTCTACGGACGCCGCGCCCAACTCTTCGACCTCGCGGCGGCTGAGATAGGAAAACTCCTTCGGCGGAAGAAATTCCAGCACGCTGACAACTTTTACCGCACTTCCCGCAGGCCAGGGACGTTCGCCTACCGAGCGCAACGCCGCTGTCGAGAATTCCGATCCGTCTGTGGCAATCAGAATGTTCATGCCCTTCCGGAGTTCGCCGTTTACCATTTCCCGCGCCGGACGCACGATCTCCACCGAGCAGGGTGCGTGCCTGAGAACAGAACGAGCCGTGCTCCCCAGGAAGAAAGCCTCCCAGTCCCGCAACTCGTTCGAGCCCACCATGACCAGGTCGGCCTGCCAATCACGTGCGAATGCATTGACGCCCCGCCGCGGACTGCCCAGGGCAATCGCTATCGTTACGTCCGCGCCGAGCCCTTCTAAACAGCAGGCCGCTGTTTCCAGGTTCTCGCGAACCTTGGTCTTGGCCCGATCCAGCAACAACGGAGCTCGAACGAACGGATAAGGATCGAGCACGTTCAGCAAGCAAAAAGACGAACCGGACGGCCATGGCCGTCCCGCCGCCGCTTTCACCACTTCTCCACACGGCGAAATCCCGTCGAGTGCAAGTACAACCTTCATATGGTCTCCTCAGGGGCGCCCCTCAGCCGGCGCCTTGCACGCCTTGGGTATTCGACTCTCACAGCTCGGGATGCGGCTCCATCGTGTAAGGGATGATGAGCAGCTCTTCGCCCGTCTGTCTTCGCGCCGTTCGCGTGCGGTTAGTCCGTGAGGCTCGGCGTGCATGGCGCGGCTTCTTTGTTGGCTTGCGTTCTAACCATCGCCCAATCCCGTCAACTCCAAAACCATTCCTTCTCGGCGTTGCACCATTACCTTCCTACTTGCCTGCCAGTCCAGCAGTGACCACCGTCACGCCGTTCGGTGTTCGGGGGGCACGCCCTTGTGTGAAACGAGGAAGAAGTCTTTCGACTCACTGCACCGAAATGCAGCAGTTTGAGTGGCCGGTGCAGCAAACTGGCTGCTAACTCGCAGAATACGTTAGAATCAAAAACGGAGGAGTGGGTGAGCGGTTGAAACCGGCGGTCTTGAAAACCGTTAGGCTCGAAAGGGCCTCGGGGGTTCGAATCCCTCCTCCTCCGCCAGATGCGCAAATTTGCTGCGCCGAATTTTTCGGGGCTTGCTCGGGTAATCAGTACGCTATGGTCCGGCGAGTCGCTCCCGCCCCGCTTCGGCCTCCACCCGTAAAATAGAGAGTTAGCAGAGATATGTCCGATGCCCGCAGAATTGCCTGGCTGTTGGCGGCCTGGGCCGTCTTCCTCGGCTTGTACACCGGGGTCTCTTTCTATTTGAAGCCGGGCCATTCGCTCAGCGCATTCGGGGACATTGCGCAGTGCTTCGTCCCGCTGATCGCGAACGCCGGACTGTTGATCAATGCGGGGACGCCGCACTGGCGCCGCAACATTTTCTGGATGCTGCTGGCGCTGAGCTGCTCGATGTGGATGATGGGGCAGTTCGAATGGACGTATTACGAAATCTATCTGCACCGGGAAGTGCCCGACCCATTTGCGGGCGACATTATTTTTTTCCTGCGCGGCATTCCGCTGATTGCCGCACTTGCGTTGCGGCCCCACCTGAAACGCGATGAGCTGCGCATGGGACTGGGATACCTGGATTTCGCGCTGCTGCTAACGTGGTGGACGTTCGTGTATGCGTTTTTTGTGCTGCCGTGGATGTACGTCAGCTATTCGGCCGCCGTTTACAACTACGCGTACAACATGCTGAACACGCTGCAGCAATTAGTGGTGATCGTGGGATTCGGGATCTTCTGGCTGCGAACGCGAAACGCGTGGCGCACCGTGTACGCGTATCTTTTTACCGCCTCGGCATTGTACATGCTGAGTTCTCTGGCCAGCAATGTGGCGATTTCCCGGCACGATTATTATACCGGGAGCCTGTATGACCTGCCGCTGCTGAGCGTGTTTTTTCTATACGGGCTGGCCGGGTTCGCGGCCTTTCAGCGCAGGGCGCAACTGGATCTGCCGTCGGATGGCAACATGGGCGGTGGCACCGAAGGCGTGGGGAATGGACATGTGTGGGCTTCGCGACTGGCGATGGGGGCAGTACTGTCGCTTCCCCTGTTCGCACTGTATTCCATGCATCTGGAGCACGACACGCAGGCGATCCGGGATTTTCGACTGACAGTGACGCTGGTTGCGGCGGTGCCACTTGTGCTGCTGGTGTTCCTGCGCACGCACCTTGCCGACAAGGACCGCGCGCTGCTGCTGGCCAAGTCCGAATCTTCGATTGAAAATCTACAGCGCCTGCAAACCCAGATGGTGCAATCCGAAAAACTGATTTCGCTGGGTCAGTTGGCAGCGGGGGCGGCGCACGAAATCAATAATCCGCTGACGGCGATACTCGGCTATTCCGATTTATTGGCGGACGATCCTGCGTTGCCCGAACGCGCGCGAACGACCGCTGGCAAAATCCGGGAGCAGGCGCGGCGTACGCGGAACCTGGTACAGAACCTACTTAGCTTCGCGCGGCAGGTGCCGCCGGAGCGGACGCTGCTGGACATCAATTCGGTGATTTCGAGTGCCGTGCAGCTCCGCGCGCTGGACCTGCACACCGGTGGGCCGCGCATCGAAACAGAGTTGGAATCCGTGCTGCCGGGAGTGCGTGGCGACCACAACCAGTTGATGCAGGTTTTCTTCAATATTGTGAACAACGGGTTGGACGCGATGGGAGACAAAAGCGGCGGCGTACTGACGATCAAGACGCTGCGGGATCGCGGGAGCGTAGTGATTTTCTTTTCGGATACCGGGCCGGGCATCAAGGAGCCGCACCGCGTCTTTGATCCATTTTACACCACGAAGCCGGTGGGAAAAGGGACGGGGCTTGGGCTGAGCATCTGTTACGGCATCGTACAGGAGCACGGCGGAAAAATACTTTGCTACAACGGGCAGGCGGGGGGCGCGGTGTTTCGCGTGGAGTTGCCGGCAGTGCTGGCGGTTCTGCCGAGCAAGGCCGCTGCGCCTTCGAGCGCGGCTCCGGTATCCGGCAAACAATCTTAAGCAGAACATTGCAGAGCGGCAGTTGAAATTTGCGGCGGCAGGATGCGTAGAAACTCATGGTAGAGTTTGCCGGCAAGGGTGTCGGCAAAAGGCAGAAAAATGAATGAACTTGCCATCCGCACGGAACAACTGACGCGGCGATTCGGAGCGTTGACCGCGGTGGATTCCGTGGATTTGCGTGTGAAGGCGGGGCAGTTCTTCGGATTCCTTGGGCCGAACGGCGCGGGGAAATCCACCACCATCAAAATGTTGACCGGGTTGCTTGCGCCGACCTCCGGGCGAATGGAACTTCTGGGTTTGGATTTTCAATACAACCCGATTGAGGCTAAACGCCAGATCGGCGTGGTTCCGGAGGGAATGGGATTGTTTGAGCGGCTCACCGGGAGCGAATACCTACACTTTGTCGGTCGCATGTACGGACTGGATGGCCCGACGACCGAAAAACGAACGGCGGAACTGCTGGAGTTCATGCAACTGGCGGATCGGGAGAAAACACTGATCGCGGACTATTCGCACGGGATGCAGAAGAAATTGGCGCTGGCAGCGGCCGTGATTCATGGACCTCGGATTCTCTTTCTGGACGAACCGTTTGAGGGCGTGGATGCGCTGGCGGCGGGGGCGCTGAAAGCGCTGTTGGGACGGATGACTGCGCGCGGCGTGACGATTTTTTTGACTTCCCACGTTTTGGAGATTGTAGAGCGGCTGTGCAGCCACGTGGCCATCATTCATCAGGGACGATTGGTGGCGCAGGGGTCGCTGGAAGAGTTGCGCGCGGGAATTCCCGGAGCAGAAGGCGAAAAGAAAACGCTTGAGCAGATTTTCCTTTCGATTGTGGGGCAGAGCGGGGCCGAACAGTCACGGCTGGAGGAGTTGACGTGGCTGACGTGATCCGTATGCCTGGTGTGATGGAGCAGTTGAGACTGGTCGCCGGCTTGCGCTGGAATCTGCTGAAGAACGGCCTGCAACGAAAAAACAACAGGTGGGACCTGATTGGGATAATTCTTGCCGCGGCCGGCAGCGCCGTGATGGTGGTGGCCTTGTGCGTGGCGTTTTACGTGGGCGCTTATTTTTTCCTGACCAAAGGCCGGGCCACATGGATGTCGCTGTTGTACTGGGCGATTTTTTTGTGGTGGCAGGCGGTCCCTATTCTTGTTGCGGGTTTTGGAGCAAATTTTGAGTTTCGGAAGCTGCTGCGTTTTCCGCTGAGTCTGCGCGCGTTTTACATTTTGGGCTTGGGTTATGGGTTCGCGGATTTTGCGGCGGTGTCGTCGATCTGCTGGATTGCTTCGATGGTGGTGGCGACAGCGGTGGGGCGGGCGCGGCTTCTCCCGGTGATGATGGTGGGGAGCGCGCTGTTTATTTTGGTAAACGTCACATTGGAGCGGTTGATCGGGTCGTGGCTGGAAAAAATCTTTGCGAACCGGCGAGCGCGGGAATTGCTGGTCGGATTGTTCGTGCTGTCCATGGTTTCGATGAATTTCCTGAATCCAGCGCTGCAGCACTGGGGTGATCATGGCACGCGCCCGGGGATTTTTCTTCTAGTGCCGTATCTTTCCTGGCTGCCGAGTTCGTTAACGGGAAATGCCCTGGAGGCAGCGAGCGGGGGAGATTCACAAGCGCTGTTGCTGAGAATTGGGGGATTGGTCTCGTGGCTAGCTGCGACTAGCGGCCTGCTCTGGCTGCGCTACAAATCGCAGTATATGGGTGAGGAATTGAGCGAGAGCGGAGCTCCATCGGCTATCAGGCGCAGAGCTCGCCGACAGGCTGCCTCATCGAGCTTGGCTGGTTTTCTACCGCCGCCCGTCGCCGGCGTGATGCGAAAGGAATTCCACTACCTGACGCGAAACGGATTTTCGTTCATTACATTGATAGTTCCGCCTGTGATGGTGATGTTCTTCTCGATGCAGTTTGCAGGGAGCCATTCGCAACTCAAGGAACACGGGTTGTCGCCGCAAACCTTTTTTCCGGCCGTGATGGCTTACCTGATTTTGATTCTGCTATCCCCGGCGTACAACTCGTTCGCGTTTGAAGGGCGCGGGATCCAGTCGTATTTCATGGCTCCCGTGCGGATGCGCGACATTTTGGTGGGGAAGAATTTGTTTCTTGTTTGCGTGGTGATGGTTGAACTGGTGATTTCGCTTGGTGTTCTCATCTGGCGGATCGGATTTCCGGGCTTCCCCTTGTTCTTTTCGACGATTGCTGCGGCCGCGTTTGCGGTGATGGGGCAGTTGACGATTGCGAATTGGTCCGCGTTGAGCTTTCCCAAGAAAATGGAGATCGGGAAAATGAAGGGTCAGCGCAATTCGGGAGTCGCGGTGTGGACGGCGTTTGGCGTGCAGATACTGATCGGCGGAATTGCGACTGTCGTGCTGCTGGCGGGCCGTTGGTTCGGGAATGCCTGGCTGCCGGTGGTGTTGTTCGCCGGATTGACGGCCGCGGCGCTGGGCGGATATGTCGCCTCGCTTGACCCACTGAGCATTCTTGCGGAGCGCAAAAAGGAATTGCTGATCGAAACACTTTGCCGGTAGGCCATTCCACCCGGTATCATTCTTCCTCGCGATTCCAACACGAGGGGATTCCAAATGAAGGGTTGCATCCGGGTGGTACTTGCCACGCTGTTTCTTGCCGCGGTTGTTAGAATTTCTCCCGCACAAATTGCAAATAATCCCGCGAAGCCGGGTGATTTGCCGGCGATCTCTGGCTATGAGCAGGAGTTCTCGAAAGGGCTTGCGCGCGAATTGAAAGAATTTTCGCCGAAGACGGATAACGTGGGAAATGTGTGGGTGGAATTTGGCAACGGGGAGCCGCATCGCCTGATCGCGACGGGGATGGATCAACCGGGTTATGTGGTTAGCGCAATCACCAGCGATGGCTATTTGCTGGTGCAACGCCTTCCCCAGGGGGCGCCGAATGGGGTGTTCGACGCGCTGAATTTTGCGCAGCCGGTGTGGGTGCTGACGCGTGGCGGCAAAAAAGTGAATGGCGTGTTTGCAGGGCTTTCTGTGCACCTGCAGCCGGGACGCGTGAACGGGCCCAAGATGAATCATCTGGATGAAATGTATGTGGACCTGGGCGCAAAGAGCGCGGAAGAGGTGCGCGCTGCCGGAGTGGATGTGCTGGACCCGATTGTGCCGCAGACGAACTGGATGGCGATCGGAAAAAGCGGCGAGGCTGGATTGGGCGCGTTGAACCATGTGGACATCGCGGCGCTGACGCAGTTGATTCGGGAGATGAAGTCGTCAAAGGCGAAGGGGACGACGGCGATCGCGTTTGTGGCGCAGCAGTATACCGGCGGGCGCGGATTGAACCGGCTTCTGACGGAGATTCAACCGAGCGAGATGATTTATGTAGGGCGGGTGCGGCCGGAACAGTCGGCCGCCGGCAAGGTGGTGCCAGAAGCGCCAAAACCAGGAGCCGGGGCTGTGCTGGGTTTGCCTTCGACGGCGACGGAGGCTGGGCAGAAGTTTGTTAAGGAGTTGCAGGCGGTTGCGGAGAAGGAGCAGATCAAGGCTGTGATCCTAGCTGCGGCGGCTCCGCGGATTGCGAGTTACACGAAGGGCGCGGAGCTTCCGGGACGATTTGTGGAGTTGGGGGTTCCGACATTGTGGCCGGTGACGCCGGCGGAGTATGCATCGTGGCAGGACGCGGACCACGTGCAAAAACTGCTGGAAGCTTACCTGGAGGTTCAGCGACCAACGAGCGGCGTAGGCGGTGGCATGAACGATGGAACGTCGCAAAGCGTGTTGCAGGCGCTGGTGGTGGCTTACGGAGCGAGCCGGCATGAAGAGGCGGTGCAACAAGTGGTGCTGAACCGGCTGGACCCACGACTGCGCAGCAAGGTGACAACGGATGCGGGCGGGAATCTTGTGCTGCATCTGGGAGACGGAAAGAAGGATGCAAAAACGCCGCGGATCGCCATCGTGGCGCACATGGATGAAATTGGTTATGAAGTGAAGCAGATTGAAGACGACGGGCGGCTGCAAGTGGAAGTGCTGGGTGGCGGCTATACGCAATATTTCCTTGGGCACGTGGTGCTGGTGCACAAGAGGGATGGAAGCAGGATCGGCGGGGTGCTGGAATTACCGAGCGGATGGGAAAAAGCGGGGTTTGAGTGGCCGATGAGCTCGCGGTCCATGGACGAGCCTGCGCGGGTTTATGTGGGGACGCAGTCGAAGAAAGAAACGGAAGAGCTGGGAATTGCTGTGGGCGATTTCGTGACGGTTCCGAAGGAGTATCGCGAATTGCTGGGGACGCGAGCTAATGGGCGGAGTTTTGACGACCGGGTAGGTTGCGCCGCGCTGATTGCGGCGGCGAATGCGATTGGCCCTGAATTGCCGGGACGTGACGTTACGTTTGTGTGGTCGACTCGCGAAGAGATTGGACTGGAGGGCGCGGCGGCATTCGCCGAACAGGCCGCCAAAGAAGAGCGCTCGCCGAATTTTGTGTTCGCGATTGATACTTTTGTCAGCTCCGATTCGCCGTTGGAATCGAAGCGCTTTGCCGACGCGACGATCGGCGACGGATTTGTGGTTCGAGCGGTGGACAATTCGAACATCGCGCCCCGCGAGTACGTGGATCGCGTGGTGGCGATGGCGCGAGAGCATTCGATCCCGGTGCAGTATGGGGTGACCGGCGGCGGGAACGATGGGTCTGTTTTCGTGCGCTATGGTTCCGTGGATGTGGCAATGGGCTGGCCGCTGCGGTATGCGCATTCGCCGGGAGAAGTGATTGATACGAAGGATGTGGATGCGCTGGGGAAAATTGTGGAGGTTGTTGCCCGCCACTGGTGAGATTGAGGAATACGCTAACGAGAATTTAGAAGTGCGGCATAACGGCTGGCGATTACAGGCCACGCAAAATGTTCGTTGTAAATGAGCTGATTAACTCTGGAGAGGCCCGCCCGGAGATCAGCATTGGAGAGTAACTTAAGCAACGCATCGTTGAGCTCTCTGGGATCGGAGGGGGAAACGAGGATCACACCCGCATCCATAAACGGCCAGGATGTCTCGGGCCCAACAAACGCGACCATTGGCACTGCACACGAAATTCCTGCAATGGCACTGCTGCGACGAGTGGAAATGCCTCCCCGAACAAAGAGCAGAACGTCGCATCCTCGAATGCGTTCGATAATTTGTTTATCTTCTAAAATACCCTCTACCGAAAGTTCCACTGGGTAATCTTCAAGGCCTTTGCGAAGAGTCTCCTCGCGAAGTTCGGCATGTCGCCCAAATACGGAGAGGTGAAGTTTGCCGACACTGTTGGCTGCATTTTGAATGGCGGCAAGGATTTTTTGGGTTTCAATCGCGCCCTGATTGCCGCCCGTTATGCTAAATACGCCGACCGTGGGAATATCCTTCGGCAGGAGGGGCGATTGCCATCGTTCGGGTATCGGCAAGTTTGGTCCAACGGGGATGAAATGGCTACGCAAGATGAGCGGCGAAGGATTGTCCGCGGCATCGTTCCCCGCCACCAGCTTTAGCAGTGCTTCAGGAGGAAGAATCCTCTCAACAGACTTCAACGTTTTTGGAGAAAGCTTCCGCTTCGGAGAAGCGGTCGGGTCTGTATAGACGGCGTTGGTCGGAATGAAGGGAAGCCACGATAGCTGAAATAGCGGAACGGTGAAAATGGCGAGATCCGCGAGGTCCAAAGCGCGGCGCATGGTATGCGATTGTAGGCGGTGGCGGAGGCGGTCGATGAGGCGGGGGCTGGAGAATGGTTCGACGTCGTGGAAGACGACGCCGACGCGCGCACCCGCGGATTTCAGCATGCGCAGGACGCGCGGGAATTTCAGGGGGAAGCCGCGAGCGGACCAGGCGAGTGCCGTATATTGGACCAGCACCCAGGTGTCGGGCCAAGCGGCGGATTGCAAATGCAGCGCGCGCAACGCCTGGCGCCAACCGTGAAGTTCCCACGGCACACGGCGAATCTGTAGCTGAAATTCATGAGACTGGAGGGCATCGCCCAGATAGCGGCAGTATTCCTCAACGGCGTCGGTGGGTTCGTCTTTGCGGCCGAGCAGCGCGATGACTTGGCGCGTCATTGGGGAAGGGCCAGCACGTGATTCTCGTCGAGATTCTGGCAAAGGTAGCCGTGACCGGCAAATAAACCGAGCAATGCGCGATGATTCGCGGGACTGTGCATTTCGACAAGAAAAATCGGACGCTTACCAGACAACAATCGCGCGGCTCCCTGAAAGACGGCCACTTCGGCGCCTTCGACGTCGCATTTCAGAAAGTCGGGCGGCGGATGAGAGGCGACGTACTGGTCGAGTGAAACGGCTTCGACGCTGATTGTGCCGGGCGCGGATCCATTCGCTGAGACATGGCCGAGGCCGCGATCGGGAGAAGTGTTCGGGTCAACCCGCTCGAACGAGACGGTAGTGGGTTCCGACCAGACAGCTTTCTGCTCGACGTGCGCGTGGCTGAATCGATTGCGGGTGAGATTCTCCCGCAGACGGTCGGCAATTTCGGGATCGGCTTCAAACGAAACCACGCGCCCCTGAGGACCGACGAGGCGCGCGGCCATCAGCGAAAAGAACCCGATGTTTGCGCCGAGGTCATAAAACGTCATGCCGGGCCGCAAATGTTCCGCCAGCGCATTCTGCACCTGCGGCTCGCCGGTTCCCTGCTGCACGTTCTGGCCGGTGCGCGGATTCAAGCGCATCCAGAGGCCTTCGGAGGGGCCGTGCTGGATCTGCACCCAGATGAGCGAGTCGTGCGGAACGAGCTTCCGGCTGGTCCAACTCAGGAAATTGCCGAGGAGCGGCACACGGCGCAACCCGCCGAGCGAGGGAGCAAAGCGCAAGAGCCAGTTCGCGAGGCGGCTGGTGGATTCCGCCATTTTATTTCTCCACGAGGAAGCTTCCAAGTAGCAGGGCGTCCATGCCGGAACTGAAGAAGGTGCGGATCGCGTCGGTGGGCGTGTGCACGATGGCTTCGCCGCGCAGATTGAAAGACGTGTTCATGACGACGGGGACGCCGGTGCGCTTGCCGAATTCGTCGATCAGGCGGTAATAGAGCGGATTAATCTCTTTTTCGACGGTTTGCGGACGGGCGCTGCCGTCCACGTGAGTGACGGAGGGAATGACACTGCGCTTTTCCGGACGCACCTGGGCAGTCAGAATCATAAATGGGGAATCGTATGCGGATTCGAGATACTCCGGCGCGGCTTCTTTCTTGAAGGAAGGCGCAAACGGGCGCCACCATTCGCGGAATTTCACCGCGTTGTTCACTTTGATGTTCATCTCCGGATCGCGCGGATCGGCGAGGATCGAACGGCTGCCAAGAGCGCGGGGCCCAAATTCCATGCGTCCCTGGTACCAGCCGAGAATTTTCCCTTGCCACAGCATTTCGGCAGCGGTGGCAGCGGGATCGGAAAGGTGGGAGGCGCGGATCTTGTAGGTTTTCAGCGCGGTCTCAATGGCGTCGTCATCGAACGAGGGGCCGAGATATGCATGGCGCATTGGGCGCAGGGGGAGACGCGCGCCGCCGTCGAGAAACGGAGCAAGCGCCGCGCCCAGAGCGACGCCGTCATCGGAAGCGGCGGGCTGGACGAAGAGTTTTTCGATGAGGCCGGAGGCAACGATTTTTCCGTTGGCCTTGGAATTCAGCGCTACGCCGCCGGCGAGGCAGAGATTCTTACTGCCAGTTTTTTCGAGGGCCATCTTTACAACGCTGAACATCGCTTGCTCGCACATTTCCTGGACAGCATAGGCAATATTCTTGTGAAGGTCGCTGATGTCAGTTTCTGATTCGCGCGGCGAGCCGAGCGAAGCCGGGAAATCGGCGTACGGGCCGCTGCCGTTTCCGATGAGGCGGTCGACGTGGACTTTGTAGGGAGTTGCGTTCGCTTCCAGGAACATGCGCAAATCGACGCCGGGTTGACCGTAGGGAGCAAGCCCCATCACTTTCCATTCGTCGGCGTTCGGCGTGAAGCCCAGGAAGCCAGTGAACTGCGCGTAGAAGAGACCGAGCGAATTGGGCCAGTTGATGGTGAGCACATGCTCGACGCGGCCCTTGCTGCCGCGCCAGATTGAGGTGGCCTCCCAAGCGCCGCGGCCATCCATGACGACGACCGCGGCATCGTCGAAGCCGGAGTAGGAATAACAGCTGAGCGCATGGGCCAAATGATGGTCGACAAAACGGTAACGCGCTTTGGTGGGACCAAATTGGCGCCGAAAGGGATTTTCTCCGCCGTGCTGGTGCTGCATGCTGGCGAAATGGCGCGTGGAATTCAGAACGTTCAGATAAGAGGCAGGCCAGCGGCCCGTGGCGTAGAGGCTTAAATCCTGGCGAAACGTTGCGCCGGGGGCTTGCCAGCCGACACAGACTTCATCCACCTGGGCGGCGGTGATTTTTGCAAAATCGAGGCAGGCCTGGATGGCCAGGGCGGGAAAACGCGCGTCGTGCTTCACGCGGCTGATGCGCTCCTCGGCAACGGCGAAGAGCAGTTCGCCGTCTCGCACCAGGCACGCCGAGGAATCGTGCATCTGGGAATAGTTGAGTCCGAGGGTGATCATGGGGACGCTTTATCTTCGTCGGCGATAACGCGACGGAATAGTTTTTCAAGCATGAGGGCGGAGCGTTCCCAAGTATAACGTGCCATGGTGCGCTGCGCCGCCTGGCCGAGGCTTTGGCGCATTTCAGGAGAAACCGCCAGGCGTAAGACCGCTTCTTCAATAGCGGCCGCATCCGCCGGCGGCACCAGCAGACCATTAAACCCGTCCTCCACAACATCCGGCATTCCACAAGTTTCCGCGGTGATCACCGGCATTCCAGAGGCCATGGCTTCGAGGAGGACGGAAGGAAGGCCTTCCATTAACGAAGGAAAAAGAAAGATGTCGTGCGAAGCGAACAGTTCCTGCATGCGCTCCGCCGGAACCACGGGTTGAACGACGACGGTATGGGCAAGCTTGGGGCCAAAGAACTCTCGAATTGTGTCGGGAGGACAAGCACAGCCCGCAAAGGTCATTGTTATCCCAGGGATTTGTGTGGCTAAGCGGTAGAGGGCGTCGCGAAGATAGAAAATGCCACGTTGATCGAGCCACGTGCCTGCGTAGAGGAGTTTCAACGGACTGGTGGAATCATAACGACGGGGAAGAAAAAATCGGGGCTCGACTCCGCTGGGAATATACGCGGTTCGACTGGAGTCGAGATTGTAATTGAGTTGCAACACATTCCAAACATCGCGACTGTAAGCATGCGCACCATCGGCAGTGCGTATGGACCAACGAAAGAGCGGAAATGTGTAGAAACTATGCCAGAGGCGGTTTCGCAGATTGAAATTCCAAGCGCGGCCCTTCTTCACTTCGCGGCTTTGCACGTGGACGCGACGCTCTTCCAGTCCATGGAGAGTCATGACATACGGCGGAAGGCCGCGGGAGCGAAACCAGTGGCGGCGCAAGCCGTAGACAAGACCGGAAGGAGCGTGGAGATTGACGATGGAGAATCTGTCGGGCGCCCTGGAGATAAAGCGCTCCAGACGGCGAGCAAAGATAAGGTCATTGAACCGGTCCGATACGGCGTCTTCTCCAAAAAGGTCTTCCTTGAAGACGTACGTCAGGGAATGCCCAAGCTTTTCTAGTTCGCGTCCAAGGTTGTAGATGATGGCCGCAACACCACCTTCGCGACGGCGCGGAACGCCGGCGGACATCAGTATGCGCAGCGGCTGGGAGGAAGAAGTCGGCGGCACGGTCATCAGAAAGTCCAATTGCCTGTGCGGTCAACGTGGTCGGGACGATGGAAGCGAAGGAATTTTTCACGTGTCTTGGCGTAAAAATGGCTGGATACCAGCTTTCGCTTCAGGGTGTTGTAGCGTCGAGGCGAAACAAAGAGGGCGGGAACCAGGCTGACGCACTTTAAGAAGCGGCGAAGCAGTGAGGCATGCCCATGGCTCAGGTCATAGCTTCGGAGCTCCGTGCGAAAGGTGTCGAAAGGCGAGCCGTCGCCGAGCGAGAGACGCAACACATCCGCCTCAGTCTGGAGGGTGTCCACGATCACGCGGGAAATCGCCGCAGGGACAGCCTCTTGCGCGAACCGCTGACGCAAGGCGTCCACAAGCGCCAATAAAACGCCAAGTTTCTGCCGAAGCAACGGGAAGTCACCATCGCCAATCTGATAGAGGTTTTGTCCCTGCAGCCGGTAATAGGTCAACGGTTCGCGCAAGAGAAGAACTTCCGAGAAAAGTGCGCCAAGCGTGAATAGATACTCGTCGGCCTCGATAACCAGAGCCTCTGGAACCGGGCCGATGCGCCGCAGGATATCAGTGCGAAAGGCCATACGACTGGTGCCCAGAAAACTTTTCCTAAGGCGAAAAGTGTGGGCGCCAGCAACCGAATTAATACGAAACTCGGGCGCTTCGCGAACCAGCTCGCTCCGTTGGGTGCTCTCGTGCAGAACCTCTGTGATGCTGTGACCGATGACCCCAGTAGCCGGATGAGACGCAAACGCCTCTACAACCGCGGACAACTTCTTTGGAGCCCACCAATCATCCCCGTCGAGGAAGGCAACGATCTCGCCGCAGCATTCTGGAATGCCGTGATTGAAAGCGGAGGCCTGGCCGCCGTTGGACTTGCGAAGAATGCGGATTTGGGAAGCGAATTTGGCGAGGATTTCGGGGGTGCGATCCGTGGAGCCATCGTCCACGACCAGAATTTCACGGTCGGAGGCGGGAAAATCTTGCGACAACACGCTTTGAATCGCTTCTTCGATGAAGCGTTCGTGGTTGTAAGTATCAATCAAAACGCTGACGAGCGGCGCAGTCATGAACGGTCCGGAATCCTGTCGGGGAGTGAGCACTCTTAGTGTACGCCAGTTGGAAACATAGACGAAGAGGACGGCTAAAGATTCACTTTAATTCGTAGTCGCCGATATACGTTTCGCGGCTGATGCCCAGCATGCTGAGAAAGAAAGAGGAAAAAATGATTTGAATACCGAGAAAAAGCCACGTGGACCAGAAAAGAATCTGGCGGATTTGATAGAGCGGCCCGAAGCCGCCGGCCGCCCATCCCCAGGTGATGCGGGCGCAACCAATCACGCCGGCAAGGAAAAGCTGGCCGCCAAAGATCAATCCTGTTTCAAGTCTTATCCGTTTGAGCAGGCGTTTCAAGGAAATGGTGCCTCGGTCGAAGCGGGCGGCATAGCTGAAGACTTTGGCAAAGGCGCCGATGGAGAGGATTTGCGCGCCGAGCAGCGTGAAGATAACGCCGAACACCATGGTGTGAACGTCGAGAGTGACGCGGGACGTAAGCTGCCGGGGGCCGGGCAGAAGCCAGAAGATCAGGGCCAGGCCGCACACGAGAAGCGAGCCGCCGGGTACGAGATAAAGCCAGTTGGGGGCGTACAAGAGCATGAAACGAAGGCTGCGCCAGCCGTCGCGGAAACTGCGGAGATGGGGCGGACGGCCGCGCTTGTCGGGCCACAAGATGATGGGAATTTCGGAGATGCGGGCGCCAATCTGGCTGGCTTTGATGACGAACTCGAGGGCAAACTCCATGCCGGAACTGCGAAGATCGAGTTTGTCGTAAAGAGCGCGGCTGAAACCGCGCATGCCGCAATAGCTGTCGCCAACGCCGGCGCGAAAAAGGAAATTCACAAGCCAGCTTAATCCAGGATTGCCGAAATACCTGTGCAGCGGAGGCATGGCGCCTGGCTTGATGCCGCCGCGGAAGCGATTGCCCATGACCAGGTCGTTGCCCCGCCGCAGTTCGTTGACGAAATTGGGGACCTCGCTGAAATCGTAGCTGTCGTCGGCGTCCCCCATGATCACGTATTCACCGCGCGCCGCGACGATGCCCGCTTTCAGTGCCGCGCCGTAGCCCCGTTCGGAAACACGAAGGACAGTGGCTCCGTTGAATTCGGCAATTTCGATGGAGCCGTCGGTCGAGCCGTTGTCCGCGACGATGACCTCGCCTCGGAGTCCCGCATTGCGAAAGGAAGAAATGGCCTTCTCGACACAGAAAGCGAGCGAGTTGGCTTCGTTCAAGCACGGAATGACGACGGAAACGTCCAGGCGGGCCGCCGGTTGGGGGACCGCGGCAGCGTCTTGTTTGGGCGGGTATTGCGCTTGAGCGTCAAGCGTCATGTGCGATTCAACTGTGAAATCATAAATGCACACTCAGGAAGCCCGGGGCTTTCCGGCTGCCAGCAGCGTGAGAAGTCTCGTGAGTTTACCCCGTACCTCAATATAGCACGGTGATTACGCCGCAGAATCGCGGTGGAAGGCGTTTCGGGCCCAATGGTGTTATGGCACAGACAATTCGACGCGAGGGTACGCCGTTCAAGAGCCTGGCGTCCTTCTTGTTGGGAGCTCTAAATACAGGTATCTTAGTTTCGCCCGCCAAAACTGGTTTTCCGGCGCAACGCTTGACGTCTTAAGTGTGGCTGGAGAAGAGGACGCCTACAACTGATGCCCGCTGGAATTCGTCTTTCCGTCGCGATTCCCGTCCATAATGAAGAGAGTGTTTTGCCAGAGCTTCTGCTCCGGCTTCGGAAAGTGCTCGAAGGACTGCTTGGCGGGCCTCACGAAATTGTTTTTGTGGATGACGGGAGCACGGACCGAACTTTCGAAATGTTGCGCGAGGCGGCAGGACAGGATTCCCGGATCATCGCCATCTCGCTCTCTAGGAACTTTGGGCACCAGGCAGCGATTTCAGCGGCGCTGGATCACGCCTCGGGAGATGCCGTCGTAATCATGGATGGCGATTTGCAGGATATCCCGGAGGTGATCCCGCAATTTCTGGATAAATTCGGGGAAGGATTTGACGTCGTCTACGCACAGCGGGTGCGACGAAAAGAACCGCTGCTGCTGCGGATTTGTTATTTTGTGTTTTACCGCATGATGGCCAGGCTTTCTGATATTCGGCTGCCGCTGGATTCCGGCGACTTCGGGCTGATGTCGCGGCGGGTGGTGGACCAAGTTCGCCGCATGCCGGAGCATCACCGGTATCTACGCGGAATGCGCAGCTGGGTGGGATTCCGGCAAATTGGGATTCCCGTGGAACGTGCGCAACGGCACTCCGGGAAAAGCAAATACAGCATGATGCGGTTGATGAAGCTCGCCACCGACGGGATTTTCGCGTTCTCGATCGTGCCGATCCGGGCGGCGGCATTGTTGGGAGCCTTCGTAATGCTCCTATCCCTTCTATATGTTTGCTTCGCCTTATATGCCAAATTGTTTCTACACGAGTCTCCACAAGGCTTTACAGCCTTGCTGGTAGCAATTACATTTCTGTCCGGTATCGTGCTCTTTTTTCTGGGGATCATTGGCGAATACGTGGGCCGAATTTACGAAGAGACCAAGGCCCGGCCTCAATATCTTATTGGCCAAATGGTGGGAAGAGGAAAGGGGCGTGAAAGCTCCGATTCGGCGCTTTCCGCGACACAACAAGATCCGGAGAAAGAATTCCGGAGGTAGCCCGGCAATCCGGCCCATGCCTTCCCGCAAATCAATTCCGAGAGCCGGTGAATCGCGAAAGATAGAATACTTGTCCTCAGGGGCTGAAGTGAGCATGGCCGACCGGTGGTTCGAGATCGCATCCATCGACCACTTCTGGGTGCAACGCCGGTTTGAAGTTTTTCAACGTCTCGCTGGTGAGTTGATCTCCAGTGCGGGCGAGATAGCGGAGATCGGTTGCGGTCATGGTTTGTTGCAAAGGCAAATTGAACTCGTTTACGGACGCTCCGTTGCAGGTTTCGACCTGAACGAGTATGCACTGAAACAAAACTTGAGCCAACAGAGCGGTGTGAATTGCTATGACATTTTCCAGCGGAACTCCGCACTAAAAGAAAAATTTGACCTGATCTTTTTGTTTGATGTTCTGGAGCATATTGCCGAAGAAGACAGTTTCTTGAGTGCATTGATGTTTCACCTGTCGCCGCGAGGCAAGCTGATCCTGAATGTTCCCGCGGGACAGTGGGCTTTTTCAGAGTACGATGTTGCCGCAGGCCACGTGCGCCGCTACGCGATCGATGACTTGCGGAAGATAGCGCTGCGAAATCGTCTTGAGATACTGGATTGGACCTACTGGGGGTTACCGCTCCTTCCAACGCTGATGGTTCGAAAAGTATGGCTGATGGGAAAGCGCGATCAAAGCAAGATCATTACATCTGGGTTCGATTCGAGAACCCCGTGGATCAATGGAGCTTTGGGGGCTCTCGCACGCTTGGAACGGATTCCTCAGAAGTTTCTAGGAACATCCTTAATGGCGGTTCTCGAGGGAGAGATAAGGTGAGCGATTAATGGAAATCGGAGAAGTTACTCGAGTGGAAACACCTGAAGCTAGTCAAAACCGATTTCCACCCCCCTCGGCAAAAGTGATCCATTGGCTGATGGGCTTGGTGGTAGTTTACGTGATCGTCCGCAGTATTGTGGCTGCGGCAACGAAGCCCTTCTGGTTCGACGAATTTATGACCCTGACCTTGTGCTCGTTGCCCAACTTGAAGACAGTGTGGGGCGCATTGTCGCGAGGGTTAGATAGCCCACCACCGGGATTCTACGTCGTCGAGCGGGAGTTTATCGGGCTCCTGCAGAACAAACAAATTGCGTTGAGACTGGCTTCCATTCTTGCCTTTCCTTGCACTTTGCTGTGTGTATTTGTTTATGTGAAGAAACGCAGTGGGGAAGCTATTGGGCTAATTTGCGCATTATTGCTTTTGCTGACCAGCTTGTTTCACTCGCATGCCGCGGACGCGCGGCCGTACAGCATGATGGTCGCATGCATCTCTATTGCGCTGGTTTGTTACCAGCGGGTTCCGTCTCCCGTGTGGACGATCTTGCTGGGCCTCAGTTTAACGCTCGCCCAGTCACTACATCACTATGCGGTTTTTTCCATGATTCCATTCGGAGTCGGAGAATTTGTATATTTTTTGTCGGCTCGCCGCTTCAGATGGCCGGTGTGGATAGCTATGGCGCTTGGCCCTGTTCCACTTTTATTCTTTTGGCCCTTGCTTTCGAAGTTAAAAGCGTACTATGGCACGCATTTATGGGCGCATTACAGTCTTTCTTCTATTCCGTTGACTTATGGTTCCTTTTTCTTGACGGGTGGCGCACTCGGCTTCGCGCTAGTGGCTGTGTGCGCGACAGGGGTTGTGGGAGCGCGTCTATTGCCCACGCAGGAGGCGCCAAACGAGAGCATCGGGCGCGACTCCGCGGAAGCCTCCCTACTCCTTACTCTCCTGCTGCTTCCCTTCCCCACAGCACTAGTGCTCCACCTATTTCACGGGATGATGGTGGATCGCTACGTAGTTGCGTCCTTGCTTGGCGTGGCGTTGTCGCTAGGCTGCGTTATGTCTTTGGCAAGGGGGAGAGTTGTCTTGATTTTCGCCGTTTTCATTCTCTCGACCATCGCCCTTCACGAGTTCACGTTCTGGCGATCCGCCCATTCGTTTCGGTTGGAGAATCCGGCGTCTCCGGTGGAAGCGCTATTGCAAAAAGCCGGACATCCGGATCTCCCGGTTGTAATTTCTGACGGCAATACTTACCTTCAAACGGCCTATTATGCGTCGCCAGAGTCGAGGAAGAGAATATTTTTCCTCGAGGATGAGCAAAAAGCAGTCCAATACGCAGGAACCGACAGCGTCGACAAAGGTATGCAGATCTTTCAAATCTACGTGCACCTACAGGCTGGCCCGCTCTCGGAATTCGTCGCGGTCCACAGGACATTTCTCTTCGAGGTAGAAGACCAGGGAGGATTTAACTGGCTTCCAGGCTATTTGCAGGCAGAAGCAGCCTCGATACAACTCATGGGCGCAGACGGGACTCGCAAGATATATCTCATTACGATGAAGGAGAATTCCAGTCAATAACGCAGTTTCCGGCCGCGCGCTCCTCACAAAAGCCTATGAGCCAGGCGTTATGACGCGATAGATGCGCTGGTCTGTCGCTTCGAAAAGCAGCACCAGGTTTTCCGGGTGCTCGGACAATCGAAACCCGCCGTCTTTCAATCGCACATCCAGCACGTGAGTGATATTCCGCTTCGAGAGCTCCGACAAGACCTCTTGCGGGCGCTCTATTCCGGGCAACGGCTGTTCTCCGCGTCTGCCGATGGGCTTCAGATATTCCTTGTCCAGGTAATAGGTTGGCACGAAAGGCTCCAAGACCAGTATCTTTCGCACGGACGGTTCCCTGTTCAAGTACCTGAAACTTTCGAGATACGGAATACCTTCCTGTTTCCGGCTTTCCGCAAACGAGGTTGAAACCGCGGCATGGATATCGCCTGCCTTTGCAGAGACGATCATGAAGAGACCGTAAAGAATGGAAATCGCAACGGTCAACGCGGAAAGCGAGCGGCCAAAGCGCGGGGCAGCGCGAACAACATATCTCCATCCTGCGACTCCAAAGATCGCCGCAATCACATAAACCGGAATCAAGAATCTCGATTCCTGCTCCGTATAAAACCAGGCGAAGGTCATAAGAATCGCAAATAGGCCGAGTGCTTTTGCAAATCGCTCCCAACGGTAGGCGCGAAAACAAAATGGGAGCAATGCCAGAGGAACCAGGCCGATCCCGCCGGTGCCATTCTCAAAATTGGCAGGGTGAAAGGTGAGATGGAAAGGGAGCAGGAGCAGGCTGAGAGGCCCTTGCCCCATCCCACGCCCTATTTTCAATATCTCCGCATGAAATTCCTGAATGGCCTCGGGTGGGAAGTATTTGGCATGAAAGAAGGTAGCCAACAGCGGGGTGGGCGGGTAGATGGGGCAGCCCAATATCAACCAGTTTCGAATATACCAGGGAGAAGCAAGAATGGCCGACACAAGACAAATGATGGCCAAAGGTTTGGCCGTGCTCCAGGAAAGACGCCGCGAAGAGTTCGGTGTGAACAAGAAGATACAGATAATGAGCAGTGCGGTGGCGATAATACCGGTATATTTTGTTCCCATCGCAAAACCGCAGAACAACCCAACCAATGCAAAATGCCGGGGCAATTCGGAATCGAAAGCAATCCTCGCCGCCAGGATTACAAACGCCGCGTAAATCACGTCAATCATTCCTCCGTCTAGTCCCCTGTATACGGCCGGCATTGTGCTAATCAGTGCGGCCACCCACCAAGCGTCCACCCAGCCGAGTCCCGAACGCAGTGCGACGCCTGCAGCAAGCAGAAGTATCAAAACTAATGCGATAACAGAAAACAGTTCCGGAGCGCACTGGCCGCCAACCATCATCAACGCGGCGAATTGAACCTCGACCGTGGCCGGAAAGGCGGTATGAGTCTCTTCCAGTACAGGCCGCACGACGCCTTCCCGTAGCCAAATTTTTGGACCGAGATAATGGTAGGCGATGGCATCCGATTTATTTTCCTTGATGTCACCGATGGGATCCGCGAAGCCCCCAAGTATGGTGACCAACAAGACCAAGGCAATCACGGAAGCGGGGAGAATCGGCGCACCAGCCAGCCTCGAGGAAAATGTCGTCCCTCGCATTTCTTGTAACAAACACCTGCAGCCCAAAACCGCGGCGGGCACGAGAACAACTAGAATCACATGCGGGGAAAATCGGACGATTCCCACTAAGAAAAGCAAAACGCCCTGGAGCCCGAAGCCGGCAAAAGGAATGATGGTCAGACGGTCGAGTTTGGAGAAGCTTTGCGGAATAAGCGGGCGTATGAAACTGCCGAGACCGAAAGCGGCCAGCAACAAAAGGAGATTGGCGAGGACGGGTAAAAGAAATCTCATCGCGCGAGCCGGAGCCTCAGTAAAGTGAGAAGCCGCTGAACCAAACCTGAGCCGAGAATGCGGACAATAAAAAAAGCGACCAGCACGTAAGCAATCCACAGCTCAATCAGCCACGGCCAAAGGCGCTGACGGAATGAAGGCGCAGTTGTTGGATTCCCGGCTTTGTTGCTCATCGAATCCTCGGTGAATTGATAAGAGTAAATCGTGAAATCATCTCACAGTCTCCGGCGACTAAAATTTGCAAGTGCTGAACCCCCATGTGGCTCTCAAGCAAGCCTCGCGAGGCAATAGAGATAGGCGGCTTTGTAGCCGCGCAGGCGGAGATACGGCAGGGCTGCACCTGCGAGCGGGTAGCATAGACCACGCTTGACTCTGCCGAGGGTGCTCATGAGGCGCTGGCGTGCCGAGGGGGCTTCCCGAATCACAGCGGCCGCTTTCGCTGTATCCATCTGCATGACATCACGAAAATAAACGTCTTCGCTGCCGGTGACTTTTTGGGTAAGCCCGCTGCGCAGAGCCATATTGATCATGGAGACGGCATAGGGAAAATCGACAGGTTGCTGCCGGACGGAAAGTATCTGAAAGCCGAAGCGCGGCAGAACATTCCGTAGAGCGGCTTCATTCCAGCGCAGAAAGTGGTTTGGCGGGTAGTCGAAGACGTCCGGGCCGGTGAGCCAGCGATCGCGATTGGGAACGCTGAGGGCGATGTAGCCGCCGGGGCGCAGGCAGGACGTGACGGAGCGCAAGAATGCGGCGGGGTCGGCCTGGTGCTCGAGGACCTCGAAAAATGTGACGACGTCGAATTTTGCTGCGGGGTATTGGGCCACGAAATCGATAATGCTGAACGGGAAGATGTTCTCGAGCGAGAGCTTTTCGCGGGCAAAGCTGGCGGCGCTGCGGTCAAGCTCCGTCCCCGAGACACGAAAATCTTTATCGCGCGCGGCGACCAGAAAGTTTCCGGTACCGCAGCCTACGTCGAGGAGGTCGCCGGATCGCGGAGCGTTGGGATCGGACAGGAAATATTTGTGGCCGGGTTCGAGGGGAAGAAGTTTGGCGTCGCGGCCGCTGTACATCAGCTCGTACCACTCGGAAGTGGGCAGGGCGCGCGGATTCCAAAACTGCAATCCGCATTCGGGGCAGGAAAAAAGGGCGTAAATGCCCTGCTTTTCGAGTGCCGGGCCCGCTGTGCAGCGATCACAAATGGGGCAGGAAGCTGACGCCGGGGTTGCGGAAGGCGATGCGTTCTGGCCAGCCACCAGGTTGCCCATTGGATTCAGGGAAGGACTACTCATAAAATCCGGCGGAATCCCTTTCTATCGAGCGCGGGAGCATAGCTCCGGCTGATGAATGAAATGAACCGACGAATGACCATACGCCTCTCGAAAAAATCATCCGCGGTCCCCACGTGCGGGGCTACTTCGGAAGATCCGCGGCCGATTGCGGCACGATGACGCATTCCGACGGAATATTCAGGATTCCCGCTTTTTCGTCGAGCGGGTGCCCCACGGGCACGGTGGCAACCTGCATTTCCGGAACGCAATCGTAGTCGGCGACATTTTCTCCGCCATCCCACAACGTGGCACGCCAGGTGTAACTGCCCGGTCTCAGCGGCAGGTGCGGCAAAGTGTGATTGCAAAGGTAAACTCCCGGGCCGAGAGTGACGTTGCCGATGGCGTTGCCCCAAAGAAGCTGACGATTCTGATCGTAAAGCTCGATGTCGTGATACAAACCGTCAACGGGCTGATTGACCTGGAGCAGAAATTGCAGCCGGAGTTCCCCATCGTCCGAGAACACGTGCTTCGGCCTGCCTTCCGCGTCGAGGATCCACCACTTGAGGAAGTGCGCCTTGCCGCCCAGCGGGCCTTTTTCGATGAGCACATCGGAGGAGGACATTTCGCGCTCGTAAGCGCCGATGACTTCCGCGGTAGAACCGGTTTCACGCACGGCGCCTCCATCGAGCCACACGACGCGCTGGCAGAGGCGGCGAATCTGATTGAGTTGATGGCTGACGAGAATAATCGTGCGGCCGGCACGCGCCACGTCTCCCATTTTCCCGAGGCACTTGCGCTGGAACTTGATGTCGCCGACGGCGAGGACTTCATCGACCAGCAGAATTTCCGGCTCCAGGTGCGCGGCGACCGCGAAGGCGAGGCGCACAAACATGCCGCTGGAATAATGCTTCACCGGAGTGTCGATGAATTTGTCGAGTTCCGCGAAGGCCACGATTTCATCGAATTTGCGGGTGATTTCCTGGCGGCTCATGCCCAGGATGGCGCCGCTTAGATAAGCATTTTCGCGACCGGTGAGCTCGGGGTGAAAACCCGTGCCAACTTCGAGAAGGCTGCCGACGCGGCCGTGAATTTCCGCCCAGCCCGAAGTGGGCCGGGTGATGCGGGACAAAACCTTGAGAAGAGTGGTCTTTCCGGAACCGTTACGGCCAATCAATCCCAGCACCTCGCCTTCGCCGACTTGCAGGGAGACGCCGTTCAGGGCCCAGAAAGTGTCCGGCTTCTGCCGCTGAAACACGGTCCAGGGAGCACGCACGGCGCGCGCGAGGGTGTCGCGAAGAAGTCCGGAGGAAGAACGCGCACCCCGCTCGTAGCGCTTGCTGATGCCGTGGGCTTCAATGACGGCGGTGGTCATACGCGGTCGGCGATGCTCCCTTCCATGTAATTAAAGAAGACGAGCCCGCCAAAGAGCACGCCGCACACGATAAGCGTGGACGCGAGGAGCGTGGCCGTGGGAGCTTGGCCCGTGCCGGTGAGGGCCCAGCGGAAGCCGTCAATTACGCCGGCCATGGGATTCAGGCCGTAGAGCCAGCGGTAGCGCTCGGGAACCATTGAGCTGGAATAGTAGACGGGAGAGGCCAGCGTCCAGAACTGGACGATGAAGGGGGTGAGGTATTTGACGTCGCGATAGAGGGCATTGAGGGCCGAAAGCCAGAGGCCCACGCCCAGAACCGTGAAGACGGCGAGAAGCAGGAACAGAGGCAGGAGCGCGAGCGTCCAGGCGGGGCGGATGCCGTGGGCGAAGGTAAAAATCAAGAGGACGACGAAACCGATGCTGAAATCCACCAGGCCGGAAAGCGCCGCGGAGACCGGCAGGATGAGGCGCGGAAAATACACTTTGGTGATGACGCGCTGGTTTTCGACCACCACGTTGGTGGCGGTGACCAGTGCGGTGGAAAAGTACGTCCAAGGCACAAGTGCCGCAAAACAAAAGACGGAATAAGGGAGCCCCTGGGATGGCAGCTTGGCGAGCCTGCCAAAGAAGAGGGTGGCGACGAGCATAGTCAGCAGCGGTTGGACGATGACCCATGCGATGCCGATGGCGGTCTGCTTGTAGCGAACCTTGACGTCGCGCCAGACGAGAAAAAACAGCAATTCGCGATACTTCCACAGCTCTTGCAGGCGCAGTTCAAACCAGGTGCTCGGCGGCTCGATCCGCAGCGTCAGCGAGCCCTGCGGGCGGTTCGCCAGCGGGCCGGTTGCGGACGGATTGGAGGTCACCGAAGCCATTCAGTATGCAAAATTCCAGATCAGATTTGCTGCATCTGACAGGGTAACAGAACCAAAGAAGGGGGCGGAGCCAGTGGTCCGCCACGCACGGGCGTTCTCATTCGGCCGCGAACTACGGTTGCGCATCCTTCTGTAGTTGCTCGACGTCTTTTTGCTCGATCTGCTGCATGAGCGCTTTTCGCTTGAAAAGATAACGTTGCAGATCAGCGGAAATCTCGTGGGGGACCACGAAAAATTGATTGTAGGCAACTTGCGAAAAGGAGACGGGACCCCGTGGAGAAATCAGATGAGCGCCCCACTGAAAGATGAAACCGAGGTTCCAGAGAATGAACAAAAGGAGCAAGAGTGAAGAAGCGATAAAAGCGCGGTTAGGGGAACGAAAGAATCCCGCAAAGCGCTGGAGCAATAATGCCAGGCCGAATATGAACACGGGAGTGAGGGAAATGAAGAAACGATTACCGAAAGACGCCATTCCATGCCAAAAGGGGTAGCTGGAAATCACATAGTAGAACCCCGCGGCCGTGAGAGCGAGAAATAACGCTAGAGTTCGGGCCGCGTGGGGAGCAAGAAACAAGCCAACAATCGCGAGAGCCAGTATGGGAGTCCAACTAAAGAGTCCGTGTTCAGAAGAGAAGAGCACGGAGCGCCAGTTCGGCGCGGTCCAATCCCAGGGGAGCGCGGTGTAGGAACCGAACCGAAGAAATCCTCCAAAAATAATGTACCGCGTGATCAAAGTAGGAATGAACGCCAGGATGATGGCAAGGAGAAAGCAGATGTTTCCGGCCAGGAGCAGACCGGAAGCGAAGTAGTCCTTGGCCTTCAAAATATTCCAGTAAGCGAGCAGGGATTCGGCCAGTGGGAGCACCAGGAAGACGCCGTTCATGAAATAGACGTCGACCATCAATCCGGCGATTAGGCCGAGCAGAATCCATTGTAAGAGTGAGCGCTCACCGCGCGTGCGTTCCCAATACCAGATAAAGAGAGCCACAGCGAACGCGGAGTGCGCGTGGGACCACGCGGGATTAAAGTACATGTAGACGGGAAGCGAGCTGGCACCCCACACGCCGAGGGTTGCGAGGAAGGCCCACCGTTCTTCTACATATTTTTTGGCAAGCGAATACGAAAACAGTAATCCGAGGAAACCGTAAAAGGCTGTGCCCAATGCCATTGCCACCAGGTAGGGAGACGAAAAGCCATCCGCGGGGATGTGCGCGCCAATCGCGTCGGCAAGAAGCACCGTCAGGTGGGCCGCCAGCAAGAAAGGAGTCCAAAGCAGGGCAGGTCCAATGGAAAACAAATTACTTACGTACCCGGTCTCCGTGTATTCGTTTGCCCGGAGTTCGCCATTGGAAAGTGTCCGGGTTTGCGAGAAGTAGAGGTTGGCGTGGCGCCAGTCTTCCTCAAACCGCAGGTTGTGCTGGATCAGAGGCGCGCGAGCGTAGGCGTAGTAACCGACACCATCTCCGTGAACGATCGGATTCACGAGCGCGAGTGAGCCGAGAAACAAGAGGAGTAAAATCCGTTTGAAGGGTGCGGAGTTGAGTTCTCCAGCCATCAAACCTGCGGAGCCGCTCGAAGCGGATTGCTTCATGCTCTTGAAAAACACCCTAAGCGGGCCCGACTGGCGCCAGAGTGGACCGAACCGGCGTCTCAGCCATTTCGTACCCGGGCTTGCTTATAACCGCGATCAGGGAAAGGGGAGGCAGGGGCAAAACGTTGTCCAGAAGACGGAACACCGGTGTCAGGGCGTTTAACAATTTGATCTGCCAGAACCCGAAGGTGCGCCGGCGCAAAAGACGAGCGTTCAACCACCACGCAATCACGCCAATGCGATTGAATTCCAACATGCGCTCCAGATGAAAACCTGCTTGCTCCACCAGATCCGTCAACTGTTTCCGAGTGTAGCGGCGGTGGTGCCCGAGAACTTCGTCAAGCGAACCATAAAGCCAAGGACCGCAAGGAACAAGAATGATGGCCCGGCCGTGATCCTCGAGCACCTCGCGAAAATTGCTGAGAGCTGTCAAGTCGTCCGCGAGGTGTTCAACAACGTTTAGGCAGATGACCGTGTCGAATTTCGTCTCTTTGGGGAACGATTCGCCTTTTTCACCGTCCGTGAAGCCTACCTCCATGTACGGACGGTCCTGCCGAACTTTCTCCAGATAATTCAAATACAATGGGTTGACATCGCTGACCCAGTAAAGCGTGCGCGGGATTAGCTGTACCGTTAAATTACCAGTCCCCGCACCAATCTCCAACACTTTTTCGCCGACATAGGGGCGGATGACGTCCGCCATCCATTTGGTGAAACGGGGAGCGCGGTTGAGGCGGCCGAGAATCTGGCTACCATAGGTGTCCTCCGCGTAAATATAGTCGGAAATGCCGAAACGAATGATCGCCTTGACGGCGCGCACGCCGTCTTTCCAGCCGATTTTCTTGCCCTCCTGATACGTCCGGCCTGCGTAGCGGATGGGTACTTCAAAAATGCGGGCGCCGCGCTTGGCGAGCTTGATGGAAATTTCCGGCTCGATTTCAAATCCCTTGCCAACCAGCGGAATGCTTTTCAGCAGTGTGGTCCGGACCATTTTGTAACAGGTTTCCATGTCCGTGAGATTCAGGTCGGAAACGATGTTGCAGAGAAGCGTCAGGAAATGATTTCCCAGTTGATGCCGGAAGAAGAGTACGCGGCGGTATTCGCTGGCAAGAAACCGCGAGCCAAAGACGGCGTCGGCCTGTTCCTCCAGGAAGACCTGGACCATCTTCAGGAGATCCAGGGGGTGATATTCGAGGTCCGCGTCGTGGATAACCGTCAGCTCCGCGCTTGCGCGCTGGAGGGCGGTGTGAATGGCAGCGGCTTTACCCTGGTTGCCGTCGTGGTAAACGAAGATCCAGTTCAACTTGCCGCCGGGGTTGGCGGCTTCGGTGGATTCAATTTCGCGAAGAATCGCGTTGGTCCGGTCCGTGGATCCATCGTCCACGACGATCACTTCAATGCCCGCAAGGAGCGGCGAGTCTGCGAGGAGCTTGAGGCGCTCGAGGCTTGCGCGGACCAGATATTGCTCGTTATAAACGGGAACCAGAATCGAAAGAGTGACGGAAGTCTTCATGGGTAAGGATACGCGCGGGCCGTTTCTACGCCGCTCATGCCGCTAGAAGGAAGTCCTCCTCAAGTTTATACAGCTTTCACCGCAGATACTCTCCGGACATCTTCCAGCGCGCCCTTTTGCCGGAAATACGCCGAAACCCTGTCAATAATATCAGCAAGATTTGTTTGCGGTCGAAAACCTGTCATGGCGTGCAATTTCTCGATCGAGGGCACCCGCCGCATCATGTCTTCAAATCCCGGTTCGTAAGCCTTGTCGTAGGGCACAAACTGGATCGGAGAAGCGCTTCCGGTGCGGTGCTTTACGATTTTGGCAAGATTTTCCATGGTTACTTCTTCGGTGTTGCCGATGTTGATTACTTCCCCCACTGCGCGCTCCAGGGGCATCAGGCGGAGCAGGGCTTCGACGGTGTCGCGGACGTCGCAGAAGCAGCGGGACTGCTGGCCGTTGCCGTAAACTTCGATGGGTTCACCGTCGAGTGCTCGCTTCACAAAGTTGGGGAGAACCATTCCGTAGCGGCCGGTCTGTCGCGGACCGACCGTATTGAAAAAACGGACGACGATGACGGGCTGCTTCTTTTCTTTCCAGTAGGAAAGGGCCAGAAACTCATCGAGAGCCTTGGAAGCCGCGTAACTCCAACGCCCCTTGGTGGTGGCACCGAGCACGAGGTCCGCATCTTCGTGGAACGGCACGTTCGTGTTTTTCCCGTAAACTTCGGAAGTGGAGGCGATCAGGACGAGCTTCTTCTTTTTCGAAGCGGCCTCCAGAATCATTTGCGTCCCGTTGACGTTTGTTTCAATCGTGCGGACCGGGCTCTCCACAATCAGCTTCACGCCGACCGCGGCCGCAAGATGAACGATGATATCGGCGTCGTCCACCAACTCCGCCAGGACTTGCCGGTTTTCGATTCCGTCCAGATGATAATCCAGGCGGTCGGAGCCTTTCAGGTGGCGAATATTCTCCATGCTGCCGGTAGAGAGATTATCAAGCAGCACCACCTGCTCGCCTTTTTCCAGCAATCGCTCGGCAAGATGGGAACCAATGAATCCAGCGCCACCCGTGATCAGATATCGCACACCACCTCCTAGAGTTTGTCCGAATCGTCCCGATCCAGGGGCTTGGATGGGACATGCTCGGGAGCTTCTTCGTGACCCATTTCCAGGGCCTCCTGAGGACCGTAGCCGTAGGAATAGGGATAGTAGCGGTAAGAATAGTAGTAGTCCGGAGCGTTGGCATCCACGGCGTTGAGGACCACGCCGAGCAAACGGCTCTTCACGCTGATGAGCAAGTCGCGTGTGCGCGTAAACGCTTCCTTGGGAGTCTCTCCAGAGCGCACCACGAGCAGCACGCCATCCGCCTGCACCGACAGGATCACGGCGTCTGTTGCGGCCATAATCGGCGGCGAATCGATCACCACGAATTTGTATTTAGTGCGGAGTTCGGCGATCGCGTCCGCGAGCTTATGCGAAGAAAGCAGGTCGGCCGGATTGGGCGGCAGCGGACCCGTGGGAATTGCGGCAAGATTCGGGATCGCCGGGTGCGGCACGGTCACCAGATCCAGCGTCGAAACACCGGCCAGGTACGAACTCAAGCCGGCGTACTTGCCAGTGCCAAGATTCAGTAATCTGCCAACGCCGGGTTTGCGGAGGTCGGCATCCACCAGGACAGTTTTGTCGCCGAGTTGCGCCAGGGTGACGGCGAGATTGGCAGCCGCGGTGGTCTTGCCTTCGCGCGGGAGCGCGCTGGTCACCAGGATAACCTGGGGCGGGTGATCCGGTTGCGAGAGCAGCAGCGCGGTTCGCAGCGCGCGGAAGGCTTCGGACATCTGCGATTTCGGAAGATGCTGCGCTACGAGTTCAATACGCTTCTCGTGGCCATTGGTCGAAGGGCTGCCAAAGAATCCCATTCGACGCTTGCGGTTGCCGCCATCGCCAAAAGCGGGCACGACGGCGAGGCTGGGCAAGCGCGTGAGCGTCTCGATGTCGTCAGGAGTCTTCACAGTGTTGTCGAGATACTCGCGCAGGAGGGCGAGACCGATGCCCCCGACCAGTCCAACCAGGAAAGCGAGCGCGATGTTGCGGGCCTTGGCGGGTCGCGCGGGATAAGAAGGAATCATGGCGGGATCGACGACACGAAGATTGGAAGATTTCAGTCCCTCGGAAATGCCGGCTTCCTTGAGCTTGGTCAGCAGGCCTTCATAGAGTGTTTTGTCCGCTTCCGACTCTCGTTTGAGGATGTTGTACTGAACCATTTTTTCGGCCATGTTGTTGGTTTCGGCCTTTTGCACTTCGAGAGCCTGGCGAATGAGTTCTTCGCGCTGCTTCGCTTCGCGATAATCGCTTTCGAGCTGAAGAACGATTCCTTTGCTTTCGCGGGCAACTTGATCGTCCACTTCTTTCATCTGCGCCTGCAGCCGCAGCACTTTGGGGAAGTTGGGGCCGTATTGGTTGACGGCTTCCGTAAATTGAACGGCCAGGTCGGCCCGGTTTTTCTGCAAACCTTGCAAAAGGGGATCCGAGCGAATTTCCGGCACGGCATCAATATCGCCCGCTTTCGCGTACTCGTAGAGAGCTTGCTTTTTCAGCGTCTCACCCTGCGCGTCGGTGAGCTGCTTGTCCAAGTCAGCCAGCCGCTGCGTAGTGATGTTGGATTTGTCGTCGACGCTCCAGATCTGGTTCTGCCGCTCGTAATTGATGCGGGCGTCTTCGGACTGTTTCACCGTAAGTTTGAGCTCGTTTAACTGCGAAGTGAGGAAGCGGGTTGCTTCGAGCGTTGCTTCGTAGCGGCTCTGGATATTCTGGGCCTTGAAATTGTCGAGGTGGGCGTTGAGAATGCGGGCTGCCAGCACCGGGTCGGTGGATTCATAACTGACCTCCATGAGGCGGCTGTTGGGAATGCGCTTCACGCTCAGGCTTCCCAGGAAGGCGGCAACTTCCGGAGGACGCTTCTGGTTGGCGAGAGATCCCGTGGCGATGGCTTCCGAGGGAACCCCGCCGGCCGAGAACTCAGGATTCGCGGCGAGGCCGGTGTTGCGGATGGTCTGCAGCGCGAGGGTTTCGCTGGTGAGGACCTTGGATTGGGTCTCGATATAGTTGTCGAGATCCATCATGGAATCGTAGGCATCCGTGCCCTGAAACGGCAGAATGTTGTTGTTTTCGCGATCGATTTCGATCGTGGCCCTCGCGATATAGACCGGGCGCATGCGAAACGTGGCGATGCTGACGATGGTCACCACAGTCAGAAGGAATGAGACGATCAGCCACTGGTGCTTGCGAAGGATCAGCAGGTAGTCGTAAAGGTGCGGTTCCCGCGGGGACAAGTCAATCGCGGGCACGCGCGTTGACGGTGAAAGCACATCGACTGCGCCGTTGCTTCCAGGAGTTCGTGGGATCAGCTTGGAGTCTTCGATCATCGTGTGTTCTTAGTGGTACGCCAGCCGGATAACCGCCACTCCTGTCGCGACGCCCAGGGCAATCTCCCCCGCCCGGATCAAAGCTTGCTTGGTCCGGTCATCGGGAATGAAAAGAATGTCGCTGGGATGCATGGTGATGTCCTCGGACTCCCGGTTCAGCACCTTCTTCAAGTCCACTTGTGTCTCCGTCTGTTTGCCGGTCTCGTCTTTGCGGATAATGACCGCGTGCTGGGTCTTGGCGATGTTCGTGAGCCCGCCGGCGAGCGACAGCACTTTCAAGGTTGTAAGCTGAGTACGATCGTTGGAAACGACAAATCCCCCCGGGCGGCTGACCGCACCCAGGACATAAACGATCCCGGCATGCGGCACAGTCACCACATCGCCAGCGTGGAGCAGGATGTTGTTGCGCGTGTCGCCGGTCTCCAAGAGCTCATTCAAATTTACGGTGATGGTAGTGGAGTCCGGATTCGACGAACTGGTAGCCGCATCAGGGGTCGCGGACGATGCTGGTGGATTTGCGTGCGCCAACTCTTCAGCGGATTGAAAGGACGGCGCTTGTGGGGTGGCACCAGGATTTTTCTCCGCAGGCTCGGGTGTGGGCAGCGAATCGAGCGGCGGCGGTTCTCCGGCACCAGGCGCAGGGGTTCCGGGAGCGGTTTGCGGGTTGGCGACTTGGATGAAGGCGACGACCCGGCGACGGGTAACAATGATGGTGTCTCCGGCATCGTTGGCGATGCCGCCCGCTTCGGCGAGAACTTCGAGCAAGCTGACATCGCGATCCGCCTGATAAACCATCGGGTGCATAACCGCCCCGACCACGGTGATTGGCTGGCTGCGGTGCTCTTTGACGGCTACGCCAACCTCCGCGTGTGAGACCAATCCGTTGGCTTCCAGGAGCTCGGCAATTTTTTCTTCCGCTTGCGTCTCGCTAAGACCCGCTACTCGCATACGAACGGGAATGAGCGGAATGCTGATCGTACCGGTCTGGCTTACGCGCACTTCTTTCGAAAGTTCCGGCACATCAAAAACCGAAATCTCCAGCACGTCCCCGCTACCAATCACATAGTCATGGGGAGCGGAGCTTTTCGAGCCCATCGTCAGGGTTCGAATGCGATCGTTTACCTGTTGTGGCGTTTCCCCGGCGGTGACATTCTGCTGCGCGCGCGCAAGAGAAGGCGCGCCGAGGAAAGTTGTGACAACGGCGCAGAGAAAAAGGTAGCGCCGTCCCACCGTTGAATATGGGACCATCAGAATGGGTGCCCCCCCCATCCGCATTATACAGTCTGTCACCATTAACTCGCCTCTACTTTTCGTATTTTCCGGCGGGGCGGGGAATTTTCCGGCATTCCCGGAGTCGACGTTTGCAGGCGGGCGGTTGCCAAATGGGCCGACACGAAAAACAACAGGGCGTTGGCTGGGATATGAAGATTAAAGTCTACTAAACTATGGACCAGCAGCCCACAACAACCTACAAGCCCCGCCAAGTTCAGAGCCGCTCCAAAGGAACCTCCCAAATCCTTTAGCCCTTTTACCGACTCGATAAATAGGATTGCCAGGAACCAGAGGCAACAGAGCGCTCCCGGAACTCCCGTTTCCGCAAGGGCTTCCAAGTAGTCGTTGTGTGTATGGTTCACAATTTTTGCGTCGTAGGAGGACTCATAGGGCGGAAAGACCATTTGCAGCGTGCCAAGGCCGGTCCCCAGGGCTGGGTGGTCCAGGAATATCCGCCAGGTGTCATGCCGCATGGAAGCCCTTTTGCCCATCGAAACATCCACGGTCTGGTAGTTGGAGAACCGCTGCAATACCTGCTGAACGCCAATCCAGGAAACCGCTAGGATCGCGCAGAGAACCACAACCCCGCCAACCAGCATGTATTTGCTCTGAAGGCGCCGGACCAGCAAGAGCGAGAACAGAATCACCATCTGCACCGCAAAACTCACGATGCCTCCGCGGGAAGCCGACAGGAGCAGCGCCACGATCGGCACAATGGCGAACAAGCCGACCAGAAACAGGCGCTCCCGCCTGACCTTTCCCAATACCAGCGGCACCAGCGCCACGGGGATCAGGATTTCCGCAAATCCGGCAAAATGGTTGCGGTTGACGTACGGCCCGAAGGGATACCCGCCGTAACGCATCACCCGGAACCAGTAAAGCTTCCCATTGAACGTCAAATGCTGCAGGATGCCGAAGACGGACACGAAGAATCCCAGCGACATCAGAAACCACAACAGGCCTCTCCAGTGGCTCATACGGTAAAACGCCTGCGGCAAAAGAAGCAGCAGGATGATGTAGGCGATCAACAATTGGAGTTGCATCCGCGTGTCGTACATCGAAGCGGTCCGGTGGAAAATCAACTGGACCAGCACCACCAGGGCGAACGCCACCAGCGGCGGCAGCAGCGGCGAAATCGCGATTCCTTCCTGGTCCCAGGCGTAGGTGCGCAGCGCCCAGAACACCACTAGCAGCGCGAATCCCACTTCCACGACGGCTTGCGACCACTCTTCCACACCTCCGTAGGCAAGAACCGCAAAACTTAAAAGTATGCAGATGCCCACTCGCAGGATTTTCATGGCCGCCGGTGCTCCACGGCCTTCGGCACGAGAGTTACGTCATCCACCCAGGCGTCGCCCGAAATATGGATGTCCGGATTTGTGCTGGGCTCACGACTGATGCACACCTCCACCTCTTGAACTCGTGGCCCGGCGGTCCAATCCTGCTCGACGGAAGTCCACGGCGTGGTTCCATGGATCTCTCGGGTGACGGCCAGCGGAATCTGGCTATTCCCGATGGAACCGAGGTGGAATCTGACTCCTTGGTCACCAGTAATGTCTTTCGTTTTCACCCAGCCCGAAAAAAGATATTTCGTTCCCGGAATTACGACGCCCCCGGCACAAGCCACATCCGCACTTGGGTTGTGTTTTCCGTCGAAGGTCAGGCGAAGCGATCGTTTTCCGGAAAGTTTTTCGTTGGTATCAATTTCTGTATGGACTCCCCCCACCAACGGGCGAAAAAACCAGGCGAAGGAATTATTGCTCAGGCCGGACTCGAAGCTGGGATCCCAAAGAACCGAGTCCCGCGGCTGGATCAACGGAGGTAAGTTCATCGTGGACGTGCCCTGATCCCAAACCTCCCGGGCGGCCGCGTAGTCGTGATGCGCCTGCAGCGCCCCGACAAATTTGTCAAATTGCCAAAGCTGCAAGTGCGGATTCAGCTTTATGAGGCGCATCCACATCGTCTGCGCGACCGCCAATTGCTGCGAATCCACCGCTTCGGCAATCGCATCAACGTAAACGCCGGGAACCGGGGGCAGGAGATTATTCAATATTTCGTCGATGTCCGGGTTCGCACGATACACACGGGAAAAAACCGCGCCCGCGCGGCGCGGATCCGCTTGCAGGGTCAGCCGAAGTTCCGCGATGGCTTCCGGCAGAGTGCCTTCCCGGAGAAGAAAGTTTCCGTATCGCCAGGCGACCTCGGCGGAAACGGGATAGGTTTTCTTCGCGCGCAGAAAAGCGCCCCGTGCCGCCGCCGTGCTTCCGTCAAGTTCGTATGCGGTTCCGAGATCGAGCCACGCCTCAGTGAATCCGGGATTGAGGGTGACGGCTTTTTGGTACGACTCAAGCGAAGCCGCAAGATCAGGCTGCTCCAGATTGAATTGTTGATAATGACCCAACCGATACCAGAACTCAGGATTTCCCGGCTCCAGGCGAACAGCCAACTTAAGATCACTGCTTGACGTGCCATCCGCCGCCAGTCCGGCAATGCCGGAGCGCACACCGAAGAAAGACACCCACAGCGCGACGATCAGGGAACCGATGACGAGCAAGCCTCGTGAGAGGGAATCCGAAAGGCGCAGGATCATCGAAACTTACTGTGCCTAGAGAGAACAGTAGAAGCAAGAATAAATTGAAACAGGGAGTGAAAAACCTCGTTCCAGGTTGGAACAGTCTACTTTCCCGACCAAGCGACTTGGCTTTCTTCTATCCGGCCGCGGCGACGCACGTCAATCCCGAGCCGCTTGATTTTCTGGTTCAAAGTGGAAAGAGGAATCAGGAATCGTTCCGCAGCCTCCGTTTGATTCCAACCGGTGCGTTCGAGCATATCTACGATGATGCGGCGCTCGACCTCGTCAATGATCTGGAAGAGCGAAGGATTCGGATTGTCGGCGGCGGTTCGAGAACCGGCCTCGCCCGGCAGGGGCGGCAGAAATTCCGAAAGCTGCAAACGGACGCCGCGGACGATTTCCTTGCTGCGCACGGATTCCGGCAACAAGTCGACATCCACGCGTTCCTGGGTGGAAAGCACCACGGCGCGCTCCACCACGTTTTCAAGCTCGCGGACATTTCCCGGCCAGTCGTAATCCATCAATAGCTTCATGGCCGACGCCGTGAACAAGCGCAACGGCTTGGTGTTTTCCGTGCAGAAGCGCTCCAAAAAATGCGCCAGCAGCATCGGGATGTCTTCTCGGCGTTCTCGCAGCGGAGGAAGATGAAGATGAATGACGTTGAGGCGGTGATAGAGGTCTTCGCGGAAGCGCCCTTCCTTCACCAGCGAAAGGAGATCGATGTTGGAGGCGGCCACGATGCGCACGTCCACCTTGAGTTGTTCCGTGCCGCCGAGGCGCATGAACTCCCGCTCCTGAATGACGCGCAGAAGCTTGGCCTGGGTTTCCGGGCTGACGGTCGCAATTTCGTCGAAGAAGATGGTTCCCTGGTCGGCAACTTCGAAAAGACCTTTCTTGGAAGCGACCGCGCTGGTAAACGCGCCCTTCACGTGGCCGAAAAGTTGCGATTCCAAAAGGTCGACGGGAATGGAGCCGGTGTTGACCGGAACGAAAGCGCGGTCGGCGCGGGTGGAGGCGGAGTGAATCGCTTTCGCGATCAACTCTTTTCCCGTGCCGCTCTCTCCGCTGATCAGAATCGTGGACCTGGAAGGCGCCACTTGCGCGACCAGGTCAAACAGCGTCAGCATCTTCTCGCTTTTGCCGATGATGTTCGGAAAATTGAACCGCTGTTTCAGCGCCCGCTTCAGTTGGACGTTTTCCTCGCGCAGGCGATGGGACTCCACAGCTTGCGCCACCTGCGCCAGCAATTCGTCGTTGGACCACGGTTTGGTGATATAGTCCATCGCGCCGCTCTTGAATGCGGCGCGCGCCATCTCGATGGAGCCGTACGCTGTGATGAGAACAATCGGCAGATGGGGATCCTGGCGCCGGATGTCCTTGAGCAATTCTATGCCATTGCGATCCGGCAAGCTCACATCCAGCAGCAACAGGTCGTAGGGCTGTTCACCGAGGCGCAAAAGCCCGGATTGCCCGGTATCCGCCATGGTGACCTGATACCCCTCGGATTTCAGCAGGAGTTCCAGCCCCTCGCGAATTTCTGCTTCGTCGTCAATAACGAGAATAGAGCCTTTAGGCATGAACTGCTTTCCTCACAGCCGGAAACTCAACGTGGAAGGAAGTACCTCGCCCGGGGGCAGAGCGCACATCGATCTTGCCGGCATGTTCTTTGATAATCCCGTAGCTCACGGACAAACCGAGGCCGGTACCGCGGCCGCCGGGCTTGGTCGTGAAAAACGGGTCGAATATCTTATGGATGTGATCGCGGGGGATCCCGTTGCCCGTGTCCGCCACTTCGATCTCCACGCTACCGTTGTGAGCGCCTGTGCGGACTTCCAGAATTCCTCCGGTGGGCATGGCATCGCGGGCATTCAGGAAAAGATTCAGGAAAACCTGCTGCAATTTATTGGCGGAGCCGCGCACGGCAGGGAGTCCGTCGGTGAGATGCTTCACCACCTGGATTTGCGAAGTCTTCAGCGGATGGGCAACCAGCGAAAGCGTTTCTTCCACCACGCGGTTGACGTCCACATCGGCCAGCGCGCTCGGGCCGGTGCGTGAAAAATTCAAGAGGTTGTTTACGATTTCGCTGGCACGGAAGGTCTGCTTCACAATTTTATCGATGATGGATTGCCGCGGATCGCCTTCCGGCATCTGCTTGGCCAGCATTTGAATGTAGTTGGAAATCACCGCCAGCGGCGTGTTGACTTCATGGGCGACGCCTGCCGCCAGCAAGCCGAGGGAGGTGAGCTTCTCGGTCTGCGACATCTGCTCTTCCATTCGCTCGCGCTGCGTCACATCGTCGAAGAGCAGGAGACGCCCGATGCGCTCGCCCGCCTTGCTGACGAGCGGGGTGATGGAGACGTTTACCACCATTGAATTCCCTTGGTGCTGAAGCCGCTGCTTGTAAATACCGGTGACCTGCTCCGCATCGCCGCGGCTCGAAATCTCCTGAACGAGTTCGACCGGCAGGAGGCCGGCAAGCGGCTGGCCAACCGCGTCGTTGCGTGACACCTGGAAGAGCTGTTCCATGCGGCTGTTCCAGGCTTCGACGGTTCCGTATAAATCGACGGCCAGGACGCCCACGTTGAGCGATTCCACGATGTTTTCGCTGAAATCCTTCAAGCGCGCCACTTCGAAAGCCTTTTGCTCGAGCGACGTGTACAACTGGGAATTGTCCAGCGCGATGGCCAGGTATCCGGCGATGGTCTGCACCAGCTCGACGTCATCGCTTGACAGAAAATCACCGTCCACCGTTTTGCCGAGGCCGAGGAAGGCAACCGTGCGCTCGCGAATGCGGCAGGGGATGAAGTAATTCAGATCCAGTTGTTCGATCGTGCGGCGCACGGAATCCGCGACATCGGGAATGCTGCGGGAAGATTCGAAGAAAATCGTGCTGTTCGCAAGCTCCGGCGTGGCCGATTTCAAAAAGCTCAGATCGAGGCGCTCGCTAAGTCGCACTCCCATGGAACGCGCCAGCCGCAGCTCGCCAGGATTTTGCGCATCCTCCACGAAAATGGCCAGGCGATCGACCAGCAGTGTTTGTGAAACGCGGTCCATCACCGAGCCGAGCATGGGTTCCAGGCGCACTTCGTTGGTGAGAGTGCGGCCAAACTCAATCAGCGTGCGGCGGTAGTCGAGGCGATCGCGATAGAAGAAGCGATCCAACCGGGCCTGGATGCCTTCACGGAACGGCTGGAATAGGAACGCTGCAACGACGATGGCTATCATGCCGCCGACAGAGCCGGTGGTCTGTTCATGGAAGATCTGGGCGATCAGGGCCACAAGGCCAAAATAAACGGCCGCCACTGCCGCGGTCGCCGCCGTATACGCCAAACCGCGCTTAAAGATGATGTCCACGTCCATCAGCCGGTAACGAATGACGGCGTAGCCGAAGCACAGCGGGATCAGCACCAGGCTGAGCGCGGAAAACTGCATCCACGGCAGCGTGGCGGCGTCAAAAATGTACGGAACGATGTACAGCAACGTGAATGGCAGGCTTCCCGCGAGCGTTCCGCCGGTCAGCCATTTCAATTGCTGCCGCAACACGCCGGAGCGCGAGCGCCGGTAACTGAGATTAAAAGTCAGACCGGCAGCGAGGAAATAAAATCCCAAGAAGCCCAGTTCCAACTGATCCAGCTCCACTCTCGACCGGGTGGTGGGCACGAACCCGCCAGCATTCAACGCGACCAGAACGTGAATCGTAAGCAACGCCAGCGGGGGCAAATAAACCCCAGCAAACTTCATCAGGGATTTCCGCGAAGTTTCGGGCCGCTCTGGAAAGACGAGGGCAAAATGCAGCAGTAGTGCCGGCGCGAACAAACCGGCCACGACGCTTGACCAGTAGACTTCCAGATCGAAGGTGTCCAGCTTGCCGCTGTAGTGAAACGAACAGACAACAAAGGAAACCAGGCAGAAGACGTAAAAATGCACTGCGCGGGGCGCATTCCACCGCCGCGCAAAAATGAACAAACCGATAAAGAGATACAACAGGCCAACGACGCGTAGATAATTTTCAACGCTTATGGGTTTATGCGGCGGAGTGGTGATCAGGCGAGTTTCGAATTCCTCGCCGTTACGCGACAGCTTGTAGCGCAGCTGCGTCCAAAGCCCAGCACGATACAGGCGGTTGGCTACCGACGCAGCCCTGGGCACCGCAACGTCATTAATCGCCAGCAGGATATCCCCAGGGTGAATTCCAGCGGCGGAGGCGGGTGAATCGGAGGCGACTTTCCAGGCTTCGACGCCCGCTGTTCCATCGGACCACGCTACGCCATCGTCGACCAAGTCATAACGGGAGCGCTGCACGAAGTTCAGCCAGGCGAAGACAATGGCAGCCAGTGTGGCTAACGCCAGCACAACTGCGCCTACCCGAACGCGGAGATTCTGTCTCATCGCAAACGTAAAAAACGCGCACCTAACCTTAACTCAAGTGCAGCAACTGGTGTTCCAATCTTTAGTAGATTCCTATCGCCATAACGAGATGCAAATAAACAGCTTAAAGATGTCTTGCGGGCACGGGGCAGACCGCATCCGGTTTTCAATAGGGTGGATACTGATTTTCAGAGGTCTCCCAAGAGCTAGAACTGAAGGCTCACGCCACCCCGGAAACTCCGAAACGCAGGTACGAGCAGGAGTTGACCATCTCGGGTATTCAGAGAGAAGTAACCCTGGGCGAGGAGGTTGTCGCACTCAGCACTGGCTTCCCAACGCCCGAACAGCATCCGCGGCAACGGCTGCCGGATGCCCACATTCAGGTAGGGACTCATCTGGTACGCGGCCTCACCGTAAGGGTCCACCCTTGAGAGGGCCGTGTCGTTAATCCATTTGTAGCCTGCGGTCAGGTGCGTTCCTGAACGCGGAATCTTGGCCGTGATTTTTGTGGCTACCGATTGGCGCTGGGCAGTGCGCAATCCTTCGCGCAAGCCGCCATCCATTTCCGCCACGGGAACCAGGGCCCCAGAAAATGCGTAAATGGCCGTCAACTCCAGATCGTCGCTGAGTTTTTCCCGCAGGGCCACGCGGCCGCCCCAATCGCTTGAAGCGCCGCCGTCATAGGCAAAACCTTTTGAAAAGAAATCCTGGAAAAATTCCTCAGGGGGCAAACTGTTGCCGCGTCCAAAGAGGGCAACATGGCTGTAGTCGTCATGAAAGGCGGCCATTTGAAAAACACCGCGGGTTCCAAGCCTTCTCTCGGCGGCCAACTCCTCGTGGCGGCCGCTTTCGAGAACCGGTCGGCCTCCACGCATCAGAAGCGCAGGAAATGTATCCAGTTGATTCAGTGCGTCGGCCAGGACGCCGGGGGCATCCAGTCCCTCAAGCTCGGCATTCAAGGCGTCATTCGGAGTGGTACCGTTGGGCAAGGCCGCATAGATTGCGTCCGCATACCAGTTGGAAGTGACGCGCGTCTCGAGTTTCACGCGAGCGCGCAGACCAGAGGCGGACGCGCCCAAGCCGAGCAAAACGTATTCCCCGCCGGCGCGCACCAGGAAACGGCTGCCAAGCGCAAGCGTTTCGGTCTGATCGAGGCGAACGCCACGGAAAGTCAAACCGATGGTGCCGAGTTTCGCTTCACGCAAGACCAAGGTGCTCGAAGGGCCGGTCTCTGCGGAACCTGTCGGCAGCCAGACCGTTGAGATCCCGCCTGCAGGAGATTCTTCGTCCGGGGTTATCTGTCCCGCGAAAACAATGTGGTTCGCGCCGGCAATTTTCTGGTCGTAGGCGAAAGCGGTGCTGGGAGCGGCCGCAACGTTCGAAACGGAGCCCGGCCGTCGCGCGCCGTCGGTTAAGGCTACGATTCCCAACGGGCGGTGCACATTCTGTTCGACCATGATCGAAGCGGTGATGGAACCCGCGGGATCGGACTCGTTCCAATGTAAAACGGGCCTCAACTCGGGTGCCGAACGCAACACCCATTTCCAGTCGTCGGCTTCGGCAGCGCTGGACGCGGGCGGCCGGCGAAGCTGTTCGATCGAAGCAAACATGGACTCTAGCTGAATACGAACCGTTGTGGTGAGGTTCGGAGAGATCTGGATGTGCTTTTCCAGGAAGGGCAGAAAACCGGCCAGCGTGACGCGAAGCGTGTAGGAGCCTGGCGCCAGCTTCTCTCCTTTGAAGATGCCTTCGGTGTTGGTCAGGAATTGATAGGTGGCCGCGCCGGGTGTTTCCGAAAGTATCGCAACCGTGGCCCCCAACTGCGGGACGCCGCTCGCATCGCGCACCTGGCCGGAAAGTTTTCCGAGACTTGAAGCCTGTTGCTTGTTGGATTGGGCAAGAAGAGAAGGCGCGCCACAAGTCACACCCACAGCGGTGCCGAGCAGAACCCCGAAGCACAGGAGGGCGCCGCGCTTCACTCGTTTACCTCCCTGGTGTGACGTTCGCCACAGTCTTCTGTTCCACCGGATTCTTCACGGAGAACTCCGCGGAACGGGAAATGGCTACGTTCGAAAGCAAGTCGGTCGCGTTGACCTCGAGAGTATACTTCCCCGGGGCCAGCGTGGCCAGAGGCAAAAGCCTCTCGATGGTCACCTGATCGCCGGTCTGCTTCATGTCGGCAGAGGTCTCTTTGAACTGCATTACCTGCTGATCGCCTTTCTTTACCGTATAGACGAAGCTGGCGTTGCTCTTGTGGGTCTTCTCGTCGCCCTTCAAGTTATAAATCTGAAGATAGATGCCGAGCTTGTCGGCGGTGGTGAAATCCGCATCCAGGCGCGGACGCACTTTAGAGGAGCCGAGCACAAATTGTCCCGTGCCGATCTGCTTGGCAGGAACGTGCTCGATCTGGTCGGCCAGGATCAGGCTGCTCGCTTCCAGTTTTTCGTCTTCATAACGTGGAACTGCAAGGCGAGTGTTGACCGCGCCCACGTTGCCGCTACCCACGTCTTTGATGACCAGGTCCAGCCGATACAATCCCGGCCGCAAAGGCAACGACTTCTGATAAACCGACGACAGTTTTACGGACTGCTTGTAAAGTGACTCCGGATAATCGCGCGTAACGGAATCCTCGAAGGTTTGCACCACGCGATTTGTGAGCGTGCTGACGCGTCCGAAGATGTTGAGTTCCGCGCTGTAAACGCCGTCTTTATTCTTGAACTGAAGCTGGTTGTTGGGTACTTGCACGGTCACCGGCACGAGAACCGTGTCGTTGGTCACCTTCAGAAAATCGGTGCGGTAATTGAACTTCACCTGGTCGCGAACCATGCGCGACGTCACCAGCGCTTCCAAGTCCTTGTACTTCACTTCCGGCGGCCGCTGAACTTTGGCGTAAAGTTCGAGGCGCGTAAATTCATTTAAGCTCGCGGGAGTCCCCCCAAGCGAGGTCGGGAGGTGAGTGCCATCGGAGCGGGTGAAGCGGTCAGTCTTCGATGCCAGGCCCATCGATTCCATCAAGCTGAGGCCGGCGCCCGGCACGTTCAACAACGCGTCTTTCTCGGAAGGGTCCATCGTCAGGTGATACTCGCCGGAGCCGCTTGGATCGACGAACTCGAGTTCCACGTTTTCCTGGATGCCCTCGAGATACCGATACCGCCAACGTTCCCAGGGATACGTGGTTGTGGAACCGCCGCCCTCTTCCATCGGGCGATCGTAGGTGCCGCCGGTCGGGTGGGATTCGATTTCGTTGGGCGCACCCCAAATGATGTAAATGCGTCCGCGGTCTGTCTTCCATCCGGGGATGCCCGAGGCATAGTGTTCGTTCGCGTAGGCGATGCGCCGGTAGTGCTCTTCCTTAAAATCGTTGTCCGGCATATCCGGATTGCTGCTGCGGCGCAGCCAGAACTGCTCGATAAACTGCTCGCGTTCTTCGTTGGTTTCCAGTTGCAGGAAAGCGGTGCGCTCTTCCGGAGAGATGATGTAGATCACATCTTCGTTTAGCCAAGTTTTGAAGGAGTTATCGAGCTCCTTCAAAGTTCTCTTCATTTTTTGCTTCTGGTCTTTGGTGAGCTTTTGATTTTGAGGAGGCGCTGGCGGGTTGGGATCGGGAGCTTGGGCCTGTTGCCCGGCTAAGGGGAGTAGCAGCAATACGTACACAACCAGGCTGGCGGTAACCTTGCGAAACATCATCGGCATAGAGACACCTTTAGGGACACTGAATTCTAAACCCGTGCACCTGAGACGTCAAATCGGGAATCTCATTCATTCAAGGACATTTATCCCCCGATGCTCCTTAGACGTGAATATGCTGTATTGGCGTTGCCTTAGGGGAGGATTTTTGCGGGAAATTACAGTCTCACTGGACGCGGTGATTTAGCACTTCGGAGCCGACAAGGGTGTCAAAAATGGCGAGGACGTGCCGCCGGTACTCGAGCATGCGCGAGAAAACATCGCGAAGTTGGGGTTCGCGCTCGGCCTCGCGATGCCACTTGGCAAGAACGGCGGGAGGGACTTCGATGTCCTGGCGCAGTTTGTCCGCGGAATGCCCCCGCAGGAACAACCCGTAGAAAAATGCCGCCTCGCGCTGCGGATACTCCAGATCCACAGTGACTTCGGTCGGCAGGTACGTGGTCATGGTCGCCATAGGAAAAACGCAGTTTACCGAAAATCGTCGCCGCGTCAAGTAGAACTCGGGTTTCGATGCCTCCGGCTGGTCAACATCCCCGCCTGGGCCTCCATCGACCCGTGGCCGCTTGACCGCATCCAATCGGCATAGGATGCTTAAGCCTATGGGGAAGTTACCCAAATCGCTCGCCCGCCGGACCGTTGGGCGATTCCTGCGTTTTGGGATGTTGCGCGGCTTGCGCTCCGTAGAGATCGACCCCGACGAATTCCGCCAATATCTTGCCGATAAGCACAACCTTTGGATTCCGCATTTCGGTCGCATGCGCGATGTCCCCATCGAACAGCTGGATGCCATTGCGGAGGCCCTGATCCAGCACGCGCAACGTATCGCGCTCGCGCAGGGCGCGGGATTCGGCCTGGGCGGCATGATCACGATTCTTCCGGACGCCAGCCTGCTCACCATTATTGCTTTGCGCCTGATCCAGCGACTTTGTCTTCTCTATGGATTCGAAGAACGCGAATCGGAGCGCCGCATCCAGATGTGGCTGGCTGCGGCTGGAGCGGCCGGAATCGACTTGGGCAAGGATTTGGCGGAGAAGCAGATTGCTGAGCGATTGGCGCCGCGGATTGCCGGGCGGTTGGCTGTGCGCATCGGGGAAGAGAGCGCGGAGAAGTGGGTGGGGCGCATGGTGCCTCTGGCCAGCTCGGCCATTGGCGGAGCGTTGAACTACGCGTTTATCCGCTCGTGGGGCCGGCGCGTGCACCGCCACCTGCGCGAAAAACATCTGGCCGAACGCGCTGCGGCGGCGGAACGCGCACAATTCGCCAACACCATTTCGATTCGTTAGACAGTAGCCGTATTGCCGAGCCGCCATGACAAACCAGCCGTTTTTCCTTGGCGTCAACTATCCCTGGGCAAACTATGCCGAAGACTTCGGTGTGGGCCCCTCGGGACACCGAGGCCTTTCGCTTCCCGAAAATCTTTCCAGAGTTGCGGAGGAGTTCGCCCGCATTCGCGATTGCGGGGCGAGCGTGGTTCGCTGGTTTTTGTTTGCGGATGGACGCGGCGGCTTCGTGACGGAGAAAGGCATTCCTCTACGTCCGGATGAATTTTTATTTGCCGATGTTCGCGAAGCGCTGGAACTTGCAAAACGCAGCGAGTTGAAGATCTGCTTTTCGCTGATTGACTACCTCTGGTTGCAGGATCGGGCCGAGAAGCCAGCCGAGCATGCCAATGGACAGGTGTTGCAGTTCGCCGCCGGACGTGAAGCTTTTTTGCACCGAGTCTTGGTCCCGATGTTCCGGGAATTTCGAGAGCACCCAGGGCTTTTTGCATGGGAAATCGCCAACGAGCCCGAATGGGCCATCCGCGAATTTCACCGGCAGCCCGCAGCGAAAATGCACTACGCGGATTTCCGGGCGTTTGCGGAGGAAATCGCAGAAGCGGTGCATGAATTCGCAGTCGTTCCGGTAACGCTGGGTTCCGCGAGCCTCGCTTGGGTCCGGGCATGGAGCGAGCTTGGGCTGGATTTCTACCAGGCTCATTACTATCCGGTGCAAGACCCTTCCGGCAAATCCGTCCTTGCGCGGCAACTTTCGTGCCTCCCTCTGCTCGATAAGCCGTTATGGATGGGAGAGCTTCCTGCTGCGGATGACCAAGCCTCCGGCTACTCGATGAAAGCATCCCTGACGGAGTGCCGCGAAGCCGGTTTGCTCGGCGCCGCCGTGTGGAGATGGACTGCCCCCGAAAAAACCGGGACAGACGCGCACCTGGGCAGCGTCGATCCCAAAATTCTTAGCGTGTGGAACTCGACACTGAGTTCCCGCAACGCTTCCGCCTGAGCCAAACGGTGCCGGAACGCGTCCAAAGGAACACCGCTCCCCTGGCAAATAAGCGTAACTCAAGCCCTTTACGCTAACCATTTGGAGCGCCTCGCTGGAAATATGAACTGAGCCGCCGTAGAGTGGAAGGTGAGTCAGAACGTAGAGGAAAGAGGTCCCCATGAAGACGTTTCAGAAAATGCTGATCGCCGGCTTTCTGTTGACGGCTACGGCGGGAGTGCTGGTGCTTCCGCAGTTCGGCGCTACGCCAGCGGACGAGCCGACGCCGGCTTTTCACGCGGAAGCCCCGAAAGACGCCTTACCGCCGACGATGGAAGCCTCCATCTTCCCCGACATTCAGACGTTCAACGCCTACGTTGTTGCCGGACGCATGAAAAAAGTTTTGTACCAGCAGCCATGCTATTGCCACTGCGATCGCAGCCAGGGACACGGCAGTTTGCTGGATTGCTTTGCCAGCCGCCACGGTGCCGGATGCGATATCTGCCAGAAGGAAGACTTTTATTCGTACGAGCAGACGCGAAAGGGCAAGACGCCCGTGCAAATCCGCGAGGGCATCATTCGCGGCGAATGGCAGAAGGTGGACACCACGAAATACGCGAAGAACTACCTCCCACCGCTGGCTGCCCCGGCGAAGTAATCGCAGAAACGTTTCTTAGTCCTCATGGCCCGCAAGGAACATGCGCAGGAAACTCCGGCGACCTCATTTCTTCGCCAGCATAACGTAGATTTCACGGAACATCTCTACAACTACGTCGAGCGTGGCGGCACCGCCGAGTCCGCGCGGCAGTTGGGCGTGGACGAGCACGCGATCGTGAAGACGCTGGTGATGCAGGACCAGGACGCGAGGCCCCTGATCGTCCTGATGCACGGAGACCGCCAGGTGAGCCTGAAAAATTTTGCGCGGCAGATTGGCGCGAAAAAAGTGGAGCCGTGCAAACCGGAAGTTGCACAACGCCACACCGGCTATCAGGTTGGCGGCACTTCTCCCTTTGGCACGCGCAAACTTTTGCCCGTCTATGTCGAGCGCAGCATCCTGGAGCTTCCCGCGATCTATATCAACGGGGGACACCGCGGGTTCCTCGTCCAAATTTCCCCGAAAATGCTGACCGATTTGCTGCAGGCCCAACCGGTTAACAGCGCCGCCTCAGCATAGCGTTTCGCGTGCGACTCCGGATGCGTTCTGCTAAACTCAACCTCCGCAATCGAAGCGCACGCGCGTCTAACCTTGTATAACTGGGGTCAACCATGAAACTGGGTCGTTCCGCAGCAATGCTTCTCTTTTTCTCGATCGTCGCCTTTTGTGCTGTTCTGAGTATCGCCGCTGGTTCAGCTTCAAACGCTGCCGGCGATGCATCGTGGGGATTTTCGCTTACGAATCTCGACCGCACCTGCAAGCCCTGCGACGACTTCTATCAATTCGCCATGGGCGGCTGGATGAAGGCGAATACGATCCCGGCTGAGTATTCCACTTGGGGATCCTTTACCGTTTTGCGCGACAAAAATCTGGCCGCCATGCGCACGATCCTGGAAAGCGCCGCGAATTCCAAGGCTACATCGGGATCGAATGAGCAGAAGATTGGCGATTTTTATTCGAGTTGCATGGACTCCGCCGCAATCGATGCCGCGGGGAGCAAGCCACTCGCCGCGGACCTTGCCGCCGTTGACGCCATTCAGGACCGAAAGGGGCTCGACTCTGAAATTGCCCGGCTCCACCGCCAGGTAAACAACGTCGCTTTTGGTTTTGGTTCTATCCCAGATTTCAAAAATAGTTCGCAGATGATCGCCATTGCTCACCAGGGTGGACTGGGGATGCCGGACCGCGACTACTACCTCCGCGACGACGAAAAGTCCAAACAACTGCGCGAAGGTTATTTGAAGCACGTCGCAAAAATGTTTGAGCTGGCGGGAGACGCTCCGGATAAGGCCGCTGCCCAGGCGAAAACTGTGATGGAACTGGAAACTTCGCTCGCCAAAGCTTCGCGGACGCGCGTGGAACTTCGCGATCCAGAAAAGAACTACAACAAAATGACGCTCGCGGAACTGAAGAAGCTGACGCCGGACTGGTCCTGGGAAAGCTACATGCAGGCCGTCGGCTCTCCTTCTGTGACCGAGATCAACATCGGGCAGCCCGATTTCTTCAAGGAACTTGATCACCAGTTGAGTGCCGCGTCGCTTGCCGACTGGAAAGTTTATTTGCGCTGGCATGTGATTCACGACGCCGCGCCGGCTCTCTCCGAGACATTTGTCCAGGAAAATTTCAATTTCTACGGCAAGCAGCTTTCCGGCACCACGGAACTCCAGCCGCGCTGGAAGCGCTGCGCCCAGTCGGCAAACCAGAATCTTGGCGAGGCGCTCGGCGAAGTCTATGCGCAGAAGTATTTTCCGCCGGAGGCCAAAGCTCGCGCGAAAGAGATGGTGAACAACCTCATCGCGGCGCTGCGCTCGGACATTCCCACACTTTCCTGGATGGGCCCGGAGACGAAGAAGCAGGCGCTCGTGAAACTGGAAGCGTTCACCGTCAAAATCGGCTACCCGGACAAGTGGCGTGACTATTCGAAGCTGAGCATCGATCGCGGCTCGTATCTCGCCAATGTGCGGCGCAGCCAGGAATTTGAAGAAAACCGCGACCTGGCGAAGATCGGCAAGCCGGTGGACCGCTCCGAATGGGGGATGACGCCGCCGACCGTGAACGCCTACTACAACGCCACCTTCAACGAGATCGTTTTCCCGGCCGGAATTATGCAGCCGCCTTTTTATGATCCCAACGCCGACGATGCCGTGAATTATGGCGGGATGGGCGCCGTCATCGGCCACGAAATCAGCCACGGATTCGACGACCGGGGCTCTCAATTCGATGGCCAGGGCAATCTGCGCAACTGGTGGACGCCCGACGACCGGAAGAATTTCGACGAACGCGGCCAGTGCATCGTGGACCAGTTCAACAGCTACGAAGTGGAGCCCGGTCTGCACCAGAACGGGAAGCTGGTCCTCGGGGAAAGCATCGGCGACCTCGGCGGCTTGAGCATTGCTTACGCGGCGTATGAAAAATCCGTCGAAGGTAAGCGTCCGAAGGACATTGACGGCTTCACGCCGGAACAGCGCTTCTTCCTCGGATGGGCTCAGGTATGGGGCTCGAACCAACGAATGGAAGCGGCGCGGCTGCAGACCAACACCGACCCGCATCCCCTGGGGCGTTTCCGCGGCAACGGGCCGATCTCCAACCTGGAAGTATTTGCCAAGGCCTTCGCCTGCAAGAAGGGCGACGCAATGGTCCGCGAAAAATCCTGCAAAATCTGGTAGAAACGCAACAAGGCAACGAAGGAATACGAACGGGCGAACCCCAATCGGGTTCGTCCGTTCCCTATTCAATCGACAAAAGGTAAGTTAGGACGTTTGTTAACGACCGTGGCGCAAGTAGCCGTCTGTCTTATTCAGCCAGTCCTCGCGCGGCGGATCAAAGACGTCCAGGTCCAGCGTATCTTCCAGCGCCCAGGCTTCGTGCGGCATGTTGGAGGGAATGCAAAGCACTTCCCCGGCGCGCACGACGATTTCTTTTCCGTCGATCGCAAACTTCAGCGCACCTTCCATGATGTACGTCACCTGCTCATTGTGGTGTTGATGCTGTGGAACGTGGGCGCCTTTTTTCAGGAACACGCGCGCCAGCATCAGTTTGTTGCCGACGACCATTTCACGGTCGATCAGGTCGTTCAATTTTTCGTGCTCGACGTTTTTCCAGGGGATGTATTTGCATTCGGTTTTTTCGGTCATCGTTTTAAGTCTCCATAAAGGCGCGCCGCATTGTCGTGCAGATAGTTTCGCGCCAATTCCAAAGCCTTTGTTTCGCTGATCGCGCCTTCGTCCACGAGTTCCGCAAGCGCCGCCGCAAGTCCAGTGCGCGTCGTGCGCGCTGCGAGCCACATGCTCTCCTCCGCGCCCAACGCATCATTGAAGGGAAACGCATCGGAACCATACATCATTTTGTCCGGGAAGAGCGTAAGCAGTTGCTTCAACACCTGCTTGAATTGCGAAGGGTACAGCATCTCCGATTGAAACGAGGTGTCAAGATACACGTTCTTCACGGCCGTCAGCAGTGCCGCTTCGCGTTCATACGGCCAGCCGCCGTGGACCAGCACGAAGATCACATTCTTGTAGCGCGCGTCGCGCACCACATTTTCGAGATTGAGCACATTGCCGTTGTGCAGGCTGAAATAATCTCCGATGCCCACGGCGCTGTGAAAGTGCATCGGTAAGCGAAGCTTTCCCGCCTGGTCCGTAATTCGCCGGAAAATGTAATCCTGGAAAAGCCGGTACTCTTCGGCCGTCGGTACGCCGCCGGCGCGGTATTTGTTGTAAATCGCTTCGGTTTTTTCAATCGGAGGATCTGTGAAATACAGGCTGCGAAAATAGGCGGCTTCGAATTTGATAGCCACGCCACCGCGCTTCTGGTTGTCCTCCATCGTTTTGTGAACGAAAGCGACGTATCCTGCAAGATCTGCGGGCAGACCCTCAATGCCTTCCTGTTTTTTCCAACGCGAAAGCATTTTCTCTTGCAGTGGGACGTAGACACCCATGTCCGGCGTGCTGGCCGTCTGGTCGCGATTGTCGAAGGGATAGAAGAACGCGTCGCCGAAAAACACCCAGTGGAATCGCTTGGTATCGAGATACGCGGGCATCATCGCGCGGTTCGCCAGGCAGATGTCCACGTTCAGCTTGTCGAGGATGCTGTCGAAATACGCCGTGCCGCCGGCCTTTTCCGCCGCTGTTTTCTTATCCGCCAGCCACTTCGCGTGCTCCGGCTTGAAGTCATCATAGGGATATCCGAAGAGTGCTTTTGCTCCAGCGACGAACTCCGGATTGTCGTCGCGCAGGCGGAGCGTGGCGCTTTCGTCCGGCGGCGAGGCCATCGCGTCGACGTCGCTGTCGTCCGCGTAGCCCGGGTGCGCGTGGTTGTCGTACATCGGGATCTTGTCGATTTCCCTTAGTAACCGTTCGTAGGTTTTTTGAAGGTCACCGGTGGGAAAAGGTTTCGCCTGCGCAAAGGCGGAACAGGCCATTCCAGCTGCGAGCAAAATTCCCAACGAGAGGCGCACTGCAGTTTTCGTCATTCAGAGTCTCCACGAAACAGGGGATGGAGCGGGTTCGAAACCCCAGCCATCCAGAAAATTGCTTGCGTTACCGCGCAACAGCCACGCGCCAACGGGACGATACCCGCTGGATCCGCTCCAGCGCGTCTTCGAGCAGGTGCGTCGCGCTTACCAGTGAAAATCGGAGATAATTCTTCCCTTCGGCGCCGAACGCCGCACCGGCAATCCCCGCCACTCCAGCCTCTTCCAGCAGCACACGCTGCACTTCCTCCGCCGGCATGCCCGTCTCTTCGATATTCACCCAGGCGTAGAAAGCACCGTCGGGCGAAAGGCAGTGGAAGCCCGGAATCCGATTGAGCCTCTCGACAAACAGGTCCCGGCGCTTCCGGTACTCCTCGACCATCGCCGGCACGGCGTTCGTAGAATCGCGTAGCGCTTCGATAGCAGCCACCTGCGAAAATTCGGCCGTGCACGTGAACGTGTTGAGCACCAGCATGTCCAGCGCATCGATTACGTGCTTCTGCGCCACGGCATATCCGAGCCGCCAGCCGGTCATGGCAAACGATTTCGAAAATCCGTCGATGATGACGGTGCGCTCCGCCATTCCCGGCAGCGCCCAGATGGATTTATATTCGCCGCTGAACAGGATCCGCGCGTAAATCTCGTCCGCGATAACCCAAAGGTCGTGCTTCTTCGCAAGTTCGGCGATTTGCGCAATAGCCGTTTCGCTGAAAACGGTTCCTGTCGGGTTATTCGGCGAATTGAAAATCAATATCCGCGTCTTCGGAGTGATTTTCGCCGCGATTTCCGCCAGGTCCGGCTGAAACTTGTTCTCCTCGCGCAAGGCGTACGGAATAGCCTTCGCGCCCAGGCCGCGCGTGAACGACGGGTAAATCGGAAAGCTCGGGTCGGGATAAAGCACTTCGTCTCCCGGTTCGATCAGCGCCATCATCGCGAGGGCCAGCGCCATTTTGCAGCCTGGGGCCACCAGCACCTGCTCCGACGCAACGTCGAGCCTGCGCGTGCGCTTCAAGTAATCCGCAATGGCGCTTCGCAGCGGCGGAATGCCGCGCGTCGCCACATACCGGTCGCGCCCTTCTGCAACGGCGGCTCTCACCGCATCCACCACCGGCGCGGCGGGATGAAAATCCGGTTCACCGAGTTCCAGGTGAATGATCGACCGCCCCGCTTTTTCGAGTTCCTTCGCACGGGTGAAGACCGCCAGGGCGCCTTCGCCCGTCAATTGAGCAATTCGCGATGCGATTTTTGCCATAGCCGGAAAATGATATCACTTTGCAGGAGGTGGAAGCCCCCCGAAGCGATACGGGACGCAACCGCCGCGCCCCGTTGCATTCGTGGTCAGTAAGTCAGTTAAAACGCCAGTCGCAGCGAGAACTGGATCAGCCGTGGCGTTCCGGTTGTTGAGAAGATTTTCCCAAAGCCGGAACCAGCCCCAATATCTGTCAACGCCGGATTCGCGAAATTGGCGTGATTCCAGATGTTGAAGAAGTCAGTGGTGAAGCGAAGGCCAAACCGCTCGGTCAACTGGAAATTCTTCAGTAAGGAAAAGTCCCAATTCTGCTGATAAGGGCCGCGATAGGTGTTCCGGCCAAGATTTCCGAACACGGTGACGCACGTATTCCCAGTCGGGTCGGTACATATCCCCGAAGGATAGTTCAACAACGGCGCATGTTGGAAATTTGCGATATTGATGTAGCCGTTCAACCGCTGGTGAATATCGCCATGCGTGTAGGCGCTGCCAATGGTTGCCCCGTCCGCAAGGCTCGCGGTAACGGGCGGCGCGTCGCCAGGGCTGATGAAGGCCGAGCCTGCCTGAGCATCAAACACGGAGAACGGCGTGCCCGATTGAACGATCGTAATCCCACTGATGGCCCAACCACCGAGTGCCGTGTGTTTCCAGCCGTCCGGCTTCGTGAAAAACGGCAGATCGTAAAGGTAGCTCACCGCAAGCCGGTGAGGGCGGTCGAAATCAGAGAGGCCGCGCGAATTCTTCAGGTCGGCCTCATCGTTGAACGCCGTGTTCAGCGCTGTGTTGCCCGTGGAAGTGGCGTCGGTGGATTTTGACCAAGTATATGCCGCCTGGAAATAGCCCTGGCCCCAGCGCCGGGAAACTGTCGTCTGCAGCGAGTGGTAATGCGAATACGCAGCGTTATCAAAAATCTGGAAACCGCCGTAGCCGTTGATCGCCGGAATCGGCGTCCGCAGCGGAGCATTAGCGAACGTGTTCGTCGTAATTGGAGTTGTAACTCCGTTTACGTCGGTAATATTAATCGGGTTTTGCGGGCTCGCGAGCTTTGCGGTCAGGTTGGTGCGCGTATCCCGCAAATGCGTTGCGTGCGTTCCCACATAGCCAATTTCAAGAATCCACTGTTTGCCCAAATCACGCTGCAAGGTCAGATTCCATTGCTGTGTGCTGGGCGTGACGAATTTCCGTGGAACCGCTAGAACGAACAGGTTTGTAGTTGGCACGACGCCGGGGCTTCCCGCCGCGCAGGAAAAGTTTCCGCCCTGATTGGGATCCCCGCCCACAAATCCCTGGAAGGCCGCAAGGCAGGGAATGAATGTGGGATCCAGAACGCCGGCAACCGGCAAGCCGTTGTTCGGGCACCCGGGTGCAGGCGTCTGCGAAAAATAAGTCGCAAAGCAGCCCGGTGTGGAGGCTCCGAACGCGATGGGCAGAAACGGAGCCTGGAATGACAATTGGTCCGCTGTCCCCACGTCTTCGCGCACATAGTAAATGCCGTAGCCGGCGCGAACCGTCGTCGTGTGCTTCCCTCCGAGATCGTAGGCGAGCCCAATGCGCGGCGCAAGGCCGGTGGCATAGTTGTTTTTGTAGGTTGAGTCATTTCCCGATCCTTGCAGGCCGGGGAGTTTCAGTGAATTGGCACAGCCCCCGTAGATCATCGGATACTGCCCCTTGGCGGCAAGACTGGGATCGATGTTGCCGATGTGGCAAAGATCGTCGTGGAAAGCGCCGTTGAGATCCACTCGCACGCCTAGATTCAAGGTCAGGTTGCGCGTTGCCCTCCAGTCGTCCTGGGCAAAAATCCCAAAAATGTTTGCGCGGTATTCGTGATTGAAGACGCCGCCTCCGCCAAAGCTCCCGACGCTTTGCCCGATGAGAAAATTCTGCCAATCGTTAAATCCGTTCGGTGTGGCTCCCAGGAAGATTTGCCCGTTGAAAGTCTGGGGAAATTTCTTGTCGAGATTCACGCGGGTGAATTCGCCGCCAAACCGGAAGTCGTGGGCGCCGCGCACCCAGCTCACATTGTCGACGAAGTTGAAATTGTTCTGGGTCTGAAATTGATCGGCCGGCGGAGTGGGGCCGATCTGGAAGCCGGAAGCACCGAACGTGAATTTGTAGATAGACTGCGTGATGTTGTTCGAGGGCCGATCGATTCCCAGGTCCGCAGCCGTAACCGGATTGCTGTTGTCCAGGCTGTAATTCAACCGCACGTACCCGAAGCGGAAATCATTGACCAGCGACGGCTTGAACAGATGGGTTTCACCGAGGCTGAAGAATCGCGCGGTCACAGGAATGTCGAAGGGAAAATCCAGGTCTGTGGCGCTGACGCTGCTCTGCAGGGTGCCGCCAAGGGAAGCCTGCAATCCCCCCGCGCCAAACGGCAGAAGAGTTTCGGAGTTGGAGAAAAAGAAACGAGCACTCAGTTTATCTTTGCTGGAATTGAATTCGCGGTCCCAATTCGTGGTGAACTGATCGTCGGTATACTTGCCCGGCCGGCTGAAGACATACGGCCCGGTTACGTAGGCCTGCTTGTTCGGATTCAGGTCAGGTGCTACCCCGGGTATGGAGGGAATCAGGAATCCGTTGGCATCACCAAAGAGAGTGCCTTTTGCCTGAAGGAGTTTAAGCACCACCGGATCGATCATGCTCGCGGTGATTGGGGCCGAAGCGGTGCTGAACGCATCGGCGATGGATGTCGCATCGCGTTGGGTGGGAAGAGCTGGCAAACCCGGATTGTTGATCCCCGTCCCTGGTGAGAGAGCGCTGCGCTGCCGCGTTCCCTGATAATTCATAAAAAAGAATCCGTACTTGTCTTTGACCAGCGGCCCACCCAGGCTGGCGCCGAAGACATTCTGCTTTACCGACGGCCGCGGCTGTCCTGCAGCATTGTGAAAATATTCGTTGGCATTTAGAGCGTCATTGCGGAGAAATTCGTACGCATCCCCGTGAAATTGCGAGCTTCCGCTCTTCATTACGGCATTGACGTTGCCACCGCCATTTCGGCCTTGCGTCGCATCGTATAGCGAGGTCTGCACCTTGAACTCCTGAATCACGTCAGGGTTTGGCAGCGGCACGTAATAATTCTGGGCAACGTTGTAATCCGTCGCACTAATGCCTTCAATCAGGTAGTTGTTGTTGTCTTCACGCTGGCCATTCACGAAAATGCGTGTTGTCCCGCGGCCCAACTCTGCCGATTGGTTCAGCTGGCTCTGCGCTCCTGTGCTGAGCGACAGCAATTGCTGATAGTTCTGCGATGCCAGTGGCAGGTCTCGAATCGTTTCGGAGCCAATCGTCTGCCCCGTCGTGGCATTCGTCGTCTCGACGGATGTGACCTGCGCCGAGATCTCGATTTTTTCGGTGACAGTGCCGGGTTTCAGCGGAATGGTCATGCGCGTCGTTTCCGTGACCCGCACCTCGATATTCGTCGCTTTCGCCTCGGCAAAGCCGGATTTATTCACCACCACGTAGTATTTCGCAGGCGGGAGCAACACAGCCTCAAAAGTACCGTCGGCTCCGGAAGTCAACCTCCGCACCAATTCATCCGTGGCAGTGTTGATGATCTGCACGTCGGCCCCGGCGACGGCTCCGCCGTTCACGTCCACCACTGTGCCGCTGATGGCTCCGGTGGCGCCGCCCTGGCCAAAAGCCTGCTTACCGCTCACGAACCCCAGAATCAAAGAAAGTAAAATAAGTACGCGTATGACTTTCAACATTTCCCACCCCCAGGAGAGTTTCGATATCACGGCCCCGAACTGAAATATGAATTTTCCAGAGTCTTGCCCGCAGGCGCAGCCGCAAGGGGCTGCGAGGAAGAAACTCGTATTGTGGAACTAGCAACACACGTGGAGTTTTCTGCGCCTGACAAGTTAGTGGCTTAACTGCCCTGTTGTCAAGAACTTGGCAATCATAATTTCTTATGAGTGCCATCCGGGAATCTTATCCACCCCGGGCTTCCCCGAACCGTCTGATTGCCCGACATCCCACCCCCCCTTTTCTCTTTCTTTCCCTGTTCTCTTTAGTAACGCAACGTGGCAGACTTCGTTACCGTCTAAGTCTATAGACCCGCGCATCTGAGAGAGGTTTGCCATGGCCCACCGACTTTTTCTTCTTATTTGCGCGCTTTCCATATTTTCTCTGGGGCTTTCCTCCAGCTCCTTTGCCGACAACAGCCACGCCCGCATCGTTCGGTTGAGCCTGGTTCAGGGCGATGTGCGGTTCGCCCCGAGCTTTCGCGACGATCCCCTGACCGACGCCAACGCCGGGTGGCAAGCGGCTCCCCTGAATCTGCCGATTCGCCAGGGTTACGTGGTGGCGACGGATAACGGCCGTGCTGAAATCGAATTCGAAAACGGCACCATGATGTTTCTCGGGGCGAATACGGTGGTCGAGTTCTACGATCTCTCCCTGAGCGACGGCGATCGGATTACGCGGCTAGTGCTGCGGCAAGGCACATCCACCGTTTATGTGAATCCTTCGAATGGCGACTACTTCAGCGTTACGGGCGGTGACTTCACGGTCGAAGCCACGGGGCGCACGACATTCCGGCTCGATAATTTCGATGACGGGAGCACGGTGAATATCGAGCGCGGGCACGCGAACGTTTTGCGCGACAAGAAATCCACGCCTCTCGACAAAGGACAGTCGCTGTCCGTGCACGCCGGCGATTCCACCCAGGAAGTGATCGGGCGCGCAGCGGATACCGACGATTTCGATCGCTGGGTTTCCGGGCGCATTGACAGCGTTGTGACCGCCACGAACTATTCCACGCAGTACGTGAATTCGCCGAACTATTCAGCGGGATTTGGCGATCTCTACACCTACGGCTCGTGGTTTCCAATGGGCGGCTATGGCTACTGCTGGCGGCCTTTTGGCATGGGCTTCGGCTGGTCGCCCTTCAGCTACGGCGGCTGGTATCAGGATCCGTTTTTCGGTAATACGTTTATCGGTTCGGCGCCCTGGGGCTGGCTGCCATACCATTATGGAGGCTGGATATTTTCGCCGGCCTACGGCTGGGTGTGGGCGCCGACTGGATTTGGTTTCGGCGGGCCTGTGTACTACCGGCCGGTGACGGCCGTTTGGGTTCGCAACGGGAGCACCCTTGGCATTGTTCCCCTGCACCCAGGAGACAAGCCGGGCAAGACTGCGCAAAATCTGAATCAGGGAATTTTCCCCGTCCAGAATTCACAAATTGCGCATTCCACGCTTGCGCCCGGGACGGAGAAGTGGTCCGTGTTGAAAACTGGCCCGATGGGAGTAATTTCCACGAATCTTGCCGCCAGCGCGCCGCCTTCGAGAGTGTCGCGCACGGTCGTCGCCGGCGCTTCGGGAACCCGCGTCGTGACGCTCGGCCGCGATTCTTCGATCTCCTACGATCCGCGTGAGCATCGCTACGTTAACAGCGGGAATCCTTCGCCAAATACGAATACGGTGCGCACCGAAGCCACGCACACCGATGGATCGCAGCCTGTCAGCAACATGAACAATGGTGCGGTAATTCAAGGAGCAACTTCCGCTCGTGTTCCAGCCCGGCCGGGCGTCCCAGGTTCGGCAGCGGTTCCGCAAGCGCCGGCAACAGCTTCTGCCCGCGCCGGAGCTCCTCCGCGGGCTCCCGCTGCTCCTGCTCCTGCGCCCGCACGCAGCGGTGGTTCTTCATCCGGATCGGGAAGCAGTTTCCCCTCGTGGGGAGGTGGCAGCCGGAGCGGCGGCGGTTCCGCAGGTTCGTCTGCCGGATCCTCGGGACACCCGTCGTCCTCGGGTGGCGGCGGGGGCGGACACCCGCACTGAGACCCAGTCGCTAGGAAAAAATCATCCCTGCGTAACCCACAACCGCGTCCCGGTCGCCGTTCACGTCACCGGAAGTCGCATAACGCACGACTTCGCCGGTCTCCACGCCGAGCTCTTTCATCGCCGTGAGCATCACCACCGCGGGCCCCAATCCGCACATGGAGATTTTCTCCTTGCGGCAGACTTCGAATAATCCCCTGGCGTCCACGGCCTTCAGGCGATCGATCGCTTTCGCATCCTTGACGCGAGTAACATCGTCCGGCTCGTAATGGTTCATATCCGATGAGGTGACCACCAGAATTCCCTCCCGGCTTTCGTTCAACACCCGCGCAAGCCCCATTCCCATTTCGTGCAACTCCTCAAAGCGCAATGTGCCCACCGCTACGGGCACAAACGAAAAACCCGGATCGAGGATTTGCAGAAAAGGGATTTCCACTTCGAGTGAGTGCTCGCGGCTGTGGGCCACGCTGTCTTCCCGCAAGCCGGGACAACCCGTTTTGACACGCTGCGCCAGAGTTGCATTCACGGGTGCGTCTCCGAGCGGCGTCCGCCACGCGCCTTCGGAAAGAATGGCCAGATCTTCACCCATCGGAGAATGCCGCACCCCCAAAACCAGAACCTGTTTGGGCAGAATTATTCGTGCAAACACCGCTCCCGCGACGCCGCCGGAATAAATGTATCCGGCATGCGGCACCAGGCAGGCGCGAACACGAGTTTTCTTGACGCCGGGATCTTCTGCGGAAAACTTTCGAATCAGGCGGGTCAGTTCGCGGGGATCTGCGGGATAAAACTGTCCGGCGACGGCAGGCAGGCGCAACATTTACCCCTCCGGGATCAGAGGGACTTCGATGGTTTGCCTTTGAACTTCACCACTCGAAGCGACTGCGGGTCGTATTCCAGCTTGACCTTGTCGCCGTACTGGTAGCCGCCTTTGTCGATAATCTGCTGCATCTTTGCGGAGGCCGCTTGGCCGAGCGGAAAAGTCTGGATGCTCATGTCGTTGCCCATCGCCTTTACCGTAATCTGCACGATGTTGGCGTTCATCACCGTGCCTTCAAACTTCACCAGGCCGGTCGGTTTGGGTTTGGGCTTCACCACACTTGCGATGATCGGGGCTACTTCGCCCGCGATAATCGGCGCCGTCACAATTGGGTCCTGCGCCATCGCGCGCGAAATTCCCATCGTGCCCAGAATCAGGCCGCCTGCGCACGCGATTTGGATCTGGCGTTTCATTCGATGTCGTCGGTGGCAATTCGCAGCGACTTCAAAAATCGCACGTCCTGGGGCGTCATGGTAAGTCGCGCCACGGCTTTCTTGTCCGCATCCTGATCCATCGATTCCTGGTCCACCTGGATGCGCAGCGATTCGAGGAATCGCCGGTCCTGGGTGGTGATGCGCGGCCCTTCTTCGGCCTGGCCGTCGCGCTTCGCCAATCCGATCGTTGCATCGAGCTTCAACACGATGTCGTAACCGTGCGCGCGCACTCCTGCAATCGCCCCGGTAATCCTGTCGGATTCGGACACGGTATCGTTGATTGCATGTCCAAGTTCGCGCAAAAGGTTTTTGAGATGATCGTCGAGTTGCAAGGGCGGCTCCCCAGTACTTCAACCCTGATTCTAGGCCTACGCGAAACTTGATACAAGTTAGCTTCTCTAAGTTGTCTTCAATCTGTTCATAGCTGTGAACCTGTCCCTTTGGCCGGGTGCCGGCAAGGGGTTTCTGGGCGTCTTGGGTTAAAATGCGTTGATGCCCACGCCGCCGTCAACAGCCGTACTTCCGGGCGAACCCCACGGATTTCGCCGACTTTGGCGGACAGTGAAGCAGATTTTTCACGAAGTTGTTGGGGCAATGTTTGCGGTGCTGGCGTTTGGATGGTTCAGCTCGGCCTTCCGCGCGTGGTCGCGCGACGTTGCTTATTGGCTCATTGCGATGGCCGTCGCCGTTGCCGGGCTCTTCGTTTTGTTTGCCGTCAGTTCCTTTCGCCGCTCGCGACAGTTATAGTCTTTAAGGCCGCCGGAATGGCTGGCCACTTTTCTCCTCGCTCCGGAATGGGTTTTCGCATGTCCGATCACAAGGCCAAATCCAGCACCCCCGCCGACCGCAAACCGCGTTTCACCACGCTTTCCGGCCTTCCCGTCGAGCGCCTGTATTCCGAAGGATCGCCTCCCAGCTGGAGTCCCGACGAAGCGCTCGGGTATCCGGGCGAATTTCCATACACCCGAGGCATTTATCCGACGATGTATCGCGGCCGCTTCTGGACAATGCGGCAATACGCGGGATTTGGCTCCGCCGCCGAATCCAACAAGCGTTATCGCTATCTGCTTAGCAAGGGCCAGGCGGGGCTTTCGGTTGCTTTCGACCTGCCAACACAGATCGGCATGGACTCCGACCATTCATTGGCGCTGGGCGAAGTGGGTAAGGTCGGCGTGGCCATTGATTCCCTGGAAGACATGGAATTGCTCTTCGATCAGATTCCGCTCGAAAAAGTTTCTACTTCCATGACGATCAATTCGACCGCCGCAGTCTTGCTGTGCCTCTACATCGCCGTCGCCAAGAAACAGGGCGCTGACCTCAAGAAACTTTCCGGCACTACGCAAAACGACATCCTGAAGGAATACATCGCCCGCGGCACCTACATCTATCCCGTGAAGCATGCCATGCGCATCGTTACCGATATTTTTGGCTGGTGCCGCGTCTCGCTTCCCAAGTGGAACACCATCTCGATTTCCGGCTATCACATCCGCGAGGCCGGCTCGACGGCCGTGCAGGAAGTTGCATTCACCCTCGCCGACGGCATCGCCTACGCTGAAGCTGCCCTGCGCGCCGGCCTGGCGATCGATGAGTTCGCGCCGCAGCTTTCCTTTTTCTTCAACGCACACAGTGACTTGCTCGAAGAGGTCGCCAAGTTCCGCGCGGCGCGGCGCCTGTGGGCGAAAATCGTCCGCGACCGTTTTCATGCGCGGGATGAGCGTTCTTTGCTCCTCCGTTTCCACGCGCAAACCGCCGGCTCTTCGCTCACCGCGCAGCAACCGGAGAACAATATCGTGCGCGTGGCCATCCAGGCCCTTGCCGCAGTTCTTGGCGGCTGTCAGTCCTTGCACACTAATTCCATGGACGAAGCGCTGGCGCTGCCCACGGAAGAATCCGCGCTGATTGCGTTGCGCACACAGCAGATCATCGCCAATGAAACCGGTGTGGCGAACACCACCGACCCTGTCGCCGGCTCCTATGCTATCGAAGCGCTTACAAATCAAATCGAAGAGCGGGCGCAGGAATATCTCGCGAAGATTGATGCGATGGGCGGCATGATTAAGGCAATTGAATCGGGCTTCGTGCAATCGGAGATTCAGCGCGCCGCATACGATTTCCAACGCGCCGTTGAAACCAAGGAACAAATCGTGGTCGGCATGAACGATTTCGTGGCCAGCGAGGAACGCGGCATCCCAACTCTTCAAATCGATTCTGAAATCGAGCGAAATCAGGTGCAGCGCCTGCAAGCCTTGCGCGCCAAACGTGACTCCGTCAAGACCAAAGCGACCCTCGCCGAACTCGAGCGCCGTGCCCGTAGCTCCGAAAATCTGCTACCCGCGATTCTCGCCGCCGTCGAAGCCTACGCCACGGTCGGCGAAATCTCCGACACCCTCCGCCACGTTTACGGCGAATACCAGGAATCCGTGGTCATCTAGTGCCTGCCCTTTTCTGTTTTCCGGTTGCGGTCCCTTGTAGGGGCCGGGCTTGCCCGGCCCGCAGTTGGATCACAAACGTACCAAGCTATCCTTGCCACACAACGCGGGCGGAGCAAGCTCCGCCCCTACAAACGCGAGTCTGATGGAAACTTCACCCTGTTCTCTACGCTGGCCCGAAGCGCAGCTTTCCCGGTGATTTCCGTGTAGTATTCTTTTTCCGGAACCCCGATGAAACTGATTCTTGCCTCTTCCTCCCCGCGCCGAGCTGAGATTCTTGCCAATGCCGGTCTGCCGTTTTCCGTGCTCTCTTCCGCGGTGGATGAGTCGCCTTATCCGGGTGAGGCGCCGGCGGCGCTGGTTCAGCGGCTGGCCAATGCCAAGGCGGACCTCGTCAGCGCGCGCGCCGTCGGTCCGGCAATTATTCTCGCGGCGGATACGGTCGTCGTCCTCGACGACAAAATCCTCGGCAAGCCCAATTCCAGGGAGGAGGCGCGGCACATGCTCCAACAGCTTTCCGGTCGCACCCACTCGGTTTTCACCGGGGTGGCCCTTATTCGGCTACCCGACGGGGAGCGGCGTCAATTCATCGAGTCCACGTTGGTTCACTTCCGGCCGGTCACGGAGGAAGAACTCTCTTCGTACCTCGCCACCGAGGAGCCTTACGACAAAGCCGGCGCCTACGCCATCCAGGGCCAGGCCGGGCGGTACATCCCCCGCATCGAAGGCTGCTATTTCAATGTCGTTGGCCTGCCGCTCTCTCGAGTCCTGACCGAATTACGAGCTCTCGGCTGGCCTGAAGCTTCGGCGTAGGGCTGCCCCTCTTCTCTGCGATCTCCGCGCTCTTCCTCAGCGTTCTCTGCGTTAAATCTTTTTCTGTTCTTCCCGAAACGAAAACGCCCCAGCCAAAGCCAGGGCGTTTTCCTTCAATCGTTTTCGGTTTTCTTACTTCTTCGGCTGCTGTGTGCTCGCGTTATGCTTCTTGTTGTAGATATTCTTCGAAGCGGCGTTCTGTTCCTTGTTGACTTGCTTCTTCTCGCCAGCGGTCAGTTTCCCGCCGTTCGCCGCGCGGTCCGCCTTCACCTGCTGGTTGATGCCTTTCTGCTGATTCTCCAGCTTCGCCGTTTCGCCGGCGGTCAACTGGCCGCTCTTGATTCCCTGAGCAATGCGGTCCTGCTGGTTTTCCTGGCGCTGCCCGACCTTGCTATTCCCGTACTGCGCGGTGTTGGCGTTGTGCTTGTCGTTGTAGATCTGCTTCGAGACCTGGTTCTGCTGCTTGTTAATCTGCTGCTTTTCCGCGGCCGTCAGCTTCCCGCCATTGGCGGCGCGGTCCGCGCGAGTCTCGCCATTGATCGCGGCTTCCTTCGTTTCCAGCTTTGAAGTTTCGCCGGCGGTCAACTGGCCGCTCTGCACGCCGTTCGCGATGCGGTCCTGCTGATTTTCCTTGCGTTGCGCGATGGTTGGCTTCGGCGCAGGCGCCGTGGTGGTTGTGCCCTGCGTTGAAGAACCGGTTGAAGTCGTGTCCTGGCCCATTGCCGCTGTGCCCAACAGCAGCACTGCTGCGGGCAGTACCGTCCACTTCGAGAATTGGAAGCTCATGATCTTTATTCTCCTTATTTCCTGCTCGACTGACTTACTGGGTACTCGGTTATACCCAAGTTTGGTGAAAAAGTTGCGGCGCGGAAACTGGCCGGAAGTTCAGGCTTTGGTTATCTCCTTATTCTGCTGCTGTACTTTTTGGGCACAATTTGTGGGTTGCGCACGGGGATAAATTCAAGAAATTGCCCAAACAAAACGAAAGGCTCCCGATTGCGCGGGAGCCTTTCAACACTCTTTCAGGTCATTGTCGCGGCGGCTTATTTCTTCTCTTCGGAAGGTTTTTCGGCGGGGGGCTGCGCCTGCGGAGCGGTCGGCGTGGTCGTTGACGTACCGCTCATGCCGTCCTTAAAGCTTCGAATGCCTTCGCCCAGGCCCTTCATCACTTCCGGGATGCGGCGCCCGCCAAAGAATATCAGCACAATGGCCAGCACAATTAACCAGTGGAAAATACTAAATTCACCCATGGACTGCCTCCGCGGCATCGGACTTCGCGCTCGTTCAACCTAGCGCAATCGCCTGCGCTCAGCAAGCTTTGGCCGCCAATCAACCCTTATAGGATAACACGCTCGTCCCCGGCGCGCCGCGTTTGCCTCTGCCGGTCCAGGTACTCCAGAAGCGGGATGGCATATTTTCGCGTAATGCCGGTCAGTTCCTTGAATGCTGGCACGCCGATCCGTTCACCTTTCGATTTTTTGTACTGAGCGAGAAGTCCAGTCAGGGCATCAAGCGCATCGTGATGAAAAACCAGGTCTGCCGAAACGCGCACCAGCACTTTTTCCCGCAGCAGGATCTGCAACAACTTTTCCGATCGCGCGGTTTCGATCTTGAGTTGCGCCAGCACTTCCTTTACGGAAGGCACCGTGAGTCCCGCCTTTGCAAACGCTTGGGTAATCTGATCCCGCGCGCGCAGTTCCTCCGGCGCCAGAGTTATCTCCGTGCCTGCCTTCTTGATGAACTCTCCCTGCAAGGTGATCTTCTTTTGCTCGAGCAACGTTTGCAGGGCCGCGGCGAAGGTTTCGGGGCGCACCCGCCGGCCCAGGCTGGCCTTCAATTCCTCCCGGGTGATGCCGGGGAGCAGGGGATTCTCCTTGTGAAAGCGCTCCACCCTGGCCAGCAGCTTTTTGCCGATTTCCCCGAATAATGCTTCGGCCATCAGGATCAACGGCTCATTCGAAACTATGCGCAGGAGCTTTTTGTCCGCAAGCGTTTTCGCGGCGGACTGTATCTCTGCTTCGATCCAGCCTGTGCGGACAATAATTTCTTCGGCCGTGATTCCGAGGATGTGTCTTTCCGCCATCGCCCGCAGGACGTCTTCTCGCGAACGTGTTTCCAGTGTTGCTAGAAATTGCGCGCGGCTTGTGTCCTTAACGGTAAAACGTCGTGCCAGTGGATCGAGCACGACGCCGCCGCCAATCGTCACCACCGGAGAAAATTGCCGCACGATGAACCGGTCGCTCCGCACGAGAACCGCGTCGTCCTGCAGGCGAATCTGCGCCAGTGCGCTCCCTCCCGGGCCCAATTCGCGAGTACCCAGCAAATACACTTCTCCGGTTGTCTCCAGCGTGCCCGCGTGAAAATGCACCTGCGCCCGGTGCTTCAGCGCTGGTGAGCCGGGCAGAAGCTCCAACCGCACATCCGCGCGGCGAGTGGTTCGCAGGCGCCCGCGTGAGGTCAGCACCATTCCCCGCTGGATTGCAGTGTGCTCGATTCCAGCGAGGTTCACGGCTGCACGCTGGCCCGCTTCCGCGCGCTCCACGCTCTTGCCGCCGGTCTGCAGGCCGCGCACGCGGAGTACTTTCCCTGAGGGCAACAGTTCTACTTCCTCGCCCACAGCCACATGGCCAGAAAAAAGTGTGCCGGTCACCACGCTTCCGAATCCCTTTACCGCGAACGACCGGTCAATCGGCAAGCGGAAATACCTCCTAGTATCCTTGGCGCTGATTTCTCGCGCCGCTTCTTGCAACGCCGCCTTTAGTTCCGCAAGTCCTCGCTTGGTTTTCGCGCTCACCTCGACAATTGGCGCACCCGCGAGAAACGTCCCCTTCACGAACTCTTCAATCTCCATGCGTGCCAGTTCGCGAGTGTCGCTGTCGGCCAAGTCGCTCTTTGTCAGAGCGACTACGCCGCGTTGCACTCCCAGCAGCCTGCAAATATCAAAGTGCTCGCGCGTCTGCGGCTTGATCAGTTCGTCCGCGGCAATCACCAGGAGCACCAGGTCAATCCCCGAAGCCCCCGCCAGCATGTTTTTCACGAAACGCTCGTGCCCCGGCACATCGACAAACCCGTACCGCACACCCTCTTCTTCCAGAAACGCGAACCCCAGATCAATCGTGATTCCACGGCGTTTCTCTTCTTCCAGGCGGTCCGGATGCGTGCCGGTCAACGCCTCGATCAACGTGGACTTCCCGTGATCGATATGCCCTGCAGTCCCGACGATGATGCTTTTGGTGGAATTACTCATGAATGGAAAGGGAGAAGTTGCTGACCGATCTCACAGAACCTGCGCGCCTTCAAGACTTCGCCGATGCGATTTCGTCCACAATTTCCTGGGCCGCTACACGTGGATCCGCTGCCGCCAGGATCGGGCGCCCAACCACGATAAAATCCGCGCCGGCACGTATCGCTTCCCGCGGCGTCGCCGTGCGGGCCTGATCATCCTTTTCTGAATCCCCGCCTTTGCCCTTGGGGCGCACGCCCGGCGTCACGATCAGAAAATCCCGGCCGCAGGCTTTGCGAATTGCCTTTGCTTCCTGCACGGAAGCCACCACGCCATCCACTCCGGCTTTTTGCGCCAGCTTCGCCAGCTTCACCACGCGCGAGTTCGGCGGTCCGCCAATCCCAACTTCGCGAACCGTCTTTGCGTCCATGCTGGTGAGCAACGTTACTGCAAGCAGTCGTGGACGGTCCGCGCCCATCGGTACGCCCGCGCTCACGGCTTGCGCGGCGGCGTGCATCATCGCAGCGCCGCCCAGGGCGTGCACATTCACAAGTTTCAGCCCGGGCAAGGCCGCCGTTGCCAGCACGGAGCCTGCAACTGTATTCGGAATGTCGTGGAATTTCAGATCGAGGAAAATATCCGCGCCAAGCTTCGCTACTTGCCGGACCGCTTCCGGCCCGGCGGTAGTAAAGAGCTGGCTGCCGATCTTGAACATGCCGACAAGATCGGAAAGCTGGCTTGCAAATCTCAGTGCCGTGGACAGGGAATCGAAGTCCAGCGCTACTATCAGGCTGCTTCGCGGATGGGCGTCAAAGGTCAAGGTCGGGGACGCGCCCGAAGTTTATCAGTTCTGGCTTGCGTCGCCTCGAGTTCGCTTCGGCGGCAGCTGCATCAGTTCCAGCCGCACCTGGCTGACTCCCGAGTTGATCAGGCCAATCTTCCGGGCTACGCGATAGGATACATCAATTTCGCGTCCTTCTTGATAAGGACCCCGGTCATTAATACGAACAACCTCAAATTTGCCATTGCGGGTGTTTACGACGCGCACCCAGGATCCGAACGGAAGGTTCGGGTGGGCGGCCGTCAGGCTCTCGGCGTTGAACCGCTCGCCGTTCGCAGTCTTCTTGCCGTCAAAGTTGGGGCCATACCAGCTGGCGTTGCCAACCCATACCTTGAGCGGCTTTACCGGCTCGCTCTTCAAAGCCACCAAGGGTGCTTCCATTGCGGGTGCAATCAAGAACATCAGCGGCACCCAGCGAATCGCGGCCCATGCTACAAAGAGTGGTCGTCTCATAGTGTGTTTAATCCGCTACAAATACTAAAAAAGTGTATCTAAAAAACCGCATTATGTCAACCATTTTCTCTGAAAAATTGTCCCCTTAACTCGCTGAAAGTAAACATATTAACTCCATTTAATGCCTTCGCCAAACCGCCCGCAATCGCCTCACTGGCCTTCGGGTCAGAGAAGCTGGCCGTCCCGACCTGTACTGCCGTGGCGCCCACACTGACGTAATCCAGGACGTCAGCGACGGTTTCTACGCCTCCTAAACCAAGGATCGGTATGTTCACCACCTTGCTTACTTCCCAGACGAGCCGGAGGGTGATCGGTTTGATGGCCGGTCCGGAGAGACCTCCCGTTAGGTTCCCTAAGAGAGACTTTTGGGTTCTAAAATCGATCGCCATTGCCGGAAAAGTATTGGCTACTGTGAGGGCGTCGGCCCCTGCATGCTCGGCAGATTTGGCGATAAGTCCAATGTCTGTAACAAGGGGCATCAGTTTTACCCAGAGCGGCCGCTTCTGCGCTGCCTTCCGCGCCGCCCCGACTACCTCGTCTACAAGAGCAGGGTCGCTGCCGAACTGCATGCCACCTTTCTTCACGTTTGGGCAGGAGATGTTCAGCTCGTACGCCGATATTCCCTCGGCGGCTTCGAGTTGCTGGATGACTCCGACGTAGTCTTCCTGGCAGACGCCAAAAACATTCACGATCACGTGAGTGTTGTATTTTCGCAACAGTGGCAGTTTGTCTTTGACGAAAACCTCGACGCCGACATTTTGCAGGCCAACCGCGTTCAGCATTCCGGACGGAGTCTCGCACAGTCGCGGAGCCTGGGCTCCTTCGATGGGCTCGAGGGAGATTCCTTTGGTGACGAAGCCGCCGATACGGTTCAAGTCCACCAGGTGGGCGAACTCCAACCCGTATCCAAAGGTTCCGCTGGCGGCAATGATGGGATTAGCAAGGCGCAGAGCGCCAACCTGCACGCTGAGGTCAACGCGGTCAGAAGGATTCACGCTCCGGGAGGATATCACGAACCGAGGCCGGGAGGTTCCCCCGTAGCTCAGTCCTTTTTTGCCGGCTTTTGCAGCGCTTCCGCCAACACCCGGCCATCCCGCGTCGCCAGCGTCACCCCGGTCAGAGCTGCCAAGGTAGGAGCGATGTCGGCCGGCGTGACAGGCTCAAAATATTCTCCGGGCTGGATTCCAAACCCCATGAAGATCACCGGCACGTGCTGATCGTAATTGTAAGGTGTCCCATGTCCGGTCCCCGTGACCCGCTTGCTGCCCTCCGGCGAACTATCCATCAACCAGTACGGCTTCTGCAAAACATAAAGGTCCCCGCTGCGCCCCACAAAGTAGCTCAGCACCGCCGCCTTCCGTGTTTGTGCAATCGGCGTAGTGCCATTCCCCAGCTCTTCCGTCCGGTAGACCGCCGCCACGCCCGGCATCGTTGAAATCGCATCGAGGGCCACTTTCATGGCCGTGGGATCCGCCTTCATCCGCTCGTAAATTCCCTCTGAAAAATAAACTTCATTGCCTGCCATGCGCGCCACAACCGGCTTCGTGTAATTCAGCGGCTCCAGCGCCTTTTCGATCCGCGCTTGCAACTCCGGCAAACTAAGAACTCCCGCATCCACGCCGGTCTTCTGCATATCCACTGGAATAGGCGCGACGCCATGGTCTGCGCTGAGTGCGACCACGTAGTTTCCCGCGCCTACTTTCTTGTCCAAAAACCCAAAGAACTCGCCCAAATCTTTATCTAACCGCACCAAAATGTCCTGAATCTCCCAACTGCGCGGTCCGAAGGTGTGCCCCACGTAGTCCACCGAGGAGTAGCTCACTCCAAGAAAATCAGTCGCCCCGCTCTTTCCAAGCCCAAGCGAATCCACCGCCGCTTCAGCCAATTTTGTCAGGTAGGTGTCGGCAAAAGGGCTGGTGGCCCATTGCTCGTAAAACGCGGCATCCGGCACGGCGCTGCCTTCTTTCCCACGAAGGGCATGGGGTAACGTCGTCGTCCACCCGTCCAAGGCTCTCGCGCCAACGGCAGTTTCGCCGTAGAGATATGAGCTCTGCGGCAAAGATACCGACCACGTTTTCCCATAGTCTCGCGCCACTGGATTTTCCTTTGCGAATTCCTCCACAAACGCCACGGTCCCGAACACCGACGAGGTCATCAGAGTGCCCGGCGGATCGATCCACGTCACCGCGTCTCCCTTGTGGCCCGCCATTGTGATTGCCGACCGCGGCTTCACCGAAAATGTCACCACCCGGGTCGCGCCGCCGGTCTGGAACTTCAGCTCTTCCGCAAATGCCGGCATCTGCATCCTCCACGCTGAATCGCCGTCCTTTGCGCTCCCGCCCGCGTACGCCGAGTTCTTCGCATTGGGGTCAGCCGTGCATGTCACCATCTTCTGCTGCTCCCGGTCCCACCACGCGTTGGCCACCATTCCATGGCTCGCGGGAAACGATCCCGTTGAGATTGTCGAATGGCCCACGCACGTTTCCGTGGCCGCGTACGGATAGGCAGCGGCGCGGAACCAGGCGCCTTCTGTGAGCAATCGCTTCAGCCCTCCGGTCCATTGACCGCGAAACTTGTCCACATAGTCGCCACGCATCTGGTCTACCACCAGCAGCACCACCAGTTTTGGCCGCGCGGGCTTCTCCGCCTTTCTAGCGGCCGGGCTCTTGGACTCCTGCGCGCCAACCCCACTGGCCAGAAGCGTTATTCCCAACGTCGCTAAACCCAGCGCCCTGCAAACCCGCGCCCCCAATTTTTGACTCAGCCCCATTAGCCTCTCCTTATCGAATTCCGCGAGAGTCTAGCACGCCGTCAAAGCCCCTGCGTGAATCTCCTTTCAGCTTTATCGGAACACTTCGTGTTTTCTCGACTTGTGCTAGCATTACGCGAACATGCGCATCGTCGAAAAATCGCAACTAATGTCCGCGGCCGAAATCGACCGCACCCTGCAGCGCCTGGCTCACCAGATTGTCGAAAAAAGCGGCGGCACCAAGAGCCTGGCCCTCATCGGCATCCGCCGCCGTGGAGTGCCGCTCGCCCAGCGAATCGCCCGCGCCATGCGCGGCATTGATGGAGTGGACGTCCCAGTCGGTACGCTCGACATCACGCTTTATCGCGATGACCTCTCCAAGGTCGCGCCGCAAGCTGTCCTGCAGTCCTCGGACATCACTTTTGGCGTGGACAGCATGGACCTTGTGCTGGTGGACGACGTGCTCTATACCGGCCGCACCATCCGCGCCGCCATGAACGGACTCTTCGACCTCGGCCGCCCAAAGCGTGTCTCCCTCTGCGTGCTGATCGACCGCGGCCACCGCGAGATGCCTATCGAAGCCCAATACGTGGGCCGCACGGTTCAAACCAGCGACACCGAAATCATCGAAGTCCGCCTCATCGAGATCGATAAGGAAGAGCGTGTCGTCCTCGTCGACCGCATCGATTAATCTCCCTTGTCCCTTACCACGCTTGTCATCCCGAACTCGCGCAGTTTGCGAGTGAGAGACCTGCTTTTGCTTCCTGATCGCTGCTCGCGGTTATCTGATATCTATTCTTTGCGTCCCCGCCCCCATCGCGTAAACTATTCAGTCAGACGAGGCGCGCTCCTCCTCGCGTGCGATCGAGTGCAAATTTGACCTATCGTTTTCGCGATCTGCTGGCTCTTGAACCGCTCTCCGCGGACGAACTCACCTTCATTCTCGATCAGGCCAAACCGTTCCAGGAAATTCAGCGTCATCCACTCAAAAAACTCGCCACTCTCCGCGGCAAGACAGTCGCCCTGGCCTTCTTTGAAAATTCAACACGCACACGCCTTAGCTTCGCCACCGCGGCTTCGCGCCTTGGCGCGGACACCATGAACCTTCAGGCCGAAGCCTCCAGCCTCAAAAAAGGCGAAACGCTCCTCGACACCGCCAACAACCTCAACGCCATGCGCCCGGACTGCTTCGTCATGCGCCACGCGTCCTCCGGGGCGGCCGATTTCGTGGCCCGGCACTTGGAAATTCCCGTGGTCAATGCAGGCGATGGCACCCACGAGCATCCGTCCCAGGGCCTGCTCGACGCGCTCACCATCCGCGACCGCCTCGGCCACATCAACAATCTCAACATCACCATCCTCGGCGACATCGCCCACTCTCGCGTCGCCCGTTCCAATATTCATCTCCTCGGAAAATTCGGCTGCCGTTTCACCCTTTGCGGGCCGGCCATGTGGGTTCCCCGCGAGTTGGAAAAAATCGGGCCGGCGGGCACCCCCATACGATGTGTTTATCGCGTCGAAGAAGCCCTGGAAGACGCGGACGTCATCATCGTCCTTCGCGTACAAACCGAGCGCCTGCACGAGCCTTCCCTCTCGCAAAGCGACTACATCTTGCTCTACCAGCTCAACGCCGAGCGCATGAAGCTAGCCAAGCCCGACGCGCTGATTCTTCATCCCGGGCCGATCAATCGCGGCACGGAAATCACTCCCGAAGTTGCCGACGGCCCGCAATCCGCCGTTCTCGAACAAGTCACCAACGGCGTCGCCACCCGCATGGCGATTCTTTATCTGCTGATGGTCGGCGCTTCCGAAGGCACGCATCCCGCTCTCGAAGTAAAACCCGACGCCAAATCCAAGGAATCTGCGCATGCTTCTGATTAAGAACGGCCGCGTCCTCGATCCCGCATCCAAAACCGACGCGATCCGTGACGTCCTTCTCGATGGAGAAACCATTTCGGAAATTGCCGCGCCAGGGAAAATCTCCCGGGCAAACGGCGCAGAAGTCTTCGATGCCACCGGCCTTGTCGTCGCTCCCGGCTTCATTGATATGCATGTCCACCTTCGCGAGCCTGGGCAGGAAAATTCCGAAACCATCGAGACCGGCACCAAGGCGGCCGCGCGCGGCGGATTCACCGCCGTCTGCTGCATGCCCAACACCAGGCCGGTGAACGACAACGCCTCCATCACTCGCTTCATCGTGGACCGCGCTAAGGTTCATGGCCACGTCCGGGTGTGGCCCATCGGCGCGGCCAGCATCGGCAGCAAGGGCGAAGACATTGCCGAAATTGCGGCCATGCGAGACGCCGGCATCGTGGCCGTCTCCGACGATGGAAAACCCATCGCCACCGCCAAGCTTGCGCGCCAGATTATGGACTACTGCCGCAGCCTCGATCTCCCCGTGATCGAGCATGCCGAAGATGTTTCTCTTGCGGCCGGGGCTGTCATGCGCGAAGGCGTCGCCTCCACGCGCTTGGGGCTGTCCGGCATGCCCGCCGCCGCGGAATCGGTCTGTGTTGCCCGTGACGTCCAGATCGCGGAACTGACCGGCGCGCGCCTGCACATCGCCCACCTCTCGGCGAAATCGTCACTCGAGCAAGTCCGCTTCGCTAAAAAACAGGGCCTACGCGTCACCTGCGAAGTCACTCCACACCACTTCACACTAGTAGACGAAGACGTCACCTACGACTCCCGCTTCAAAATGAATCCACCGCTCGCGGCCCGAGAGGATCGTAAAGCTCTGCTCGCCGGCCTCGCCGACGGCACGGTTGACGCCATTGCCACCGATCACGCTCCGCACGAACCGGCCATCAAAGATGTGGAATTCGACAAAGCCCCGTTCGGCATCCTCGGATTCGAAACCGCCGTCAGCCTCGCCCTCGAACAACTGGTGCACACGAATCTCATGCCGCTCATGCGCATGGTCGAACTCTTCACCACCGGCCCCGCTCGTGTCCTCAGCAAGGATCGCAAACTCGCTGCCGGTGAACCAGCCGACGTCACCATTTTCTCTTTGGATCGTCCCTGGACGTACCACGTGAAAGAAAGCCCCAGCAAATCCCGTAATTCGCCGTTCGACGGCCGCAGCTTCAAAGGCGGCCCCGCGGCCACCATCGTCGCCGGAAAGCTAGTTCACCGTTCCTAGGTGCCTACTCTCTTCATTCGGCAATGTAGCGGCGGCTTTCATGCGCGTACTCTGCGCCCCGAATGCTACTACGGGGCCAGCCCGCCGTAACCAGCAGTAGATATCGTGCTGCATATGCAATTAACCATCCCGCACGCCAACTGTGCGAATTCTGCTCCGTCCCTCTACACTGGAAGTGCCAATTCCATGAGGGTTTGCTCTACAATTCGCGCTTTTCTGCTCGGATGCTTCTGCCTGCTCACCGTTGTTTCCGCGAGCGGACCGGCCGAGCGCATCCTCGAGTATCACAGCGACATCACGCTCGAGGACGACGGTTCCCTCCTGGTCACGGAAACCATCACGGTCAACAGCACGGGCCAGCAGATTCGCCATGGTATTTTCCGCGATTTCCCGACGAGGTACTCCGATCCCTTCAACAATCGCTACGTGGTCGGTTTCCAGATGCTCTCCGCCACCTGCGATTCCGCACCGGAGCAGTTCCGCCTGGAAGAGCACTTCAACGGTCAACGCGTCTACCTCGGAAGCCCGAAGGCACTCGTCAGCCCGGGCCGCCACGTCTACACTATTAGTTACACCACCAATCGCCAGCTGGGCTTTTTCAAGGATCGCGACGAACTGTTCTGGAACGTTACCGGCAACGGCTGGGAGTTTCCCATCGACGCGGCCAGTGCAACGGTCCACCTTCCCTTGAATATCCCTGCGGACAAGGTCGCTCTCTCTGGATTCACCGGCCGGCAAGGCTCGCACGAATCAAGGCTCGCTTCCTCGAGCGATGAAGCCGGATTTGAGTTCACGGCTCAGCGCCCCCTCGTTTGGCACGAAGGCCTCAGCGTGCTCCTCAGGTGGCCCAAGGGCTACATTACTCCGCCCACGTTTTCGCAGAATCTGGAATTTTTCTTCCGCGACAATCGCGGCGCCCTGCTTCTCGCCTCCGGTTTTCTCGTCACCCTGCTCTATTACCTGATCGCCTGGTCGGCCGTGGGGCGCGATCCCGTTCGCGGAGTGATCACGGCGCTCTACGAGCCACCTGCCAATCTTTCCCCCTCCGCAATGCGGTATCTCATGCGCATGGGTTACGACAATAAAACGTTTGCGGCCGCCATCCTGGATATGGCTGTTCGCGGTTTCCTGAAAATTACCGAAGACTCCGGCGCGTACACGCTGACGCTAACAGGCAAGGACGATCGCGTCCTCACTCCCGACGAAAAGCAGATTGCTTCCGAACTCTTCGAAGGACGCAACGAACTGCTTTTAAGACAGGAGAACCACACCGGGATCAAGAGCGCCATGGCCGCCACGCAGAAGTGGCTCAAGGCCGCTGAGGAAAAGACATACTTCCTTACGAATTCACGCTATCTGATTCCCGCCATCGCTCTTACTGTTCTGACCATGGCGTCCTACTTTCTTACCCTGGGCATGCCGCAGCGAATCGGGGCAGTGATCATAATTCTTTGGCTGACGCTCTGGACCATCGGTGTATCTGCGCTTTTCCTCCACGTCTTCGCCGCGTGGCGCGACGTTGCCCGCCACGGCAGTGCTTCGCTAGTCGGCGCTGGCAAAGCATTTCTTTACACCCTCTGGGCCATCCCCTTTCTTGGCGGCGAAGTTTTGGGAATACTCTTTCTGTCAACCGCAACTTCGCTCTCCTTCGCTGTCTTTCTCGTCGCCACCGGGATTCTTCATGGCATTTTCGTGCACCTGATGAAAGCCCCTACCTTCGCAGGGCGCCGGCTGATGGATCAGGTGGAAGGCTTCAAAATGTTTCTTGGCTCCGTTGACGGCGATCGCCTGAATCGCGCCGCTCCTCCGCAACAAACCCCCGAAGTATTCGAGAAATTCCTCCCCTACGCCCTGGCTCTGGACGTCGAACAGGATTGGGCCAACAAATTTTCCGGGGTTCTCTCGGCTGCGGGGACCGCTACCGGGAGTTCAGGCTCGGCCTACACACCGTCGTTTTATTCCGGGTCTTCCTGGAGCAGTTTCAGTGGAGCGGGCTTCGCTTCGTCCTTTGGCAGTTCGCTCACCAGCGCGATCTCGTCTTCTTCCGCGGCGCCCGGTTCGGGTGCCGGTGGAGGAGGTGGTGGCTCCGGTGGCGGAGGGGGAGGCGGCGGTGGCGGAGGTTGGTGAGGGGACTTCTTGCGCCTAAGATCGCGCTTATCTTGAGCCGACCCGCTGGACATTGAACTGATCACCGCGCGGCCAGGTCACCTTGTTTTTCTTATTGCAGTAGGGGCATACGGCGGTGCGCGCTACGTGTTTGCCCAATCCGGTGGAACCCACAACCCTCATGCCTCGCTGGCATCCCATGCACCGAAGGATCTTCTGCATATACCCTCCTTGCCCTACTTGGCCCCTCAGAGGATGACTGCTTGGAAATTTCGTCTCAGTGCGCCGCGGGTTCCGCCGCCGGGTGCAAGCCGTGCTGCGGTACTTCATGCGTTCCTCGCGCCAGCGGCTCAATCTTCATCCGGTAGAAGTGGTCGAGCGGCAACCGGCCTTTGCCCACGGGGTAAGCCTTCTCGATCGCCTTCATCACGTAAGCCTTCGCCAGCGTCGTTGCTTCCAACAGCGATCTTCCCGCCGCGAGTTGCGCCGTAATTGCTGAGGCGAACGTGCATCCCGTGCCATGCGTGTTCTCGACCTTCACCCGGTCTCCACCGAGATGGTGCATCTCTTTCCGGTCAAACAACACGTCGATGACCTTCTCCATGTGGCCGCCCTTCACAATCACGGCCTGCGCTCCCATCTCCACAAGTTTTCGCGCCGCCGCTTCCATGTCCGCCACATCCTTGATCGTCAAGCCGGTCAGCACTTCGGCTTCCGCGATATTCGGCGTGAACACATTCGAACGTTTCAGCAGTTCGGCGGAGACATAGTTGATTCCCCCGGCGTCCAGCAACTCCGTCCCGCTCGACGACTTCATCACAGGATCATGCACCACGTGGGCAAACTTGTGCGCGTCAAGAAATTCACCCACCACAACAGCATTCCCGCGGTTCCCCAGCATGCCGATCTTCACGGCCGCGATGTCACAGTCCCGTGCCAGCACGTCCAGTTGCTCTCTCAACTCCGCGCTCGGCGTGTTGTGCACCGCTTCCACGGCCTGCGTGCTCTGTACCGTAAGCGAAGTGATTGCCGCCATCCCGTAGCAGCCGTGCGCCGCAAACGTCTTCAGATCCGCGCCGACACCTGCGCCGCAACTCGGATCAAACCCCGCAATCGTCAGCAGAACCGGTGCCGCTGCGATTCCCTGCCCATGGAGATGGCTCATGATGGTCTGTCTTTTGCCTCGTTCGGTGAAGAAAATAGCCGGTCACGTCTCCCTGGCCGCGAGGTTTTGGAATCTCGCGCCAGAAAACGCCCGGCATCTGCGAATGTACGCGCACTATTTTTTCTCTGCAAGGCAATTTTGCAAAAGAAAACCGAGTTTCAGCGGTTTGAGTCTGAAACTCACTGCACTATAGAGAGAGATTGAATCGTCGGAGCAAAAAGATGTCCGGTATATTGAATCTAAATCACGGGAACAGGCCGCGCACCAGCGTTGCCTCGGCTACGCGGCCGACGGCCACACTCATCGCCGCCGCGCGTGGTGGCACGTGGTGCTTGCGCATCGCCTCAAGCATGTCGTGGAAGGCGCGAGCCATGATTTTCTGCAGTCGCACGTTCACTTCGTCGGAATCCCAGAGCAGCCCTTCCTGGTTCTGTACCCATTCGAAGTAGCTGACTGTCACTCCGCCGGCGTTGGCCAGAATATCTGGCAGCACGGTGATGCCGCGCCGCGCCAGAATCTCATCCGCGTGTGGTGTGGTTGGCCCGTTCGCCGCTTCCGCCACGATCCGCGCCTTCACCGCTTCGGCGTTCTGCAGCGTAATCACATTTTCAAGCGCCGCGGGCACCAGAATGTCGCACTTCATGGTAAGCAAATCGTCGTTCGAAACGCGCGAAGCCCCAGGCATGCCCACCACGGTCCCGGAGCGTTCCTTGTAGCGAATCGCCTTGATCGGATCGATGCCCCGCGAGTTGGTCACGCCGCCGCGGGTGTCGCTCAGCGCGATGATTTTCGCCTTCTTGTCCGCCAGCAACCGCGCGGCCGTTGCCCCGGCGTTGCCAAAGCCCTGAATCGCCACGGTCGCGCCGCGCAGCGAAATCTTCTTCACCTTGCAGGCCTCTTCGACGACGTACACGAGCCCCTGCGCCGTCGCCTCCGCGCGTCCCAGTGACCCGCCAATTGAAATCGGCTTCCCGGTCACGACGCCGGGCACCGTGTGCCCCACCATCATGGAATACGTGTCCATGATCCAGGCCATCGTCTGCGAATCCGTGTACACGTCCGGCGCGGGAATATCCTGGTCGGGGCCGATGATCGGCAGAATCTCGCTCGCGAACCGTCGCGTCATCCGCTCCAGTTCGCCCTTGGACATGCGCTTCGGGTCGCAGATGATGCCGCCCTTCGCGCCGCCAAACGGCACATTCACCACCGCCGTCTTCCAGGTCATCCACGCGGCCAGCGCCTTCACTTCATCGAGCGTGACGCCGGGATGGTAGCGAATGCCGCCCTTGCCCGGGCCGCGCGAAACGTTGTGCTGCACGCGGAACCCGGTCATCACCTTCACCTGGCCGTTGTCCATTTTCGTGGGCAGGGACACTTCCAAAATGCGTTTCGGAGTCCGCAGGACCTGGCGCAAGCCGGGATCCAGCTTCAGCACCTCCGCCGCGATATCGAACTGAATCTGTGCGATGCGGAAAGGATTTAGTTCCTCGCGCGGAGCAATCCGCGGCACCATCGGTGGAGCACCCGTGGGTCGGGTTGGAACTGGGGGTTTTGCGACCGTGGCCATCAGCTTCGGTCCTTTCCTCTGCTTGTGTCTGAAATCACCTGCGTGCTGCACTGCTCTTCGTCCAAAAAACTCAGGCATTGGCCGCGAACTTCATCGGCTCGTCCATAAACTTGTTGCGGCATTCCTCGGAGCAAAAGAAAACCGGCTCCCCACCGCTGCGTTCCACAATCGCCAGTCCTTCAGTCAGGTGCATTCCGCAAACCGGGTCCCGCACCAGTTTTCTGGACACCGCGTCGCTTGGCACATCAATCGGTTGCTGCCTGTCGCTAGCCGCGCCGCCCATGCTGTTCACTATCCTTCGCAGCAGGGAAACGCTCCACGATACGATCAGCACCCAAAAAAGAAACCGTAGAATACGTGCAATAAATGTCATCGGATTTGCAGGCGCCGCCTGAGGCATTTGCAATATTTAGCCCTTTGGCAGCGTTGAGCCGAGTGTATGCAGGCCTTTCCGGGGAGTCAAACAAAAAGCTGTGGATTCAAGAAGTTGCGTGGCTCGAAGAGCGGGCCAATGGACTCAATTCCGGCCCTGAAACCTGTGTAAGTATTGTGAATTCAGCGTGTTATGGAAAACAGAGCGCTGTAGGGTCAGAATAGCTATTTTGGCCCGGGAATTCGATCGATTCCCATATAGGGCCTCAGTACTTCCGGTATCGTGATGGAACCATCTGCTTGCTGATAATTTTCCACGACAGCAATCCAGGTGCGGCCAACAGCCAATCCTGACCCGTTCAGCGTGTGCACGAACTCACTCTTGCCGCCGGCCTTGGGCTTGAACCGGATGCCCGCGCGACGCGCCTGGAACGCTTCGCAGTTCGAGCACGACGAAATTTCTCGGAACTCATTGCTCGAGGGCAGCCAAACTTCCAGGTCATAGGTTTTCGCCGAGGCAAATCCCATATCTCCCGTGGAAAGCAGCACGGTGCGGTAGTGCAGGCCCAGCTTCTGCAAAATTGTTTCCGCGTTTCGCACCAGCGCTTCATGCTCTTCGTAGCTCTTCACCGGATGCGTGAACTTGAACAGCTCCACCTTCTGAAACTGGTGCTGGCGCAGGATGCCGCGCGTATCTTTTCCCGCGGCACCCGCCTCCGAGCGGAAGCAGGCCGTCCACGCCGTGACGAGAATTGGCAACTGGTCTTCCGTCAATGTCATGTCGCGATACAGATTGTGCAGTTCAACCTCGGAAGTCGGTGTCAGCCAGAAATCGGTGTCCTGCAGCTTGAACAAGTCCGCCGCGAATTTCGGTAATTGTCCGGCGCCCATCAGGGAAGCTGTGTTCACCAGGAACGGCGGCAAAATCTCCGTGTAACCGTGCTCGCGCGTGTGCACATCCAGGAAAAAATTGGCCAGAGCCCGCTCCAGCCGCGCTCCCCAACTCTTGTAGACCGCAAATCGCGCTCCGGTAATCCGAGCCGCCGCTTCCAGGTCCAATATCCCGGCCCTTTCGCCAACTTCCCAATGTGGTTTTGGCTGAAAATCAAACTTCGGCGGGGTTCCCCATCGGCGAACTTCCTTATTGTCCTCAGCGCTCTTTCCTGCGGGAACGCTGGCGTGGGGGATATTCGGAATCGTCAGCAGCAAATCTTTTTGCTGGGCGTCCAGCTCATCCACTTTCACGTCCGTCTGTTTGATCAGTTCGGAAACCTGCTTCATTTCCGCGATCAGCGCGTCAGCGTTCTGCTTTTCCTTTTTCAGGCGGGCAATTTCGTCGCTGGCCTTATTGCGCTGGGCCTTGCGCTTCTCGTTTTCCGTGATTAGTTCACGCCGCTGTTTATCGAGCGCCCGAAATCCCTCCAGGTCCAGCGTCATGTTTCGCTTCTTCGCCATCTCGGCGAATGCATCCAGATGTTCACGGAAATAACTCAAATCATGCATAGTCCTGAAAGAATACCGTACAGCAGCACCAACCGTCGACATTCGGCGTTCTTCGTCAACCGCTCCAGGGGCTTCCAGGGGACTGCTGGGTAGCCTAGGGACAGTAACTTTAGTCCTAGCGCGAAGTACCGTTCCAATTGAACCTCCCGGGCTAGAGACGCATGCATGCCCCACAGGCACAATCGCAATCGTAGTTGGGAGTCAGGTTCGACAGCGGGTGGGCGGATGATCATTGTGATCTTGCTCCTGTGTGTTGTTCTTCTGCTCGCGAGCGCAGTCGAACAACCGGCTCCCCCGAAGTCAAAGACCCGATCTTCCAGCTAAGTACCCTCCATCCCCCACGCCAGAGCGGCCGGCACCCCCACCGGCCGCTCATTTTTTTGGGCCTGCGGTAGCGCCGGCTTCCAGCCGGCAAGCCAAAGTCCACCCGCGGTTCCGCGAGCTCCAACTCGCGTCGACCTGTTCTGTGAGTTAGGAATGGAACTAATCTGCAGGTGGGAAGGAACTAGCTGTGGAGGCAAAAACAAAAAAGGGGGCCGGTGCAAGCCCCCTTATAGTGATTCGACCCCCCCAATAACCAGACAATCAGTCGAGGTTGATGTCCGGCCACCCCGGGAAGCCAATCTCATGAATTGTCTGTAACAGATGCACGCATCTTGCCACCGATTGGATTTATCCTCATAGGCACGCTACTACCTGAAAAATAAAGGTTTAGGTTCGATAGCAACAGGCACGGTCAGGATCGGCCGTCAGGAATCTACAAAATTCCACATACTTGGGCCTACTTCCTACGGAGTTTAGGAATTGAGAGCCGGATTTGGCCTCCAATCCGCCGAGAGCGTCCCCGCAAGAGAGTTCAGGCCCCGATTGCAGCGCGCAGAGCTTGCGCTATCGATTCGGAGTAGCGCTTTACGTCCTCTTGATGCTCTGCCTCCACCATTACACGCGCTAGCGGCTCGGTTCCCGAGTAACGCAGCACCACGCGTCCATTGGCTCCCAGCGCCTTCTGTGCTTCGCCCAGGGCTCGCGACACTTCCGGCAACGACTCCATCGGTGGTTTTGTTTTCACCTTCACATTCAGAATGATCTGCGGGTAATCCTTTAGTCCCGCCGCCAGTTTTTCCAAGGGGCCCTGCAAAGCGACCAGCGAGGCAATCTTCACTGCGGTCAGCAGCCCATCTCCCGCCGGACTGTCATCCAGAAAAATGATGTGGCCGGACTGCTCGCCACCGAGGTTGTTTCCCGACTTCAGCATTTCCTCCAGAACGTAGCGGTCCCCCACCGCTGCCCGTGCCAGCGAAATCCCTTCCTGCGCCAGGATTCGCTCCAGGCCCAGGTTCGACATCGACGTCGCCACCACCCGATCCTGTTTCAATTGCTTGTGGGTTTTCAAATACCGCCCGACCACCAGCAGCACACCATCGCCATTTACGATATGGCCGTTGGCGCAAACGAACTGGGCGCGATCCGCATCCCCATCAAACGCCACACCCAATTCCGCTCCCTCGGCAACTACCCGTTTCTGCAATCCCTCCAGATGCAGCGAGCCGCACCCCGCGTTGATGTTCCGGCCGTCCGGTTGGACACCTATCGCTACTACATCAGCGCCCAGGCTCTGAAATAACTCCGGCCCCAACTGGAATGCCGCGCCGTTTGCACAATCCAGCACCAACTTCTTGCCCGCCAGACTCGCCCCCGGAATCACCCGGCTTCGCAGAAAATCCAAATACTCCACATGTAACGCGTGATTGGCCACCAGCCTGGGCCGCTGCGGAGGTACCACTTTCCCGCGCAATTTGAAAATATCGGCTTCCAGCGCTTCTTCAACGGCGTCCGGAAATTTCATCCCGGCGTGCGAAAAAAGCTTAACGCCATTATCGTGATAGGGATTATGCGAAGCGGAAATTACTACGCCGGCTTGAAAATCATTTTCTCGCACCAGGCACGCCACGCCGGGTGTGGTGATCACTCCCGCAAATTCCGCGCTCGCCCCGGCCGCCTGCAGTCCTGCGGTCAGCAGTTGCGCAATGTGCGGCCCGGATTCGCGCGTATCCATTCCGATCAGGGCGTGCGCGGAACCAAATTCTTTCTGGAGATAACCGCCGAGGGCGCGTCCGGTAGCATAGAGCGTCTGATCGTCCAGCGGGGGAGTCCCCGGTACGCCGCGCATTCCGTCCGTGCCAAATAGTTCTTTCGCCATGGATGACTAACGCCGGTCTAGATGGGTAACCTCGACGCAGTCTAGCACACGCTGCTCACTCTATCCCTCCGGCATTCACCTGCAGCTTTTGCCCTCAATAGGCCGGCCCGGAATGAATTCTTTGTCAGCGCACCGTGAAATTTCGGCGCTGTGCCGTCAGGATTGCCTCCGATTATGCTAACGTGTGGTGGAAGAGGAGCGCTCGGTGTCCAGTACGGAAACCCCGCAGACAACTGTTTTCCGCATCTCCGGCTCAAATTTCAGCCTGCGGCTGATAGCCGCGGCGATCATTCTGTTGTTTTTCTACTACGCCGCGGGCGTCGTTATCACCTTGCTGCTCTCTGTCCTCATCGCTTATTTTCTCGACCCCGCCGTGGAATTCCTGGAGCGCTTCCGCGTTCCTCGCACCATCGGCGCACTGGTTCTCGTCCTGCTCCTGATTCTTGTTCTCGTCGCCGTGGGGTACACCCTCTGGCTTCGCACCTCCGACTTCGCCGCAGATTGGCCAAAGTATCGCGAGATTCTGCGCAGCGCCACCAAGACGGTTCAGGGAAATATTAATAGCTTTGAGGGTGGCGTCAATGACCTGACCAGTTCCGGCGAAGCGACCAAATCGGCGGTTCCCCACGAAGACACCGGGGCCGTCCGTAATCTGCTGGTGCGGGGCATCGGCTCGCTCTATGCCCTGGTGTTGGAGGGCACCTTTGTGCCATTTCTTGTTTTCTTCATGCTCGCGCAAAAACGCGAAGTCTGGCACGGCACGCTACAGCTCTTTCCTGTCAGCCGGCGCAATCAAGTAAAGGAGACGCTCGAAGATTTGCGCGATGTTTTGCGCGACTACCTGATCGGCATGTCCGTGGTCACGCTGGTGGTGATTGCGCTGAGCAGCATCTTCTTCCTGATTCTCGGCCTCGACTACCCTGTCCTCGCAGGGATCACTTCCGGTTTGCTGAACATGGTTCCTTACCTGGGCGCCGTTCTCGCCTGGTTCCCGGGTTTTCTGCTTGCCGTGATCAAGTGGAAATCGGTCAGCCATTTCTGGGTGATTGCCGTCGTGCTCACCGGCATCCACGTGGTCGCGCAGAACCTGATCGCCCCGCAACTTGTCGGCCGTCAGGTGCGTCTGAATGCCGTGGCCATTACCGTGGCGCTTCTTTTCTGGGGTTGGGTCTGGGGAGGGATGGGGCTGATTCTCGCCATTCCCCTGACGGCGGCTCTTCGCGTGATCTGCGACCATGTCGAGTCCTGGAAGCCCATCGCGCGCTGGTTAAGCGCATAGCCATTTTCGTTCATCCAAACCAAGGAACTCTCCATGAGTGCACGCTTCATATGTTGCAGGCTTGCCGCTCTCTCCCTCTTCGTCGCACTGTTCGTAACTTCGCCCGTTTTTGCGTGGGGCTGCAAGGGCCACCAAACTGTTGCTCTCATCGCGGAGAAGCACCTCACCCCGGAAGCGCGGGAACTTCTGGAAACGCTGCTCAAGGAAAATCCGATCGATCCCCAACTCAAACGCTACTGCGGCCCGTTCCCCGGCAGCCTGCTCGCCGACAGCGCAACCTGGCCCGACGACGTTCGCAACACTCTGAAAAATGGTCCGTGGCACTACATCGATATCCCTCGGGGTGCTCCCCGCGGGCCGCTAGACAATTTCTGTGATGAATCCGGCTGCATCACGAAAGCCATCGCCGAACAGCTTGCCATTCTGAAAGATCCCCAAGTCGATCCGCGCAAGCGCGCGGACGCTGCGCGCTACGTCATCCATTTCATCGGGGATCTGCACATGCCGCTTCACGCAACGAACAACAACGATGAAGGCGGCAATTGCGTCCCGGTCCGCTTCTTCCGCCGCAACCCGCGCGAACACAACCACTCCTACGCCCCCAATCTTCATTCCGTCTGGGATACCACGATTGTGGAACGCGCCATGGAGGGCGCGGATTCCAGCGAGTACGCGGATTTTCTCGACCAGTCGTTCAGCCCACAGGCCGAGGCTTGGATGAAGGCCGGAGTTCATGTGGACGATTGGGCCTGGGAGAGCCATGACCTGGCCGAATCCGTGGTGTATGGGAATCTTGTGCCCAACGATCCGATCGAACCGCCGGTGACTGTCCATTCCTGCGCGGACGACAACAACGTAGGAGAGCGAATGTTCAACCAGCATTTTTATGTCGGGGCGATTTACCAGGATGCAGCCGCTCCCGTCGTGGAAAAGCGAATCGCCCAGGCCGGGATCAGGCTGGCCATGATCCTCAACGAAGCCCTCAAGCCCGTGCAAAATCCAAATTAGGGTTTCGCTGGGGGGCTGTTTTCCATTGCTTCCACAGGCCCCAGCGACTGAACGTAAGTGACCAACTGCCACCGCTGCGGCTCTGGCAATTTCGACCAGACCGGCATACCCTTGCGCACAATTCCGTTCGTCAGAATCCAGAATAGCGTCCCCGGCGGAGCGGACTGCACCTCCGGTGCGCGCAAACTGGGCGCCTTTTTGGTACCCAGCGCGTTTTCTCCGTGGCATTCGGCACAATGCTCTTCAAACAAGACTTTCCCAGCGGCGACGGCGTCTTTGTCTTTGGCTAGCGGGTTCGCCTTAGCCTGGTATTTTGCCGGCGCTTTCTCGAGCTCACTATAGACAGATGCAGGCTCTGTTTTTTCCGGCTTGCCCTGAGCGGCACACAAGAAACACATGCCAGTGAGCAAAAATGCGCTGAATCCCGGCAGCGTGCTTATCTTCATTTGCTGTTCCCCTTGAACAACTGACTCACCTTTTGTCCAAATCCCGCAATTTCGTAGGAAACACCCCAGCGCAACAGGAATTGATGACTGTTGTCGTTCAAACCGAAGGCAGGCTCGATTTTAAACGTCCATCCGGAAGGCAAATTCCAGACCAGTCCCGGCGCCAGATAATGCGAGGTCTCGTGCAATCCAAAGCTGTACCGGTCTCCGAGGCCCCCGTACATCTCGACGCCGGCGATAAAATGTTGAGGGCAGAAATTGCACTTCTGTGCAGCGGCTTTCAGGGCAAGCGGACGGCTCGCTCCCAAGGCATACCCGAATTCCCAGGGCGAGTTCGTCAGATTCTTTTCCGCGATCGTGTTCTCGGTGAAATTCCACCCTTTGTAGTTACTCGACAAGATAAGTTTCAACTCGGCTTCACGCTTCGTCTCCCGCCGTGCCTCTCCATTGGGCGTCAGAAAGTCGGACTCCACATCGTGGCCCACCACCTCCTTCAAAATCTTGTCGGCCCCGTTGATGTCCTCAAATTCCACATACAGAACCGGATTGATCCAGTGCTCATTCTTAAGCGGCCGAACGCGGTTCTCCCAGCGGTACCCCGTGAACACGGTGCTGTCCCCAAAGGTGGTCTGCCCCGAAAGGTATAGCTCCGTAGTCCACCACGCCGTGGCTCCGTACTCAAACTCGCTCCAGAAGCCATGGAAGGTTGGACCGCCGCGTTGCGTCCCAAGGGTGGAGTAGTATTCGACCTCAAGATTCCCGGGCTCCTCCAGGTTGTGGTCATACGCCACGATGTAAGGATTCTCCTGAGCTACAAGGATCCCGGCTCCCGCCAGAGACAAGAGGATTCCCAGGAGCAAGACGTAGAGGTGCGAAAGGCGCGACAGACTCAAGGACGATCTCCGAAGAATTCAAAATGAAAGAAGATTGGTCAGCAATTAAATGCTGTGAAATCTTCAAGAATGAAGCAGCTCACTTGAAATCAGACTAACTTAGTCTTATTTCATATGCAAATCATTTGCATCTATGCCCCCTCCCCCGATCCACTTCTGAGTCCCCTGTCCCCAATCTTTTCTTTCGTTCTTTTGTTAGGAATGCTGGCTCTTCGCCTACAGACGGACTCTCCTCCGCTCTCCTTGAGCATTGGCTTTTCCGTTTATTCGGTGGGCGGCCTTTCCGCTTCCGAGCTTCTTGAAGCGGCCGACAAACGCCTTTATCAAACTAAGAAATCGCGGAATTCCAGCGAAACCGAACTGGATCCCCAACGGGCCGAGAGTGCGCGAACCTGACCCGTTTCAACTCCTTCGCGTGTGCACGCGTTTCCGCCTGGGTGTAAACTCCCAGCTTGCCGGAGTCCTCTCGATTCGGGCCTTTTAGACTCCGCGCTGCCAGACCGATGGCTGACCTGATCACATTGGCTATACCTGCGTTCGTCATATTGCTGCTTGCTGAGGCGATCGCCGGCGCCATCATGCGGCGCGAGATTTACGAATTCAAGGATGCGGCCGCCAGCATCACCATGGGCCTCGGGAGTGTGTTCATCGACCTGTCCGCGAAAGCACTCCAGTTCCTCATCCTCAAGTGGTTGCACAGCTATGCAATTTTCTCGATTGGCTACCAGTGGTGGGCCTGGGTTCTGCTCTTTTTCGGCGACGAATTCAGCTACTACTGGTTCCACCGCGTCAGCCACGAATGCCGCTTCTTCTGGGCTTCCCACGTAGTGCATCACTCTTCGCAGCGCTACAACTTCTCTACCGCCCTGCGCCAGACCTGGACCGGCAGCTTTACCAGCTTTGTGTTCTGGCTCTGGTTGCCCATCATCGGATTCGCGCCGGTGATGATTATGACCATGAAGGCGATCAGCCTGCTCTACCAGTTCTGGATTCATACGGAACTCGTTCGATCGATGGGGCCGCTCGAAACAGTGTTGAACACGCCTTCGCATCATCGTGTGCATCACGGCTCGAATCCTCGGTACATCGATCGCAATCACGGCGGCACCCTCATAATCTGGGACAAGCTCTTCGGGAGCTTCGAACCGGAAAATCCCGCAGATCCGCCACGTTTCGGGCTTACCCACAACATCGGCTCCTACAATCCGGTCCGTATCGCATTTCACGAATGGTTGCAAATGTTCCGCGATGCCTGGACGGCCCCCGGCTGGCGCAATAAGTTTCTTTATATTTTCGGGAATCCCGGCTGGCGCCACGATGCTCCGGCTAGAACGAATTCCACTGATTAGACGCGCTTTCGGGGGCTTGCATGAATGTCAATGATTTGGTTCTTGCGCTTCTCGACGAGGGCTATTCTCGCAAAACCTGGCATGGCCCGAATCTGCGCCAATCGCTCAAAGGAGTTTCGGCAAGGCAGGCTGCCTGGCGTCCCGCGCCGGGCCGCCACAACATCTGGGAGTTCGCGCTACATTCCGCTTATTGGAAATACGCTGTGCGCCGGCGCATCGATGGTGGGAAGCGCGGCTCATTCATTCTCAAAGGGAGCAATTTTTTCCCACGTCCTGAGAAGGGCAAAGCAACAGAAGTGGCCTGGCGCGCCGATTTAGCGCTGCTGGAAAGGGAGCATAAGGAGCTGGAAGCCGCCATCCGCCGCGTCTTGAAAACGTCGCTTGCGAAAAAACTTCTTCCTGCGCTATACGGCGTCGCGTTCCACGACGTCTACCACGCCGGCCAAATCCGTTTGCTTCGCCGTCTGATGTCTTAAGGAACTTGCGGGCCGCGGCACCCTAACGGAGAGGGCTACGAAAGTTTACGCAACTCCTTCACCAGATTGCCCAGGTCCGCCGCATCTTGAAATAAGCGAATCGCCGCAATGCCTGCTGCGCCAGCCGCAAAGCAATCCCCTGCGTTTTCCAGCGTGATTCCGCCGATCGCCAGCACCGGAATCGTCAATCGCTTGCAGGCTTCCCGTAGGCGCGGCACTCCCTGGGGTCGTCCAAAGCGTGCCTTGGACGGCGTCTCGTAAACCGGCCCGAAAATTACGTAATCAGTGCCAGCCTGCTCTACTTGCATCGCCCCTTCGAGCGAATGCGCGGAGACTCCCATGATGAAGTTGTCGCGCGCACAACGCTTACTCACCAATCGCCTTGCTTCATTGGCTGGCAGGCTCTGCTCCCCCAGATGCACCCCGGAAGCGCCCGTGGCACATGCCACATCCAACCTGTCATTCACCAGAACCGCCGCACCATTTTCTGCGCACAAGATGGCTTCCTCGACAAGGCTCGCCAGTTCCCGGGCGGGCAGATCCTTCTCTCGAAGCTGAATCCAATCCACACCGGCCTTCGTGGCCTGTTCTATTTTTTGCAGCTGAAGCTTTATCGCAAGGTCAGATACGCCCGTGAGGCTTCGACGATCCGTCACGTAACACAGCAACGGTTTACGGGTTGGAGGGAGGGGGCACACGGGCTGGCACCGGACGCGAATTGAAGAACCCGAACCCAACAAAAATATCCAGGACGCCGATGCCACTTACCATCCCCCGTGTGGCCGGATGCAGGGCAAAGTGCATCATCCAGGGATAGTGGCTCAAGAAATAGTTTTGCTCCCAGAACGCGGACCACGGCAGATAGAGAAGCAGCGCACCCAATTCGAACAACAACACAACCGTCAGCGCGCGCAAAATTCGGTTCATCGGGTACCAGTTGGCCTTCAGTGTGGTTTGTGCGGCGTTCAGCGAGCCGGTTTCTGCAGCGAGTGAATGCGTTCTGCCACGTCGCGATAATCAATGTTGATCGCGTAAACCTGGGAGAAGCTTTTGAGTGCCGCGTCCAGTTCGCCCGCCGACTCCTGGGCCACACCCAAATCATACCGTAACGCCAGTTTACTTTCCGTGTCCATGCCCGGCGTGAGCAGCGCACGCTCGTACCAGATAGCCGCTATGGCCGGCTGGCCCTTTTCCATGAAGGCCAGTCCGAGCAGCGTGCAGCACTGCATGGTATAGCGAAATGCCTTGCCCCGGTCAGTGGCCTGCGCTACTTTCTGAAACTCGCCGATGGCCTCTTCCAGCAGGCCCATTTCGCGGAAAGCAATTCCGAGGTTGTAGTGCGTCTCCAGATCTTCGTCCTCGGCGCCCATTTCGCCAAGTTCGGCGCGGAATTCGTCGAAGACTTCCTTGAGCGGCCCCGTTTCGCCCCCCCCGGCCGCGGGCGAATGGTTTCCTCCGGCCGCGCGTCCAGAAGGTGCCGATTTTTCCTCTGGCGCATGGCCCACAGGGCGCGTTAATTCGCCGAGGCCCAATTCGTCCATTTCCTTGGCCAAATCGGTCAGAAAATCGTCGGTCGTCAGCGACTGGGCATTCACAGGTGTACCGGTCTGCACCTTGTGAGGCTCTGGCGATCGTGGGGGAGGAGGAATCTTCGCCAACGATTCGTGCGCCGGCACAACCGGTTCGGCTTCCAACACCAGCTCGAAATCCTGATCCAGATCGAGATCCGGGTCTGGCGCGGATTTTTCGGGTACCGTGTTCTGCGGCAGAACCAGGGCCGGCTCGCGCCCCTCGGCTGCCACTTTTGGATGCTCTGGCGAGGGCAAGGTGGTCAGCTCCTCATCCGGCAGGAGCTCTTCGTGCTGCTTGAATACCTGTTCGGCAAGTGTTGCGCGCTGTTCTGCTGCCGTCGGTTCAGTCGGAATATCCGCGACCTGGCTGGATGGCTCTTCTTCCACCGGCGAATCAGCAGGCACCTCGAACTCGGGCATATCCCCGGCAGCAGGCGCGGGTTTGGCCGGCGTCGATTTCTTCATCGACATTGCCTGCTCAAGGAACGACGAAGCCAAATCCGCTTCATCGGAGGGAGTTTTCGCCGACATGGCTTCGTCTGCGGAAATCTCTTCGAGCGGAGTCTCGGGTTCCCTCGTCTCTTCCAGAAGCGAAGCCCACTCCGCGGACAAGTCGACTTCCTCCGCCGCGGACTCAGCTGTGGCTTGAGGCGGTATTACATCGGGCGGCTTGGTAATTTCGATTCCGGGAAGTTGTGCAGCAATTTCCGGCACAGGCGCCGGGGTCACAACACCGGCTTCCAGGGGCACAGCCTCAATTTCCAGCGGCGTTTCACTCGCCGGCGCGGCAATCACCTCTGCAACGGGAGCTTTTTCCGTCTTTCCAACCGGCTGGACATCCACCGGTTGTGGCATCGCCGCTGCCACCGCGGACGCAATTTCTTCGTCGCTCAAGCCCGCCGCGCGCTGGAATCGCCTACGCAGTTCACCAAACCGTTCGCTGCTCCGCAGGTCGCCGCGGCCCGCGTGGATGTGCTCCAACTGGGCAGCAAGTTCTGCTGTCCGCCGGTCGTCCCCGGCGCCCAGCACGAAATCGAGCAATTTTTCAAGAGTCGGCGTGTGCATTGGCGCGCGCCGCAAAATGGCTTCCAGTAGCCCGATCGCTTTCTGCGTCAAGCCATAACTCGCGAACAGGTCCACGTCCGTGAGCGATTGCGCGATAAATTTCTGGGTTTCTTCGTCAAGCTCTTGTTCGGCAAGCGATGATTTGGTTGAACCAGCTGCCCGGGCATCCACGGTCGGTGTATCGTCGTGCAGCCCTCCGCGTATCTTCGCCACTGGCGGCTGGGGAAGTTCTGCTTGCAGATTGTCTTCGAAGGCGGCAGGCTCGGCCGCGGGTTTCGGCTCCGCCGGCAGTACACCCATCTTGCGAAGCACTTCATTCAATTTGCGCTTGGCTGAATCGTTCTCCGGATCGCGGTCGACCAGTTGTTGAAAAACCTCTTTGGCCCGCTCCGACTTCCCACTGGCCAGCAACGCATCGCCCAGATTCGCCAAAGCATCCGGCAAGCGGAATGAATCGCTCGTGCGGCCAAACGTGTCCACCAGCCACTCGAGGGGTTCCAACCGCCCCGGCAGACGGGTCGCCAGGTTTTGCAGCAGGTGCACGACACCATCCTGCTCGCCTGCATCGATCATCGGAATGCGGATGCGCGAAAGGATGCTCATCGCGCGCTCGCCCTGCCCGGATTCCAGGAAACCTTCGGTCACCTTTTGCGTGGCCGTGAAATTCTTTTCGTCGTGGGAGAAAATCCGCAGCGCCAGCGCCGAGGCTTCTTCCCATTTCGAGGACTTCAGGTAGAGGTCCAACAGTAATTCGGCCGGTTCCCCGCCCTTGTCGAGGTCAGGCACGCGTTCGAGGATTTCCGCTGCCTTTGTCGTATTGCCAGCAGACGAATAGCTGCGCGCCTTCACGATCAGCGCATCCAGGCTTTTCGCGTTGATCTGCAGCGCCCGGTCCGCCAGCCGCTCGCATTCCGCCTGGTCGCCGCGGGCCAGCGCGCGCTGTGCCGCCGAGACATAGCCTTCCAGCGCTTCGCCCGACTGCCCCATGGCCACATACAAATCCGCCAGCCGGATTTGAATCCGCAGATTGTCGGGTTCCGCCAAAAGCAATTTCTTCAACAGCGCGATCGCTTCCGGTTGCTTGCCGTTCTTCAGGTGAAGCTCCGCAAGCTGCAGGAACAGCGGCCGGGCTTCGCTCATCACACCCTGCTGAACATACAGGTCCGCGAGCTTCTCAAGCGGCCGCACTTCTTCCGGCGCGAGTTTTGAAATTCGCTTGTAGACCGCGATCGCTTTGGTCAGGAATCCGTCGCTGACGAAGAGTTGCGCCAGCCGTTCGAAATATTCGATGGCCTGAAAGGTTTCGCCCTGTCGGATGTACAGCTCACCGATGGTCATCAGCGTGACCTGGTCGCGCGGCTCGTACTTCAAAATTTGCTGATACTCCGCGATTGCCTGCGCCACTTTGCCCTGGTTCAGCAGCTTCTGCGCGGCTTCGACGTATTTGCTCTTGTTATAAGCCATGCCAAAAGACGACAGCTTTCCCTATCGAAAGCTGACGGCAACTTTCTCCTCAACTCGTTGCAGGCACTGGGACCTTGCAACCCTACGTTTCTCACGCTACGCCCCCACTCTGGGGGCGTCAACGAAACCGCAGCCCCGTGTGAACTGGCAGTTATCCCCGTGGCGGATACGATACTCGGAGAGAACAAATGGCGAAGGGAGGATTACGAACGGGCCGGCCAGATTTCGAGCGGCAGTGGCTCTTGCACGGCTCCGGCCGCCCAACAGCCCGCTTCGCGGACAGGCGCAAACGAGTGGCGATGGAGGGGTGAGGGCCCGTGATGGCGGAGTGCCTCTAGGTGGTCCGGCGTGGCATAGCCTTTATGTCGCGCCAGGCCGTATTGCGGATAGACTGCGTCCCATTTTTCCATACAGGTGTCGCGGTGCGTCTTGGCCAGGATGGATGCGGCCGCGATGGACACGCTGCGCGCGTCGCCCTTGATCAGAGATTTCTGTTCGATCATCACGTCGAGCTGCATGGCATCAATCAGCAGGTAGTCGGGTTGGATCGTGAGCTGTTCAAGCGCCGCCTGCATCGCCTGGCGACTGGCCTGATAGATATTCCAAGCGTCGATGCGTTGCGCATCGATTTCGGCAACGGCCCAGGCGACCGCATACTCATGAATCCGTTCGGCAAGCTCGGTGCGCCGCTCTGGAAGCAATTTCTTGGAATCGTCCAGCCCGACAATGCGCCGCTTGGGGTTCAGGATGACCGCCGCAGCCACCACGGGACCAAACAGCGCGCCGCGCCCGGCTTCATCTAGACCCGCAATGCGGGTCCATCCAAGCCGCCGCGCCGCTCGCTCGAAACGGGAAGAGCAGAGTCGCGCCATATTCGTGTCGTCGAACCCGAATTTTAGCACCCTAAAACGAAAACGAGGTATCCGACCTGCATATTTATCCACAGAACCAAAGTCCCTGGGCGCTTCTACCTTGGAGTTCGGCGGCTCTGCCGCCGCTTTCGAGAATTGTCAGCTTCCCCCAAGCGCCATGAATGGACAGCTACCTTAACCAGGCACCGCCTAAAAGATACTGCATTCCAGATATGGTCATGTTATAATGGCCATAGTCTTGTAATTGAGGTCACCATGAGACAGATCCGAGCCAGCGTATTCAAAGCCCGTTGCCTGAAAATCATGTCCGAGATTCAGTCCACTGGCGAACCCGTCATCATCACCAAGCGCGGGGCGCCGGTCGTGAAAGTTGTCCCGGCTGCCTCAGAATCTGCCGAACTATTTGGCTTCATGTCAGGGGAGTTCGCCATCGTCGGTGACATCGAATCGCCTGTTGTTCCCCTCCAGGACTGGGAAGTCCTGAAGAAGTGATTCTTCTCGATACTCACGCTCTGGTCTGGCTGGCAAATGAGCCCGCGAAGCTTTCCAGAAAAGCCACCGATGCCATTCGGCTTGCGAGTCAGGAGGGTGGGCTGGGTATTTCGGCGATTACGCTCTGGGAACTGGCGTGGCTTGCTTCTCAGGGCCGATTGGCTCTTTCTGGAACGGTTGAGGCCTTCGTCGAACGCATCGCCTCCAGAACATCAATTCAGCCCATCACTGTGAAAGTAGCCGTTTTGGCAAATCAGTGGCCGGAAACTTATTCTCATGATCCGTGCGACCGCTTAATTGGAGCCACTGCGCTGGCTCATGGCTGCGCGTTGGTCACGAAAGACCGAAACATCCGCGCTTCCAGACAATTAAAAACAATTTGGTAAGCCACTCGGCCCGGCCTCGCCAAATGAAAAAAGGGACAAGCGGCTGCTCGTCCCTTCGCAAATTCCTCGATTGATGTGCTTACGCCTTGGCGGCGACGGCGGGCGTCGGAGCTTCTTCACGCGCGGCGCGCTTGATGCGGGCCGCCTTGCCGCGCAAATTGCGCAGGTAGTAGAGGCGCGAGCGGCGCACATTGCCCTTGCCCACGACATCGATCGAGGCAATCGAGGGCGAGTGCAGCGGGAAAATGCGTTCGATCCCGACGCCGAAGCTCACGCGGCGGACGGTAAAGCTGGCGCTACTGGCGCGGCCCTTCTTCGAAATCACCACTCCCTCAAAGGTCTGGATGCGTTCCTTGACCTTTTCGCCTTCGCCTTCCATCAGGCGCACGTGCACCTTGATGGTGTCGCCCGCGCGGAACTCAGGAAGATCTTTGCGCAATTGCGCTTCATGCAATTTCTGAATGACCGGATTCATTTTCGTTATTCCCTGCAGACCCACTCAGGCGGGGCCAGCACTTCTAAGGCAAACATCAATTATAGACAAACTATAACAGTTTTCCTAGCGGTTTTGGGTTGAGAAAAACCTGCGTTGAAATCAGGCCCGCGCCATCTGAGGATGCGAGCGGCGCATCACCGTGGCCGCAAATCGCTCCATTTCTTCGAGTTGCGGACTAAACTGCAGCAGCAGTAGGTTCGCGCCGGCACGCTCAAACTCCGCCACGCGTTCCGCCACTTGCTCCGGCGTGCCGACAAGGCCCGAACGTAAGCCGCGGTTAGAAACCGAATAGTCTTCCAGCGAAACGCGCTGCTCGAGTTGCGTATTGGCCAGCCATTGCTGGTAGTTCGCGTAGCCCGCGGCGCTCTGCTTCACGTCGGTGATGCGCCGCAACTCTTCCTGGGCTTCACGTTCGGTTTCTCGCACAATCGCATACGCCGCCACGCCGTATTGCATCGGCGGCAAATTCAGGCGCTCCCGCCGCTGCCCAAGATCGGTGATTCTCGCCTGGATCTTCTCTGGAGAGTCGCCATGCATCACGTAGGCGTCGCACTTCTCCGCAATCAGTTGCTTCGCCGCCTCCGATTCGCCGCCCGCATAAATCACGGGGCGTGGCCGGGAAACGGGTTTAGGTTGCAGCAAATTTGCGTCCACGCGGTAATACTTCCCCGCGTACGAGAAATTATCCTTTGTCCACGCGCCGTTCAGCACGTCCAGCCATTCGCTGGTGCGCGCGTAGCGGTCGTCGTGCTGCTCAAATGCAACCCCATACTTCTTTGCCTCTTCCGCCCACCACGACGAGACCACATTCAACGAAAGCCGTCCGCCGCTGATGTTATCGATGTTTGCCGCCTGCTTGGCCAGCAACGCTGGAAGGTGGAACGTGGGACGCACCGCCACCATCAACTCGATTTTCTCGGTGACTGCCGCCAGCGCTGCGGCCGTCGACCAGGCATCGAGCGAAGGCGCTTGCGGTCCCTTGATGTCGTTGAGATTCAGTTCGGCGATCAGCGTAAGGTCGTACCCGAGCGCTTCACTTCGCTGCGTCAATTTCTTGACGTAGCCCCAACTCGCTTCCATGTGTTCGTCTTCTATATTGCGCAGCCACCCGCCGAAAACCGGCATCCAGTATCCGTAGCGCATGGCCCTCTCACCCGGCCTTTCCCGTGCTAACGGCTTCCTGCGCCTGCTTCGCTTCGTGCGCCTGCGCTTCGGCAATCAGATAATCGGCCAGCCGCGAGTAAGGATTGAAGCCGACGATTCGTTCGGGGTCGGCCACAAAATTGGAAAGCGCGTTGACGTCGTAATAGAGAAGCCGTCCATCGCGGTCGTCGATCACATACTCAATCCCGCCAACTTCGATGCCCGCTTCGCCCATGATGCGTTCCACGTCCTGAACCACCTGGCGCGGAGGGGCGTAGCCTTCGACTTGTAAACCGTTTTTCGGGGCGTCCACGGGACACGCCGGCCTTGCCAATTCTTCTCCCCGGGTGCTCTGGCAAATATCCGCCGGGCAGAGATTGAAGGTATCACCGGTGGTGTGGATTTGAATCGCATAGAGGAACTTGCCGCCGAGCACCTCGACGCGCGTGATTATGCTGTCACGGGCCGGGAAAAATTCCTGCACCAACGCAACTTGATCGATGCCAAAGTAGAGTTGGTTTTCTTCCACCGCGTTCTTTAACTGCTCGGGCCGGTCGAAGCGGATAATTCCAGCGCCGCTGCCTCCGATGTTTGGCTTCACCACCAGCGGATAGCCGATTTTCTCCGCGGCCGCCAGTGCCTGTGAAGGGTGATTAATTACCAGCGCCTTCGGGTACGGCAACCCTAGCGATTCGAGCAAGGTGAGTTGCAGGGCCTTTGAAGTTTCGTGTGTGAACGCGCGCGACCCGTTTACCACCCGAACTCCTTGCGCTTCGAGATGCTCCAGATAATTGAGCGTGTAAAAGATCACGTGGCCCAGGCCGCGCTGCCACGCCGAAGGGCTCATACGGTTGAATACCAGCGAGTATTCCGGCTCGCGCAGGGCAACATCATAGGAATGCTTGCCCGCGTGAATCTTCTCCCAGTTCACGCCGCGCGCGTCGAGTTGCTGAAACAGCGGCCGGTACCAATCCGGGTGTTCGTAGTAAATGCCGATCGGTTTTGAAAGTTCCGCTCCGCGCACGGGGGCGCCGCTCGTTCCGCTCATGATTTCCTCTTTGGCTGCCTTTCTTTGGATGCGCGGTTCCGGTATTTCGTCAGGATACCAAAAGGTCGGGCCGGTTTCGCAGGGTCTTCTCCGCGGCCTGCTGGGCGCGCCATTTGGCCACTTCGGCGTGATGCCCGCCGATCAGGACATCCGGCACTTTCCAACCGCGATATTCGGCTGGGCGCGTATAGTGCGGGTAGTCCAGCAGAAGCCTGGCTTTGCCGAATGCTGACTTGCCGGCCATCGAAACGGAATCGTCAGTCTCGAGCTTGCGGAAGGACTCGTTCTCGGTGGAAGCTTCGTTCCCGAGAGCACCCGGCAGGAGCCGCGTTACGGCGTCCAACACGATGGCCGCGGGCAATTCTCCCCCGCTCAAGACATAATCTCCAACGGAGATTTCTTCCGTGGCCAGATGTTCTGCCACGCGTTCGTCCACGCCTTCATAGCGGCCGCATATCAGAACAATTCGCTCCAGCTTCGCCAGGCGCCGCGCCGTTTCCTGCGTGAACAATTTCCCGGCGGCGGAGAGCAGCACCACCGCCGTCCCCGGCGGGAGTGTGGGTTTCTTGGCCGAATCGCCCACCGATTGGCCCAGCAGTTTCTCCACCGCCTCAAACAGCGGCTCCGGCTTCAACACCATCCCCTCGCCGCCGCCAAACGGACGGTCATCCACGGTCTTGTGCCGATCCTTCGTGAATTCGCGCAAATCCTGCACGTGAATCTGCACAATGCCCGCTTCCCGGGCGCGACGCACGATACCGTGGTCCAGTGGGCCAGTGAAAAATTCGGGGAAAATGGTGATCAGATCAAATTGCACGTTACTCGCCCGTGTTCAGGTCGCTCAAGCCTTCTGGCAGCGTAACATCAATGCGCCGGGCGGCGACATCAATGCTCCGGCAGATGTCCTCCGCCAGCGGCACCAGCAATTCGCCGGCAGCTGTCTGCAGCTGCAAGAGCGGTGTGCCCGCGGTTCCTTCGCCCGGAAAGTAGACATCCTGCACGGTCCCCACCAGGCGTGGCGCCTCTTCCATCGCGCATGCCGGAGAGGAAAGCTTCGCCTCCGCCACCGGGTTCTCGAAAACGGAGCAGCCAATCAGATCGCTGACGAAATACTTGCCGTCAGGAAGTTTCACCCGGTCCGCAATCGGAATCAGCACCTCGAACCCCCGGAACTTTTCGGCCGCGTCAATCGAAGAGCAGCCTTCAAAATGAAAAATCCCGTGTTCCGGATGATTGCGGTCCACCCAGAAATTCTGCAAGCCGATCGCTCGCGGCTCGCTCTGAGCTTGGCGCAGGAAAATCTGCAGGCGGGAGGAAAGTCGCGCGGGAAAATCGGTGAACAGCTCGGCCAGAACTTCGCCTTTATTGCCGCGCGGGCGAATGATGCGCGCAACCTGAACCCAGTTTTGGTCTTCAGTGGAAGGTTTCAATCTTCGAGTATCTCAAGCGTGAAGCGCTTGTGCAGCTTCATTCCGGCGGCGCCCAGCAGCGTGCGAACGGCTTTGGCCGTGCGTCCCTGGCGCCCGATCACTTTGCCCAGATCTTCCGGGTGCACCCGCAATTCAAGGACGGTCACCTGTGAGCCCTCCACGGCGTTCACTCGCACGCCCTCCGGATGATCCACCAGGGCTTTGGCGATCTCCTCAACGAGCTCCTTCATCTGGAACCCCTCTTCCGTGTCCAATCGACGTAGCGATCCGCATGACCCCTCCCCCGTCGAAAGGAGTGCCAGCGAGTTTATGACCTGGACATGAGCGAGAGAGCTGAGCTTAAGCCAAAACTAAGCTATTTTTTGCAGCTTGAGAAAACTCCGAACAGTATCACTCGGCTGTGCCCCTACACCAAGCCAATACTTGATGCGATCGGAATCCAACTTGATCTCCGCGGGCTTTTTCAGCGGGTCGTATGTCCCGACGGCTTCACGCACACGCCCATCCCGGGCGCGGGTCCGCTCAATAACCACCACGCGATAAAACGGCTTCTTCTTTTTGCCAATTCTGGCCAAACGAATCGTTAACACTAAAGTACGTCCTCCCTAAAGACTTTCTATTCTACGTGAGTTCCCACCGCGCAGCAATCGCCGGTTCGCCTCCGAAAGTCCCCTTGGGGAAGCAAGGGGGCGCCTTAACCCCCTGACAAGCCCCCTGGGAGCCTGTCAAAATTGACCTTCCAGTTTGTGCCCTCGATAGCAAGAATTTGAATTTTGCATTGGCCAAGGCCGCGTCCCCCAGCTAAGCTTTTTGCCATGTTCGCCAACCCACAGAGGACCGCGCTGAATTGTTGCTGTAGCTGTTGCGCACTCGTGTCTTCTGGTGTCGGGAGGCTGAACTTCTAGAGCTCACTTTCAGCCCCAAGGAATCGCAGCCCACCGCCGGAAGATCTGGCAGGTGGGTTTTTCATTTTGGGACGTAGTCGTCGTGTACGGCCGGATGGCGCGGTAGCCAAGTGGTAAGGCATGGGTCTGCAAAACCCTCATCGGCGGTTCGATTCCGCTCCGCGCCTCCAAATTTCAACTCGCTCTCCGCTGCCCCAACCATTGATTTAAAGTTCTTGCATTCCGCACTCCCCTCGGCAAGACTTTCGGTACCACTCCGGGCAGTTTCCAACGTCCCTCCGCGCGGTTGACTCCCGGGTTCCGACTCGTGGCGGAGCACTGCATTTTGAAGCCGTTCCATTCCATTCTCCTCTTGGCTGCAGTTCAAGCGGCTTGCTTGGTCGAGCCGAGTTGTGTCATGGCTCAGAGACCTGGCTCGCCGCCGCAAACTCCTCACGGAACCCAGTCAGACGCGGCTAATGAGACTGCCGACCTGGTCGTAACCCTCCGCGATGACAAAAACAGCGAACTGTCGCAATCCGCGAAAGTGACTTTGCGAACTCGAAATGGCGACCCACGCGGCGTCACGATATCCGAAAAGGGCCGTGCTCGATTCCGAAGCATCGCCCTGGGCGAATATGAGGTGCAGGTGGAAGCCCCGGGCTGTGCGACCGTGAAAGCAAACGTCTCGCTCGAGCGCCCGGGAGAGTCGCACAATCTCGACATAAAAGTGTTTCCGGGTTCAGGCTCTGCCGGCGCAAATACTCCTCCCCCGCTTTCCTTGAAAGAGCAAAAAGAACTGACGGCTGGGTTGCGCGCCCTGCAGGCGCAGAAATTAGAGGAAGCGCGAAAGCACTTTCTGATTGCCGCGAAAACCGCACCCAATCACCCCGACGTCGACTATCTTTTGGGCGTGCTTGCCACGATGACCGGAGATATGGGGGCTGCGAAACAGTATCTGGAAAACGCGGCCACTCGTTATCAGCACCTTCTCTCCCTTACGGCTCTGGGTGAAATTTATCTCAACGAGGGAAACCTCACCCTGGCCCAGCAGCCCCTGGAAACAGCCTTGAAACTCGCTCCTAACACCTGGCGGGCCGACCAGTTGCTGGCGGCGGTGGAACTCAAGCAAGGCTCTTATCCGCTGGCGATCCAGCACGCGGAGCACGCCCTGCAAATTGGCAAGACCGAGGCGAAGGGCGCGCGCCTAACGCTAGCGGGTGCCTTGTGCGCAACGGGCGATCACCAGCGTTCCGTCCAAGTCCTGAACGAATTATTGAAAGAGAGTCCTACCCACGAGCAGACAAAGGAAGCGCAAAGGTTGCTGGAGGCTAACCGCGCAGCGACGGCGCCGCCATCGTCCACAGAAGGCACCTTCTCGGCGAACCTGAGCAGCGCAACTTTTGCAATTGCGCCGATTCTGACTTCCGCGAACTTGCCGTCCGCACTCGCAAATCCCCTGACCGCTTCACCGCATTGGTTTCCCTCAAATGTGGATGACTCGATTCCTCCCGCGGATGCGGCGGTATCGTGTCCTTTGCCGCAGATCGTGCGGCAGGCCGGAGACCGGGTGTTGGAATTTGTAGGCAATGTCGACCGGTTCACGGCGACGGAATCCCTGTCGCATCAATCGCTCAACGAATTCGGGCTGGCCGTGCGCTCCGAAAAAACCAAATTCAATTATCTGGTCTCTATCCAGGAAATGAAGCCGGGCGTCTTCGATGTGCAGGAATACCGCGACGGCCTCACGACAAACGAGATTTTCCCCGAGCATGTCGCTACCCTTGGCACCGTGGCCATGGTTTTCGTGTTTCATCCCAATTATGTGGGGGATTTCGATTTCCGGTGCGAGGGGCGAGCGCACCAAGGCAGCCAGGAAGCCTGGCAAATCCACTTTTCGCAAAAAGCGGACCGCGCTTCCCGCCTGCGCAGTTACCGGCTGGGAACGCAATATTTTCGTGTGGGCGTCAAGGGCCGCGCCTGGATTTCCACCGAAACTTCTCAGGTCCTTCGCATGGAAACCGATCTCGTCTCCAAAGTTCCCGAAATCCGCCTGCATGCGGAGCATCAGGACATTTTGTACGGTCCGGTCCCCTTCCAGAAAAAGCATATGGTGCTCTGGCTGCCACTGGCCACCGAAACGTATCTGGATTTCAACGGCCACCGGATTCACCGGCGGCAGGACCTGAGCAACTACCTGCTGTTCTGGGTGGATGACCGCGAGACCATCGAAAAGCCAAAGGCTACCGAAGTTCCCCAGGAATCCTCTCCGGGTACTTAGCGACATCAGTTCAGCCGCGGGCTTCGAAGATTAACTCAGGCGGTTTAGGCCGTTAAAAGCTGCCGCCTTGTAGCATTCGGCTAGCGTCGGATAGTTGAAAACCGTGTTGATGAAGTAGGTGATCTTGCCCTTGAGCAGCAGCACAGCCTGCCCGATATGCAGGAGCTCTGCTGCGTCTTCCCCGAAGATGTGTACACCGAGTAATTCCAATGTTTCGCGATGGAAGAGTAGTTTTAAACGCCCATCCGTGTGTCCGGAAATTTGTCCGCGCGCAATTTCCCGGTAGTACGCCACACCGACTTCGTACGGCACGTCACTTTCCGTGAGCTGCTCTTCCGTCTTCCCGATGAAGGAAATCTGGGGAATCGTGTAAATACCGTAGGGATAACCGGCGGGATCAGATTCCATCTGCAGTCCAAACGCCCGTGCAGCCGCGATGCGTCCCTGTTCCATGGAAACGGAGGCCAGGCTTGGAAAGCCAATGACATCGCCCACGGCAAAGATGTGCGGCACATTAGTGCGAAAATCTTTGTCGACTTTGATTCGCCCTCGATCGTCCGCTTCGATTCCGGCCCCCTGAAGATTCAAGCGATCGATATTGCCCTGCCGGCCGACGGCATACAGCAGCGCGTCGCCTACAATGCGCTTGTTGCTGCCCAGATTGGCGGCGACTTTCCCGTCCGGCAACTCTTCCACACTTTCGACTTCCTCATTCAGGCGCATCGTCGCGCGCCGGTCGCGCATGTGGTAGCTAAGCGCCTCTACCATTTCCGCGTCGGCAAATTCCAGGAGGCGCGGCCGTTTTTCCACGATGATCACGCGCACACCCAGCGTGGCGTACATGCAGGCGTATTCCACTCCGATCACGCCGCCGCCGACCACGATGATGGTCCGCGGAATCACCGGCATAGTCAGAATCTGGTCGCTATTGATAATGTTGCGGCCGTTGATGGCCACCTTTTCATTTGTGGCCGGTTTCGTTCCGGTGGCCACCACCACGTAATCCCCCTCCAGTTCGCTGAAGCCCGTGCTGTTTTCCACGCGGATGTGGTGCGGATCCGTGAACGAGGCCGTGCCGTGGAATAGCTCCACATTGTTCCGGCGAAGCTGATCCTGCAGCACCGCGGCTTCATTTTCGATAACACGATTCACGCGAAAATTCAGATCGCTCATCGTGACGTTTTCTTTGGATTGGTGGTTCGCGCCGTAAAACGCCTGGTCGTAAAATCCGGAAAGATGCAGCACCGCCTCCCTCATCGTCTTGCTGGGAATCGTTCCCGAATTGATGCATACCCCGCCCACCATGGCATGCTTTTCCACCACGGCCACGGTTTTTCCGATTTTCGAGGCTTGAATGGCGGCTCGCAGCCCACCAGGGCCGGAGCCGATGACTACGAGATCAAACGGTCGCATTTAAGGAATCCTGAACTTCTTCGGCGGGTACCGCGGGTTCTGAGAGGGCGGTTCCTTCCGCACCCTTAGTATAAGTGACTCCCGAGGCAAGTTTCTTGCTCTGCTTGGTTCCATTTGCACCGCCGTACGCGAGGGCCATCAGATGTTCCTGGACAGAGAATCCCTTGGCGCCCTTTCCGCGGCGAACGTAACTGTAGGTTCCATCCGACCCCAAAACGCGAGCTTTCAAATTGTCCGCGAGACAGGACGGCAGAATTTCCTCAACGATGCGCTGCCGCAGAAGTTTGTCTTTCAATGGAAAGAGAACTTCCACGCGATCGTAAAGATTCCGCGGCATCCAGTCCGCGCTGCCCAGGTAGATTTCCGGCTTGCCGCCATTTCCGAAATAAAAAATACGGCTATGCTCCAGAAACCTGCCGACGATGCTGCGCACCCGGATCCGGCTGCTGATTCCCCGCAAACCCGGCACCAGTGTGCACTGGCCGCGAACGATCAGGTCGATTTCCGCTCCAGCCTGCGAGGCGCGGTACAGCGCTCGAATAATCGGCGGGTCCACCACCGCGTTGCACTTGGCAATAATTCGCCCCGGGCGTCCGCGGCGCGCGTGGCGGGCTTCCCGGTCAATCAGAGCAATGCAACTCCTGGCCATGTCCCTGGGGGCGACCAGCAATGGCTTGTAATGCGCCTTTTCCGCGTAGGCGGTCAGAAAATTGAAGACGTCGTGGACCGCGGAGGTGATTGCCGGATCGCTGGTGAACAGGCTCAGGTCGGAATAGAAACGCGCAGTGGAAGGATTGTAGTTCCCTGTGCCCAGGTGAGCGTAGCGCCTGATTTTCCCGTCGGGGTCCTGGCGTACAATCATTGCCAGTTTCGCGTGTGTTTTCAAACCCACCAGCCCGTGGAACACTTGCACGCCGGCGTCTTCAAAACTGCGCGCCCACCGGATATTGGTTGCTTCATCGAAGCTGGCTTTCAATTCCACCACTACGGTTACTTCTTTTTTCCCTGCGGCTTCCAGCAGCGCATGGGCAATTGGAGAGTCCGAATTCGTGCGGTAAAGCGTCTGCTTGATGGATAGGACGCGCGGGTCATGGGCCGCCGTCTCGAGAAAATGCACCACCGGTTCGTAAGAGTCGTAGGGATGGTGCAACAGCACGTCCTGTCGCCGCAATGTTTCAAACAGCGAGTCCGCATCGTGCCCGACTTGCACGTGGCGCGGCGCGAACTTCGGATATTTCAGGTCCGGCCTTGGTGTTTCGTCATACAAATGAAACAGCCGCTGCAAATTAACTGGACCGGCGGCCGGAAAAACCAGGGATTCGTCGAGTTCAAACGTGGACACCAGATGGTTCACGATCTCCGGATGCGCTCCCGCTTCTATTTCCAGGCGCACGGCGTTTCCCTTCCGGCGTTGCGCCACCTGCGAATCCACCGCATCCATCAGTGTGCGTGCTTCTTCTTCTTCAAGATAGAGATTGCTGTTGCGCGTGATGCGGAATGGTGCGGAAGCCAGGATTTCATAACCCCGGTACAGTTTTGCCGCGTACTTCGAGACGATGTCCTGCAGGAAGACAAAGTGCATGCCGCCATTTCCCGTCGGTACTCGCAACAGGCGCGGCAGAGCCCGCGGCACCGTGACCACGCCAAAAAAAGGCTTCTCTGAGGAATGCCTCTTGCGCCTCAACAGAAAGGCGATGCACAGTGCCTTATTCAACACATGCGGGAACGGGTGGGTCGGATCCACGGTTACCGGCGTCAGCATCGGGTAGACGCGTCGGTCGTAAAAGGTCTTTGCCAGTTCCACCGCTTTGCTATTCAGATGGTCCACGGGCAGAACACGAATCTGGTGCTTTGCCAACGCCGGAAGCAATTCCTCGTTCCAGCATTTGTACTGCTCCCGGACGAAATCCTGCATTGCAGACGTGACCCGCTCCAACTCCTCGGGCGGGGTCAGGCCATCGGTGCTGACGTCCCGTGAACCATGTTCGATTTTCTGCAGGAAGCTGGAGACCCGGATCTCCACAAATTCGTCCAGATTATTGGCAGTGATGGCGAGAAATTTCACTCGTTCCAGGAGCGGATTGCTCCGGTCCTGGGCTTCCTGCAGGACGCGGTGATTGAACGCCATCCACTGCAAGTGGCGGTTGAGATAAAGCTGTGGATCATCAAGGTTTGGGCGTTTCATTATCCGTCCGAGGCGGCCCGTAACAGTATCTCACGCGTATTACAGCGGGATGAACGGTCTCACTTGATGTGTCTCTTAGCTTCGCAATTCTGTAACCCTTCAACGGCGACCTGAAAATGTCACCCTGGAAGGCAAGAGATGTTGAGGTTGAGTCAGATGGAGCTGCAGCGCCTGGGCGTTAATAGTGCGGGCCTCAGGGCTTGACGGTAAAGGTGAAGTTGAGAGTCTGCGGTTCGCCGCTGGAGTTGATTTCAATTTCGCGGGACTGCGTGCCGAGGGTCTCATGCCAGGCGGTGATGGTGTAGCGGCCGGGAGGAAGGTCCGCCAGGGCAAAGCTGCCGTCGTCGCCGGTGACGGCAAAATACGGCGTCCTTAGTACGGCAAAGTAACCCTGCATCCAGGGATGCAGGTTGCACTTCACGGGAATGAACTCTTCATTGTCGTAAGCGTAGGCGAAGGGCGGTGTGCGAGGGGGCTGAAGCTTGTTCCACTCGCGGTTTACTTTCGCGAGGGGATGGATGTTGTGGGAGAGCGGGTCGCTGTTGGAGATTTTCACTTCCTGGCCGGCGCGGAAGGCGAGGACGTGGGTGGTGTACTGGCAGCCCTGCTGGTCGAACAGGACGGGGGTGGGAGGAACGGGGCCGGGATAGGGAGCGCCCTCGGAAATATAAACGACGACATTGCGGACAGCGTTGCCGGGACCGATGATGAGGGATTCGGAAACAAGAGGATTGGCGGCGTGCATCTGCGCGCAGGCGGGTTCTTTCGTAAGGTCGAGGGGCTTGGGTTTGGCCGACGCGCCGTTGAGCGTGACCTTGCCGCTGAGTTTTGTGCCGCCGGGCGCGGCGAGGAGCGCCGCGGGAACGCACGCGAGCAGATGCAGTGCGAAGGAGACGTGAGCCAGCCGCATTCGCCGGCAAGTTCCTGAATTGGTGAATCGAGACATCATCTGTCGTGCGGAAGTTGAGAAACGCGGCACAGCGGAGCTAGAAACGATGAGGGAAGAGAATGCCGTGCCAACTTCGTGCAGATTTGATTTTACGCGGGCGATGGTGAGCGAGTTTTAAGAATGGGAACGTGCAGAGTCAATTGGTTACTAACTTTTTGACGATTAAAAGCGGGACGGGCTGGACAGGCGGGGCCACTTGAAAGTGGCCGCTCCACAGCTAGAATCGCGCTAAATCCTTTGCGGCGGTGAAGACTTTTTGGGCGTTAGGGAGGAAGGCCTCTTCGAGTGTGGGCGCGTAGGGGACGGGCGTGTCGAGAGAGGCGACGCGGAGGACCGGGCCGTCGAGGTCATGAAAGGCTTTTTCGAAGAGGATGGCGGCGATTTCACCGGAGATGCCGCCGGTCTTGGTGTCTTCGTGGACGACCAGACATTTGTTGGTTTTGCGGATGGAGTGAAGGATTGTTTCCTCGTCGAGCGGCATTAACGTGCGGAGATCGATGACCTCGGCTTCGATGCCTTCCTTGGCGAGGGCTTCGGCGGCTTCGAGCGAGGTGTGCATCATCGCGGCATAGGAAAGAATGCTGAGGTGGCGTCCTTCCCGGCGGACGACGGCTTTGCCGAGCGGCACGGTGTAATCGCCTTCGGGAATCTCTTCCTTGATGCGGCGGTAGAGAAATTTGTGCTCGAAGAAGAGCACGGGATTGTTGTCGCGGATGCTGGCTTTCAGCAGGCCCTTGGCGTCGCAGGGCGTAGAAGGATAGACGATTTTCATTCCCGGGGTGTGCAGGAAATACATTTCGGGGTTCGCGGAGTGGAACGGGCCGCCATGAACGCCGCCACCAGACGGCCCGCGGACGACGATCGGAGCGGGCGCGTTCCAGAGGTAATGCCCCTTGGCGACAAAATTGGTGAGCTGGTTGAAACAGCAGGCGATGAAATCAATGAACTGCATTTCGGCGATGGGCCGCAGGCCGAGGTAGCTCATCCCGCAGGCCGCGCCGATGATGGCGCTTTCGCTGATCGGCGTGTCAATGACGCGCTCCCAACCGAATTTTTCAAGCAGTCCTTCGCTGGTTTTGAACGCGCCGCCGTAGACGCCGACGTCTTCGCCGATAAGGACAACGCTCGGGTCGGCGGCCATCTCTTCGAACATCGCCTGGCGAATAGCTTCGAGAAACGTGATCGCGGCCACGGGCTACCTCCGGGCCTTTCCGCGCGCGGCGGATTTCGCCGGGGCAGCTTTTCTGGCGGCAGGTTTTGCGACGGCCTTTATCGAGGATTTTGCTTTTGGCGCAGGTTCGTCCGCGGCCGGTTGCGTGTCGCCGAAATGGATGGGGGCGTTTTCGCGGGAAGAGGTTTTGCCGCGGCCGAAGCCCTCGACAGTCCAGACGGGCTCGACGCTGGATTTGGGTGGTGTTACTTCGGCAATCGGACGCTCCCACTTGGGCCGGATCTTGTGGCAATCATCACCAGTGCAGTAGACACCTTGTGAGGCGAGTTCCGACGGGGGCATCGGCGAGTTCTCGGCGAACTCGCGGTCCTTTTCGAGGAGCGCGTTGATCTTGTCTTCGATTTCTTTTTTGCCTTTGGCGTCGAGGATTTTTTCGGTGATCAGAAATTTCTCGTAGAGGGCGATCGGATCGCGCTTTTCCCAATACTCGCGCTGCTCGGCTGGAACGTATTCGGCGGGGTCGTGCTGGGCGTGGCCGCGGCGGCGGAATGTTTTGGCTTCGATGAGGATCGGGCCCTCGCCGGCGCGGGCGCGATCGACGGCTTCCTTTACGGTTGAGTAGACTGCGACAACGTCGTTGCCGTCCACGATGTAGCTCGAAATGCCGTAGGCTTTTGCGCGATCGGCAAGATTTTCGATGGGCACCTGGCGGCGCACCGGCGTGGAATAGGCCCACTGGTTATTTTCGAGAATCAGGACGAACGCGGCCTTTTGGGAGGCGGCGAGATTCAGGCCTTCGTGAAAAACACCGGTCGAACTGCCGCCGTCGCCGATCCAGGTCATGGTCACAATTTTCTGGCCGAGATAGCGGCCGGCCATGGCCACACCCGTAAGCACGGGAATGAGATCGCCGAGCATCGAGATGGGCGAAACGATATGGAGATTCTCGAGATCGCCGAAATGACTGGTGCCGTCCTTGCCTTTGGTGGGAGAGGTGTATTTGGCCATGTGCTGGGTGAAGATGTCGCGCGGAGGAACGCCCTTAACGAGCAGCGCGCCGATGTTGCGGATCATCGGTGCCATCCAGTCTTTTTTCTCGAGGGCGTAGGCGCTGCCGACGGAAATGGCTTCCTGGCCGAGGCTGGAGTACAAGCCGCCGACGATTTTGTTCTGGCGGAACAGGCGGGTCATGGTGTCCTCGACCTCGCGGTTAAGGCGCATGAAGTAGTAAAGGTCGAGATATTGCTGGCGCGAAAGCTTCGTCTTGGCGACCGATTCGGTGGCAGGCATCTTCGACGGATCTCCCGATGAACGTCCGGTTGTCTATCTTACGGCGAATGGGGGCGGTTGGCGAATTGGGGGCAAGGCGGAGGGGTGCGGGGAAGGGGCTGAGGGAAGACAAATTGGCCGGTTGATTTCTATGTTGCATTTGCAACACCATTATGTTGTACTTGCAACATGGAGGAACGCCATGACCTGCAACCTGGAAGCGATGCTGCGAAGAAGGGCGATTCGGGAGTTCGATCGGGTGGAGGTGCCCGCCGAGGCCCGCGAGCAGATGCTGCTCGCGGCCTGCGCGGCACCTTCGAGTTTCAATTCCCAGCCATACCGGCTGGTGTGGATCGAATCGCCGGCGAAGAGAAAGCGGACGGCGGAGTTGTGCATGTCGCAATCGGCGGCGCAAACGGCCTCGGCGCTGGTGGTGGCCGTGGCGGACCTTGGAGCATCAAAGGCGACGACCGAAGGGCAATTGCGGTGGATGCGCGAAAACGGCTTCGCCGAAAGCAAAATCCGGGAGTTCGAGAGGAAAGCGAAATTGGCGAAGTGGTTTTACGTGCAGGGATGGTTCAACGTTTTCGGTTGCGTGAAGTGGCTGGCCCTCAAGCTTATCCATCTGCGGAAAATCATCGGGATGGCGCCGGTGACGCGGCAGGGGTTGTTCAAATGGGCGACGAAGAGCACGGCACTGGCTTGCGAGAATCTGATGATTGCGGCGGAGGCGCTGGGATTCAACACCTGCCCGATGGAGGGGTTCGACGGGGTGCGGCTCTCGAAATTTCTCGGGCTTTCCCGGAAATACCACGAGATCGTGATGGTGATTGCGGTTGGGAAAAAGTCGGCGACGTACCAGGAGCAGCCGCAATGGCGGCGGCCGGTGGAAACAACGGTGACGGTCCTATGATTGCCGTAGACAAAAAAATGATTCCGGAAGAAATCCTGAAGGATTCAGTGCTGGTCCACATTGCGGCCGCGTATTTTTCGGTCAGCAAACAATTGGAGCGGCGCACGGGATGTTCGCAGACGCGGGGATTTATTCTCTCGACGCTGCGAGGTGGCCTGGAACGGAATCAGAACCAGATTGCCACCTTGCTTGGACTTGACAGGACGGTGGTGCACCGTTCGATCGGGACGATGGTGAAGGAAGGGCTGGTTTCGAAGAAAAAGGCGGGAACGGGCCGGACATTTGTAATCCAGTTGACGCCGAAGGGAGAAAAGTACCGGGAGTTCCTCATCAAGGAACGGCGCGCGGCGGAGGAAAAGCTTCGAGCCATCCTGAACTCAGAGGAACGCACAACGCTGATTCGGCTACTGGGGATTGTGGCGGCGTTTCAACTATAGCTGGGAGTTGTTTGGAAAGAGCTGCATAAAAGCCAGCGCGACGTTGAAAAGAAAGAAGGGCAAGTGGCCGGTCTGAATACCGGCCACTATGCAGCCGCTTGCCGGGTGGCCGTCACGCCAGGTAGGCGTCGAGTTGGCCAAGGCAGCCGATCCAGCCCTGGTTGTGCTTTTCGCGCGATTCGGCGGTCAGCAGGTTTTTGTGGGTCAGGCTGACTTCGGTGGAGCCGCCTAGGTCCTTGAAGATTACCGTCACGAGGGATTCCGTCTTTGTTTCGTCCTGTTGCCAGAGCCAGGTGAAAGCGATTTTCTCCGGTGGCTTGATCTCTTCGTAGGTGCCGCTGAGATTGTGAATGTTGCCGTCTTTATGATGCATTTCGAGCGAATACTTGCCCCCGACGCGCAGATCGAGGCGGGTAATGACGGTCTTGTAGTCCGCGGTGGGATGGAACCACTGGGCGAACTCGCGTGCATCGGTCCAGGCGCGATACACACGGTCGCGGGGAGCCGCGAAGGTGCGCGTTAACTGGATCGAGTTTTCCGGCTGCGATTGCGGTGTGGCCATGATTGTTTCTCCTTTTCCTTATCTTTTTCTATTTCGGGCGGTGGATCCTGGCTGAGGAAACGTTCGAGGGAATCGAAAGCGCCTTCCCAGAAGCGGCGGTACTGGGCAATCCAGTCTTCCGCTTGCTTCAGGGGAGCGGGCGCGAGCTGGCAAAATCGCGTGCGGCCAATCTTTTTTTGTGAAACGAGGCCGGCGTTTTGCAGCACGCGGACGTGCTTCATCACCGCGGGAAGGGACATGCGGTGCGGGCCGGCAAGGTTGGACAGGGAGGTTTCGCCGAGCATGAGGGAGGCAAGAATGGCGCGCCGGGTAGGGTCGGCGAGCGCACCGAAGGTGGAATCGAGGGTTGCGGAATACTTAACCATATGGTTTAGTATTGGCCGGAACGGACCGGCTTGTCAAGTGGAATTTCCCCGTGCTTGACGCTCGACAGAATTCGGTGCTACAAACAGGGCCATTCCGACGCAGGTCGGCCCTTTCCAAAGCCCAGACGTTGACTGCCTGCATCCGCGTTTGTGCCATCTCCGCCCAAGATATTTTTGGCGTAGTCCAGCGCAGGCAAACACTCGTTCGTTCAAGGAGATTTTCGAAAATGAAGAAGAGAATATTGCTTTGTTTAGTGGTGGTTTTGATGTCGTGCCTTACCGCGGCGGCGCAAGACGCAAAGATGCAGCCGCTGACGTTCTGGTATGAGTACACGGTGAATCCCGGAAAAGACGCGCAGTTTATGGACCTGGTGAAGACGGTGGGCGCGCCGGTCCGCGATAAGCTACTCGCGGACGGCGTGATTCTGGCCTGGGGCGTGCACGTGGGATTGCTGCGCGCACCGGGGAGCAGCACACACATAATCTGGTATTCGGTTGCGGACTGGTCTGGCATCGAGAAAGTGGACAGCGCGATGCGGGCACAGATCGGCAAGCTGGATGAGGAAGCGATGAAGTCCGGCACGGCGAAGAAGGGTTCCTCGGGCGGGGCGACGGTGACCGCGCGAATGATGGAAGCAGCGGACGTCAGCAAGACGCGCGATTACATCACGCGCGATCTGGTGTTCGTGACAGGCACGGGGGCGCCGCCGGCGGGCGTGCAGCCGTGGACGCGCTATAACTATGTGAAGGCGAAGCCCGGCAAGGGAGGCGATTACCGCAAGGTCTGGGAAAAGTACAACAAGCCCGTTCTGGACAAGCTGGTGGCGGATGGCACGGTGCTGGCGTATGGCTTGTCCGTAGAGGAAGTGCGGACGGACGGCGATTTCACCCACTATGTGTGGTATGCGACGAAGGACCTGGCTTCGTTCGATAAGGTGCGCGCGGCGTTCATGGCGGACCGGGACAAGAGGAGCCAGGAAGAACAGGATGCGATTACGGCGGAGTTCCTGAAGACGATTGAGCCGGACGCTTCGAGGAGTGAGGTGGACCGGTCGATCATGTTCCATCTTGGCGGGATGAAGTAGACCCGTCTGAGGCGACCAAAGCAAAATAAGTTGAAACCTAGCCCCGCGCGGAATTTTTCGCGTGGGGCTTTTTTGTTTGTAGGTTAGGTCGAATGCTCAAAAGCGGGAGCTTCCGCTCCCGCACTCAAAAGTAAGCGTGGCCCGCTCCGTAATACCTTTTGGGGTGCAAAAAACGCATCTCAGAGCGCGGGCCCTACACCATCGAGCGCTGAGAGCAGTTGCTGCGAGGAAAATTCGCGAGGAGTGAGTGTGAATAGGTCCGCGAGATGATGCGTAAGTTGCGGCTTCACTTCGTCCAGAGAGACATTGCGGTGGAGGAGTTTTTCGAGGGAGGTGGCTTTGCGGTCGGCGATGCCGCAGGGAATGATGAGGTCGAAGTACCGGAGGTCGGTGGAGACGTTGAAGGCAAAGCCGTGGGAGGTGACCCAGCGGCTGATGTGGACGCCGATAGCGGCGAGTTTCTCCTCGGGAATGCTGCCAGGAGGCTGCACCCAGATGCCGGTTTTGCCGGGGATACGGTAGGCGGTGATGCCGAAATCGGCGGAGGCCTGGATCATGGCTTCTTCGAGGGTGCGGACGTACCAATGGACGTCGCGGCGGATGGGATCGAGATTGAGGATCGGGTAGCCGACGACCTGGCCGGGGCCGTGGTAGGTGATGTCGCCCCCGCGGTTGGTTTCGCGGAGTTCGACATTTTTCTGGCGGAGGACATTTTCAGAGGCGAGAAGATTCTTTTGGCTGGCGTTGCGGCCGAGTGTCAGAACGTGGGGATGTTCACAGAAGAGGAGGACGTCGTCGATGGCGCCGGCTTTGCGTGCCGCGACGATGCGCTGCTGCAGCGAGTAGGCGTCTGACCAGGAGATAAGGCCGAGGTCGGTGATGAGGAGAGGCGGCATGAGACAGGACAGATAACAGCGATCAGCGAACAGGAACCTCTCAGGAAATTCTAGCGCCGCCTTATTATGGAAGTGAAGCCGATCCGAACTGCTCAGCTATCAGGAGCTGCAACGGCACTCTTGTTTCCTATATCTGTTATCTGATCGCTATATCTCCAGCCCTACACGTTGATCTGCAGTCCACGGACGGAGGCGAAGGCGTCGCCCATGGCTTCCCAGACCGTGGGATGCGCGTGAATCATGTTCATCATGTCGTCGATGGTGCCTTCGAGATTCAGGACGGCGGCGGCTTCGGACAAAATCTCGGTGGCCAGCGGGCCGATGATGTGGATTCCGAGGACTTCGCCGTATTGTTCATTGGTGACGACCTTGATGAAGCCGCCGTGGTTGCCGAGAATGGTTGCCTTGCTGTTGCCGACGAAGGGAAATTTCCCGGTTTTCACGGTGTAGCCTGCGTCGCGGGCCTGCTTTTCGGTCATGCCGATGGAGCCGATCTGCGGCTCGCAATAGGTGGCGTTGGGGATGCGCAGCTTGTTGATAGCATGGGTGGGCTTGCCGGCGATGTGGGTGACGGCGACGATGCCCTCCATCATGGCGGCGTGCGCGAGTTGAGGCAGGCCGGCGACGATGTCGCCAATCGCGTAGAGGCCGGGCTCGGCGGTTTCCATGAATTGATCGACGTGGACGAAGCCGCGTTCGACTTTGGCTTTGGATTTTTCGAGGCCGCAATTATCGGTCATGGCTTTACGGCCGACGGCAAGAAGCAGCTTCTCGGCTTGCAGCGTTTGTGGCTTGCCTTCCTTATCCTTGAAGGAGACGGTTATGCCCTTGGCGTCTTTTTTCACGCCGTCCACCATGCAACCGGTCTGGATGGCAATGCCCTTTTTCTTGAAGCTCTTCTCGAGCTCGGCGGAGATTTCCTCGTCTTCGACGGGAACCACGCGTGGCAGCGCTTCAAGAATAGTGACCTGGGTGCCGAAGGAGTTGTAGATGGAAGCGAATTCGACGCCCACGGCTCCCGCGCCGATGACGATAAGCGTTTTCGGGATTTCTGGCAGCTCGAGGATCGAGCGGTTGGTGACGATGGTCTTGTGATCGGGCTCGATGCCGGGAAGCGATTTGGCTTCCGAGCCGCTCACCATAAGGATAGCGCCGGCTTCGATGGTTTCTTTCTTCCCGTCTTTCTCTACGCTGATTTTGCAGGGGCCTTCGTATTTTCCCCAACCCTGCTTCCATTCGACTTTATTTTTCTTGAAAAGAAACTCGATGCCCTTGGCGTGCTTGTTGACGATCTTGGTCTTGCGGGCCAGGATGTTGGGCCAATTGATTTTCACGCCGGGAATTTCGAAGCCGAGTTCCTCGGCATTCTTGAAATGGTCGTAGACATCGGCGTGGTGCAGGAGAACTTTGGTGGGGATGCAGCCGACATGCAGGCAGGTGCCGCCGAGAAACGGATCTTTTTCGATGACAATGGTTTTCAGTCCGAGTTCCCCGGCGCGAATGGCCGCCACATACCCGCCAGGCCCGCTGCCAATAATTGCAACATCGTATTTCGCCACGCTTAGTCTCCCTTCGGTCAAGCCAAGCTCCACCGCAAGCGCAGAAACGATCGGGCAAGGATGGAAGATGCAGACGGAATTGCCCAGTGGAACGCCAGCGGGTCCCGCAAAAATTCAATTGTAGCAGCGGGTTCAAGGGGGGAGCAACTCGAGGCCAGTGCCAGTACGCATGGTTGAACGCAAAGGCCCGTTCCAGAAAGGGAAAACACTGGAGAATCCCGGGAGGCTTCGGTTGGCGCGTATGGCATTCGGGTAAATCTGTTTGAGTAGGTATTCCAATGATTTAGCGCCGCAAGGTTGGCGGAGAGGAACGATGTCGAGCCCCGCAATGCGTCCCCGGAAGGTGGCCAAGAAGCGACCCAGTGCTTCCCAATTCGGGAGAGCGCATGAAAACTTTTGCACAATCCTGGCAGCCCAAATCTGCGGCACATTTTTTGCAAAAAAAACACTTTTTACTATTGCGTAAGATATCCCACTACTATATAAGCAATCCGGTCGGACCCCCGGAATACCATTGGTTGTCGTAACCACTCATTAAACAGCAGGAGGCTCAGATGCTGAGGGCGGACGAGTCGTATTGGATTTGCCAGAACCGGGATTGCGGAATGACAGCCGTATGCGATGCAACGGACAGCGGCGCAGAGACACACACTTGCCGCTGCGGGAGCTTGATGAAGAAAAAGGCTCATGCAACGGTGCTTTCGTACCTGAATTTCCTAGGGGAAGAGGAGAGTAAGAAGACCGCGGACATAAACAAAAAGGAAGAAGCGCCATGCGAGAACTGAAGATCGTCGAGACATCGGGGCGGGGCAAAACACCGTTGGTTGTGAAGGGAAGCTTGCCGCGCGTTTTTCTGGGCCTGGGAGTGTTTATGGAAGCGGGCCTGCTGTTTTGCGGAAGTTACCTGCTTGCGGACGCTATCCTTCAACCGTTGGATGCCGGAACATTTTCCGTGGTTGGCGGAGGACTGTTTCTGGCACTGGCGTCCGTGCTTCTTTTCTACCTGGCTTGGCCCGGCAAAAGAGGATCCATATCGCACCGCGAGAAGCCTGAGGTGCGGCCGTCGGAAGTCGCATCTGCTAAATACGAAGCAGCGGTGCCAACACGGCTACAGCCCAACTGGGTCGCGGACAAAAAAGAAGGGCTGATTAGGCCGATGTAGCGCCCGATTGTGCGCCCACCAGCGCAGGCATGTATTTCTCCGCAAAGATGTTGTGGTGATGGAGCACGTGGCCGGCGATGATGAACGCAATCGCTAGAACGGAAACCGGCTCGCCGCTGGCGGTGCCGCGGCGAAGCCAGGACGCATCATCGAGGGAGCGGATGAGCCCGATGGTGGCGCGGCGAATGGCAGTAAATTCCTCAAGCAAATCGGAAAGTTTGCGGGAAGAGGCGTTGGAGACTTTGACGTAGTCGTCCTGCTCGAAGCCAGGGATCGGCGTCTTGTCGCCACGGGCGATCCGAAGAATGCGGACGGCGAAGATGCGCTCGGCGTCATTGATGTGGCCGAGAGTCTCCTTGATGGACCATTTGCCGGGGGCATAGCGGAAATCAGCCTGCTGGTCAGTCAGTGGCCCCAATAATTGCTTCAGCTCCTGTAGCTGCGATTCGAGAATCTCCAGAAAGTTCCCGTCTGGGACGAGCATCACATACTTTCCGTAGTAGGGAGCGTAGTCGTTCGACTGCGGGCGCTTTTGTGTCATCATGCGGATACCTCCAACGAAGTCCGAAGGAAATAGTATAACGCGAGGGCAGCCGCGCGGAGGAATTCAGCACCAGGAACACGGATGGCGGAACTTAATTTCAGGCGGATGCGGGTAGCGTTTCAGGGCGAGCCGGGGGCGTTCAGCGAGGCCGCGGCGGTGCAACTTCTGGGAGACGGGATTCGCACGGTGCCGCGAACGACGTTTGATGCGGCGTTCGGAGCGATTGCCGAAGGGGCAGCCGATGCGCTGCTGGTGCCGGTAGAGAATACGCTGGCGGGTTCAGTCGTGCGTGTGTACGACCTTCTGCTCGAAAGCACACTGGAGATGTGCGGAGAGACGATTCTGCCCATCGCGCATCAGTTGATGGGGATGCCGGGCGCGAGGCCGGAAGATTTGAAGGCGGTGGCTTCACATCCGATGGCGCTGGCGCAGTGCGAGCGCTTTTTTGCCGGGAACCCTCATTTGAAACGGGTGCCGGCCGAAGATACCGCGGGCAGCGTGCGAGAAATGATGGAGCGCGGCGATAAGCACTTTGGCGCCATCGCGGGACGCCGGGCGGCGGGACATTACGGCGCGGTGATTTTGCAGGAGAACATTCAGGACAACGCGGAGAATTTCACGCGGTTCGTTTTGTTGCTCCCGCCTGAGCAGGCGAAGCTTTACAGGGGAGCGGATGCCAAGAAGATTTCGCTGGCGATGAGGCTGGCACACAAGCCGGGAGCATTGCTGGCGTCCCTGAAACCTTTTGCGAACCACGGCGTGAACTTATTGAAGATTGAAAGCCGGCCAATTCATGGCCGGCCGTGGGAATATCAGTTTTATTTGGACGTCGAAGCCGAGGAGCCGGAGCATTTGGCGTTTGCACTGAAAGAGGTTGCGGAAGCCACAAGCGAGTTGCGCGTCCTGGGGAAGTACGCGGCCGCGCGTCGGTGAGCCGGAAAGAAAAACGGGGCACAGATACGTTGTGCCCCGCTCGAATAAACAAATGAATCAGCAGTAGCTGCAGGCTTCGTCGCCAACCGTGGTGCCGGCGATGCCGTCTTTCATGCGGCGGAGACGCCGGCCGAGGCGTTCGGCAAGTTGATGTCGAGCGCGCCACAGGCGGGCCTTCAGCGTGTTCTCGGTGACGCCAAGTCTCTTGGCGGCCTCCCCGGTGGAATAACCTTCGACTTCGCGCAGAACGAACGCGGTCCGCAGCAAGGGCGAAAGTTCGTCGAGATTCTCGTTGATAATCTCGCGAATTTCCGTTCCCGCGTAGACCTGTTCGGGCGTCGGGCCATCGTCGGCATAGCGCTCCGCGGCCGGCAGTTCATCCTCGTGATGTGTTTCGTCGAGGGAAACCGCGGGGCGAGCTTTCGCGCTGCGGCGCTTCATGAGCGCGGCGTTGATGACGATGCGCGTGAGCCAGGTGGAGAACTGCGAGCGGCCCTCAAAGCGCTTCAGATTGCGATAGGCGGAAAGCAACCCGTCCTGCAGGGCGTCTTCGGCGTCTTCCGCGTTGCCGAGCACACGAAGGGCGGTCTGGAACAACTGGCGGTGGTACCGGCCAAACAGCGCTTCAATCGCTTGAGCGTCGCCACGCTGACCTGCACGAATCAACTTCTGTTCCGTAAGTTGCGTTGCATTGATCACTTGCGTTGCCATTTCTTCCCCCCAAGTAGCTTCATATGAGTCATTACGAACGAAAAGGTTACGAAGTTTCTTCAGTGGACCGGCACATTCCCCCCGCCCTTCTTTGGACGCTTCAAAAGAAAGAAGATAGGAATGATGGCGAAAAAAATCACGCCCAAAAGCTTGAAATTATCAAGGAAGGCGAGCATGGTCGCCTGGCGCTGGATCATGTTGAAGAGCATGCCGTGAGCTTGCGCGGCTCCACCGGGTCCCGACGATCCACCTGATATGGATGCAACGGCAAATCCAGCTAATGTGGTCTTCAGTGCCGGATTCATGTCATTCACATGGTCCATTAGACGCGCCTCATGCATTTGGGTTCGCCGCTCAAGCAGGGTGGTAACCGTGGCAATGCCCACGCTTGCGCCGATGTTGCGCGCCAGATTGATGATGCCGGTGCCCATGTTGGTTTTTTCGCGCGGGACGGTGGCGAACGCCGACACGTTGATCGGGATGAAGAGGAAGGCGAGGCCGAAGGACTGCAACACGCGTCCGAGAACGGCATGTTTGAAATCGAGCGAAAGATTCCAGCCGGCCATCACCAGGAGAGCCGAAGCAGAGATCGTGCAACCAAAGGTAATCAGGTAGCGGGTGTCCACCCGAGAAACAAGAAAACCAACAATCGGCATGCACAGCATGATCGTTGCGCCGCCGGGAGAAAGCGCCAGGCCGGCCTTTTCCGCGGAATAACCCAAAAGCTGCTGGAGCATTTGCGGGATGAGGACAGTGCTGGAGTAGAGCACAAAGCCCAGGAAAAACATGGCAAGGGTCGAGATGGCAAAATTGCGATCTTTCAACATGCGGAAATCCACGACGGGCTCTTTGGCCTTGAGTTCGCGAATGACGCCACCAATCAAGCCGACCAACATCAGCACGGCGAACAGACGGATGAAACCGGAGTCGAACCAATCATCGCGCTGGCCCTTGTCGAGGATGATTTGCAGGCTTCCGAGTCCGAGGCTGATGAGGCCCAAGCCGATGTAATCAATGCGGAAGCCATCGCTGATCTTGATGCGCTTCATGTACGGAGGATCAGAGACGAGGAGATACGTCAGGCCCAGCGAGAGAATTCCGACGGGAACGTTAATGTAGAAAATCCAGCGCCAGGAGAAGTTGTCGGTGATCCAGCCGCCGAGCCACGGTCCGAGTGTGGGCGCGACGACGACGGCGATGCCGTAAACGGCGAAGGCCATGCCGCGCTTGGAGAGCGGGAATGTGTCGTTCAGGATGGCCTGTTCGCTGGGCTGCAGGCCGCCGCCGCCGACTCCCTGAAGAATGCGGAAGAATACGAGCATGCCGAGGCTGGCGGCAAAACCGCACAAAAACGAACTGAGCGTGAAAATGGCAACGCAGCCCATGTAGAAGCGCTTGCGGCCGAGGAGCGACGAGAGCCAGCCGGAGAGCGGCAGGATCACCGCGTTCGAAACGAGATACGAAGTGAGGACCCAGGTGGATTCATCTGCGCTAGCGGAAAGATTTCCAGCGATGTGCGGCAAGGCGACATTGGCGATAGAAGTGTCGAGGACTTCCATAAACGTCGCAAGCGTTACCGTGACGGCGATCACCCAGGGGTTGATCGAACCATCCGGCATTCGCAGCTTGGAGAGGAATCTTTCCATATCCGTACACTCAAGAAACTCGCGCTACTTCGTGATCACCGTGACATCCACATTCATGCCGGGCCGCAAAACTGCCACGTTGCCAGGAATCGGATCGAGAATAATTTTTACCGGGATGCGCTGCACAACCTTGACGAAATTCCCGGTGGCATTTTCTGGCGGCAGCAGGCTGACGACCGCCCCCGTGGCCCCGGCGATGGAATCTACGTGGCCGGGGAATGTTTTGCCGTAGGTGTCGACTTCCACGTAGGCCTTTTCACCTGGGCGCATTTTGCGCAACTGGGTTTCCTTGAAGTTCGCGGTGACCCAAACGTCTTGTAGCGGGACGATCACCATCAAGCCCTGGCCCTGCTGAACGATCTGGCCGTCTTCGACTTGCTTGTGCGTGACCACGCCATCAATCGGTGCGACAACGTTGCAATAGCTCAGGTTCAATTGCGCGGCGTCGACCTGAGCGCGGGCTTCCTCGACTTTCGCGAGCTTGGCCTGGGCGTCGGCGGACCGCATGGCTACGCGCTTGATGTCGGCATGCGCAGTCGCCACGCCCGCTTCGGCCTGCAGAACGCGTGCCTTGGAGGCGTCGAGTTGCGCGCGGCTGATTTCCACGTTGCGCTGGGCCTGCACGAGCTTTTGCTCATCGGCGTTGAGGGCGCTGGCGGTGGCATCGGCGTTGGCTTTCGCGGCGTCGTACTGCTGTTTTGAGATTTCGCCTTTTTCCATCAGCGGCAGGTAGCGGGCAAGGTCGGCTTGCGCAAGTTTTGCATTTGCTCGGCTTTTTTCGATGTTGGCTTGAGCGTACGCGAGATCCGCTGTCTGCGATTGTTCGTAAGTGGCCTGGGCGCGCATCAGGTCGGCTTGCGCGCCGGCGAGTTGCGCCTGGGCGCTGGAGGTGCCGCTGGCAGTGTCTTCGCTGGTGCGCGGAACGTCCACGCCGGCGGAGCGCGCTTCGCCTTCCGCGAGCGCTAGGGCGGCCTTGGCCTGGTCGAGAGCGGCTTGATAGTCCGCGGGATCGAGCTGGACGAGAACCTGTCCGGCTTTCACCGCCTGATTGTCGTTCACTTGAACTTTGGCGACGCGGCCGTAAATTTTCGCGGCGATCGGCGTGATGTGGCCGTCAACCTGTGCGTCGTCGGTGCTTTCGCGGTTGTGAAAGTAAAGGTACAGGCCGAGCGCGGCGGCCAGCAGAATGACACCGCCGAGAATCAAGCGCAGGCGGAGTTTCGAACTAACCAGGGAGTCGGGCCCAAGATCGAGCTTATGGGTTTCTCCTGGAGTCACCCTTGCATTTACCGCATTCTCTAGTCCTACATCGATCTCAACACTCATGGGTCCTCACTTCGCGTAAGTTTTTTCCATCTGCCCGACCGCGCGCGCGAAGTCGGCGCGGGCCTGGTTGAAACGATAGAGCGCCGCGATCTGGTTATCGTTGGCGCGGGAAAGCGAATCCTGGGCGGAGATGACTTCAATGTTGTTGGCGACACCCGCTTTGAACCGGTCGCGGGCCTGATCGACTTCTTCCTTGGCCAGTTGCACGCCAAGATTTGCCACCTGCACTTCGCTGCGGGCGGATTGCAGATTTAAAAGCGAGGTCTTTACATCAAGAGCGATCTGGTTGCGCAGATCGGCCTTCTGCTGATCGATCTTTTGCAACTCAAGGTCGGCCTTGACGATTTCTGCGCGAATGCGGCCGCCGGTGAAGAGCGGCATATTGACCGAGCCCTGATATTGATATGTCGGGATGCTGCTGCCCGGCGAGGCGCCGAAATAAGCCCAGTTGCCGTCGAAACGCACCGAAGGCAGGCGCTGGTACTGTGAGGCTTGTTTTTCAAGTTTCGCGGACTTCTCTTGCGACTCAATCGCTTTCCACTCCTGGCGGGTGGACAGAGCATCGTCAATGCTGGTTTCGACATCCGGCTGAGGAGTATCGAAAAAGCTGAGGGAGTCGGCCAACTCGATTTTCTGGCGCGGATCAAGATTCAAAAGCTTGCTGAGTCCGAAGAGGGAAGCCTCGCGGTCATTTTCCGCTTCGATGAGGCGCTGTTTTTCGTTTTGCAGCTCAACGTTGGCGCGCAGGGTGTCGATGCCCGTGCCCACGCCTTCTTTCTGCAGGTCGGCGGCTTGATCGTAGAGGGCCTGGGCCAGTTCAACCCGCGATCTTGAAGCTTCGACATTGGCGACTGAGCGTAGAGTCCCGATGTATTGCGAAACGACCAGCAGAATCACTTGTTCGCGCGTGGACAAGCTGTCAGCTTTGCTGGCATTCACGTTGCTTCGAGCGGCCTGAAAACGCTTCAAGAGTGAGAAATCAAAGATCGAACTGCTGAAGGAAGGGCCCGCCGAGAAAAGCTGGTAGGGGCCGATGTGCTCCGGGAATGGAAATTGCTTGGGAACAGTGCCGCCAAATTGAGCATCGACGTTCACGCGATTCGCGGAATCCGCAACGCGCAAATCTGCCTGCGGCAGCAGTTCGGAGCGGGTGATGTTCTTGTCCTGAATGCTTTCGGCGGCGTTCAGCACGGCGATTTGCTGCGTTGGGTTCTGCTTGATGGCCAGAGCGACAGCTTGCTCCAGGGTCAACTTGAGAGTGTCAGTTGGTGCGTTGGCCGGAAGAACCGAGTTCTTGGTCTGAGCCCCGGCGAAAGCGGGAACCAGCAGCAGACTGAAAAAGATGACGTAGAAAATGAACGGCGAACCTTTAGAGGGGTCACTATCTTTGGGATCCTTTGGCCCGCGTGTTTCCGTTTTGCGGCCCGGTCCTATGATTTCCGTGACCACGGCTTGATTGAGGCAGCCTTCCGCAAGGAGCTCCGCACCCAGGCGGTACATCTCCTTCAGGAGGACTTTCCCCGCGTTATCGATGAAGCTGACACCGCAAAGGTTGATGCAGAACTTTGGGCGCGGAGTGGAGGCGGACAGTTCACGCCAGCACTGCTCCAGCGTAGCCACGCGGGGCCCCGAGAGGGAACCTTCGACGCTGAGGAAGAGTTTTCCCCGTTTGTTTTCCGTAGTGATTCTTAACATGTGGAATTGGTCTCGCTGCTGGGGAGGAGTGCAAGGGTGGTGCCAATTCAAATCAATCTTTGTTAACAATTAAGCTGTTTTATTTGTGTCACTTACATGAAAAGGCGAATATGGAGCGTGATAGTCAAATGACCTTTAATGGTCATATGTCAATATAACGGCAATAATTAACAGACAACATATGGTCATATCGCAGCGAAAGATGTAATTTGAGGCTTGGTTAAATCTAGTCAGTGCATGAACAGGGTGGCAATCCTTTGAACCACCTCTAGTGGCGAACGGCGATGGCCTGCATTTCGAAATGGCCTCCGCGGAGGAGGGAGCCGGCACCGATGAACGCGCGGGCGGGAAAATCCTTGGAAAAATAGGTACGGTAGGCGGCGTTAAATTTGTCGAAATAAGCGAGATCGGTGCAAAAAACCTGTACGTAGACCAGGTCGTCCATTGTCATGCCGGCGGCGCTGAGGGTGGTCTTGTAGCTGTCGAGAAGAAGTCTGATTTCATCTTCAATTTTTTCTGGAGCTTTGCCGGTCTTCGGGTCGAGACCAAGAGTACCGGAAAGATACAGCGTGTCGCCAGCTAGGATGGCGCTGCTGAAGGGCGCCTGCGGTTTGTCAGGTAGGTTGATGGCGCGGCGCTTGGATTGCGCTTCTCCATGCGAGAAGGCACCGCGAACGGTGAAGATGGTCGAAAGCCCGAGGGCAACGAATAGAATCCATACACGACGGTTCATGACAGACTCCTGATCAAAGAATTGGTGACTGGCGGGAGTGTAAATCGGAGCCCGGACGCGAGCAAGGAAAAAGCGGTGGCAAAGGAATCGAGCATGGCTGCGCGCCGGCATTTGATAGAATGCCCGCGCATCGGGAGCTACCAATGAAACTTCGACTGATTTGTTGGATTGCGATTGCGTCAATTTTGCTGGCAATGGGGATACCCGCGGTCGCCCAGGACGATCTGGACCAAAGGATCGACAGGAACATTAACGACTGGGTGGGCACCTATAAACATTTGCACGAGCACCCGGAACTTTCGACGGAAGAAAAAGAGACTTCGGCGCTGGTCGCGGCGCAATTGAAGAAGATGGGATACGACGTGACCGACCACTTCGGAAAATACGATTCCGGGCTGGCGGCGTATGGAGTTGTCGCGGTGCTGCGAAATGGCACGGGCCCGACGGTTTATGTGCGCACGGACATGGATGCGCTGCCGGTGGCCGAAAATACGGGATTACCGTACGCAAGCAAGGTGCGAGAGAAGCGGCCGAACGGCGAAGTGGGGGTGATGCACGCTTGCGGTCACGATTTGCACATGACGGTGTTCCTGGGCACAGCGAAGATGATGGCGGAAACCAAGGACAAGTGGAACGGGACGCTGGTGCTGATTGGCCAACCAGCGGAAGAGACCGTCGGCGGGGCGGCGGCGATGCTGCACGCAGGGCTGTACACGAAATTTCCCAAGCCGGATTATGTGATTGCGCTTCACGATTCGTCGTTTCTGCCGGCGGGAACGGTGGCCTGGCACGCCGGGCCAATGCTGGCAGGGGCGGATTCGGTGGATATTACTATTCGCGGGTATGGAGGGCATGGCGCTGCGCCGTACGTGACGAAGGATCCAATCGTGATTGCGTCGGAACTGGTGGTGGCGTTGCAGACAATTGTGAGCCGAGAGTCGGACCCGCTGGTGCCGACCGTGGTTACAGTGGGCTCGTTCCACGCGGGCACGAAGCACAACATCATTCCGGACGAAGCGCACCTGCAGTTGACGGTCCGAACGATGACGCCGGCGCAGCGCGAAAAAGTGCTGGCGGCGATCAAGCGCATCACGAACGGGATTGCCGAGGCAGCGGGGATTCCGGCGGAGCGCGCACCGATCATCGAAATCGCGAAAGACAATGTGCCGGCGACGATCAACGATCCGGCGCTGACGCAGCGTGTGGCGCTTGCGTTGGAAAAATCGCTCGGCAAGGAAAACGTTTGGCCGGGCCAGCCAATTATGGCCAGCGAGGATTTCAGTTTGTTCGCGCTGGAAGACCCCAAGCCGCGGATTACGATGTTCTGGCTGGGGGCAACGGATCCCGCGAAGTGGAAAGAGGCCCAGGAAAAGGGAACGCGGCTGCCGGGACCGCACTCGAGCGAGTTTGCCCCTTTGCCGGAGCCCGCGATTCGCACGGGCGTGAAGGCGATGACCGGGGTGGCAACGGAGTTGCTCCACAGGTAATTTACGGAAAAGGTGGAAACAGAGCGGACTTAACGCAGAGTTCGCAGAGGAAGAACGCAGAGGGCACAGAGAATAAGAAACTTAGAAACTAAGATGTGGCTCACGGCTTTGCTGGTTCAGAAGTGACGGAGGGGGAAGCGGCTGCTGGTTCCTTCTGCGCGTCTTTTGGCGGTTGTTTGCTTTCCTGCGTTGAGAGATCCTTGATGATTTCCGCGGTGCGGCTCTGGCTGATTTGGCAGCCGGCGTCATAAATACGGCACTGGGCCAGGGTGTATTTGCAGCCGCAAGTGCAGGACTCGGCGTTGAATTTGTGGAGAGCCGCATCGCGTTGCTCGGCGGAAAGTTTGGACAGGTCCACGCCGGGGAGGATCTTGGCGCGGTCGGCGTGCTTCAGAAAAATGTCGCCTTCGTCCTGAAAGGTTTCCACCTTGGCGGCAACCGGAAGGCCGAGCAAAGCACGCACTTCCGTTTCATAGAGAGCGGGATTGAACAGGCCGACGTGTTTCTGGACGACGCGGCCTTCGGCGCTGATTACGAATACGGTGGGCAGAGCGGCGATACCTCCATAGGCAAAGCGTGTTTCGGGATCGGCCAGCGCGACGGGGTAATTGATGCCCTCGGTTGCGATCACGCTGCGGATTTCTTTTTCATCGTCGTCGTCCACCACCAGGCCAATAATCTGCAAGCGATCCTTGTAGCGGCTCTGCAGCGCGATTAATTCCGGAATTTCCTCTCGGCACGGGCCGCACCAGGTCGCCCAAAAATTCAAAAGGATAACTTTGCCGCGGGACGCTTCGAGAGTCAGGTCTTTGCCGTCGAGACTCTTGAGTTTGAATTCCGGAGCCGGATCGGGGTCGCGCACAAAACGGATAACCGGCAATTGAGCGAGGACGGAGCCGGCGAACGGAAACAGCACGAGTGCCGAGAGGACGCCCGCGAGTGTCCGCGAGAGGCGGCATTTGCGACTTGGAAGCAGCTTCATCATCTACCTATTCAGGAAAGCACAGTCCCCTTGGTTAATCCAAGTGGACGTTTCGTGTCAGACAGGGCGCCTGATGCCCAGCTTGCGGATGCGGGCTTGCAGGGTGGTGCGCTTCATGCCTAATAAGGTTGCGGCTCCTCGGGGGCCGGCGATGCGCCAGTTGGTCTGACGAAGTGCGCGGAGAATGTGCTGGCGGTCGGCGTCTTCGAGCGTCGCAATGGGAACCGTGGAAGCGTTGGGAGCGGCGGCTATCGTCATCGGGATCGGCAATTGTTCCGAGTCCCCAGCGGTGGCGGCGAAAGCCGCGGAGGCTGCTTTCAGTTCGGCGACAGGAACGCGCAATTCTTTGCCCGCGGAGAGCAAGACGGCTCTTTCGATCAGATTTTCGAGTTCGCGAATGTTGCCGGGCCAGGAATAGTTCACCAGCGCGTCCATGACATCTGCGGGAACGTACTCTACGGTTTTGTTCTGCCGGCGGCTGAATTTCTGGACGAAATAGCGCACCAGCAAAGGGACATCTTCGCGGCGTTCCCGGAGCGGCGGCACCAAAATGGGGAATACGTTGAGGCGGTAATAAAGGTCGCTGCGGAATTTGCGCTCGGCGACAAGTTGGGCCAGATCCCCGTTGGTCGCCGCGACCACACGCACATCCACTCGCTGCGTGCGATTGCCGCCGAGGCGTTCGAACTCCTGCTCCTGCAGGACGCGCAGCAGCTTGGGCTGCAGTTCCAAAGGCAGGTCGGCGATTTCATCGAGAAATATCGTGCCGCGGTCGGCAAATTCAAAGCGGCCCATTTTCTGGGTGAGTGCGCCCGTAAACGCGCCACGTTCGTGACCGAAGAGTTCGGACTCGAGCAGGCCGGCGGGAATGGCCGCACAATTTACCTTGACGAACGTGCGTTCGCGACGCGGGCTAAGGTTGTGAATCGCCCGGGCGATGATTTCTTTTCCAGTGCCGGTTTCGCCCTGGATGAGGACAGTGGTTCCGGCGGGCGCAGCGAGTTCCACCTGCGCCAGCGTGCGGCGCAGCACGGGACTGTCGCCAATGATTTCCTCAAAATTGAATTCGGAGCGAATTTCCTCTTCGAGGTAAAGTTTTTCGACAGCGAGCTTGTCCTTGAGCGCGTCGATCTCTTTGAAGGCCAGGGCGTTTTCCAGGGCGATGGCGACTTGCACTCCGACCTGTTGCATCAGTTCGACATCGGCTGGCGTGAACGCATCGGGATTGCGGCTGGCGAGATTGATGGTGCCGAACGTGCGCCCGTGGGTGGTCAACGGGACGCAACAGATGGCCTGCACCGCCTGCTCGCGCAAGAAACGCAACACGTCGTGACGAAATCGATCGAGATCCTTGCCGCGCGTGATGAGCACTTGACCGCTGGAAAAGCATTGGCCGGCTGGGGAACCTTCAAGCGGAACGGTGATCTCTGGTTTGGAGATCAAGGAATTCCCCGGCAGATCCAGATAGTGGATCTTCAGGAGGCCCGAGGCGGAATCGAGCAACGCCAGGCTGGTGTAATCGTGCTGAAGAACGGGCTTGATCGAAGAGACGATGCCCTTGAAAACAGTGGCGGGATCGCGGGTGCTGACGAGGAGATTATTGATTTCGAGAAGCACTTGCAGCCGGTCGCGTTCGCGCGCCAATTGTTTCTGGTAGGCTTCGGCCGCTTCGAAATTCAGGGCGTTATCCACGGCCACGGCCACCTGTGCAGCCACGCGCCTCATGAACTGGATTTCGGCTTCGCTGATGCCTTGCGGGACGTACCGCCCGAAGACCATGGTGCCCAGCCGGTGATGGGCAGTGGTGAGCGGAAGAATGGCCGTCGAATGTACGCCGACGGCCTGCAACTTTTTCATGAAGTGGGGATAGCGCGCGTCTTTGGAAGTGTCCTGGGTGAGGAAGAGCTCCTGATTTTCAAAAACCCAGCCCGAGGGAGAGTTGGCCACGGGCATCTCTTCCGGACCTTCCGGCGGGAGCGGATCACGGGTTTCCAGAATGTGCAGCCGCATGGTACCCCGCGCGGGATCGTGAAGAATCAGGCCGAGAAAATCAAATTGCAGGACGGCGTGAAGGCGATTGGAAAGTTCGTGAAAGAGAAGCTTGAGGTCGCGCTGCTGGGCAATCGTTTCGCTGACTTCCAGCAGGGCCTCGAATTGCCGCACGGGTTGCGCGAGGGGCGAAGAGGGCGTGATTTCGGGAGATGTGTCTGACAGCTTCGCCATAAAACGAGAATAGCATCGGGTTCGGCGGGCTCACAACCGGCGGCCGGGTGTGCGGGGAAAGGACGGTTTTCGTATACTTTGTGCTTCGATCGAAATTGGAAAAGGACGTTTGGTGGAAAAACACGTGTTGAAATACCTGTGGAATAGAGATTTGTTTCGATTGGCGTCTGGATTGGGACTGCTGCTTGCCTTGGCCTCGGGCGGCGGATGCGCATCCGAGCCGCGACAAGAAAATTCACAAGGTGAGGAACGTCCGCAACCCCGTGGAGAATCGCGAGGCGCAGCCAATCGTTACGACCTTTCGCGAGATGAAGAGCGGGGTGGGCATACGCTGGCGCGCCACGTGGCTCGCACGGACGACGAATTGCGCGAAAGGCTCGGGCACGAACGGAATATTTCGGCGGCCTCCACGTGGACCGATCGTGAAACGGCGGAGACAGTTGTGGGGAAAGCCCTGACGGCGGAACGTAACCGCGTGGATGGCTGGATGCGGCGAGGATACCCGCGCGCCAACCTGGCGCTGCACTATAATGCCGGGCGCGTGATCGGCCGCAGCCTGCGGCGCGGCGATTCGCAGACCGTAGAATGTTCCAGCGCGGTGATTGTGTTGCGCGCGGACGGGCCGGAGAGTTTCTACGTGTTAACCACTTACCCGGAGGCGCGTGAATGACGGACGAGGGGAAGAAGGCGAATGACTTTGACCCGGAAGATTATCCGGCGCTGATGGAATTTTTGCCGGCGTATCTGCATGAGGATTTTGGCGTGGAGTACGGTTCTGCCGCGCGGGCATTCGCGGCGCTGGTTTCGGACGCGAACGGCGACCAGATTCGCAACGTCAAGGAAGAATGGCAGACGCTGCGGCAGGTTTTTTCGGGGCGGCCTTGGCCGGACCTGCAGAGCGGACTGGCTCAATTGGGAACCGCCTGGCGCCCGGAATCCGAGCAGGAGTTGCAGGCTGTGGATGGAATTCTCAGCCAGGCCGATGCGTGATATTCTTAAAAGACTGCAGGCCCGTAGCTCAGTTGGTTAGAGCGCCTCCCTGACACGGAGGAGGTCGATGGTTCGAGTCCATTCGGGCCTACCATTTTAATTCGGTCCGACCCGGAGGCATGGGTAACAGAATGTGCCGGCTACATGGGTAACACTTTTGGGCCGAAGGGATTTTCTAACGGTTCCAAGACGCGGGTCTCCAGATCGAAGTATCCCAGATCATAATTCATAAAACTGACCAGCCAGATATCGTCGTTTTCCCATTTAGTCCACTTGATGATAAGCACTTCTGTGCGTAGGATTTGTTTCCGACCCACGACAAATGACGACGACCAACCTGATTCCGATTGCGCTCAAGAATCTGACCCGTGACGGATGGCTTCTGTTTGTCACTCGATTTGCGCGTTTGTTCGCTTACGGGTCTCTCTCGGTCATTCTCGTTTTCTACCTGGTTGGACTGGGGCTGACGGAAGCGCAGTGCGGTTTGGTGCTCTCGCTGACGCTTGCTGGCGACGTGGTAGTTTCACTTCTCCTGACGACACAGGCGGACCGGATCGGGCGCCGGCGCATGTTGGTCATCGGTGCCGTTCTCATGGCCGCCGCGGGCGTGGCCTTTGCGTCCACACGAAATCTATTCTTCCTGATCATTGCGGGCACGATCGGGGTCATTAGCCCAAGCGGCAATGAAGTTGGGCCATTCTTATCAATTGAGCAGGCCGCCTTGTCGCATATTGTTCCATCCCCGACCCGGACCGAGGTTTTCGCCTGGTACACACTGGCGGGCTCCCTGGCAACAGCGCTTGGCGCGCTCTGCGCAGGTTTCGTCACGCAGGCGCTGCAACACACTTCCATGACCTCTGTTGCAAGCTACCGCAGCGTGGTCCTTTTGTACGCCGCCCTGGGGATGTTGCTGGCATTCCTCTTCACGCGTTTATCGGCGATGGTGGAGGTGGATGCTTTTTCAAGCGGCTCTTTCTCGAAGGCGGCAATCGGCAATCTCATTGGAATAACTCGTTCACGAAATGTTGTCCTGAAGCTCTCGAGTCTCTTCGCCCTCGATTCGTTTGCGGGCGGATTCGTGGTCCAAAGCTTTGCGGCGTATTGGTTCTATTTGCGTTTTGGCGTGCAACCCGCGATGCTGGGAGCCATTTTCTTCTGGGCGAATGTCTTTGCCGGGATTTCCGCGCTGATCGCATCGCGCCTTGCCGCGCGCATTGGCCTGGTCCGGACAATGGTCTTCACGCACTTGCCTTCCAACATTCTTCTGATTCTCGTGCCGCTGATGCCCAATCTCTCGCTCGCAGTTCTGGTTCTTCTTCTGCGTTTTAGCATCAGCCAAATGGACGTCCCGGCGAGGCAGTCGTATATCATGGCGGTGGTTCCGCCGGAAGAACGCTCCGCTGCCGGCGGTTTCACGGGAGTCGCACGGACAACCGGTGCGGCGATTAGCCCCCTTTTTGCGGGATTTCTTTTCGCGCGGCCCTCGCTCATCAGTGTCCCCTTCTTCCTGGCCGGAGCACTGAAAATTGTGTACGACCTCCTGCTTTACCGCGGATTTGTAACGATCCAGCCGCCTGAAGAACGCGACGTTCCACGGTAGAAGCACCCGGCGGGCCGCTGGAGAAAACTGGCTGCGATAGGAAAAAGTCCGATTTTTTGCTTAGCGCGGAAGCGAAGGAATCCAAATGACGAGCAAAGCAACACGGCGAGAATTCTGTCAGCGGGTGGCAGGCGGCACGGCGTGGGCAGTTGGCGCTGCTGCCGGGATACCTCGGGCTAGTTCGAACAGCTCCAACGAATCGGCAGGGAATTCGTTACATCTGGATCAGACGCAAGCCCCGGGCGGGAATTTGCTCACGAATCCGCGATACACCGTGGGAGCAAAATTCCGTTTGGCGCAATTCATCCAGCGGGGCGCGGACGCGAAAGATGCCGAGGCCATCTTCCGGCAGCTGACGGATCTGGAGCCACAGCGGTGGGTCGACGAATGGACGCGGCTCGCCGAACCCTGGGAACAGAAGGGCGCCGAATTCGCGGGCCGAGAAAAAAGCCAGGAAGCCAGAGAAGCATTTCAGAAGGCCTCCATGTATTACGGCGTCGCAAAATTTCCAGTCATCAACCATCCTGCAAAACAGGCCGCTTACCAAAAATGCATCAAAACCTATTTGAACGCGGCGCGCTATTTTGATCCACCGCTCGAACGCGTGACTATTCCGTTCGAAGGCCGGGAGATTGTCGGCTATCTGCGCATTCCGAGAGGAGTCTCGCGGCCGCCGGTTGTGATTGCGACCGGCGGGATCGACGTTTACAAGGAGGAGCGGGACACTTCGGATTTGCTGGATGCGGGTCTGGCGGCGTTTTCAACGGACATGCCGGGAAATGGAGAATGCCCCGAATGGTACACTGCCGATGCCGGGCGTACGTATTCCGCGGTAATCGACTACCTCGAAAAGAGAAACGACCTCGATGGAAAACGATTGGGAATCGTTGGCCGCAGCTACGGCGGATATTGGGCTGGCAAGATGGCGTATGTGGAGAGCAAGCGCATCCGCGCGGCCGTCGAGTGGGGTGGACCGGTGCACTACACGTTTCAAGAGCCGTGGCTGCAGCACTTGCAGGAAGACAAGTTGTATCTGTGGCCATTCCTCGATTCGATGGTTTACGCGCATCACGTGAAAGACATTGCGGGATTGCGCGAGCAGGCACCCACGCTATCCCTGAAAACCCAGGGCTGGCTCGACAAACCATCCGCGCCCATGCTCGTGGTAAACGGTGCCAAGGACCCCTGGATCACGATTCAAGACCTCTATCTCCTGCTCGAAAGCGGCGAGCCAAAGTCCGCGCGCGTTTATCCCGAAGCCGGACACATGGGCGCCGTAGCGGAGACTGGAAAACTAGTGATGAGCTGGCTCAAGGCTCAACTTGCGAGGTGAGTGCGGATTCCACCGCGTAATCTCGTGCCGGAGTCGTGCATTACGTAATGTTCAATTCGGGCTAGAATACTTTCTTCGAGTGCAAGCCAATTCACTAAAGGGAACCCCCCCGTGAAAATTACTCAAACTGCGGTTCGCGAGCCTTCCTGGAAATACTGTGCGATCGCTTTGATTGCGGCCGCGCTGTTGGCAGTCTCCACTTTTGCGCAGGAAGTTGCTCCGCGCGATCCGGCCGAGCCGTTGCATGGAAAGCCGCAACCAAAATTACTCCCGCGGCCCGGCGGCGCGATTTCCCGGCAGTCGGTGGACGAAAAATCCATGCGGGAGTTAATCCACCAACTGGTCGCTTGCGGGACGCGACTGACGATCTCTTCGTGGACGGATCCGAAACGCGGGGTCGGCTGCGGACGCGATAAAGTGGTTGCGCGGCTGAATGAAATTGCAAAGGATTCCGGCGGGCGGCTGCAGGTGGTCGTGGACAAGTTCGAAGCCACGTCGAAGCGTACCGGTGGAAATCCCGCGCCGATGGAAAATGTGTACGCCATCCTTCCCGGCTCGGATCCGAAATTTGCAAAGACTGTGTTCATTGTGTCCGGGCATATGGATTCGCGGCCGTCCGACGATATGGACCCAAAGCTCGACGCGCCCGGCGCCGATGACGATGCATCCGGAACGGCCGTCAGCGTGGAATGCGCGCGCCTGCTGAGCAAACTGACTGCAAGCGGACACACCACCTTCCGCGCGTCGCTCTTGTTCGCCGCTGTTTCGGGCGAAGAGCAGGGGCTCCTCGGAAGCACACATCTTGTCGAGTGGCTGAAGCAGCAGGGGTACACGGTTGGCGGAATGCTCGATGACGATATTGTGGGCGCCGACCGGGCGCCGGGCGGGTCTCATCGCGTGCGGATCTTCTCCGGAAACGGGGAAATTGATGACTGCGATTCGTCTTCGCGCGAACTGGCGCGCGCGATCGAAGAGATTGACGGGCGCGAAGCGGTTCGTCTGATCTTCCGCGTGGATCGTTTCGGACGAGGCGGCGATCACTATCCTTTTTATAAGGCGGGCCTCCCGGCCGTGCGCTTCACAGAACCGCTGGAAGAGTACACCCATCAGCATCAGACACCGCGCACCGAGAATGGCGTGGAGTACGGAGATCTGGAAAAATACCTGGATTTTCGATTCATGGGAGACGTCGCGCGAGACAACGCCGAGGCTTTGCGACAACTGGCGATGGCTCCGGCGACTCCAACTCAGGCGACGCTTGGGGGGGCGGTGACGCCGGACGCGAAAGTTTCCTGGTCGGCGGAAGACGATCCGGAACGCGCAGGCTTTGAGATTCTGTGGCGGGAGACAACCGAAACACGCTGGCAGGTCTACCAGTTCGTGGCCGGGGGAACACAAGCGGTGTTGAACGGGGTTTCCACCGATAATCACTTCTTTGCCGTGCGCGCGGTCGGAAAAAATGGGGCGCGCTCCCTTGCGGTTCCCACGGAGATGGATACAAACCGCCGTGGAAATTATTCCCGCTGAAGCGCGCCCTTCGTTAAGACAGCGTTAGTCTTCGCTGCCCTCTGAACAGGATGCAGTGATTAGTCGCCAGAGGCGTTCTTCGGCGACTTATGGTTCAGTGTGGCGAGCAGTTTTTGGGCGCAGGCCGGTGGCTGCACAGTCCCTTTCAGCACAATCTCCTTCGCGGGGACTTCGCTGCCGTAGAGCTTGGCGTTGGCATCGTTGTCGGGACGTAGCGTTGAGCCTTCGAGAGAAATGCCGGCGAAGACGCCCCGGGCGCGCGAATAACTGAGGATTTCCGCCCTCATCGCGGCGTCGGTTTCAGCGGAAGCATCCCTCCCCTTCGGCCCGGCGGCTGCGGAGGCATCCGCTCCGAGCTTCACCTTGGTGGACAAGACGCTTTCGGCGCTGCGCTGGCTCATGAGCAGGAGAACGAAGTCCGTCGCCTCACCGCCAATCTGCAGGCCAAAGCTCCCTCCTTCAAGGGCGACCATCGTCGGCGAGCCCCACGGTCCGTTAAACTTTTCACCGGTGCGGCAGGTCATGACGCCCCGGCCGTAGCTGCCGCCCACGATGAAGGCGGCTTTCAAAACGCTGGGGAGTACGATGACGCACTCCGATTTATCCAGCAGGGATTGCGGGATGTCTTCCGGAATATCCAGGATCTCCGAAATCACCGTGCCGGAATTCTCCACGCGTTCCACTTCTTTTTTGTTGTCGGCGGCCGGAGTGGTCGTAACGACCATCAAGCCGGCGACAAGCGATACCCAGAGCTTATTCATTTCTATGCTCCTTCGCAGTTAGATTTGGCTGGGTAAGGGGTCTGTTGCACTAGGGTGGGTAGGAACTCCAGTATACCCAAATTTAAAAGCCTTTGGAAGCTGAACTTTGCGGCCCGGAAGTGGCACTGGCTCTGAAAGAGAGGAGTAAATTCGAACTCCAGAAAGACGAAAATAGGACCTTAATAGTCCGACGACTTTCTTTCAAATTTGCCCTCCAGCGAGAATTTGCTTGATAAACTAGCGCAAGCTTGTAAATTGAAAGCGTCTTTTCGACCTTCCTTTTAGTGTCTCGAGGTAAAAGGAAGACCCTCCCTTCCCGCTGACTTGGCATCCTTTTGTTTTCCGGATGCTGGGGTAGCCTGAATTCATCCTCTCGTGATTCGAAATGAGTAAAGGTTTAATAGCGGACAGTCTCGGCTGCCCAAATCGCTGGACGGAAAGGACCGATTGGGATTATTACGGTATTACGAAGTGGGAACCGAGGAGTCCCGGAATGTTCATGCATCACCGAATTCTCGGGGCAAATTGGTCACACTTTAGGTAAGGCACTTGTTCTGGTAGGGCAGCAGTGCGGCGAAATTCAGCTGCACTGTTGAAAAATTCGTCAGGGAGAAGCGACAACATGCAGACAAAAACGAAGAAACTTGGGACGCTGACGTTGGTCGGAACGCTCTTGGCGGGTGCATGCCTGCTCAGTGCGCCGGCGAAAGCCGATACGGCGGCGGGGGCAACGATGTTCAAGGCCAAGTGTGCCGGATGCCACGGCGCCGACGGCAAAGGTAAGGATGCCTTGAAGACAACGGACATGGGCGCAGCTGATGTGCAGAAGATGAGCGACGCGGATCTGAGCACGGCAATAACCGCTGGCAAGGGGAAAATGCCAGCTTTCAAGACGTTGACGCCCGAACAGGTGAAAGACCTGGTCGGGTACATTCGCTCCCTGAAAAAGTAATTTTCGCCGGGAGTCTCGGAAGAGTTCGACACGGAGCGCGCCTGCTCCTGCGCGCTCTGTGCCAAAGTGAGGGATGTCGCGGCTCATGTGCGTCCCCCATCCAGCAAGCCCGCCGCCGGGCCAGTCACCCCAGGCCCGATTAGTGTGGGCTAATCCGGCAGCCCTTGTGAATCCTTCATCAGGGCTCTTACGAAAAGAGAATTAAATCGATCTAAAGAAATGTGGGGTACTCCTCGTATGAGTCCACAGAATACCGTCAAAGACTGGGTACGCCTGATTTACTATTTCAGTCAGAACACCATCAGCTTCATTGGCGTCGCCCTCACTACCAGCACCGCTATCACTCTCATCGGCTTCTGGATTTACGATTTCATGCTGCCTGGGCCTCCGCATCCGTACATCGGACTGCTGATCTTCCTCACCTTGCCGGCAATTTTCATTCTGGGTCTGCTCCTGATTCCGGCGGGAATTTACCTGCGCCGGCGAAAGCTCCAAAACGCGGGTGAGTTGCCACGTGTTTACCCCGAGATCGACCTCAAGGCTCCGATGGTACAAAATGGGTTTTTGTTCATCGCCGTGGCAACGATGCTCAATCTGATTATTTTTTCGTTTGCGTCTTACCGAGGCGTCTCCTACATGGATTCCCCAAACTTCTGCGGACAGACTTGCCACACTGTGATGGCGCCGGAGTATTCCGCGTATCAGAATTCGCCCCATTCGCACGTGGAATGTGTGGAATGCCACATTGGCCCGGGAGCCGGCTGGTTTGTACGCTCCAAACTTTCCGGCTTGCGGCAGGTTTTTGCGGTTACATTTAAGACCTACTCCCGGCCGATTCCCGCTCCCGTGAAATATCTGCGTCCGGCGCGGGAAACCTGTGAGCAATGCCACTGGCCGCAGCGTTTCTTTGGCGACAAATTCATTATCCGCACCAATTACAAAGACGACGAGAAAAATACGCTGATGACGACGGCGCTGGTTATGAAAATCGGCGGCCCCGCGTCCGCGGGTTCGGTTGGCATCCACGGCCGGCACCTGGATAACGGCTCGCGCATTCACTACATCTCGACGGACGAACACCGGCAGGTGATTCCGGTGGTGTATTACACGGATGACAAAGGCAAGACCGTGGAGTTCGTTTCGACGGACATCAAGGTGACCAAGCAGCAACTCGAAAAAGGCGAGCAGCGCGCCATGGATTGTATCGACTGCCACAACCGGCCGGCGCATGCGTTTGAGCTGCCCGAAAATGCCGTGGACCTGCGGATGTCCCGTGGATTGCTAAGCCCGGAGCTTCCTTTCATCCGGAAGAAGGCGGTGGAACTCCTCAAAGTGAATTATCCCGACCGCGAGACCGCCCAGAAACAGATCGTGGAAGGAATCAGCAGCTACTACAAGACGACCTACCCGGAAATTTATAACGGAAAGCGCGCCCTGGTGGAGCAGTCCGCCGATAACGTCGCCAGGATTTACCTGCGCAACATTTTCCCGGAGATGAAAGTGACCTGGGGCGTCCACCCGAACAACCTGGGGCACAACGACTTTCCCGGATGCTTCCGCTGCCACGATGGTTCGCACACCAGTGCGGACGGCCAAACCATTTCCAACGATTGCAACGCCTGCCACAATCTGCTGGCGGTGCAGGAGGAGAATCCAAAGATACTCACCAATCTTGGATTGCAGTAACCGAGAATGAGCAGGTAGCGATAACTGGAAATCGTGCCTCACGAGCTCGGAACGGAAGTTGCGAGGCGGCTCGGTGCACACTCTATCCGGCTTCACGCTGGCGTTTTATGTCGTTCGCTGGTAATACCCATCTTCTTCGGCCTCCTGAAACCCTCTCGCCAAAAGGATTCGCTAAGTTGTGGTAGTGTCTGCTAGGAGACTCTTCCTTTCGCATGTCCAAGCGACCGATTATTGAACCATTCCGTATCAAAAGTGTTGAACCGATTCGCACCACCACGCGCGAGGAACGCCAGCGGCTGATCGAAGCCTCCGGCTACAATCTCTTTTTAGTTCCTTCGGAAGCCATTCTGATCGACCTGCTGACGGACTCCGGCACGTCGGCCATGTCCACGGAGCAATGGGCGGCGATGATGCGAGGGGACGAATCGTATGCGGGCTCGCCAAGCTTTGTGAGATTTCGTGATTCCATCCAGGCCATCTTCGGTTTCCGTCACGTGATTCCAACGCACCAGGGCCGCGCCGCGGAACGCATCCTTTTCACTGTAATGTGCAAGAAAGGCGACATCGTTCCGAACAACACGCACTTCGACACGACGCGCGCCAATTGTGAATTCGTCGGCGCGCAGGCGCTGGATCTGCCGATTCCCGAGGCGAAGGAGCCGTCGCAAGTACATCCGTTCAAGGGGAACATGGACACGGCTCGCCTTGCCGAGGCGATCGAGCGCGAGGGTGCGAAGAAAATTCCGCTGGTGATGCTCACCGTGACGAACAATTCCGGCGGCGGCCAGCCGGTCTCGATGGCGAATATCCGCGAAGTAAAGCAGATCTGCAGGAAACATGGCATTCCTCTTTATATTGACGCGTGCCGCTTTGCGGAGAATTCCTATTTCATCAAGCTGCGCGAACCGGGCTACGCCGGCAAATCGCCCAGAGAAATTGCCCGCGAATTGTTTTCCTATGCCGACGGCTGCACCATGTCCGCGAAAAAGGATGGACTCGCGAACATTGGCGGCTTTCTGTGCACCAACGACGATTCGATCGCGCAACAGCAAAAGGATCTATTGATATTGACCGAGGGATTTCCCACTTACGGCGGTCTCGCGGGACGTGACCTCGAAGCGATTGCCGTGGGACTGAACGAAGCGCTGGAAGAGGATTATCTGCACTACCGTATTGCTTCCACTGCATTTCTCGGAAACCACATTGCCGCGGAAGGAGTGCCGATCGTGCAACCGCCGGGCGGGCATGCGATCTACCTCGACGCCCGCGCTTTCCTTCCACACATTCCTCCCTCACAATTTCCGGGCGTGGCGCTGGCCAACGAGCTCTATCTTGAAGGTGGAATTCGCTCCGTCGAAATCGGCACGCTGATGTTTGGCGAGCACGCGCGCATGGACTTGGTGCGCCTGGCGATTCCGCGGCGCGTGTACACGCAGAGCCACATCGAATATGTGGTCGAGGTGATTCTCGACGTCTGGCGCCGGCGTGAAGCGATTCCCGGATATGATGTGGTTCACCAGGCGCCGTTTTTGCGGCATTTCAGCGCGCGCCTGAAACCTCGGAGCACGCGGGCATGAAGCTGTCCATCGATCCCGGCTTGAAAAAGAAATGTCCGTCCGTGGCGCTCGGCTGGGTCACCGCCCACGTTCGAACCGCGGATTCATCGCTGGAGCTTCTTGGCGAACTGGATTTATGCGAAGGCGGGATACTGAAAAATACCGATCCGCGGGCAATCCTGGAGGCGCCGGCCATTTCTGCCACGCGGGCAGGTTATCGCGCGCTGGGCAAGGATCCCGCGCGTTATCGCGGATCTGCGGAGGCGCTGCTTCGCCGCATTATCAGCGGGAAACACTTCCCAAGCATCAATTGCGTCGTCGACATCATTAACCTGGTGTCGGTGGAAAGCCGGCTGCCGATCGGACTTTACGACCTGTCCAAAGTGCAGGGCGATATTGTTTTTCGAGTTGGCCGTCGCGGCGAAACCTACAAGGGCATCGGAAAATTTGATCTGAACCTCGAAGACTTGCCCGTGTTCTGCGACGCAGCGGGGCCGCACGGCAGCCCAACGAGCGATTCCGAACGAACCATGGTCACCTCGTCCACCGAGAGCGTCGCGGCGATCTTGATTTCCTTCGGTGGACCTCAACCGCTCGAAGTGTGGTGCCGCCGGATGACCGGCCTGATGGAGCGCTATGCCGAAGGCCGCGAATTGCGCACCGAAATTGTTACGTAGTGTTTCTTCTTGCACGATCGAGAAAATGCTCGCGCACAGGCCACGAGGCAACAACGCTTCATGAGCGAAGGAATCCATCCGATAGCGAGCTTGCTGGCCGCAGTCGCGCGCGGCATTACCGGTGTGCAGGTGCAGTGGGCGGGTTGCGAGCCCGACGAGCGGCAGCGCATCTATTTTGCGAATCACACCAGTCACCTGGATTTCGTCGTGCTGTGGTCCGCGTTGCCTTCCGAAATTCGCGCGTACGCGCGGCCCATCGCCGCCAAAGACTACTGGGAAGAGACGCCGCTGCGGCGTTACCTGGCCGAAAATGTATTTAAGGCGGTTCTGGTGGACCGCGGGGCGGTGTCCAAGCCGAATTCTCACGAGGAATCCAAATTTGTGGGACGCTCGCTGATTGAGGATATGGCCGCGGCCCTCGGCGAGCGGAATTCTCTTATTCTTTTTCCGGAAGGCACGCGAGGCACCGGAGAAAAAGTCGGCGAATTTCGCGGCGGGCTTTACCATCTGGCGGTGCGAAGGCCTGACGTCGAGCTTGTCCCCGTGCACATGGAAAACATGAATCGCATCCTGCCCAAGGGTGAATATCTCCCTGTGCCCATGCTGAGCCTGCTGACGTTTGGGAAGCCCATTCAGGTGGAACCCTGCGAGACGAAGCACGCTTTCCTGGAACGTGCGCGCGAGTCGGTAAGCAGCCTGCGCCGGATCGGATCCGCGTGATGCTGGCGGCGATTCTCGATTTCAAGTTGATGTTGCTTTTTGGCGCGGTGCTCTGCCTGCTGGTGATCCTGACGGTTATCGGACGCATTCTCAAACGGGACCCTGATTCCATGGTCAGCCGGCCCACCGCCGACAACTTCAACGCCCAGATCGCCGCCTGGTGGAAAATCTGCGTGGTGTTTGCGCTTTCCCTGCTGGTGGGGCCTGTTGGTTCGCTGTTTCTGTTCGCGATTTTGTCCTTTCTCGCCCTGCGCGAGTACATGACTCTGGTGCCCACGCGCCGGGGTGACCACCGCACCTTGTTCTGGAGTTTTTTCGTTATCATGCCGCTGCAGTATTACCTCGTGGGCCTCCAGTGGTACAACTTGTTCGCAATTATGATTCCCGTTATGGCGTGCATTTTCATCCCCTCCAGCATCGCCGTCGCCGGAGACACCGCACATTTCCTGGAGCGCACTACAAAGATCCAGTTTGGACTGATGGTCTGTGGCTACTGCCTGAGCCACTTGCCCGCCTTGCTGCTGCTGAAAATTCCGGGATTTGAAGGTCACGATGCGCGGTTGCTGTTGTATCTCGGAATTGTGAATCAGATGAACGATCTGTTGCAGTACGTCTGGGGCAAGCTGATCGGCCGGCACAAAATTGCTTGGCGCGTCAACCCCGATAAAACGTGGGAAGGTGCGCTGGGCGGGTTGGTGAGCGCAACCGCGTTGGGCACTCTCTTATGGTGGGCCACGCCGTTCACGCCTCTGCAGTCCGCGGGCATGTCTTTCACAATATGTATCCTGGGTTTCGCCGGTGGGTTGGTGGTGAGCGCGATCAAACGTGACATCGGCATCAAGGATTTTGGCGCGGTGATCGAGAGGCGCGGCGGAATTCTGGATCGCATCGACTCGCTGTGCTTCGCCGCACCGATTTTCTTCCACCTGGTGCGGTATTACTTTGCTCCGTAATCGATCCGCTTCAGCGAGCGACAGGCTCCGCGTTCTGCGCGCCTGCAGGCACCCGCGACTTCAGAAATCCTCGCGCAGCAAGCAATTCCGCATTCAGCAAAGCCGCTCCAGCCGCGCCGCGCACCAGGTTGTGCGACAACAGGGTAAGCTTCAAGTCGAGCAGCGGGCACTCGCGCACGCGTCCGACAACCGCGGCCATGCCATGACCCGCGTTTACGTCTTTGCGCGGCTGGGGCCGGTCTTCTTCGTCTTGCACGACGATCGGATGCTTCAGCCCGGTAGGCAGAGAAGCCAGCTCCGGTGAAACTTCAAACGAGCGCAGCGCTTCTCGGACTTCATCAAGTGTGGCTGTTTTCTTCAGCCGCAACGAGACGCATTCGAGATGCCCGTCGCTGACCGGCACACGATTGCAGTGCGCACTGATCCCGAGGCCCGCCTCAACGAACCGTGAGCCATCCCATTTGCCCAACAGCTTCTGCGGCTCTGCTTCCATCTTTTCTTCTTCCCCGCTAATGAAGGGGACCACGTTGCCGAGAATGTCCAGCGAAGGGACACCAGGGTAGCCTGCGCCGGAGACGGCCTGTAAGGTCACCACAAAAATCTTTTCCAGACCGAACGCATCCGCCAACGGCTTCAATACGAGAACTAGCCCCGCTGTCGAACAGTTTGGATTGGTGACAATAAAGCCGCTGTCGTATCCGCGATTCTTTTGCTGAACGCGAATCGAGTCCAAGTGCGAGGCGTTCACCTCCGGGATCAACAAAGGAACGTCCGCGTCCATGCGGTGATTTCTGGAATTGCTGACCACCGGATAGCCGGCTCGCGCAAAATCTTCTTCAGCCTTTCCGGCGACGGAAGAATCGAGCGCAGAGAAAACAAAATCGCACTCGAGCGTCGGATCCAGATCCTTCACCACCAGCTTGCGCGCGACTTCGGGGATTGGGCCCTCCAGGTGCCAGCGCACCGCCTCGGCGTAGGTCTTTCCGGAAGAACGCTCTGAAGCCGCCACTGCGGTCAACTCAAACCAGGGATGTTCCGCCAGCAGTTTCACCAGTCGCTGGCCAACCATTCCCGTCGCGCCCAAAACTCCGGCGCGCCACTTCCGGCCGTCCGTGCGGCGGCTCACCGCGCACCTCGGCCAGGCGCGGGTTCACGATCGGTGTGCAAGATTTCTTGTTGTCGTTTCGGACTCATCTTCGCGGCTCCTCATCTGATTGTTCCGCCGGAGTCACTCGGGAGGGGGCTAAACGAAAAAACCCACCGCCCGGTTCGCTTCGGCGGTGGGTTAGAAACTTTTTCTCGCTGGCTAGCTGTTTCTCCCGTCGCCCGAAGCGCTCTTAGTGGACGTAGTGTCAGTCGTAGTCGTCGTGATCGACGGCTTCCCGGCAGTCCCGATTCGCTTCGATGCGCCAGCCAACATATTACCCAAGATATCACGAGCCGCGGGAATTGGGAGGGCAAATTGGAAATTCGTGAAAGGTGTGTGGCGAAAACGAAATCTGCATCTTTGTGAAAAGAATCGGGAATGCCATTCCGATACTCCCACTATGCCCGTAACATTATAACAATAAGCATGTTATGTGGAGCAACTTCCCCGGAATTCCTGGGTTTAAATGCGCCAAGGGAAGGGGAGGCTCTCGCAGCCTCTGGGGAATTTCCAAATCTAAAATGGAGAATTACCTATGCACCTCAAGAAGTGGTTCAGCGGTTTTTGCGCGCTCGCGCTGATTGCCCTGCTCAGCGGCTGCGGCAACAACGCAAGTTCATCCAACAACACCAATCCGCAATCCAACTCCGTTTTTGTCACCGGCACCGATGCTCCCCTGCCCAGCGTCGTGGGCTTCCGCGTGGACATTACGGGTTTGACTCTTTCCAACGGGATGAGCACGCCGGTTTCCGTGCTGAATGGAACGCAAACGGTGGATTTCGCCCGTTTGAATGGACTTCGCACCCTGCTCGACATCAATACGATTCCGGCGGGAACGTACACGCAAGCGGTCGTCACGCTTGCCAACCCTTCGATCGATTACCTGAACGTGACGAATCCGCAGACGCATCCGGCCCTCAGCACGCTCGACACCAGCGCAAGTTCCAATCCGCAACTTAGCCTGACGACATCCCAGGTGACCATTAACCTGGCGACGCCGCTGGTGGTTTCCGCGGGCGATATTGACGGCCTGCGCTTCGAATTCGACATCCGCCAATCGGTCGCGGTCGACGGCAGCGGCCAGATCACGGGCGCGATCACGCCGACACTCGACTTGAAGGTAGTCACGCCATCGGACGCGGACGCTTATATCGACGAGTTCGACGCGGGCGTAGTCAGCGTGAACGCCACGGGCAACTCATTTGTGATTCAGGGCCCGCACGGCCATCAGTTCACGGTGAACGTGAACCAGCAGACCGAGTGGGAAGGAAATGAAACGATCAGCAATCTGAGCAGCAATTCGATCGTGGAAATTTCAGGGACGCTCGATCGGACCTCGGCCGCGATTCTGGCGGACACCGTGGCGATCGTCTCGCAGGACCACTTCTGGGCCGGCGGACTGGTCACGTTCGTCGATCCACCGGTTGGCACCGCGACAGACTTTGACCTTTATGTTCGTAGCGTTTTGCCCGCGGGCACCGGATTTAATTCCGGACAAATCTCCAACATCGCGCTCACCGGGCAGGAGAAGTACTTCATCCACTGGTGGCACGACAATTTCGGCAGCTTCCTGTTCACTTCTACCGGCCTTGTGCCGGGTCAGCACGTCAGCATCGCCGGTCCATTCAGCAATGGAGTGGTCACCGTGAAGCGCGTTGTGCTGCGCCACTCGGGACACACCGGCACCCTGGTCACCGGGCAGACGAACACCAGCGCGGGTACGTTCGAGTTCAATTCGAACGGCCTGGCGGGCGTGTTGTTCGAGGGTCCGGTCACGGTGCAGGTCACGCCCTTCACCCGGTTTCTGGGCGGATTGACGGGCATCAACGATTTGACCGGCACCACGGCGTTGAATCTGCGCGTGGTCGGATTGATCCTTAAAACCAACACGGGTGATCCGATCTTCCTGGCGCGCAGCGTGGAGAAACTGACCAACTAGGGACGCGAACAATCAGCGCTACTTCCGCGGCCACTTCCTTCAAGGAAGTGGCTGCATCCTTTTAACAGGCTGAGTCGAACAACAGGCTGGAACAGGTGAGGCCGGATTCCGCCTTTTGCAATTCCGAAATGTCCAACGATTCGACGCGGAATCCCTTGGCTTCGATTCGCGCGCGCGTTTTTGGAAACGATGCGGGGAACACGATGGATTCTCCAATTGCCAGGGCGTTTCCGGCGTGAGGCTCCGCGGGATCCACATCCAACCACTCAAATCCTTCAAATCGTTTCCAGTGAAACCACGCGCGGTTGCCGAGCAGCGTATTCCGCCCGAGATAAGTTACGGCGGACTTGAGATGAAGGCATCCTGTCACCGGGACAGCCGTTAAATCGTATCTGTAGTGTTCCGTGATTACAGCCAGTTGCCTTATGCCTTCGGCGTTTGATCGCTGCGTCAGCCCCACGAATATCTTTTTGCCGACTCGCAGGACGTCGCCGCCTTCCAGCATGCCAGGCAATTTCACGTAAGCCAATTTACGAAACGGTTCCAGAGCGGCCGCAAGGGACGGGGCTTCTTTCCGCCGGGTCGCCGTGCCCAACGGGCAGATGACCGCCACTTCGTCGAGCAAAATCGCGGGGTCTTCAACAAACATGGAGTCCGGCAGTTCTTTCTCTTCCGGTAGAGAGATCACTTTCGCGCCCAATTTCTCGAGGAGACCTTCGTAGGCGTGATGCTGCGCCCGCGCCCTCTCCATATCAATCGGTTTGCGTTCAATAAAGCCCAGTTCACAATTTGCCAGGGAAGAGCTAACTTTACGCGTGATCGCCGTCAGCATTTTCTGAATGTATCAGAGATTCTTCGCTTTGGTCACTTGACGGAAGGGAATCCGAGTTATGATTTTCGGTCGGCCGCCGGCGGCGCGGGAAGCGAAGTATTCTTAAGCAGGCTTTGGTTCCGCAGGTTTGGCCCGGAAAGCCCAAGGAGAAAGCCCTCATGTCGGATGGAATTCGTCGCATTGTCGCTCTCAGCGTTCTTTTGGTCGGCACCGGTCTTTTGTGGGTGACCGGCCGCACCAATAATGACGAGGTGATTGCGAAGAACGATCAGGACGCCACGCTAGCGGCGAATCGTGAGCGCGCCGCCTCCAATGATCCGCGCCTCAAGGGCGCTTACCGCTACGAGCAGGGCGGCTGGGTGTACGTCCATCTCGAGGGCGACCCCGCCAGCCTCGGCTTTCAGCACGGGTTTCTTCTTGCTCCGGAAATCTCGGACGCTTTTCCCGCCATCAGCACCAGCATGACCCATTCGACGAAGCGCGACTGGGCGTTCTTCCGCGAAACCGCACGCACCATGCTGTGGCCAAAAACTGACCCGGAGTACCAGCAGGAGCTTCAAGGCATCGTGGAAGGACTGAATGCCCGCGCGGGTTCGAACCTGGACGTGTACGACATCGTGGCGATGAACGCCTTCGAAGAATTGCCCGACTATTACGTGCCCTGGCTCAACAAGCGCGAGCAGGCCGCCAATCCACCGAATCTCAAGAGCCCCGGAAATTGCAGCGCGTTCGTGGCCACCGGCAGTTGGACCAAAGATGGCAAGATCGTGATTGCGCATAACAACTGGACGAATTACATGAACGGCGAGCGCTGGCGGATTATTTTCGATATCGAGCCGAAGAATGGCTATCGCATGCTGATGGACGGCATTCCAGGTGTGATCGCCAGCGACGATGATTTCGGCATCAACAGCGACGGCCTGATGGTGACGGAGACGACGATCACCCAGTTCGAAGGCTGGGATCCGAACGGCAAGGCGGAGTTTGTGCGCGCGCGCAAGGCGCTTCAATATGCCGGTTCGATTGATGAGTACACGAAAATCATGCTCGATGGAAACAACGGCGGGTACGCGAACGATTGGCTGATTGGCGACCGCAAAACGAACGAAGTGGCGCAGTTGGAGCTGGGGCTGAAGGCCTACAAACTGTGGCGCACGAAAGATGGCGTGTTTGCCGGATCCAACTGGGCGCGCGATCCCAAAGTGCTCAAGCAAGACACGCCTCAGTTCGATCCCAACAATCTGGAAACTTCACCCAATGCGCGCCGCGTCCGCTGGGAACAACTACTCAATGAAAATAAAGGCAAGCTGGACGTGGAGCTTGCGAAACAAATGCTGGGCGACCATTTCGATTCGTTTCAGAAAAAAGAAGAAGCGAACGAGCGCACGCTTTGCGGCCACGTGGACGCCTCTCCTCGCGGTGTGGCGGTCTGGGCCTGGACAGCGAATTATCCTGGTGGAGCGGTGCAAGGCAAAGCCAGCGATTCCACAATGGCCCAGCGACTTAGCTTCGTAGCACGCATGGGCCACCCCTGCGGCGAATCGTTTCAGGCCAAGCCGTTTCTCGCCGCCCATACTGACTACGCCTGGCAGGAACCGTATCTGCGCGACATGCCTGCCGGTCCGTGGACGGAATTCCACGCCGGAGAAATTCCTGTCCCTCAGCACTAGCGATCACTCAAACTTATTTCGACCATGCCATCCTGAGGCTATCCGACAAGGATAGCCGAAGGATCTCAACGTCGGGATCATCCTGGTCTCATCAGGTGCGATCTCACCAACTTGCGTCCAAACTTTAGTGGGCAGCGCCGCCGGGCACCGAAATTTCCACGTGCGAGGGATGTGTCTGCGAACGGTAAATCTTCTGCGTGGCTTTCTGATAGTCCGACTCTTTCGCTTCGAAAATGTTGGGAACAAACTTCTGCGGATTCCGGTCGTAGAGCGGAAACCACGTGCTCTGCACCTCGACCATGATGCGGTGCCTTTTCTTGAATACGTGATCCGCGGTGTGCAGGTCGATTGTGAAGGGCGTAATTTCACCGGGCACGATGGCTTCCGGCTTTTCGTACGAATTGCGGTATCGGCCGCGAAAAATTTCGTCGGCGATCATCAGTTCGTAGCTTGAGAGGTTCCACTCCGTGTCGGGTTTGTCGGGATACACATCGATCAGTTTCACAACCCAATCGCTGTCCGATCCCGTCGTCGCGGCGAAAAGCTTCGCGGTCACCTGGCCCGTCAGCGTTACGTCTTCTTGCAGAACGTCGGTCCTCCAGCTCAACACATCGGGTCGCTTTTCCACGAAGCGCTGGTCCTGCACCAGCCACGTGTACCAGCGGCCGGGATGATCCGAGGGATACGTTTCGTCCACAGGCCGGTTGCGGTACGGCACGGGGTTTGCCGGATCACTCATGTAGGAATCAAACGCCTCAGCCGCGTCCGCTTTCGGCGCCTCAAAACTTAACTTTCCATCTGTCCCGAAATACAGGCTTTTCGTTTGCGCGTCTTGCGGCGGCCATGCGTCGAATCGCGTCCAGGTGTTGCTTCCGGTCTGAAACAGCAGCGCCTCCTTCAATGGCAGTTCGCCCTTGTCGTGCAGCCAGTAGGCAAACCACGGCGCTTCTACTTTTTCTCGAAAATACTCGCCCGTATTGCTCGCGAAGGGAATCTGCCCCAGCCAGTTCCCTGGACCATGCGCCCATCCGCCGTGATTCCACGGGCCGACCACCAGATAGTTCATGTGCGCAGTATCGTTTTTTTCGAGATTTGCGTACGTGGCCATCGGGCCATAAAAATCTTCCTGGTCCCACCAACCGGCGACGTTCATGTTAGGCACCGTCGCCTGATGCAGAGCGTGCGCGAGTGATTTTTCCTTCCAGAATTCGTCATACGCCGGATGCTCGACAAAACTGTTCCAGGAAGGAATTTTCCCGTGGAGGTAGTCCTTATTGATGTTTGAGAGCGGCCCAACGTGCAGGTACCATTCGTATAAATCGTCGCGATCAAACTTCAACTTGAAACTTTCCTTCGTCGATTCCATCTCCGTGGCGTATTCGTAGCCGTAACTCAGCCGGAAAGCGCCGTTATGAAAAAAATCATCGCCCACCCACGTGTCACCCATGCAGGCCTGCTCGGAAACCGCTTTCAGCGCGGGGTGAGGATTTACCAGCGCCATCGCAGCCAGAAATCCACCGTAGGAAATTCCCGCCGTGCCTACGCGGCCGTTGTTGTTCGGCACATTTTTCACCAGCCATTCGATCGTGTCGTAAGTGTCCGTGCTTTCGTCCACACCCTTGGGATTGCCGGCGTCATGCACCGGCCGGTTCATCACAAACTGCCCCTCCGAGCCATACCGGCCGCGAATATCCTGGAACACAAAAACGTAGCCATCGGCAAACATGTGCGAATACCGGTAGAGCTTCGGGCTGTATCCCTTGTCGTCAGCGGAAATTCCATAGGGGGTCCGCTCCAGAAAAATCGGCAGCGCCTCCTTCGCATTCTTTGGCGAGTAAATCTCCGTGTGCAGCTTCACGCCATCCCGCATCGCGATCATCACTTCTTTCTTCTCGAATAGCTGCGACAACTCCTGCCGCGCCGTCCCTTGTCCCCGCGCTACCGAGACGACAATCCACACCAGCGTCAAAACTCTGGATATCCTCCAAAGAATTCTCATTTGTAGCAAAGCCCCCTGGGTACAGAGCGAAACGCCGCGAGCATATCACAGGAGCACAAGAACCATTGGTGGCTGAGCATTCCTCTGGTAAAATAGAGGTTCGTAGCACCGCACCTGAATTGATGAAGAAAGGGTTCGTCCGGGCTGCTGGTTGTTTCAGCAGCTATTTTTGTCTGAACACGATTTCACTAACATGACCAAAGAAATTCGCAATATCGCCATCATTGCCCACGTCGACCACGGCAAGACCACGCTTGTCGACACCATGCTCCGGCAGAGCGGCATTTTCCGCGCCAACCAGGAACTCGTCGAGCGCGTTATGGACTCCAACGACCTGGAGCGCGAGCGCGGCATCACCATTCTGGCCAAAAACACGGCCCTGTTTTTTCACGACACCAAGATCAACATCGTCGACACCCCCGGCCACAGCGATTTCGGCGGCGAAGTCGAGCGCGCCCTGCGCATGGTGGACGGCGTGGTGCTCCTCGTTGACGCCAGCGAAGGCCCGCTGCCGCAAACCCGCTACGTTCTCCAGAAAGCCCTCGCCGCAAAGCTGCCCCCCGTGGTGGTGCTCAACAAAATTGACCGACCCGACGCGCGCCCCGAGGAAGTCCTGAACGAAATCTACGACCTGTTTATTGACCTCGACGCGACCGAAGATCAACTCGACTTTCCGATCGTCTACACAAACGCCCGCGCCGGCGTGGCGCATCGCAAGATCGGCGACGATTCGAAGGACCTGCTTCCCCTCTTCGAAGCCATCGTCAACAAAATCCCGGCTCCCACGGGCGATCCGAATGGTGTCCTCCAGTTGCAGGTCACCAACCTCGACTATTCTGAATTTCTCGGCCGCCTCGCGATCTGCCGCGTCTTCAACGGCACGCTCAATCGCGGAGAAGAGGTCGGCATCAGCAAGCTCGACGGCAAGCTCACCTCCACCAAAATCACCAAGCTCTACACCTTCCGCGGACTCGACCGCGATGAAGCGGAAACCGTCGTCGCAGGCGATATCGTGGCCATCGCCGGAGTCGAAGGCATCCAGATCGGCGAAAGCATCACCTCGCTCGAAAATCCTCAGCCGCTGGAGCCGCTGACCATCGACGAGCCCACCCTGGCCATGATTTTCAGCGTCAATTCCGGCCCACTGTCCGGTCGTGAAGGCTCTTACCTGACCTCGCGCGATCTTCGCGACCGCCTGGCCAAGGAACTTCTCACCAACGTTTCCATCCGCGTGGAAGACACCGACACGCCGGAATCCTTCCGCGTTCTCGGCCGCGGCGAATTGCAACTCGCCATTTTGATCGAAACCATGCGCCGCGAAGGCTTCGAACTGATGGTTGGCAAGCCGGAAATCGTGGTCCGCACCGAAAACGGCAAGAAACTCGAGCCGGTCGAGCGCCTGGTGATCGACATACCCGAGAATTTCATCGGCATCATTATGGAAACCATCGGCAGCCGCCGCGGCGAAATGCTGAAGATGAGCAATCACGGCTCCGGCCGCGTCCGCCTCGATTTCAAAATTCCTTCTCGCGGCTTGATCGGCTTGCGCAGCCAGTTACTGACGGACACGCGCGGCACCGCCCTGATTCACTCCATTTTTGAAGGCTGGATGGAATACGGCGGCGATATGGCGTTGCGCCCAACGGGAGCGCTGGTCGCGGACCGCGCGGGCCTTTCGACAGCGTACGCGCTGTGGGGTCTGCAAGAGCGCGGCGAACTCTTCATCGGCCCGACAATCGAAGTTTATGAAGGCATGGTGGTGGGCGAAAACTCCCGTGAGCAGGATATGGAAGTGAACGTCACCAAGGAAAAGAAGCTCACCAACATGCGTTCTTCCTCGGCCGACGAAGCCATTCGCCTGATCCCCCACCGGCAGCTCAGCCTGGAGCAGGCCATCGAATTCATCGCCGACGACGAGTTCGTCGAGATCACCCCAAAATCCATTCGCTTGCGAAAAAAAGTTCTGCAATACAGCAAGCGCCCGCGTCGCTGGCAGGAAATTCGCGCCAGCCAGGAAGCCGCAAGCTAAGCCATTCCAGCTGGAAGTTTGCGGATAATCAGGGCAAAAGTGGCTGCCCGTCGGCGGTGGGGAGCGACAGCCCTGCCTCTTTGGCAAGCGTCGGCGCGATGTCGCGCATGTCTATCAGCCCCAGATTCCTTCCCGCGGGCACGCCCGGTCCCACCAGGAAAAAAGCGGCGCGCAAGTCCGGCAGATCCGGCAATCCTCCATGTGTCCCTCCAGCTTTGATCGAGGTGACAACGGGCCCGGTCAACGAAGTGCCGGTGCGCCAACCGGGTTTGAGCCCCACAAAAAACGAAGCGTTTGGATAGCCGCCTTTCCTGTGCAACTCATCCCCATCGAGCACGTGATCGATTCCGTTCGCCGGGTCGGCTGCTAATTTCGTCAACAGGGTGCGAACGGTCGCCACGGTCAATCCATTCTTCGGATCTTTCAGTACGATGGCCGCTGAGCCGCCGGTTTCCCACGGCATGGCCCGCCAATCGGAGATCTTGCCTTTGTCATCCAGTGAAAACAGTTTCGCCTTTTCAAACGCGGGAAACAGGTTCAGCTGCTGGCCGTAGTTGACAAAGCCGTGGTCCGAAACGACGGCGACAAACGCCCGCCCGGGAGCCACACGCTCCGCCGCTTCCCAGATTTTCCCGATCACCGCGTCGAGCCGCTCCAGCACCACCATCGCTTTGGGACTGAAGGCTTGGGCTTCGTGTTCGATGTGATCGAGCGCAATCAAGTGCACCGTCAGCAAGCCAGGGTGTTTATTCTCCAGGATCCACACGGCGTATTTCCCGCGCACTTCGTCGCTCTCAGGTGTTGCCTCGATGCCGCCGCGATATTCGCCGATCGCCGCTTTCCCCTCCGCCAGCAACCCCGGCGTGGAGACAACGCGCAGCAGCTTCGCATCTTCCGCGGTGCCCGCGCGCCAGAGCTCGGGTATGTTCCAGTTAATTTTCGCGCCGACGGTGACCGGCCACTGAATACTCGCTGTCGTTCTTCCGGCGGCCGCAGCGGCATCCCACAACGTCGGCACGCGAATATCTTCCGCGTACCAATACCAGCCTTCATGATTTTTCTGCAGAGGATCAAACGTCTGGTTCGCCAGGATTCCATGCTTCGCCGGCCAGACGCCGGTCACGAGCGTGGTGTGGCTCGGATAAGTCACCGTGGGAATCACCCCTGTGACCCCTTGCGCATAGGTGCCTTCGTGGAGGAATTTCCTCAGGTGGGGAATCTTAGCTCTATGCGCATCCGCGGCCGTGACGTAGTCCGGCCGCAAGCCGTCGACAGAAATCACCACCAGCAGCGGAGCAGCTTTCTCCTGCGCAACTGCCGGCAAGATTGGCCCAAATAAACAGAACAAGCTGAAAAAACCGCACAAAAGTGCCCGTATCCTCTTTGGTTTCATCATCGTCACCTGTCGTTTCCCCTACGACTCAATTTGATGTAAAGTAACTCACACATTGCATTTTGTTCCGAGCACCTCGTAGTTCTGTTGCTCGCCAGTAAGTATTGCAGGTTGCGTTCAATTCTTGAGTCTCCTAGGACGGTGTTTGTGAACATTTCGGAAAGCAGTTCTCCTAACGGCCACGGGCCGCATCCAACCATCGCCGCCACCGCCACTGCTCTCCCGCCCTACAGGATCACCCGCGATGACGTAAAGTATTACTTCGGCCGCGTTTTCGAAGTGCCCGAACGCCGCGTCGAAGCCATGATGGCAATCGTGGACAATGCCCAGGTTCACAACCGCCATTCGATTTTCCCCATCGATTACACCATTGAACCGCGCGCTCTGGCCAAAACCAACAATGAGTATATCGAGCACGCCGTCAAGCTCGGCCGTGAAGCCGCCGAAAAGTGCCTGGAGCGCGCCGGCATGCGCCCCGAAGATATTGACCTGATTATCACCGTTTCCTGCACCGGCTTCATGATTCCCTCTCTCGACGCCCACCTCATCCAGTTGATGGGGTTCCGTTCCAACGTGCGGCGCATGCCCTTCACGGAACTCGGATGCGCGGCGGGAGCCATGGGCCTTTCCCGTGCCGCTGATTTTATCGCTTCGAATCCCGGCAGTAACGTGTTAATTATTGCCGTCGAGCTTCCCTCGCTAACCTTTCAGCGCAAGGACATTACCCAGGCCAACCTCATCTCCTCGATTCTGTTCGGAGACGGTGCGGCCGCCGTGATTGTCACCGGTCAGAAAAGACCCGGCCCGCAAATTCTGGTGACGGAGACCTACACCTTTCCAGACTCGCTTGGCGCCATGGGCTTCGATCTGCGTGACTCCGGCTTTCACATCATCCTCGACAAAAATGTGCCGGAAATGATTGGCGAGCGCATCAAGGAACTCGTTCACGGGTTTCTCGATCGGAACGGCAAAACGCGTGAGGAAATTAAAGGCTGGATTCTGCATCCCGGCGGCGCACGCCTGCTGGGCACGATAGAGGAGCAGCTCGGCCTTTGCAAGTGCGACACCCAGCCTTCCTGGGACATCCTTGGGAACGTCGGCAACCTTTCCAGCGCCACGATTCTGTTTATTCTTCAGGAGTGGCTGGAGAAGCGCCCATTGAAAGCGGGAGAGCACGCGATTGCCGCCGCGTTCGGCCCAGGCTTCAGCGCGGAATTTTTGTTACTGCAATGGAACTAAGCGTTATCGCCTACCTCGTTCTACTCTGCATAGTCGCGGTTTTGCGCCTTTACGAACTGCGCATCTCCCAGCGCCATCAAAAGGACATGATCGCCCGCGGCGCCTCCAAGGTGGACGAACCGCGCTTTCGCTGGATGGTGGTGCTGCACACCGGTGTTCTCATAGGCGCCGCTGCCGAAGTCGTTTTTCTCAAACGGCCCTTCATTCCCATCCTTGCGGCCGTGTGTTTCTCGCTTTTTCTTGCGGCCAACGCGGTGCGCTGGTGGGTGATCCGCACTCTTGGGGAGCACTGGAACGTACAAGTGATGAACTCCACCGGACTCGGCGTAATTACTTCCGGCCCTTTCCGCTATGTCCGCCATCCGAACTACGCCGCGGTCTTCACCGAAATGCTCGTTCTACCCCTGATTCACACCGCCTGGATCACCGCAATTGTTGGTTCCGCCGCCCATATTTTGGTACTCTCGCAGCGACTCGTGACGGAGGAAAAGGTCCTCTTTTCGGATGCCCATTACCGCGACGCGATGTCGGGTAAACCGCGCTTTCTTCCGGGCCTGTTCTGAGGCTGAACAACCATGCGCTACGTAAAAGTTTCACTGGCGGGCGTCGCTCTGGGCGCACTCCTTTTCTCCGCCCCCATTTGTAGCGGCCAATCCGTCAGCCAACTGGCGACTCCGGCGTTCAGTTCCGTTCCCGAACTGAAGAACGGCTACCAACTACTCTACGAGCAGAAATTTCCCGAAGCGCGCGTGATCTTTGAGGAGTGGGCGGCGAAAAATCCGACGGAGCCCTTCGGCCAGGTTTCCCTCGCGGCCAGCCATTTGTTCGAAGAGTTTTACCTGAAGCGCGTGCTCACCAGTGATTATTTCCTGGATGACAAGCGTTTCCTCGGGGGCATTACTGGCACTCCGAATCCGGATCGCATTAAAGCTTTCGAGGAGGCAACCGCGAAGGCGCGCGCGCTGGCTGCCGTGCGACTGAAGCAGAACAAACGCGACCCCGAGGGACTCTACGCAATGACTCTCTGCGCCGGGATGCAGTCCGATGCGGAAAGCATGCTGCTGAAAAAGCATTACGACGCTCTGAAGCATTTGAAAGAAGCGAACGCCAACGCCGAACTGCTGCTCGCCGCGCATCCGGATGCCTACGACGTTTACGTTGCGCCCGGCATCGCCTATTACATCATCGGCTCGCTCTCCGGCTCCGCACGTTTTGTTTTGTGGTTTGGCGGCGTCCACGGCGATAAGGCGTTGGGAATGTCCAAGGTGGGAAAGACCGCAGACAACGGCAATTACCTGAAGCCCTTCGCCCAAATCCTGTTGGCCCTCTCGGCTCGCCGCGAGAAGAAGACCGAGCTGGCCATCAAGAACCTGAAAGAACTCACCGAGGAGTTCCCCGGGAATACGGTTTACGAAACGGAGTATGCCAAAGCCCTCGGCCGGCCCATTCCCGCAACGATTGGTCCCGCGGAGTAGGACTTTCGCTTCTTCCCCACATTTACAAATTCAATCGTTCAAGCCCAAGGTTCTCCCACGGCAGCAAATCGCCATTCGGGACGCTGGTCACTGCTACAATGCTCCTTCATCTCGAAAGGTGGTGCGCCATGTTCCAACCCGGCCTTCTGAAGGATCGCGCCATTTTCCTGACGGGCGGCGGCAGCGGGCTCGGTCGCTCGATGGCCCTCCATTTCGCCAAATTGGGCGCGCGCCTGTTCGTCGTGGGCCGCCGCGAGGAACCGCTCAAATCCACGTGCGATGAAATCCACCAGGATGGCGGAGCAGCGGCCTACGCCACCTGCGACGTGCGTGATTACGCCGCCGTCGAGGCCGCATTTTCCGCCGCGGAAGCGCAGTTTGGAGAAATCGATACACTGGTCAATAACGCCGCTGGGAATTTCATGGCGCGGACAGAGAAGCTCTCTCCGAACGCCTTCAACGCGGTCGTAGGTATCGTCCTGAACGGCACGTTTCATTGCACGGAAGCCTTCGCGAAGCGCCGCATCGAAAAGAAACTTGGCGGGAACATTCTCAACATCACTACCACTTATGCGGCGGCAAATTCCGGCAGCGGTTATGTGGTTCCCTCCGCGTGCGCAAAAGCGGGGGTTTTGGCCCTGACTACGTCGCTTGCGGTCGAGTGGGCGAAATACCATATTCGGGTAAACGCGATTGCCCCGGGTCCGTTTCCCACGGAAGGCGCGTGGTCCCGCCTGATGCCTTCGAAACAGTTTGAAGAGCATGCCATCAGCAAACATCCGATGAAACGCTTCGGCAAACATGAAGAACTCACCAACCTCGCCGCTTTCCTTCTGAGCGACATGGCCGAGTACATCAATGGAGAGTGCGTGGTAATTGACGGCGCCCAGTGGCTGCGGGGCGCCGGCGAATTCAACGACCTCGGCATGATTCCGGATGCCGCCTGGGAACAACTCGAAGCCGCGCGCCCGAAGAAATAATCTACTCTGGCAGGCCGTGCGATCGAAGTTTTACTCGAAGCTTGATGTCACCTGCGGCAACTCCATCCACTTGCGCGTGCACGATGATTTCTTGAGGGGTGTTGGCTTTCAATTCGCTTGCAGTCAGCGTCGGGGTCTCAATTTCCACCCGTAGTTCGGTGGTTGCTTCCGCGGGTAACGCAATCTCCCCTTCGCCGCTGGTCACCTTCCAACCTTTCGGCGTTTCTACTTTTGTCTGAAGTCTGAGCGGCTTATTGCCCGCATGCACAATCGTCAGCGGAACGTAAACCTGCGCTCCGGCAGTCTCGGCAATTTCCGGCGGCTCCGCAACGTGCAAGGCGCCGAGGCAATGTGCTTCACGGAACGATTGATAGAAGCCCCAGGGGCCCCCAAGTTTTACGGCTGTCACGGCCGGTGTCTGTAGCACGCTGGCCGCAAGTCCAGGGCAGCGACTCGGTTCGCCTTCTAGATTTGCGAAAACGTCATCCGTCGTTCTGCTCGCGTAGTACGACTTGCCAAACACCAAGGTCTCCGGTTCTGTCCACCATGCGGTGTCCGGGTCGCGCATCATTTTTTGGGCTTCGGCGTCACTCATCTTTTGAATTCTCTCGATGTCCTCCGGGTATTGCGTCAGGTGCGTCGTAGCCGCGTCCAGCGCGATTCGCCAGTACGGCTTCTTCTCCGCTGGGGAAACGTCCCATATCGAATAGGCTGGGCCAGTACCCGAAAACTGCTTATCATCGTTGGCGTCGGGGAAGTAGTAAATCTTCTTCACCTGCCACGCTTGCAGATTCTCCAGATAAATTTCCCGGTGCGCCGAGGCTCCAGCGAGTTGAGATGGAAACACCACGGGATTTCCCGCCAAGTCGAACGCTTCCGTTGCCAGCACCCCCGCCGCCTGGTGATCGCCATGGTTTTCCCCGATGAAAACGCCAGGCAAGGAAGTAATAATCACATCCGGCCGAGTCAGCCGAACCAGTTCCACCAGTTTTTCCAGATTCGCCCCGTGCCCCCAATTCGCCAGCGAATTCAGGACGTTTTGCGAAGCAGTGTCTTTCCCGTTAAGAAACCATACATTCTTGATCCCCATCCGGGCGCAGGACTCGCGCGCCTCCATCTCCCGTATGTCTTCCAGTCCGCCGGCATGCTCCCGCCCGTAGTTGTTTGCGCCGCTCCCGCCATGAGTGCCATACACCACCGCCACGCGCTTGTGTAGATCATAAATCGCCCGCGCCAGATACGGCGTCACCGCCCCCTCATCATCGGGGTGTGCCACCACCACCAAAATATCCGCCTTGAACCGTTCATCCGCAACCTTTACGGTACTCGCTGTTTGCGCGGCAAGAGGCGTGCCCAACAAAAGGAGGGCGATGATAGATATAGACGTGAACAATGATTTCATTCCGCTCCCTCGAACTGACTAGTGGTCTTGCGTGGTAAGAGATTGTAACTTCCTTCCCAACGGAAACGCACTTTCCCGGAATCCTGCCTGAGTTGGCTTGGAGGATCCGCAAGGCGGACTTTTCAAATTTGGCAGACGAGCGATAGCCGGATTCTTGAAGTTCAAGAAAGGCCTTCATCATCGATACCGATTCTGTCATACGGACGTATTACATAACTCCAATAGACAGGACTATTGACATACCAACTTCCATTCGATAATTTACGCTAGGAGTAAAGACCATGGAAACTGTCAAAGTCTCGCCGAAATTTCAGGTTGTTATCCCCAAGAGGGTTCGCGAGGCCTTGGAGCTGAAGCCAGGAGAAGAGCTCCAGATCTACATCTTGGATAAGTCGATCCGGCTGCATCGCCCCCGCTCGATCAAAGAGCTCCGCGGCATCGCCAAGGGTATGCAATGGAAGGATGAGGATCGTGACCACACCGAGCGATTCTAAGCTGGCAATCGTCGACTCTTCAGGCTGGGTCGAGTACATGGGCTCTGGCCCTAAGGCGGATAGCTTTGCCCGTTATCTGAATTTTCCCGAATACTTACTCCTTCCCTCCGTCATCGTATTTGAGGTCTATAAAAAGGTATCTCGTGAGCAAGGGAAAAATCTTGCGGATAATTTCCTTTCTCAAGCGTTCGCCTTTGGTAATCGCCTGATTGCCCTTGACCTGGAACTTTCCATCCTGGCAGCAAGGACTAGTCTGGATAATCGCCTGCCGATGGCCGACGCGATCATCTACGCCACAGCCCAGCACCACAACGCTCAGCTCGTAACATCTGACGCGCACTTCGCCAATCTTCCTGGCGTCGTGCTGCTCTGATTGCTGCGAAGGGCTTTGCTTCTGCTTGACCCATCTTCCACCCGCCGATACTCTACATAGTTGCAATCTCTGCAGGTTTGCTTGCAGGCCAGGACAACTCTCATGGACCAGATCCACGTAACCTTACCCGACGGCAGCGTGAAGGACTTTCCAAAAGGTGTCACGCCCGTTGAAATCGCCAAATCCATCTCGCCCCGGCTGGCCGACGCCGCGCTGGTCGCCAAGGTCTACGCCACAGGTGGCAACGGCGCCAACTCCAAAACTGGAATTTTTTCGAACTCCGTTGATCCCGATGCCGATGGCGGCCTGCTCTACGACCTTCGCCGCCCGCTGGAGCAGGACGTCAAGCTCCGCATCCTGACAGAAAAAGATCCCGACGCTCTGTACGTCTTCCGCCATTCCGCCGCCCATCTGCTGGCCGCGGCCGTGACGGAGCTCTATCCCAACGTGAAGCTGGGCATTGGTCCGCCGGTTGAAAACGGTTTCTTCTACGAATTCCTCCGCGAACAGCCGTTTACCACGGAAGATCTCGAGAGAATCGAAAAGAAGATGCGCGAGCTTGCGGCGCAGGACCTGAAGAACGAACGCAAGCTCCTCCCCAAGCCCGAGGCACTGAAGCTTTATAAGGATTCCAATCAGATCTTCAAGTGCGAACTCGTCGAGGAAAAGGCCGACGAGCCCATGGTTTCCTTTTACACCACGGGGAAATTCATCGATTTTTGCCGCGGCCCGCACATCCCGTCCACCAAGCGTATCCAGGCGTTCAAGCTCACCAACGTTGCCGGGGCTTACTGGAAGGGCCAGGAAGGGAACGCGCAACTCCAGCGCATCTATGCCCTGGCTTTCTATACACAAAAAGAACTCGACGACTACCTGCATCGCATCGAGGAAGCCAAGCGCCGCGATCACCGCAAACTTGGCGCGGAGCTTGATCTATTTAGCATCCAGGAGGCCGCTGGCCCGGGCCTGATTTTCTGGCATCCGAAAGGCGGCTTGATTCGCACGATCGTCGAAAACTGGCTACGGGAGGAACTCCTGCAGCGCGGCTACGACCTCGTCTTCACCCCGCACATCATGCTCTTCGATCTCTGGAAGACTTCCGGCCACGCCAATTTCTACAAGGAAAACATGTTCGGCGCGGTCGAAGTTGAAAAAGCCGATTACCAGTTGAAGCCGATGAACTGCCCCGGCCACATTCTCATTTACAAATCCAAGCTGCGGAGTTATCGCGATCTTCCCGTGCGCCTTGCGGAACTCGGCACAGTTTATCGCTATGAGCGCAGTGGCGTGCTCCACGGCCTCTTGCGCGTTCGCGGCTTCACCCAGGACGACGCGCACATTTTCTGTATGCCCTCGCAAATCGAAGCGGAAGTCGAAGCCTGTATGGATTTCGCCTACGCCGTCATGAAGAATTTTGGTTTCGACAAATTCGAAGTCGAACTCTCGGACTGGGATCCCCAGCACCCGGAAAATTACCCTGGGAACGCAGCGGATTGGCAACACGCTTCGGAAGCTCTCGCCAGGGTTATGACCCGCATGAACATTCCCTACAAGAGAATGGTAGGCGAAGGCGCGTTTTACGGCCCGAAAATCGACGTGAAACTCATTGACGCCATCGGCCGCCCCTGGCAACTCACTACTGTACAATTCGACTTCAATCTTCCGGCGCGCTTCGGCCTCGAATTTGTCGGCGAAGACGGCGCTCGCCATCAACCCTTGATGGTACATCGCGCGTTGCTCGGCTCCGTCGAGCGCTTCTTTGGCATTCTCATCGAGCACTACGCCGGGGCATTTCCGCTGTGGCTCGCCCCGACGCAAGTGGAAATCTGCCCGGTCAGCGAAAAAGTGGCCGAGTACGCAAAGCACGTTCACGAAACCCTGAAAAACCACGGCATTCGCGTGCATCTCGACGACCGCAACGAAAAGCTGCCCGCGAAAATCCGCGACGCGCAAATGCAAAAGATTCCCTACATGCTCGTCGTCGGCCCCAAGGAGGCCGAGGCCGGCAGTGTAAGCGTCCGCCATCGCAGCAAGGGCGACCTGGGGCCACGCCCCCTCGCCGACGTCGTCGCCTCGCTCCAGGAAGAAATTTCTTCCCGCGCCATCAATTAATCGCTTGTCACAATCAAGCAGGTGTGCGGAAAATGTAGCGCTGGCTTTTATGCCAGCGCTGTTTATTCCATGAATCACTCGGCGAACATTTCGCGCCGCCTCTTTCTGACGCTCGCCACCGGAGCCGCTGCCGCACCATCCTTACTCTTACCCGAAATCGAAGACAAGGTTCCGTCTATGCTAGACCACATTCTCCTCGGCTCTGCCAATCTCCAGCGCGGTATCAAATTTGTCGAACAACACACAGGAGTCCTCGCCACGTTCGGCGGCGTCCATCCGGGCCGCGGGACGCAGAACGCACTTCTCTCTCTCGGTAACCGCCGCTATTTGGAAATCATTGCGCCGGATCCGGCGCAGCCCGGCGTGAAAAATCCCATCGCTTCCAGCTTGCATTCCCTCGTGGAGCCGCGCCTTGTTGGCTGGGCGGATCACCCCGGCAGCGTGACCGCGTTCGCCGAAAAGCTCGCTGCGGCGGGAATCAAATACGAGGGACCCACGCCAGGTTCGCGCAAGCGTCCCGACGGTCAACTTCTGAACTGGCAGATTGTGTCGCTCGCTGATACGGCCTCCGGTCTCTTGCCGTTCTTCATCGAATGGAGCCAGGATTCCGTTCACCCATCCGTTGACGCTCCAAATGGCTGCACCCTTCTCAGCTTCGCGGCGGAAACCCCCGACCCGGAAAAACTAGCCGCCACTTTGAAGACTCTAAACCTCGGTCTCCTGGTCAGAAAGGGCGAAAAACCGAGACTCCACGCCGTAATCTCCGGGCCAAAAGGGAGTCTCGACGTTTATTCCTGATTTCGCCCGCACTCAAGAAGCTGCCCCCCTCCGCTCCCCAACCGCCTCTTGCCCCATGTTCTTAGCATGCTATAATTTGAAGTCCGTCCCTCCTTGATGTGGCCTGTAGGGACCTGCTACTGACACGGGGTGCGACCCGGTTCGCCGGGTGCCTTTCTTTTTCTTAGGGGGTTTTATCGCTGAGAGGAATTTCCGGCAAGCGGACCGTATCCGCATCAACGAACGGATTCGAGCACGTGAAGTCCGGGTGATTGACGAAGATGGTGGGCAGTTGGGCGTCATGCAGCCTTTCGAAGCAATGCGTCTGGCGCGTGAAAAAGGTTTGGATTTGGTGGAGATTTCGCCCACGGCGGATCCTCCCGTTTGCAAGATTACCGATTACGGCAAATTCCAATACCAGCAGAACAAGAAGGCCCACGAACAGCGCAAGAGCAGCCGTGGCTCGCAGCTCAAGGAAGTGAAGTTTCGTCCCGCCACCGCGGAGCACGATTTTCAGGTTCGCAAGAACCAGATCATCCGGTTCCTCGGCGAAGGGCACAAAGTTCGCGCCATGATTTTTCATCGTGGCCGCGAAATGGCGCACCAGGAAGTGGGCCGCGCCAAGATGACGCGCCTGCTGGGCGAAATCGGCGAGCACTGCCAGATCGAGACGATGCCGCGCATGGAAGGAAACGTTCTCGTTGCGCTTCTGGCGCCGAAAAAGGGTGCCGGCGTCGCTCCTCGCAGCAGCGCCCAGGCGCAAACGAACGCTTAGCTGAAATTCGGACCCGATTTCACACCGGCAGTTTCACCGCCGAAGATTTTCAAAATACCGGCTGATGCATTTCAGCCCGCAACAACGCACGGAGAGGATTCAAAGCAATGCCACGCAATTCCACAAAGCCCAAGTTGAAGCTCAAGACACACCGCGGCGCAAAAAAGCGGTTCAAGATTACCGCGACCGGCAAAATCCTTCGCATGCATTCCGGCAAGCGCCACCTGCTGGGCACTAAGGCCCCGAAGCGCATGCGCAAGCTCAAAAAGCTCGCGCAGGTCAGCAAGGCGGACACGCTCAAGACCCGGCAGATGCTGCCGTACGGCTTCTAAGATTTTTTGCGGTAACAAGTTTTGAATGGCCGGGCTCGTCTCGGCTAATCAAGAACTGCGAAACTCCGGTTTCGCAATAACGTGCCAGGCAGTGCTACGCGGGTGCCTGCCGGCCGTTCCGCTCTCTTCGGAGAGCGCGTAGGCGCCGGGCGTTAGCCCGGCCATGTAGCGGCCACCTTCAGGTGGCCAAGCCGCAAGGCAACTACAAACACCTCGGAAACAAACCCGTTGCGAGCGATGCATTTCCGCGTCTCTCCGCAACCCGTTTCGTTTCCTTGAAAACTAAAGGAGCAAACCCATGCCACGCGTAAAACGCGGCACAAAACGCCGAGCCCGGCGTAAGAAGTACCTTAAGCGCACCAAGGGCTTTTTCCTCACCAAGAGCAAGCTCTACCAGTCCGCGCAGGAAGCGGCCAATCGCGCGGATCGCTACGCAAAGCGCGACCGCCGCGTAAAGAAGCGCCAATATCGCCGCTTGTGGATTCAGCGTGTTGGCGCCGCTGCTCGCCAGAACGGCATCACCTACGGCCAACTGATCCATGGCTTGAAGGCCGCGGGAATTGCCCTCGACCGCAAAGTCCTGGCCGACATTGCCGTGAAGGACGCCGCCGGCTTCGCGCAGCTCGCCGAAAAGGCCAAGGCGTTCGCCCCCAAGCGAACCCCCAAGCCCGCAGCCAAGAAGGCGTAGCTCTCCGTATTTTGTAGGGGCGGGGCTTGCCCCGCCCTCGATGTTGGAGCAAAGCTGCAGACTTGTCATCCCGAACCCGCGCCTTTCGCGGGTGAGGGATCTGCTTTACTCCGTCTTCTCTTTCGCACGGCGCGCAACCACGCCCTTGCGCTATATTCTTAACGCAACCCATGTCGACACCGGATTCGAAGCTTTCGCAGACTCTCGCTTCTCTCGGCATCAGCTCCGCTGAAGGCCTGCAGTCCCTCTTCGCAGAAATCCGTTTGCGATTCGACGCTGAAGCCGCCCGCGCAACCGACGAAGCATCCTTCAAGGCGTTTCGCGACGCGTGGCTCGGCCGCAAGTCCGGTGTGATCACGCTCGTTACGGACAACTGGCTGAAGCCAGCTTCCGCGGAGCTGAAGCGCTCGGTAGGCGCTGCGCTGAATGAACTGCGCGCGCACGTCGACGCGCAGATGGAATCTCATCGTGCTGCCGTTGAAAGGGGCGCCGATTCCGCAGTTCCCGCCAAAGATCGCATTGACCTCTCCCTTCCCGGCGTCATTCGACCGATCGGCACACACCACCTCGTTCGTACAGTGATGCAGGAAATCGAAGACATCTTCTTCTCGATAGGCTTCTCCGTCGTCGAAGGCCCCGAAATCGAAACGCCCTATTACAATTTCGAGGCGCTCAACATTCCAGAGCATCATCCCGTCCGCGACGACATGGACACGTTTTACCTCGACCTGCCCAAAGGCGCGCCCGGGCCGCTGCTTCTTCGCACCCACACCTCGCCCGTGCAGATTCGCACCATGGAAAAGCACCAGCCTCCCGTGCGCGTCATCGTCCCCGGCAAGGTCTACCGCCGCGACAATCCCGACGCCACCCACTCGTTCGTGTTCCACCAGATCGAAGGCCTCGCCGTCGACACAGATATCACCTTCTGCGATTTCACCGGCACCATCGAATACTTCGTGAAACAGTTCTTCGGCGAAAGCGTGAAAACGCGTTTCCGACCCAGCTATTTTCCCTTCACGGAACCCTCGGTGGAATTCGACGTCTCCTGTATTTTCTGCGGTGGTAGCGGAACCGGAGCATCCGGCGCAACCTGCGGCAAGTGCAAAGGCTCCGGCTGGATCGAACTCTTCGGCGCGGGCATGGTCGATCCCGCTGTCTATGGCTTCGTGAACTACGACGGCAAAAAGGTCAGCGGGTTCGCCTTCGGCATGGGCATGGATCGCCTGGCCATGCTCAAATACGGAATCGACGACATCCAGGTCTTTTTCCAGAACGATGTACGCTTCCTGAAACAGTTTCCATGAGCTTCTCCGACGCCAAGCAACGCTTCTCCAACCGCGTGGCGGACTACGTTCGCTACCGCCCCGGCTATCCGGAGGAAATTCTGCCGTTGCTGAAAACCTGGACCAACTTTCGCGTCGGGCACACTGTCGCCGACGTCGGCTCGGGCACAGGCTTGCTCAGCAAGCTTTTCCTCGATTTCGGTAATCGTGTCCTGGGCGTCGAGCCAAACGCCGAAATGCGCGCGGCAGGCGAAGAATTCCTGAGCGGTTATCCGAACTTTACCAGCGTCGGAGGTTCCGCCGAAGCCACAACGCTACCTTCCGACTCCGTTGACTTCGTGGCCGCCGGCCAGGCATTCCACTGGTTTCAAATGCCGGCGGCGCGCAATGAGTTTCATCGCATTTTGAAACCCGAGGGCCGCGTCCTGGTCATTTGGAACGAGCGCCTGCTCGATGAAACCGCGTTTCTCCGCGAGTACGAAGCCCTGCTGCTGCGCTTCGGCACGGATTATGCCCGCGTCAACGAAAGCTACCCGCGCGCCGAGCAAATGCTCGAATTTTTCGGCGCTACTGACTTTACGTCGCACTCGTTGCCCAATTTTCAGGAGTTCGATTTTGATGGCCTGAGCGGCCGCCTGCGCAGCAGTTCCTATGCGCCGCCTCCCGGCCACCCGCAATTCGAGCCGATGATGAAGGAGCTTCGTCAGCTTTACGACGCACATCAACGGCGCGGCGTGGTCTGCATGGAGTACCGCACGCGCGTGTACGCCGGCAAACTGGATTACGACAGGACAAGCGCATGAAGGTTTCTTACAACTGGCTGAAGGAATTCGTGGATATCGCTGCCTCGCCCGAAGAGGTCGCCTCGCGGCTCGCACTCTCCGGCACCAATATCGCCTCCATCGAAACCGGCGCGCACGGCGCGGTGATCGACGCGGAAATCACCTCGAATCGCCCGGACTGCCTCGGTATGCTCGGCATCGCCCGCGAAGTTGGCGCCATCTACCGACTCCCGGTGAAAATCAATTCACCGAAGCCTGCGGAATCCAAGACGGCCATGGCCAGCGACGCCGTCAAGGTCAAGATCGAAACACCGGATCAATGCGGGCGCTTTACGGCGCGCGTGATTTGCGGCGTGAAGATACAGCCGTCACCCAAATGGTTGAAAGACCGTCTGGAAGCAGCCGGAACTGCCAGCATCAACAATGTGGTCGACATTTCCAACTACGTGATGCTGGAGCTCGGGCATCCCCTGCATACGTTTGACTACGACCTCGTCCGCGATCACAGCATAGTCGTCCGCCGGGCCAAGCCTGGCGAAAAAATGAAAACTCTCGACGGCATCGAACGCGCACTCGACCCGAACGTCTGCATGGTTTGCGATAGCAATGGTTCCCGCCCGGTCGGCATCGGCGGCATCATGGGCGGAGCCGAAACCGAAATTTGGTTCTCCACAAAAAATGTCCTGATTGAGTGCGCCTGGTTCGATCCCATCTCCATTCGCCGCGCGGCCCGCTCTCTGCGCCTGCACACCGAAGCCAGCACGCGTTTCGGCCGTGGCGCCGATCCCGAAATGGCGGAGTTCGCCTCTCGCCGTGCGGCGGAACTTATTTTGCAACTTGCCGGCGGGGAACTCCTCTCTGGTGTGGTTGACGTCTATCCGGGCAAACGTGCGGCAAAGAAAATCACCATCACGCGCGCGGAGCTTCTCCGTATCATGGGCGCCGATGTGCCTGACAAGGACCTGGAGACGATACTTTCCGCGCTCGGATTTGCTCCCATGCGCGTGGATCAGACCCGTGGCGCGGCGAATTCGCTGCTCGCCGCTTGGGAATGCACGCAACCCTCGTGGCGCGCCGACGTCGAGCGCGAAATCGACCTCATAGAAGAAGTTGCCCGCGTCTACGGCCTCGACAAGTTCCCCCCGCGGCTCCCGGCCTCTCGCGCCGGCGCAGCGCGGTTGCCGCACTATGAAGCGGAAACACGTCTTCGCGAACGCCTGATCGGCCTCGGCTACCACGAAGTCCTGACTATTCCCCACGTCGCCGAAGAGCGCAACGAACTCTTTCGTCCACCAGACGCTACTCCGGCGAAGCTCGCGAACCCTCTCTCCGAAGAAGCGGGTGTCCTGAGATCCTCGGGCGCCGTGACCCTGGCCTCGGCGTTCGAGTGGAATTTAAATCACGGCCAGCGCAATGCGCGCCTCTTCGAAATTGGCAGTCACTACCGCTTCGTGGACGGCAAGCCCGTAGAAACGCGAGTCCTCTCCCTCGGCGCGACCGGCGCCGCCCGCCCTCAGGCTCTCTACGATTCGCCACGCGACTACACGTTTGCCGATCTTAAGGGCGATCTCGACGCCATCGGCGCGCTTTCCGGCGGCCTCCGCTGGGAGCATGGCGGCCCTGACTGGCTGAATCCTTCGCGGCGCGGCGCAATTTCTCTCGGCAAGGAATCGGGACCTGCGCTCGGCGCGGCGGGGCAACTCGCCAAGCGCGTCGCTGAAAAATTCAAATTTCGCCAGGATGTTTTCCTGGCGGAGATCAATCTCGGGCCGCTCTACTGCATGTATTACGGCGCGAAAAACAACCGCCGTTACGAGCCGTTGCCGCGCTTCCCCGGCGTCGAGCGGGATTTTTCGCTCTTCCTGGCGGACGGCGTCACTTTCGCCCAGGTGCGGGAGACCATCCAGTCGTTGGGCATCGCGGAAATCGTCTCCATCGAAGCCGCCGACCTTTTCCGCGGCAAAAGTGTCCCGGCCGGAAAATTTTCGCTGCTGGTGCGCGTCGTCTTCCAGAGCCGCGAAGCCACACTGACCGAACCGCAAATCAACGCGTTTTCCGCCAGCATCATTGCCGCCCTGGAGAAAAACCTCGGCGCCGCTCTCCGCGCCAGCTGATTTCAAGATATCTGTGGACTCTTCTCTGCGCTCTCGGCGTACTCTGCATTAATTCCGAATTCTTATTCCGTCTTCCGCAACGCCCGCTCCACCAGCGTCAGGCAACGCTCCGCCTGCTCCTTCAAAATCTCCTCGCGTTCCCCGCGCTCTTCCCGCAACCGGTGCAACTCGTCCGCAATCGCCAGCGCCGCCAGTACCGCAACTTTCTGCGTGTCCACGGTCTTCGCCACGTCGGAAATCAGCCTCATTTTCTCGTCCACATACGCGGCAATTTTGCGGACGTAGGTCTCTTCCAGTTCGGCATTGATCGGATAAACCTGGCCATAAATATCCACCTTGATGCTCTGGCTCATGTTCCCCTCGCTCACTGTGACCAGGTTGTCGGATTGCGGTCCCATCGGTGCGTCCGCAATTTCTTGTGCAACTCCACCGGCAGTGCCCCTGAATCACCCGCCTTAATGTTCGCGTCCACGTTCTTGAGTTTCCTCATCCCCGGAATGATCGTGCTCACGTCGGGATTGTTCAGAATAAAACGCAACGCCATTTCCGCCATCGTGCTGCCCGGCGCCACCAGTGGCCTCAATGCTTCCGCATGTTCCACGCTGGATTTCAAATTCTCCGGCACAAAATAAGTGTTTCTCCAGTCGCCAGCTGGCCACTTCGAATCCAGCGTCAACGCACCGGTCAGTGTTCCTTCGTCAAACGGCACCCGCGCGATCACCGCCGTCTGCTTCATCCGGCAGATCGGAAACAGCGCATCCTCTGGATTCTGATCGAAAATGTTGTAAATCACCTGCACCGCCTCCGCGTGTCCTTCCAGCACCGCGCGGATCCCATTCGAGGGCTCCCAGCGATTCATGCTAGGCCCAAACGCGCGCACCTTCCCGCTCTTCTTCATCTTCTCAATTGCGCGTGGCAGTCGCTCATCGTTCAGCCAGCGATCTTCCCAGGTATGGAGTTGCATCAGGTCGATCGTCTCCAGCCCGAGATTCTTCAAGCTCTTCTCGATGTACTCCTCGATGTATTCCGGCGGGTAGCAATCATCCAGCGTGAAATCGCGGCGGCTCGGCCAGCGGCGATTCTTCGGCGGAATTTTCGTGGCCACGTACAGATGCTTGTCCGGGCCGCCGACCGATCCGTTGCCCTTGAACTCGCGGACAATTTTCCCCAGGATCTGCTCGCTCTTTCCGTCCCCATAAGCCCATGCCGTATCAAAAAAATTGCAGCCAAGTTCGATTGCGCGGCGCAGCGACGCCAGGGACTCCGCGTCGTCCGAGCCCGTCCAGCCCGCAAGTCCCCACATGCCGTAGCCAATCTCGCTCACGTTCCATCCCGTTCGCCCAAACCGCCGGTAATTCATCGCGTTCGTTTCCTCCCTTGCGCAGCCATTGTAGCGAAGCCTCCAGTTGCGCGCGAGTCACGCACGGCGGCGCTTTCAATTTGTCGCTGGGCGTCAGGGATGCCACAATACTTGCCTATGTCTAAAACAACATTTATCGCTACCTCCATCGCCGTCGCGGGACTTTTTCTGGCCGCCAGCACTCCGGCGCAGCAGACTCCGGCCGCGAATCCACCTTCAACCCCGCCTGCAGCGGCGAAACCCGCCACTGCGGCCAAACCCGCTCAGACGCCCGCACCAAAGACCGGCGCGGCCACCGCAAAAACCGCGGCGCCGTTCGCTCTGAAAACGCAGAAAGACAAGGCCAGCTACGCCATTGGCATGAACATCGGCAAAAACCTGAAGCGCGATTCCGTAGACGTCGATCCTGCTGTGCTATACCGCGGCCTGAAAGATGCTTTCGCTGGCAACAAGCTTCTCCTTACCGACGAGGAAGCCAAAACCGCACTCACCGTCTTGCAAACGGAAGTCCGCGCCAAGGACGAAGCAAAAACCAAGGCCGCGGCCGTCGAAAATAAGAAGACCGGAGAAGCCTTCCTCGCCGCCAACAAGACCAAGGAAGGTGTAGTCACCCTCCACAGCGGCTTGCAATACAAAATCATCAAAGCGGGCACGGGCCCCAAGCCGACGGCGGAAGACACCGTCCTCTGCCACTATCGCGGCACGCTGGTGGACAGTACCGAGTTCGACAGCTCCTACAAGCGCGGCGAACCGCTGAAGATTCCTGTGGGCGGTGTCATCAAGGGCTGGACGGAAGCCATCCAGCTCATGCCCGTTGGTTCCAAGTGGCAACTTTATATTCCCTCGGACCTCGCTTACGGCGAGCGCGGCGCTCCCGGCTCCCCAATCGGCCCGAACTCCACGCTCATCTTCGATGTCGAACTCATTTCGATCGAGCCGAAGGCGGCCGCTAAGGAACAACCGAAGGAATCTCCTAAGGACGCCCCCAAAGAGCAGCCAAAGGAGCAACCCAAGGCTGCTCCGAAGGAGCAAGCTCCGCCTGCGCCTCAATCCAAGCCCTGATCCACATTTGAATTGAAATTCCGGCTGCCGCATCTCGTCATGGGATGCGGCAGTCGTTTTTTGATTCGTCTCCACGGCGTACATCTCTGCTGCTATGATTTGTGCACTCAGTTCGACCCGAACATTTCCACCGGGAGACTTCCTTCTTGCCCTCGAAAATTCCTCCTGAACAACAATCCACGAATTCAACAATGGCCGCGCGGCATTCGCTGTGGCTTGGCGACACCGCCCTTCTGATCTATCTCGCCCTCGTCACCGTGATCGTTCACATCCTGGTCGGACAGCGTTATGGCATCCATCGGGACGAACTCGCCACCCTCGACGACGCGCGCCACCTGGCATGGGGCTACGTCGCCTACCCGCCGGTCACCCCGTTCTTCGGCCGTTTGTCGCTGATTCTCTTCGGACCCACGCTCCCCGGATTCCGGCTGTTCGCGGCGCTCGCCCAAGCTGTCGCCCTCGTGCTCACGGGTCTCATGGCCAAGGAGATGGGCGGAGGCCGCGGCGCGCAACTCGTCGCCGCCTTCGCCGGCGTCCCATTCTGCCTCGGCGGCGGCGCACTCATGCAATACGTTTCCTTCGACTACCTCTGCTGGGTGCTCGCCGCTTACTTCATGGTGCGGCTGCTGGTGTCCGGCAATCCGCGCTGGTGGCTCGCCATCGGAACCTCGATCGGTTTCGGGATGCTTTCGAAATACACCATGGGCGTCTTCGCGGTTGGTATTGTCGCGGGAGTCCTCTTCACCGACACCCGGCGCTACCTGCGCAGCAAATGGCTCTGGTACGGCGTCGCGCTTTCCATCTTGATTTTTCTCCCCAACCTGCTGTGGCAAGCCCAAAACCATTTCATCTCCATAGACTTTCTGAAACATATCCACGAGCGCGACGTCCGCCAGGGAAGAACCAGGAATTTTCTCCCCGACCAGTTAAAGATGACCCTGTTCGCCTTCCCGCTCTGCCTCGCAGGCCTCTACTATTCCTTCCTCGCGCCGGCCGGAAAACGCCTCCGGGTCATTGGCTGGATGTTTATCGTTCCACTGGCGCTCTTTGTGATTCTGAAAGGCCGTGTCTATTATTTCGCCGCGGCTTATCCGATGGTTTACGCCGCGGGGAGCGTGTGGGGAGAAAGCTGGCTGTCTTCGCTGAGCCGGGGTTGGGCCACCGCACTCCGCGCCGTTGCATTGCTGGTCTTGGCAGCAGACATCGCCATCGCCGCAGCTCTCGCGCTTCCTCTTGCGCCCGTCCATTCGAAATGGTGGGATGTCTCCAGCAAAGTTCAGGGCGATTTCGTCGAAGAGATCGGCTGGCCAGAGTTGGTCGAAACTGTCGCTCAGGTCCGCGACACGCTTCCCCCAGACCAACGCGCAAATCTCGGAATCCTCGCCGGCAATTATGGCGAAGCGGGTGCGATCAATCTTTTCGGCCCTGGGCACGGACTCCCTCCCGTCATCAGCGGCGTCAATTCGTTCTGGGCCCGAGGTTACGGCGATCCGCCGCCGGACACTCTGATTGTTCTGGGACACTCTGCCGGCTACCTGACCAGGAATTTTGCTTCCTGCAGGGTCGCGGCCCACTCCTGGAACCGGTTCGGCGTGGAAAACGAGGAAACGGTCGATCATCCGGACATCTACGTCTGCCGTGGCCTGAAAAAGCCCTGGCGTGAGTTCTGGAGCGATTATCGCCACTTCGGCTAGTCTGCGCGGCTCAGGGGAGCATCCTCGTTTCTTGCTCCCGATTGGACGGAACTTCCTCGGGAGAGGATAATAGTTCCCGGAGCGGTACTTCGAAGCAGGTGTGGTTGCGAACGCCGTTTGAACCGTAACGAATCTCTGGGGTGCTGCGGATAGTCGGCTTGTGTGCACGGCCTGTCCCGTCGGCGGGTTTCCAGTGGAGCGAAACCCGCGGCCGGGGCAGGAAAGCCTAATGGCCGGCTCGTGGTACCCACCTATTTCAGAGGTTCACGGCCTAGTAGCCCACGGCCAAGCAGTCCGCTCCATTTTGCTGTCCAAAACGATCCGTTACCCGCTGCCTGCCAATTTCCTGGTTTGCGGTTCTTGCTTCCTGCTATCTGATCGCTGATTACTGTTCGCGTCTTTCAACTATGCGCACCCTTTTCATCGGCGACATCGTCGGCTCTCCCGGACGCCTCATCGTTCAGGAGCGCCTCGCCGACCTTGTCGAGCACCGGCATATTGATCTGGTCATCGCCAATGGCGAAAATTCCGCCTCCGGCTTCGGCATCACTCCCAAAATCGCGGAAGAGCTGCTGGGCCTCGGCATCGAGGTGCTCACCGGCGGCAACCACAGTTGGGACCGCAAAGAAATCCTGGAGTACATTCCCCATCAACCCCGGCTGCTGCGCCCCGCGAATTTTGCGGCTATCAATCCCGGTGGTGGATTATTTGTGGGCGAGTCCAGGAAGGGCGTGAAATTCGCCGTTCTCAACCTGCAGGGCCGCGTCTTTCTTGCGGCCAACGACGACCCGTTCCGGAAAGCAGACGAGGAGTTGGCCAAGCTTCCCCCTGACGTGGCTTTTGTCCTCGTGGATATCCACGCGGAGACGACCAGCGAAAAAATCGCCATGGGTTGGTATCTCGACGGCCGCGTCACCGCCGTGGTCGGCACCCATACGCACGTGGCCACAGCGGACGAGCATGTATTGCCCAAAGGCACCGCCTACATCACGGACGTGGGCATGACCGGACCGCATGACGGTGTGATCGGCATGGACCGCGTGGGCATCATCAAAAAATTTCTGGACGGCCTTCCTGCGCGCTTCGAAGTGGCTACCGGCGATATTCAGATGAACGCGGTGCTGATCGAAACTGACGATGCCGCTCCGCGCAACGAAGCCGGGCGCTTTACTGCCAAATCCATCGAGCGCCTCCGGTTGCGCATCGATTGAACGCTTTGGCTTTTCTGCAAGTTCTCGTCAAACGGAGAGGCAACCGCGGAGCGCCTGCGGTAATCTGAAAGACCATGCATCGGAAAAGTGGAAAATTCCTCGCCGCCGCGGCGGCTACTTGTGTCCTCGCTCTCGCTCTGGCTTCCGCAGCGTCTGAAGTTGACGATCAGCTCATGGCTAGCCGCAGGGTCTTCCCGTCCATCGGGCCAGGGCTTCGCGCCCTTCGCCACGCACGCGACGGCAAATACTATCTACTCGCCTCTCCAAACGTCGGGATCGTCGTGTTCGACTCCAAGGAAAAACAATTGGCCGTTATCGGCGCGCCGCCAGCTTCCCCTGCGACCGATAACGCGGCACATTCGCCGATTGCCTTTGGCGAAGACTGCGATGTTGATGCCCAGGGCAATCTCTACGTCGCGGATCGTGGCTATAATCTCGTCAATGTGTTCTCTCCCGCGGGCGCCCTGCTTCGCTCGATGCAATTTAACTCCCCGACCTCGTTGGCGGCGCTCCCCGAAGGAGAAGTGGCGGTCACCGCCCCGCGCGGCCTTCACCTGGTTACCGTGTTCGGCCCCACCGGCCGCGTGGTCCGCGAATTTGGTGATCCGGAACAACTCTCCGAGCGCAACGACCTCAACCGCTACGTGAGCATAGGCCGCCTTGCTTCCGATCCCGAGGGCCACATCTACTACGGCTACACCTACCTGCCCGAGTCGTTGGTCCGCCAGTACGATCGGTTCGGTTTCGCCAAGCAGGATTTTCAATTTACGAGTATTGATGCGTTTTCCGAGGCTCGCGCCCGGCGCAGGGAGATTGAACGCCAGGAAAAACGCACGGAACCCCCTTCTCTCCGGCCCATCCTCACAGCGTTCGGCGTGGATCCCGTCAACGGCGACGTCTGGCTCGCCCTTCACAACACGCTGTTGCATTTCGACAAGGATGGAAACCGCCGTTCCGAGTACCAGATCTACACCAAGGACGGCGCGCGCATCGAAGCTAACGTGCTGCTTGTCGAGAAGAACCGCCTGCTCATCGGCGCGGATCCTATCGGCGTTTACGAATTTACCCGGCCGGACCGAAAACCTTGAGCAAAATTCACCGCGTTTTCCTCAGCTTGCATTGCACCGAAACAGGGCAATCACACTTTTCACCGCGCGTAAACTGCGATTTTCTCGGGCAAAATCTGCGATTTTCTTTCGACTTGCACTATTCCTGTGCTTGTGGAAAAGTTGTGCATGGCATGTGAACTTCGTTGAACCCCTTCGCGCACTTTTCGCTTGCTCCCACCGGAACAGTGCGCGAGAATCCAACGCAGTTTGAAAGCAATGGTGCTTGGTTCAGCAGGTCTGAAAGGTCCGCGCAGGTCCACAGGGGCAACGACCAATCGTTCCGGCGCGGGAAAGAACTCCAAGGCTTGAAGAATTAGGACGAAATTGGCTTTCCACAGTTTTTTCACACCTGTGGAAATGGTATAGGTTTGGCTTTCCCTGATGACGACAGCTACCCAAATTGGACGTGAAAAAGAAGTGCAGAATCTCTGGGATAAGTTCCTCGATCTGATTAAATCCAGGGTCAGTATCAACACCTATTCCACCTGGTTTCAGCCCACCCGGCTCAACCGCGCGGAAGGGGACACCCTGTACGTCCAGATTCCCAGCACCGTTTTCCGCCAAGTGCTCACCCGCACCTACGGCGAAATTGTAAAAGCTGTTTTTCACCAGATGGGCACTCCTCAGATGAAAGTGCAGTATGTCTGCACCGAGGAAGAACCCGTGCAGGCCGCTCCCGCGGCCAATGGCACCAAGCAGGCCAAACTGGATTTTGAAAGCAGCGATCATCAACTGAACACCCGCTACACCTTCGACAGCTTCGTCGTAGGCAAATCCAATGAGTTTGCGCACGCGGCCTCTCGCGCGGTCGCTGAGCAGCCTTCCAAGGCTTACAACCCGCTCTTCCTCTACGGCGGCGTGGGAATGGGCAAGACCCACTTGATGCATGCCATCGGGCACACCATCAAGAAGCGCAACCCGGCCATGCGCCTTAGTTACGTCAGCGCCGAAAAATTCACCATCGAGGTCATCAACTCGCTGCGCTTCGATCGCATGATCAGTTTCCGCGATCGCTTCCACACCGTGGACGTTCTTCTTGTGGACGACATCCAGTTCATCGCCGGGAAAGAGCGCACCCAGGAAGAGTTCTTCCACACTTTCAACGCTCTTTACGAGCAGCAGAAGCAGATCGTCATTTCTTCCGACTGCCTGCCGAAGGACATCAACTCAATTGAGGAACGGCTTCGTTCTCGATTTGAATGGGGCCTGATCGCCGACATTCAGCCGCCCGACCTGGAAACGAAAATCGCCATCCTCCAGAAGAAAGCGGAAAACGACCGCTTCCATCTGCCTGACGACGTCGCCGAATACATCGCCCGCGCCATCAAGTCCAACGTGCGCGAGCTCGAGGGCGCCCTCACCCGCCTGATGGCCTACGCCTCGCTCACCGGCACCATCGTTTCGCTCACCACCGCGCAGCAGGTTCTGCGCAATATCATTGCGTCGCAGGAAAAGCGTGTCACCATCGACCTGATCCAGAAGCGTGTCAGCGAGCATTTCAACCTGCGCGAGCAGGACCTGAAAGTCCGCAGCAACACCCGCGCCATCGCTTTCCCGCGCCAGGTGGCTATGTACATCGTCAAGCAGCTCACCACCGCTTCGCTCCCCGAGATCGGCCGGCAGTTCGGCGGCAAGCATCACACCACCGTCCTGCACTCGATCAACAAGATCGAAGAACTCCGCCGCTCCGACAAAGAACTGAATCGCACCATCACTCGGCTGATGGACGCCCTGCAATAGCATCTGCATTTATCCGGAAACTGAAAGGCCCGCCGAAAGGAAATAGCGGGCCTTTATTCTTGCGCGCAGATAAATTCCTTAATCTCCGACTACCACGGCCGTGTGCCGCCATCGTAGCCCACAAATTTGCCGGTTAAACTCATCGGATCTCCGGCAAGAACCCTACGCATGCCTCCTATACTCTCCTGCGGCGTCAAGGCTGCGTTCGCGCCACCCATATCCGTCTGCACCCACCCAGGATCGAATATCACCACGCTTATCCCCCGCGGCTCCAGTTCCTTGGCCAGGATGGACATCGCCATGTTTAAAGCCGCTTTGCTCGTTCTGTATTGATAAACTGCGCCAAAACCAAAAGTGGATTTCAACGCCTGCATCGAGGCCATTCCCGTGCTGATCGCCGCAATCTGTTTTCGTTTGCTGGCGGCAACATTCTCCAGCAGTGCTTCGGCTACCCGGACTGCCCCCATCAAATTGGTTTCATTTGCTTCTCGCCAGGCATCGTAATCAATTTCGCCGACCTTGTTCCCTTTTCGCGTATAGATGGCCGAGTTCAGGATCAGCAAATCTATCGCCCGCCCTCCAAGTGTGTGCGCAAGTGCTTCGACGGACTTATCGCTGGCCACATCCAGAGCCAGCAAATATACCTTTTTGTTCTTTCCCTGAAGTTGCTGTAATTCCTCGCTCTTGTCCGGATTACGCGAAGTTGCGATTACATCCCACCCATCGGCCGCATATTGGCGCGCGAACTCCAAACCCAGTCCGCGATTCGCCCCTGTAATTAAGACAGTGGACATCTTCTGTCGCTCCTTTGTACAAATAAAGATCCCGGCAGAACTAAACCTGGACCAAACTTCCTGTGCAAATCTAATAGGGAGTCCGCTGTATAGGATGCCTCGCGCTATTTTTCGTCACGCGGAAAACTTGTGCGCAACATGTGAATATCACGAGGGAAAGCCAAGGACGCTTTGTGGACGTAAATCGTGCCGCTGCTTCTGGGTTGCCCACTCCTCTGTTTTTTCCGAACCTTTCCACGTGTATGCACTGAACATGCCTGCGTAAAAATACCGCTAGGGCTTCGTGCCGCTGCGTTTTCCACCAATTCACAGCGCTCATCACAACAACAAGCTTTATGAGTTTAAATTTCTTGGATAGTTCTTGTGAAAGTCTTTGTGTCTGTGAAAATCCTCATTTCTCCAGTCCGGACACTTACCGCGGGAAATCCTCAGACCGCTGCATTTCCACAGTGCCCGGGCTGCCTGCGTGCTTTATACTTAGTAGAAAAGCGAGTACAGTACGTCAGCGGGATACTTCAGCGGGGGAACGCCACATGACGGGAACCGGTACCGCACGTGAGGAAAGCCAATCCATGGAATTCAGCGTAACCAAGTCCGCGCTGCTCAATGAACTTACCACCACACAAGGTGTTGTGGAACGCAAGACCACGATCCCCATCCTTTCGAATCTCCTGGTCGAGGCCAAGGGCAGCCGCGTCACCATTACCGCGACCGATCTCGAGCTGAGCGTCCGCACGTCTTGTGAAGCCAAGGTCAAAAAAGAAGGCGCTGGCACTATCCCCGCCAAGAAACTTCTCGAACTCGTCCGCCTCCTCCCCGAAGGCGAAATCAAGTTCAAACTGCTCGACAATCATTGGGTTGAAATCGTCAGCGAAAAAAAGAAGTACAAGCTCGTTGGTATGGCCAAGGAAAATTTCCCGGCGTTGCCCGCGATGCCCCACACGCTAGTCAAACTTCCAGCAGTGGTGCTCGAGAGCCTGATCGCCAAAACAAAGTTCGCCATTTCCATGGAAGAGTCCCGCTACACCCTCAACGGTGGCCTGCTCATCCTGAAACCCGACACGTTGGCCATGGTGGCCACCGACGGCCATCGCCTGGCGCTCGCCGAAACCGATCAGAAACTAGCCGGCCTCAACGGCGAAGTGCGCGTCCTAATCCCCAAGAAAGCCATGGACGAAGTCGAAAAACTTTCCGCCGCAGCCGGCTCGGACGCTCATCTGGAATTCGCGAAAGACGAAAGCCATCTCTTCTTCCAGGTCGGCCATCGCCTCTTGATCTCCCGTATCCTCACCGGCCAGTTTCCGAATTACGAAGCGGTTCTCCCGCGCGAGAACAACAAGACCGTAGTCCTCGAGCGCGCCGAACTCAGCGACGCCGTCCGCCGCGTCTCGCAACTCGCCGACCAGCGCTCGCATGCCGTCAAACTTGCCGTCTCCAGCGAAGGCGTGGAAATTTCCGCATCCAGCCCCGAATACGGCGAAGCCAAAGAAACCATCGACAAGGATTACAAAGGCGACAACATCTCCATCGGCTTCAACTCCAGCTACATGCTCGATTTTCTCGCCGCCGCGGCCGATGGCCCCATCAGCATCGAACTCAAGGACGAACAATCCGCCGGCCAGATGCGCCCCCTCGCCGACGAAAGCTATCGTTATCGCTACGTCATCATGCCCATGCGCATCTGAGGCAAGCATTTCTTCCCCAACCCTGACCGCGAAAGACGAAGTGTTAGCTACTTGATTATCTAATAGTCTTGTTATAGAGTCCTTTTGTTTTGAGGTTCCAATCCAGAACCTCAAAAGTCTTCACTCCCATGTCAAAAGCTTCCACTGCCGCGATTCTTCCTGCTTCCGCAATTAGCCACAGGATTTATTTTCTTCGCAAAACGCGCGTAATGCTTGACTCCGATTTGGCCCAACTCTACGGCGTCACAACGTCAAATCTGAATCAGGCGGTTCGCCGCAATTACAACCGATTTCCCAAGGACTTCATGTTTCAGCTCACGAAGAAGGATGCCGAGGTTTTGAGATCACAATTTGCAATCTCAAACAAGGAGGGGCACGGTGGTCGCCGTTATCTTCCGCACGCTTTCACGGAACATGGCATCGCTATGCTTTCCAGCGTGCTCCACAGCGATCGCGCTGTGCAGGTTAACATCGCCATCATGCGCGCCTTCCTCCAACTCCGCGCCATGCTCGCCACCCACGAAGACTTGCGCCGCAAGATCGCTGAAATGGAAAAGCGCTACGATTCCAAATTCCATGCCGTTTTCGCCACTCTCCGCCAGATGCTTGAGACCCCAATCCCGCCCAAACGACAGATCGGATTTCACACTCGAACCAAACCCGCGTGACACACAAGGCGGCCCTCCGAACTAATTCCAAACCGTTGAATTATCTACACTTATTTATCCACACCCCCCATCCTCGCGCTTGAGAATCTCCACCTTTTCCAGTAAAATTTAGGTGTTGTCGATCGGTCGTTCTTCCCCCCAATCGACACGTCCGCCAGGATCGCTGGACCACGAACGCTCCGCGCCAGGAGCAGGTCTTGCACCCTGGAGAACATAAGTCTTCGCCACGTCCCGGATCGCGGGATGGGATGAAGCAGGAAGCCCTACGAGCTCCGATCTGGCCCAGAGGGATCGCAGCCAAAGGGTGAGGCGACGGTTGCAGAATTCCGACATCACGCCTTTCCTTGCTTCGCAAAAATTGTTTTGAATGGTCGTTCGCGGAATTTTCTCTGTGTAGAGAGCGCCGTTCCGCGCGGCCGGGTTGCCGCAGGCTTGCGCGTCAGGAGAGCAAATGGGCGATAAAGAAACTCCCGCAGTCAAGACTGGACATCAGTACGACGCGAAATCCATCAAAGTCCTCGGCGGCCTGGAAGCCGTTCGTCTGCGCCCCGCCATGTACATCGGCTCGACCGGCGAAATGGGTCTCCACCACCTGGTCTGGGAAGTCGTTGATAACTCCGTTGACGAGGCGATGGCCGGCTACGCGGACGAAGTGAACGTCACCGTTCACGCGGACAATTCCGTCACCGTGGTCGACAATGGCCGCGGCATTCCCGTTGACATGCACGCCACCGAAAAGCGTCCCGCCGCCGAAGTCGTCCTCACCGTTCTTCATGCCGGCGGCAAATTCGACAGTGACACGTACAAAGTTTCCGGCGGTCTCCATGGCGTCGGCGTTTCCGTCGTCAACGCCCTTTCCGATGAGCTTGAGCTCGAAATTCAGCGCGATGGCGCCGTCTGGGAGCAATCCTACGAAAAGGGCAAGCCCACCTCCAAGCTGAAGCAGACTGGCAAGACCCGCAAAACCGGCACTAAGGTCACCTTCCATCCCGATCCCAGCATTTTTGAAAAGACCGCGTTCAGCTACGACACACTGGCCACTCGCCTTCGCGAATATGCTTTCCTCAACAAGGGCCTGAAAATCACCCTCAATGACGAGCGCAGCGAAAAGACCGCCGAATTCCGCTTCACCGGCGGCATCGCGGAATTCGTCAAGCACCTGAACCGCGGCAAGACTACCCTTCACGATTCTCCGATCTACATGGAAGGCAAAAAGGGCAACGTCGAAATTGAAATCGCCCTGCAGTACAACGACACCTACGGCGAAAACGTCTTCTCCTTTGCCAACACCATCAACACCGTAGATGGCGGCACGCACCTCTCCGGTTTCCGCTCCGCCCTCACGCGCACCATCAACAACTTCGCCTCTAACGCAGGAATGTTGAAAGAGCAGAAAGACGAAGTCTCCATCTCCGGTGACGACGTCCGCGAAGGCCTCGTCGCTGTCGTCAGCGTACGCCTGCCGCAACCCCAGTTCGAAGGCCAGACCAAGGGCAAGCTCAACAGCGATATCAAAGGCGACGTCGAGCAACTCGTCAACGAAAAGCTCGGTGACTGGTTCGACAAGCATTCCACCGTCGCGCGCCGTATTATCGGCAAGTGCATCGACGCCGCGCGCGCCCGCGAAGCCGCCCGCAAGGCCCGTGAGCTCACCCGCCGCAAATCCGCGATGGATTCCAGCGGCTTGCCCGGAAAGCTGGCGGATTGCCAGGAACGTGATCCCGCCCGCTGCGAACTCTTCGTCGTCGAGGGCGAATCGGCCGGCGGCTCCGCAAAGATGGGCCGCGATCGCAAATACCAGGCCATCCTGCCCCTCAAAGGCAAAATCCTTAACGTTGAGAAAGCCCGCTACGACAAAATGCTGGGCCACGAAGAAATCCGGGCCATCATTACAGCGCTCGGCACGGGCATCGGCAAGGACGATTTCGATGCCGGCAAACTCCGCTACCATAAAATCATTCTCATGACCGACGCCGACGTCGATGGCTCGCACATCCGCACGCTGCTCCTCACGTTCTTCTTCCGCCACATGAAGGAGCTCATCGAGCGAGGCCACGTCTACATTGCCCAGCCGCCTCTCTACCGCGTCAAGCGCGGCAAGACCGAACGCTACATCCGCGACGATCGCGAGTTTGCCCGCGAACTGATGAAACGCGCCACCGAAGACCATATCGTCAAGGCCAAGGAAGGCGTAAATCTCGAAGGCGCGCGCCTCACCACCTTCCTTCTGAACGTTCAGGAATACGATGCCGCCGCCGCCAAGCTCGGCCGCCGCCTGCGAGAGCCCGGCCTCGTCGAACTCCTCGCCGAAAGCGGCCTCGAGAAGAAAACCGACTTCGAGGACAAGAAGGCTCTTGAGAAGCTCCTCAAGGAAATCGAGAAATCCAAACTCAAGCTCGAAGGCAAGATCGCCTTCGATGAGGAGCACAGCCTCTACGAAATTCAGTTCGGTCTTCCGCACAACCAGAAAATCAGCTGGGGCGTTGCCTCGACCGCCGAATACAAGCGCCTCCGCGCCCTCGCCAAGCAAATCGAGGAGTTCAACCATCCGCCGTTTACCGTCGCGCGCAACGGCACGAAGGTCACGCGGGAAAAGGCCACCGACGTTCTCAACTACGTCATGGAAGACGCCAAAAAAGATTTCACCATCACCCGATTCAAGGGCCTGGGCGAAATGAACGCCGAGCAGTTGTGGGAAACCACCATGAACGCGGATACCCGCACGCTGTTGCAGGTGAAGCTCGAAGACGCCGTCGCCGCCGAGGACATTTTCACCACGCTCATGGGCGAAAACGTCGAAGCACGCCGCAAATTTATCGAGGACAACGCCCTCGAAGTCGTCAACCTCGATATCTAATGGTAGCGCCGGCATCCTGCCGGCAAGCGTGACAGTTTCACAATCTTGTAGTGGCCGACCTTCAGGTCGGTAAGTCTGAGAAGAGCACCAGGAATGATTTACCAGTTAGGCTGGACAACATTACCGGGATTGCGCGGACTGAGCGTAACCGAATTTCGCGCCGTTCCCACGTCCACACCAGATAACGAAAAAGGCGTGGCCATCAATCTCGGCGATCAATCCGAGTGCGAATCATTTTTGCTCTTGATTGAAGCTGAATTTGCAGCAAGGCGCTTCACCAACGCCGCGGACGCGTTCGACACCGTAAAAGCATTCGCCCTCGAACGCGCGAATCAGTGAATCAAGTATTAGCGTGCTTTACCGCAGGACCATAAAGAGCGAAGGCTGAGGACACATGGCAGACGAGAAGAACACATCAATACTCCTTCCCATCGATATCGAAGCCGAAATGCGCAAGTCGTATCTCGACTACGCGATGAGCGTCATCATCGCCCGCGCGCTTCCCGACGTCCGCGACGGCCTGAAGCCCGTTCAGCGCCGCATCCTCGTCGCCATGAACGACCTCGGCCTCGCCTCCAATCGCGGCTACCGCAAATGCGCCAAAATCTGCGGCGACACCTCCGGCAACTATCACCCGCACGGTGAAGCCGTAATCTATCCCGCGCTCGTACGCGTCGCCCAAGACTTCAACATGCGCTATCCGCTGATCGACGGCCAGGGTAACTTCGGCTCCGTTGACGGCGATCCCCCGGCGGCCATGCGGTACACCGAAGCGCGGCTGGCAAAAATCACTGAAGACATTCTCGCCGATCTCGAAAAAGAAACCGTCGACTTCATCCCCAACTTCGACCAGACCCGCGAAGAACCGGTCGTCCTGCCGTCGCGCATTCCCAATCTCCTGGTCAACGGCGCCAGCGGCATCGCCGTCGGTATGGCCACCAACATCCCCCCGCACAACCTCCGCGAAATCGTGGATGCGGCCATTCTTTTGATTGAAAAGCCCGACACCCCGCTGAAAGAGATCATGAAGATCGTCCCCGGCCCCGACTTTCCCACCGGCGCCTATATCGCGGGCAGGGAAGGAATCGAAGCCGCCTATCGCACTGGCCGCGGCAGCTTCATCATGCGCGCCAAAGCCGCCATCGAAGAAGCCAGCAAAGACCGCGAAAATATCGTCATCACCGAAATCCCCTATCAAGTCAACAAATCGAAGCTCATCGAGCGTATCGCCGAACTTGTCCAGACCAAGAAAATCGAAGGCATTTCCGACGTCCGCGATGAATCTTCCCGCGAAGGCATGCGCATCGTCGTCGAACTGAAGCGCGGCGAAGAGTCCCAGCTCATTTTGAACAATCTCTTCAAGCACACCCAGATGCAGGAATCCTTCGGCATGATCCTGCTCTCCATCGTCGGCGGCCAACCGCGCGAACTCGGCCTCATTCCCCTGATTAAACTCTTCATCGAACACCGCATGGAAGTGGTTCGCCGGCGCACCATCTTCGAGCTTCGCAAAGCCGAAGAACGCGAACACATCCTGGTTGGCTACCAGATTGCCCTCGATCACCTCGACAACGTCATTCGCGTCATCCGTGGCAGCGGCAGCCGCGCCGAAGCCAAGGAAAACCTGTTCAAGTATTTCAGCGAACAGGATGTCACCATCACCGAAAACGGCAAATCCAAGAAACTCGAAGGCGTGAAACTCGATGGCCGCAAGTATCGCTTCGTCGGCGCGGCCGAAATCGAAGCGGCCGGCCGCGGCAGCTCTCTCACTCTCAGCTACGCGCAAATCGATGCCATCCTCGAACTGCAGTTGCACCGCCTCACTCAGCTCTCCATCGATGAAATCATCAAGGAATTGAAATCCATCCGCGACCTGATCGCCGAGTTGCGCGAAATCCTCGCCAGCGACAAAAAGCTCAAGCAGGTCATCACTGGCGAGTTGCGCGAGGTCCACAAGGCCTACGGCGACGACCGCCGCACGCAGATCGTGGACAAGGTCGACGAGATCAAGCTCGAAGACCTCATCGCCGACACCGACCAACTCATCACCGTCAGCCACGCCGGCTACATCAAGCGCACGCCAGCGGACGTCTACCGCCACCAGTCGCGCGGCGGCAAGGGCCGCATCGGCGCCAAGACCAAGGAAGAAGACTTTGTCGAGCACCTCTTCGTCGCCTCGGCGCACAGCTACATCCTGCTCTTCACTTCCAAGGGCCGTGTCTACTGGCTGAAAGTCTACGAACTCCCCGAAGCCGCCGCCGCAACGCGCGGGAAAGCCATCTCCAGCCTGGTGAAATTCCAGGAGGACGAAAAGCTCACCGCTCTCGTAGCCGCCACGAATCTCGAGGAAGAAGGCCGCTTCGTCTTCCTGGCCACGAAAGACGGCACGGTAAAGAAATCGGCCCTCACGGAATTCTCCAATCCGCGTTCCACCGGCATCATTGCCATCAATCTCGAGGCTGATAACGAATTGATTGGCGCCAAGTTGACCGACGGCAAACAGATGATCTTCCTCGCCAGCCACGAAGGCCAGGCCATCCTCTTCCGCGAAACGGAAGTTCGTCCGATGGGCCGCAACGCTGGCGGCGTCAACGGCATGGACCTCGACGAGGAGGACTACGTCGTCAGCATGGACGCGGTCCAGCCCCACTTCGATATCATCGCCAAGGAACACAAGAAGACCACACAAAATCTCGAAGAACTGGAAAACGAGGACATCAGGGACTCGCTCACCACCCTGATGCTCACCGTCGCCGAAAAGGGCTACGGCAAGCGCACCGCCCTCGCCGAATACCGCATCACCTCGCGCGGCGGCAAGGGCGTCGTCAACATGAAAACCACCGACCGCAATGGCTCCGTCGTCTCCACTCTTCAGGTCACCGAAGAGTCCGACGTCATGATCATCACCGAACACGGCAAGGTCATCCGCGTCCACGCCAACGAGATCCGCGAAGCCGGCCGCTCCACCCAGGGCGTCCGCCTGCTCCGCCTCGACGACGAAGATTCCGTAGCCGCCGCCGCCGTCCTCCACGAAGAAGACGAGGAAGCAAAGAAGTAGTCTCATCCACCTGTAGCGCTGGCTTTTATGCCAGCGCTCTTCCAGCGTGCGGCAAATCGCAATCTATCGGTCGTGGCACAGACACTCTTACCTGTGTTTTTCTCTTTGTCCTCTGTGTTAAATCCCCTTTTTCATCCACCGCCATTCTCGCGTTACACTACAGCCTCATGAAAAGCACGCTCCGCTGTTTAGTCCTCGGCTTCTACTGCATGCTGGCAACTTTCCCGGCCTTTCCGCAAACGCCCAAGAAATTTCGCGTCTTGGTCGGCACCTATACAGACAAAACCGACAGCAAAGGCATCTACGCCTACGAATTTGACGCCGTCACCGGCAAGCTCGCTCCCAAAGGTCTCGCCGTCGAAACGCCTAATCCCTCGTGGCTGGTCATCCATCCCAACGGCAAATGGGCCTACGCCGCCAACGAATCGGGCAAGCAAAGCGCGATCAGCGCCTTTTCCATCGCCCCCAAATCCACCAAGCTCACCCTCCTAAACAAACTCCCGGCTGCCGGCGAGGATCCTTGCTATCTCTCCTTCGACAAAACCGGCAAATATCTCTTCGTCGCCAACTACACCTCCGGCAACGTAGTCGTCTTCCCAATTCTCCCCGACGGCAAACTCGGTGAATACACTTCCGTTGTCAAAGACACCGGTCCCCTCGGCCCCAACAAAGAACGCCAGGAAGGCCCCCACGCCCACTGGGTCAGGGTTTTTCCTGGCAATAGCTTGCTTTATGTTGCCGACCTAGGACTCGACCGCGTGCTCTTTTACGACTTCAACGCTTCAAAAGGAACTCTCGCATTGCACGATGCGACTGTCGTCCCAAGCAGGCCCTTCGCGCAAAACACACTTGACCTTAAGCCCGGCACCGGTCCTCGGCATGTGGCGATTTCCCGACCGAATAGTTACCGTGGGTATATTTATGTTTTAGGCGAGCTGGACTCAACCATCACCGTCTTCGCGCCCACTAAGGAAGGAATTCTTAATCCGATGCAAAAGCTTTCCATACTTCCTGCAAACTTTTCTGGCCGCAACGATGCTGCGGAAATCGCAATTCATTCAAGTGGCAAATGGCTCTTCGCCTCCAACCGCGGCCACGATTCCATCGCCGTCTTCGCCATTGATCCCTCTTGGGGCACGCTGCGCCCCGCTGGCTCTTTTTCCACCGATGGCAAGGAGCCGCGCCACTTCGTCATCGATCCGACCGGCCACTTCCTCCTCGCCGAAAATCAGAACAGCAATTCCATCATGGTCTTTCGCATCGACCTCGCAACCGGCGCCCTATCACAAGTATCAGCCACCGAAGGCGTCCCCAGCCCCGTCTGTCTCACCTTTCTCCCAACCCCGTAACCCGCCACCCTCAACTCTTCTCTGTGACCTCTGTGCTCTTCCTCTGCGCACTCTGTGTTAAATCTTTTCTTTCTTAAAGGTCACCACATTTCCTTCTCCACCCAATCCTGAGTTAAACTTTCGCGTTCGCATTCATCAAGGAGCCTTCATGCCCCGCAAATCCCGGCTAGGATTCATTCTTCTTCCCATCCTCGCGCTCGCCGCAGGCAGCATCGCGCTAGCCGACGGCGAAACGCCTCCAGCGCGCGATCCCAAGCAACCCATCGACGAGGCCTACACCGCCAAAATCCGCAAGTACACCACCGCGCCCTACTTCTCCTCGCCGCTCGTCGACTATCTCCCCGCCAGCAAGGCTGTCCCCACGCCCGAAGTCGTCCTCGGCGATGTCGCCGGCGCTCCCGGCATCCTTCCCTACGCGGAAGACGTGTACAAGTACATGCGACTGCTCGAAAAAGCCACGCCGCGCGTGAAAGTTGTCTCGATTGGCACCACCGAAGAAGGCCGCGAAATGATTGCCGTGGCCGTTTCTTCCGAAGCCAACCTGAAAAACCTCGAGCAGAACCGCCAGCGCCTGGCGAAACTCGCCGATCCGCGGACCATTCATCTCGACGACGCCGAAGCCGACAAACTGGTCGCTGAATCCGTTCCCGTCTACTACATCACCGGCACCATCCACTCCCCGGAAACCGGCGCGCCCACCGCATTGATGGAATTGGCCTACCGCCTCGCCGTCGACGAAAGTCCCTACGTCCGTGAAATCCGCGACGGCGTGATTACCCTGATTACGCCCGTCGTTGAAGTGGACGGCCGTGACCGCATGGTCGACCTCTACAAATGGCATCTCGCCCATCCCAAGGATTTCTATCCTCCGCTCATCTACTGGGGCAAATACGTCGCGCACGATAACAACCGAGACGCCATGGGCATGACCCTTAAGCTCACCCAAAATGTTTTAAACACTTACCTCGGCTGGAACGCCCAGGTGCTCCACGACCTCCACGAATCCGTCCCTTATCTCTACGACAACACCGTCGGCGACGGCCCCTACAACGCTTGGGTCGATCCTCTCCTCGTGGACGAATGGCAAATGATCGGCGCGCGAAACGTCGCCGACATGACCAGTTTCGGCATGCCAGGAGTTTTCACCCACGGCGATTTCGACACCTGGTCCCCCGGCTATCTGATGTTTCTCGCCGCGATGCACAACGGCATCAGCCGCCTCTATGAAACGTTCGGCAATGGCGGCGCCGACACCCGCGAACGCACTCTGCAGCCCGACGAATATGCGCGCGCCTGGTACCGCCCCAATCCGCCGTTCCCCAAAGCCCTCTGGTCGCAGCGCAACAACAACAATTACGAAGAAACCGGCCTGCTCACCTCGCTTCACTACTTCAACGAGAACAAACGCCTGTTCCTCAAGAATTTCTATCTGAAAGGGAAGCGCTCCATCCAAAAACCATCGGCCGAAGGCCCGGCTGCCTACGTTCTGTCCGCTGACGACCCACGCGCCAGCGTGCAGGCCGATCTTCTGCGCATCATGCTCAAGCAGCACGTCGAGATTTCACGCGCCACCAGCGCATTTCAGGTAACTCTCCCCGTAAAGAAAGAAAAAAAGGCAGGCAAGTCTGCCGACGCCGCGGAAAAACCAAAGCCCGCGGCGCCAACGACCCGCGATTTCCCCGCCGGCAGTTACGTCATTCGCATGGATCAGCCCTATTCTCGCGTCGCCGACGCGCTGCTCGACTACCAATACTGGAGCCCCGAAGACCCGCAGACCACTCCCTACGACGACACTGCCTGGACCTTCGGCGAACTCTTCGGCGTGCAAGTCACTCGCGTCACCGACTCCAAAGTCCTCACGGTTCCCATGGAGCGTGTCATCGTTCTCAGCCCCTTCGGCGGTGTGAAAGGCGAAGGCGCCGTCTTCGCGATCGACAATCACGCCGAGCCCGCTCTCGCTTCCCTCCGCTACCGCCTGAATAACGCGACCATCGACGCTGCCGAGGAACCTTTCCAAGTGGGCGAACATAAGTTCTCGCGCGGCACTTTCCTGATCCGCAGCGTCAGCCGCTCGGAACTGGATGCCGCTGCAAAATCTCTCGGCTTGCAAGCCGTTGCGCTCGCGTCTGCTCCCTCCATCAAAACGCACGCCGTCCGTGCCCCGCGCATCGCTTACGTTCACACATGGATCAGCACGCAGTCCGAAGGCTGGTGGCGCCTCGCCCTCGACAACCTGCAAATCCCCTACGACTACATGAGCACGCAGGCGCTCGCCAAAATTCCTGACTTAAGCGCCAAGTACGACGTAATTCTTTTTCCACCGGTCACCGGCAACGTCGCCCCCAACGCCATCGTACAGGGCACACCAACCACTTGGGGCAATCCTCTGCCATGGATGAACACGCCCGAAACGACCAACCTCGTCGGCAAAAACGATTCCACGCCCGACATGCGCCCCGGCCTCGGCTGGGACGGCCTCGCCAAGCTGCAAAGTTTTGTACGCAACGGCGGCGTTCTTCTCACCGCGCTCGACACGTCGCAATTCGCCATCGCCGCTGGAATGGCCAACGGAGTCACCTCCACCACTTCCGAAAAAATGAAAATTGTCGGCTCGATTGTTGGCACGCGCCTCGTTGATCCGGCCAGCCCTATCGCCTACGGCTACGATGAAAAAGTCTCTGCTTATTGCGATGACGGCCCCATTTTCTCGATCAGCAGCATGATTGGCGGTCGTCGCCGGCATCTTGGCCCGGAAATGAAAACGAGGCCCACGGGCCGCGGCACCAAAGACGACCCCGATTTCGTAATTGGTCGCCCCGCTTCCGAAACTCCCGACGAGCCGGAAAAGGAACTCTGGGAAGCTCCTCAACCAACGGATGACCAGAGCTTCAACAATCCACGCGTCATCCCTCCCGCCAACCGCGCCCGCGTCATCCTGCGCTACGCCGACGCCAAGGACCTGCTCATCTCCGGCCTCGTCGAAAACGGCAACGAAATCGCCCAGCACCCCGCCGTGCTCGATGTCCCCAGCGGCTCCGGACACGTCGTCCTCTTCTCTATCAACCCGGTCTACCGCGGCGAAACCGAGAACACCTACTCCCTGGTGCTCAACACACTCCTGAACTTCGATAGCCTGAACGCCGGCCGCAAAGACGCCGACCAAAAGTAGAGGCCACCTTCAGGCTTGCCCTGACGAAGGAATGGGTGGCCCCGGTAGCACGGGCTTCAGCCTGTGTTCTTGGATTTCTCTTTCCTTTGTAGGGCCCGCCTTCTGTCGGCCCTCCGCAGGAGGGAGGCGGGCCGTGTTGGGTTAGTAGCGTCCACCTTCAGGTGGACAAGCGGGGTGCCCCGGTTCTCCTTGCGATTAAAACTGTTTGGAGTACAATCGCCGCCGACATGCCCAAACGGAAAACCCGCAAAGTTCTGAAGCGGTTGGTCCGCCGGCGTTCTCGCGGCCCAACGGTCACCAAACTCCCGAAAAACGCCGTCACCCTGGTCGTCACTCTCCGCGCCAAGGAAGGCCAGCACCTCCTCCTCGAAGCCGAACTTCGCGCGCTCCTCGCGCCATCGCGCAAGGAAGAGGGTTGCCTGCGATTCGACCTGCATGGTTGCCCCGACCAGCCCGGCACTTTCCTTCTCCACGAAGTCTGGGGAGCCCGCGAAGACCATACCGCCCACACCCGCACGCCCCATTTCCTCCGCTGGAACGCCCGCAAAGACGCACTGCTAGCCTCCCGCGAATCCGCCTTCTGGCACCAACTCGCGTAGCCTTTGTAGCGGCCGCCTTCCGAGGCGGGCGTCTATTGCTCTTAGGATCTGGGATTTGAATTGCCGCAATTTTCCTTCATCGTCTTCGACATCCTCACCACTGTTAGCGACAATCCGTTCGGCAGAGGCACCTCAATCCGTTCGCCCGCCACATAGCCCCGCGCGGCATACATCGGCACTCCCGTCAGCGTCGCCCCCATCTCAAACCGCCGAAACCCCCGCGCATAAGCAGCATCTTCGCAAGTTTTCAAAATCAAGCTCGCAATCCCGCGCCGCGCCCAATCCGGGTGCACAAAGAACGCTCGGATCTTCGCCGCATCGCCTGCCGGATCCAGCATCGCGTTGTCTCGATAAGGCCCGTGATCGCTGCCATAGAGCGTCTTGCGCATGCTCCACCCGCCACAAGCCGCCAGCACTTTTTCACCAGCCGCACCGGCCGCCTCCACAACGTAATACGTTCCATCCGCGATCAACTGCGTGTCCACTCCATACGCCGTGCCCAGCGCCGCATCCAATTGCTCCGCGGAATAATCCTCCCGCTGCAAAACTCGCACCGACTGATCAATCAGTTCCCGCAGCACCGGAATATCCACCGTCGTCGCCAGCCGAATTACGAAATTCTCAGCCATCGAGCCATGAACCTGGTTATTTTGGAGTGCGGTGGCTCTGCCACCGCTTTACGCTGTCAACTTCTACGCCCAACCGATTTCTCTGCCGAGCAGTTGCCGCACATCATTCTAACTCTCCGGCACTCCTAGGTAATACCCCGGCCGGGCCCGCACTTTTAATCCCCGCTCTTTCTCTTTCGCCACCGTCACGCTGATTTCATGGTACCCATCGGTGTTCACTCCGCCAGGCGTATACGTCAGCGTGTACTGCGAGTGCAGTTCGCCGCCCATTTCATCAATCACTCTCTCGATCGACCGGTCCTTCCAAGTCGAAACGTGCATCCCGCCGGTCGCTGCCGCCGCAATCTCCAATTGGTGCGCCGTCACCTGATCCTTCGCATGCATCACCGCCCACACCGCCAGCGACAGCAGGCTCCCTCCCTGCGGCTGACTAGTGTCCCCGGTCGTTGGCGTTTGCACCGTTCCGGGCGGGGGCGGTATACCGTACGTCCCCTCCGGGGTCACAGGTGAAGGTCCCGTCTGTTCCGGCTTCCTCTTCAAATCCGCTTTTGTCGTCGAAATCCCCACCGCGTAAATCGTGATGTTCGCCAGTTGTGCCCGCCGCAGCACTTCGCCCAACTTCTCCTCGCTCCCCGAATCGTGCGCTTCCGCAATCACCAGCATCACTCGACGGTGGCCCAGTTCGGTCTCCGAAACTTCCGGCCTCGCGCTCAAAAGTTCCACGGCCTTGGACATCGCATCGAACAGCTTTGTTCCCCGGCTTCCTTCCGGCAATCCGGACATCGCCTTCTCCATCAGATCCCCGCTGCTCGTAAAATCCAAAAGAGTACTCACTCGATCGTCGAATCCCAGCACGGCACCTTCACCGGTCGGCCCCGTCACGGTCTGCGAAATCAGGATCCCCGATTTGCGAATTTGCGGCAGAATCGAAGCGATCCGCGAGCTCGTCTCCACGACCACCACCAGCGAAATGGGGTCTCCGCCCAAATTAAAATGGGTGATCTTTTGCTGCGCGCCGTTATCCGTAATCCGAAAATCCGATTCTTCCAGATCGTGCACCATCTCGCCCTTTTCGTTCCGCACCGTCACGGGCGTATTCACCAGCACGCTGCGGATCTTGATCGGCGCCGGCCCTTTCTGAATCGGCACTCCCGGCTGCGGGATCATCGGCCCTTCCGGCGCTTGCGCCCACGCGCGCGGCAATACCACCGTCGCCATCGCAAACCATCCAGCAAATATCGCCAAGCGCATTTTCATCGGCATTCGCCGCCACACTCAATCCTGTTCAACGATCTCTCCAGACAAAACCCCGCCTCGCCCTTGCGTATTCAATTCGACGCTAACCACCCCAAAGGCGTTGCCGCCGCGCTCCACCCTGCCTACAATCTAAACGCACCTTAAATGGAGAAAATTCCCATGCCAGACGGAAATCGCCCCAAGCCCCAACACGCCCCGAAAGCTCCTCACGAAAACCCTGAGTTCCTGGCCAGCACCCCAGCGCGGCCCATTCGCATCATTTCGGAGTACATCTATCCCCTCGTGCAGCTTAAGAAGGAAGGAATCTGCGACACGATCGTGATGTTCGGCTCCGCTCGTATCCACTCTCACGAAGCAGCTTCCTCCCGTTACACCCGCCTGAAAAAAATGAAAACTTCCCGCTGGAGCGAAGTCCGGCGGAAAGCGCACCGCCTGCACATTCGCGAAGCCAAAAGCGCGCTCGAAATGTCCGTCTATTACGAAGAGGCCCGTCTACTCTCTCACAAGATCACCACCTGGGCGCTATCGCTCGGTCCGCGCCCGCGCCGCTTTGTCATCTGCTCCGGCGGCGGCCCCGGTATCATGGAAGCCGCCAACCGCGGCGCTTACGAAGCGGGAGGCAAATCCATCGGCCTCTCCATCGAGCTGCCCCACGAGCAATTCGCGAATCCCTACATCAGCCCCGAGCTCAGTTTTAATTTCCATTATTTCTTCATGCGCAAATTGTGGTTCGCCCAAATTGCCAAAGCTCTCATCGTTTTTCCAGGCGGCTTTGGCACGCTCGACGAACTCTGGGAGATGATGACCCTCGCGCAAACAGGCAAGATGCCCAAGCACACCATCATCATCATTTACGGGCGCAAGTATTGGAATGAAGTCCTGAAGCTAGAGAACATGGTCCGATGGGGCACTATCAGCCAGGCGGATTTCGACAATCTGCAGTACGCTGACAGCGTCGACGAAGCCTTCGACAAAATACGTATGGGTCTCGAAAAATATCACATGGAGGGAGATCCATTTCTCCAGGCTTATTGACCAATCCTCTTGGAAAGCCGCCGGCTTGAACTTTTCAGCAAACTGGACAGCGTCGGACTCGACGCACCCTCTCAGGTCTTTCCTCTATTGCCAGTCGCACTCGACTATTCCATACTTGGTCGCTGAATAAACCCGCCCGTTTTCCACACTTATCGCCGCAGGCAGTCCCTGCTGCGGCAACAAGGGAGAAACTATGAAGCTTCAATTGAACTCCTGGGGGTTTCGCGCGGTTATTTCTGCTTCTGCGCTAGGCGCTGCGCTCATCTTCGCGGGTGCCGCTCCGTTGCGCGCGGATGACGACGATTGCCAGCGGCGCATCGCCCGCGCGGATCACAGACTCCATGAAGCCGCAGAGCATCATGGTTGGGATAGCCCGCAAGCCGCGAAGTATCGGCATCAGCTTGCCGAGGCGCGCGCCTGGTGTTGGGAACACAGCCATCGCTGGTGGGATGAAGATGGCCACCGCTGGCGCACAGATCGCGATTGGGACGACCACGATCACGACCGCCACTAAACCAATCCCTGGTTGAATCTTAAGTGCCGGGCAACCGCCCGGCACTTCTTGTTTCCTGCTAGCTGTTCTCTGATCGCTGTTCTCCCTGTTATCGAAATGCAATTCCAGGCGTCGCGCGGCCAAAACTCTTGCAACCGGCTGATTTCCCGCGCCATACAATCCACCAAAACCTTTCGTTAAAACAGGTGTTTGATTCCACAGGATGCACCCCCGATCGCCAGCCCGGGCCAGGCTCCTGGAGGCAATCTTATGAAACTTCGCTCATTCAACCTGGGTTCGTTTCTCGGCAAGACAGCTCTGGCCACTGTGGCTCTCGGTTTCTTCCTCGCCGCCGGCGCGCCCGCCGCGAAAGCCAACGATTGGGACGATTGCAATCGCCGCATCGTCTACACTGAATCACGCTACCACGAAGCCGTCGAGCGCTTCGGCCCCTATAGCCGCGACGCGCGTCATTGGGAGCACGAGCGCCGCGAGGCCTACGAGCGCCAGGCACGTCTCCGTCACGAATACCGTGAACACCATCGCGACCGCGATGATCGCTACTAACCCTGCACCTTTCGCACAAAACAAAAAGGGCGCCCGCTACCTGGGCGCCCTTCTTTACTTCTTATGATTCGCGATTATTCCGCGTGAACCAACGGCTCATCCGAAAACACCGCTGCAAACCGCTTCGTCTCATCCTGATCGTGCAACATCACAACCGGCACAATCCTCAACGACTGCTTGCACAAATGGCACTGCACGCCTTCTCCCTGCAAATCCTGCAGAAATCCGTCCGTAAACTTATATTCTGTCCGCTCGCGCCGGGCCTTCTTCTGGCTTTTCGCGCCGCAATGAGGACAAGTAAACTCCACTACGTCCTGCTGCGGATCGCGGTCCAGAGCTGCCCAGCCCGTGCGGCGCACGCCGACAACTTCGGGTAAATGCCTTTCCATGGCGACTCCTCCTTGGATCCACGTCCGACAATTCGATGCCCCAAACGTTCGTTTGGATGTAACCAGATTGTAATTTGACTTTCGAAGCTTCCGAACCCTCCATCCTAGTAGAAACACATTACTTGCATTTCTTAGGCTCGGCTGAAATCCACCGTGTTCATCTCTACCGTAGGCTGGTGGCTCTCTTCTCGGCGAACTCTGCGTTAAGTCCCCTCTTTCTACAGTTTTCTCCCGCGGGCACTTCGCTCCCTCCCCGGTGTCAAACATCACAGAGGACGCGCGCACCTCACATCCCTGCGAGCGCGGCGCCGGGCTCCGGAACGCAACCTCCGGGGGCCGGCGCCGCAAAATCCCACGGTTCGCAGGCAATTTTCCGGAGGTGTGTAATGACTCTCGAAGCCCAACGTGTGTCCTGTGTGTCTAATGACGCCTTTGGTACGCTCAGCAACTGCCTCGTCGAAGGCGATCCCCAATCCGAAAAGCTCGCCCGCCGCATCAAGCAGCGCGCCGTAACAATTTCCATCGTTCTGCAAAGCCTTGCTCTCGTAGCGCTGGTTCTTTTTCCACTTCTCAGCAAGGGCGAACGCATCTCGCTAAAAGACGCGACGCCCATTCCACCCTTCGCTCCCATGGGCGATCGCAGACCGTCCACCACGCCGCCGAGGCATGGGATACATCCTTCTCCGACCTGTCGTTTTTGCCAGCCACAAAATATTCCTCCCACTGTCGTCACCCATGATCAAACTACACTTGCGGAGCGCGGTGACTCACCTGACGACCCTATACCTGGCTTGCCCACTGGTCCCGGCACTCCCGGCGGCAGCATTCCAACGCACCCGCACCCAGTTGTTCCACCTCCCGACGATCCACCTGCAGTACTCCGCCGTTCCATCAGTGAACCGGCGCAAATGGCGCAATTGATCCGCCGAGTAGAGCCCATCTATCCACCGCTTGCCAGGCAAATTCAGCGCGAGGGACGCGTCGAACTCCATGCGATCATCTCCGCCACAGGCACCATCGAATCTCTGGAAGTAATCTCCGGCGATCCCCTCTTCATCCAATCCGCGCTATCCGCGGTCCGCGAATGGCGCTATCGCCCCACCACCCTCAACGGCCGCCCCATCGAAGTAGACACACGCATCACAGTCATCTACACACTGAGCCACTAGCACCCCTTTTGAGTGCGGGAGCAAAGCTCCCGCTTTTGCGATTTAACCCAAAACGCCAGAACCAATCTTCACCACCAGCTTGACGCAACCGATTCTTCCCTCTGCGTCCAGCACAACAAAAAAGCCGCCGCCCATCGCCGGCCTTCCACTCTTGTGGCACAGCCACCGCCGCTCCATCCCGCGCACTTTGCGGGATGATTCCTGGCTGTGCACTTGGGTTCTCTTCTCCGTGTTCCTCTGCGCTCTCAGCGCCTCTGCGTTATTTTTTCTTTCTCTTTAACGCCCCCTACAAAACCGGCTCCCCCGAATACTTCCCAATCGCCTCCCGCGCCAGATCCCGCAACCTCACAATCTCCTGCAGTTGATGCGGATCGTCGTCACGCAACTCCTGCGAAGGATAAATCGGCGCCGACAACGTAATCGTCACGCTCGTCGGCCGCGGCAGGATTGTCCCGTCGCGCAAAAATCTCCGTGTCCCCTTCAACGACACCGGAATCACCGGAGCGCCAGTAACCACCGCCCCGCGAAAAGCTCCCAATTGAAACGGCCGCACGCCATTCTCCCGTGTAAAGGTTCCCTCGGGAAACACAAACACCGAATCCCCGTGGCGCAGGCAATCTTCCATCTGATGCACCTGCTTCAAGCGCGAACCAGCGTCATGCCGGTTGAATGACAAATGCCCCATCTGATTCAAAAACGTACCGATGAACGGCATATGATTTACTTCATCCTTCGCGATAAAACGATAAGTCACGCCCAACCCCATCATCACCGGCAACACATCAAAATAACTCGCGTGGTTCGACGCATAGACTTTTGCGCCGGGCGTATCCATGTACTCCTTGCCCACCACCTTCAGCCGGATTCCCGCCAGCGCAAACAGCACATGCAACGCGGACGAAGTAAATCGCCCTGCGGCTTTTTCATCCTTAATCTGCTTCACGATGAACCAGGACGGCACAATCCACAAAAAGAACACAATGCCAAAATACACACCGTATATTTTCTCGAGTACATTCAGAATTCCGCGCCCGACGCTCTGCGCCGCTTCCCGCAAATAGGTTCGTGTGCCCAACCGGGCAATCTGCACCCATGCGGGAGGCCTGCCCGCCGCCAGCGTTCCGGCTGCGTACAACTGCTTTGTTTCATCCCGCCGCAATTTCCCGCTCGACGTCTTCGGAATGCTCCCGGACGGTATCAGCTCCACGCGATCCGGCGGCAATCCCAGTCCGCGCGAAACCTCTTCATTAATCGCCGCCACAATCTTTTTTCGGCGAGCCGCGTCCTCTTCCCGCGACTCCGCCACAATCACAAGCTTTTCCGTCCCGTTGGTCACATCCTTCAGTCCAAACGCCACCACGCAGCCCTTGCGAATTCCCTCCGCCCGCGCCGCCAGTTCTTCCACTTCGTGCGGATACAAATTGCGCCCGCCCTTGATGATGATGTCCTTCACGCGGCCGGTGATAAAAATCTCTCCTTCCACTTGAAACGCGCGGTCGCCGGAATTCAGCCACGGGTACTCGCCTTCACGCTGAGCCGGCCCCTCAGGCATCAGCTTTGCGGTTGCCTCGGGATTCTCAAAATAGCCACCGGTCCCAGAGGGCCCGCGGAACCACAAAAACCCTTCCGTCCGCTCCGCGACCTCGTTACCTCCCTCATCCACTATCTTTACGTCGTGCCCCGGGAAAGATTTTCCCGACGATACGAATGCAATTGCCGACTCATCGCCCTCCGCCGCCGGCACGGCGCGTCCCTGCGCGGTAAATGCATCCCGCTCCACGCGCTCCACCCGCGGCAACCGGTTCAATGGAGGAAAAGTCACTCCCAGCGACGCCTCCGCCAGCCCATACACCGGCAGCATCGCCTCTCTCCGTAAACCGTACTTCGTAAATCGGTTTGCAAACCGCTCCAGCGTTTCCGGATTCACCGGCTCCGCCCCATTCATCACCACCCGCATTGAACTCAGGTCCACGCCTTCCATCGCTCGTTCGGGAATCTTGCGCACGCACAGCTCATACGCAAAATTCGGCGCCGCCGTAATCGTTCCTTTGTGTTTGCTCATCGCCTGCAGCCAGCGTTCCGGCCGCGTCAGAAACGCCAGTGGCGACATCACCACCAGCGGCACGCCGTGCATCAGCAGCGTCAGCCACGCGCCGATCAATCCCATGTCGTGGTAAAGAGGCAACCAACTGATCCCCACATCCTCCGGGCCCAACTGCACGCCTTGCGCGATCACCCGCATGTTCGCCAGCAGATTCGCGTGCGTCAGCACCACGCCCTTCGGATCGCCGGTTGACCCCGACGTGTACTGCAACAGCGCAATGTCACTACTTTTGCGTATGCGAGTCCCGCTAATGAACGCCGGCAGCGCACCCGGAGCCGGCGGTGGCGCTTTCTCCGCCTCTTCCAGCAATTTCTCCGCCTCCACAACATCCTGCAGAGATCTCACCCGCGGCTTCAGCAGCTTCGCCACCGCTTCGGCTCGCCGGAATGTCAGCAGCAGGCAAACACCCGCATTGTTCAAGATCGCCGACTGCCGCTCCGCATACTCCTCAATCCGGTCCGCGCGAAAAGGCGGATAAATCGGCACCGGCACCGCGCCCGCCAGCAAAATTCCCGTGTAACAAATGAAAAACTGCCGTGAAGTCGGCAGCATCAGCGACACGCGTCCACCCGGCGGCACCCCGCGCCGCGCCAATTCCTCCGCGCACTTCTGCGCCGCCGCGTACAACTCTCCGAATGTCAGCGTGAACTGGTGTTCGCCGCGCTCATCGTCTTCCGTGATCAGCAGGTGAGTTCGTTCTGCATCGTGCACGCCGCGGTAGCGGATCACTTCCAAAAGCGTTTCCGCTTTCTCCACGATCGTGTCCGCCGCCTTCTCCGCCAATTCTCGCGTTGCAACACCGGCGCGCAAGCCGGACATCCCTTCTTCCTCGCTGACAGGTGTCCCGGGCGCTTCCAGAATCGCCGCGATCAACTCTTCCGGCGTGCTCGCTTCTGCAGCCAGCGCATCCGGCAGGCGCACACCAAATGCACTCTCCAGCCGAGTCAACAACTCCACGCGTTCCAGGCTTCCCAATCCCAGATCGCGATCCAGATTCGAATGAATCGAAAGCTCAACGATGGCGCCGTGGCTACCCAGTTCCTCCAGTAGTCCGCGCAACACATCCAGCACGCGCTCTCGCACGCCTGGCAGATCCAATTGTGGGGAGATTGTCGCCAAGATATTCCTTCACCGACCGTCTTCGCGCGAGGCTAAGACGCCGCAGCTCTCTTTGCCATCATTGTGGCACAGTCACTCTTGACTGTGCTCTTGGGTTTCTCTTTTCTGCGCTCTCTGCGGACTCAGCGTTAATTCCGTCCTCTTACGCTCCCTGCTTCTTCGCGCCCCAGCCCGGCGGCATCAACGTCGTGCTCAGATCCACGCCCGACAAATCCACATTCGTCAAATCCGTCTCCCGCAGGATCGCAATTCCCAGGTCCGCTCCCGCGAACTTCGCTCCGTCCAAATGTGCATCCCGGAAATTCACGTTTCGCAGTATCGCCTTCTGAAAGTTCGCGCTGGTTAAATCGCAGCGGAAAAACTCCACGCCGCTGGCCTGTGCTTCCGCAAGATCGGCACCCGGCAGAAACGCTTCCGTCAAATCCACTTTCCGCAAATCCGCCTTGCGAAGATTCGCTCCAGACAAATCCGCTCCCGGCAGCCGCGCCCCGCGCAGATCGCTGCCCTCCAAATTCGCATTCTTCAGAATCGCGCCGGCCAGGTTCAGCTCTCTCAAATCCGCCCCGGACAAATCCGCTCCCGCCAGGTCCGCCCGCGCTCCGCCTTCTTTGTTCGCCCAAAAAAACTCGTGGGCCTGCAGGATTTCTTCCAGCTTCTTGCCATTGTGCTTAATCTTTTTCAAGTTTCTCTGCCCCATGGTGATTTCTTCCTCTCGTTGCGCAACCTTCTATTTTAGCGAATCCGGCGCCACTCGGATACCATCCTCCGGCCGCCCCAAGCCCGCAATCTGCCCGCTGTGCTACTCTGCCTTCGTGAGCAACTTCCTCGTTCGCACTTCTCTGATTTTCCTGGCTGCGCTCGCAGCCGGCGCTGCTACCCGTGCCCAGGAAGACGAAATCGTCGCCAACCTCGCCGGTGGCCGCGCAATCATTCACGTCGCCAACGACGCCATCGTATTTGCCGCCATTGATCATCCCCTCGAATCGAAATCCGTTCCGCCTCGCGTGGCCGCCATTGATAGCCGCCACATCGGCATCTTCTTTGGCGCTTCCGAATGGCAAGTCACATCGCAACCGCGGCCCATCCGGCTCGACCGCGACATTCCCCACTTTAGCGCTGTTGATCCCCACTATGTTCCGGAAGGGGCCGCCGAGCAAGATCTCGAACAGATCGGCGTTGCTTTCCTCGAAAAATTGCGCCCTCTCGTTTCCCAGCTCCATCATCCCATCGAGCTGAAACCTGACGAACCTCTGTTCCAGATCGTCATCCTCGGCTACGCACCGCGGGATTATGGGCCGGAAATCTGGCTCGTGGAGTATCAGGTGGAACAAAGTTCCGTCGCTGCCCGCGGTGACTATTTGCAGACCCATATTCTGCGGCCGCGCTTCACCCAGCTTTATCCGCCCGAAAAGCATCAACCTAAAACTATCGTTGAAATCCGCGTCCCCTCGGATTTGCAGGACATCCCTCTCCTCGGACTAATTCAACAGAACGCGTCCGCGATCGCCCGCATACGCTCTTCAGATCCGCACATCAATAAGGTGGTTGAACAGATCCAGAAAGGTGAAGCACAAAAAGCCGATCCCGTCGCCGCAGCTGACTTTCTCCGTGCCGCTCTCCCGATCCTTGCCGGCAACGCGCACTTCTTTCTCGGGACCATGACTGAGAATGGCAGGTTTGACTGGATTGTTCCGCCCGACGAGCCCCGCGAAAAAGTAAAGCCGACCGAAGACAAAAACCGCCCGCCCGACGCCCCCACCCTCCAACAGAAACCCAAACCCTGACTCTTGGCGAGCCGGGCCGCTCCTACTTTTGAGTGCGGGAGCAAAGCTCCCGCTTTTACGCACGCCAGCCTATCTCCCAACCATCTGAATCACCACAATCTCATCCCCGCGCCGCAAAATCCCGCCTCGCACCACCGTGCACAGCATTCCCCTCTTGCCGTGCATCGCCACTTGCAGCCCCGCTCGCAGCGCCTCAATCTGCTCGCAGGGATCACACATTGAGCTCACCTGCAATTCCACTTCGCCAATTTGCAGCCGCTGCCCAACCGCCAATCCGTTGATTTCTATGCCTTCCGTTGTCACGTTCTCCCGCACAATTCCCGGCGCCAATTCGAAGACATCCAAGGTTTCTCGATCCATCAGCAAAACCTGCCGCTTTCCCTGTGGCCGTGCGTGCGCGCACCCCTCTAATCCAACGTCCTGAATCGCGCGCGCTTCCAGCAACTCCTCCATCGGCTCCCGCCGTTTCGGCGCTCGAAACAGATGAATCACTCTGGCCACCGCTCAATCTCCCGCCGCAGAACTCTGTTGCTGAACCCTTCCAATATCCTTCCGGTAGTGCATGCCCTCGAACTGAATCTTACCCACAGCTTCATATGCCTTCTGCAACGCCACGTTGAGCGTACTCCCTGTCGCAGTCACGCCAAGCACGCGCCCACCGCTCGTCACAATCGACTCTCCCGCCCGCTTCGTTCCTGCGTGCAGCACTTTGACGTCGGCAATCCGCGCTGCATCCGCCAATCCGCGAACCTCTTTCCCTGTTTCAAACTTTCCCGGATATCCTTCCGACGCCATCACCACGCAAGCGCTCGCTCCCGCCTTCCACTTCATCTTCTCCGGCTTCAAGTTTCCGGCCGCCGTGTCCGCCAGTACCCCTGCTAGGTCAAAATCCACCCGCGCCAGAATCGCCTGCGTTTCCGGATCGCCCAACCGGCAATTGAACTCCAGCACTTTCGGTCCGCTCTTCGTCAGCATCAGTCCAATATACAGAAATCCCTGGTAGCGAATCCCGTCCGCGGCCAATCCTTTCATCGTCGGCTCCACGATCGTCTTTTCAATCGTGCTCCGCAAATCCGCGGGCAACAACTCGTCGGAAGAATACGCGCCCATTCCACCCGTATTCGGCCCGGCGTTGTTGTCGAATGCCCGCTTGTGATCGCGCGTAGGCACCAGCGGCGCGTATCGCTCTCCATCCGTCAGCAGAATAAACGAAAGCTCGTCGCCCTCCAGCGCTTCCTCCAGCATCACGCGCTTCCCGCCATCTCCCAACTCATTCTTCTCCATCACCCGCTCAATAAAATCCGTTGCCGCATCTGGATTTGGCGCCACGAAAACACCCTTCCCCGCGCACAGTCCGTCCGCCTTGATCACCACCGGCCAGTCCACCGCGCACAGCGCCCCATACGCGCCCCCCGCCGAGTCATGCGCGCCATACAGTTCCGCTGTCGGGATGTTGTGCCTCTGCAGGAATTCCTTCGCGAAGATCTTGCTGCCCTCCAGTTGCGCAGCCTTTTTGTCCGGACCAACTACCGCCCATTTTCGCTCGGTAAAGGCATCTACCAATCCGTTCACCAGGGGCAGTTCAGGCCCAACCACGGTTAGGTCCGGCTTAACTTTCTCAGCCAGCGCAATCAGGCTCGCCACGTCCCCCGCGACCACCTGAACGCACTCGGCCTCACTCGCGATGCCGCCATTTCCCGGCGCACACCAAATTTTTTTTATGCCAGCGTTTTGCCCCAGTTTCCACACCAACGCATGCTCACGCCCCCCGCCGCCGATCACTAGAATTTTCATTTTTTAGTGCCTTTCCAGCAGTGCACAGGAAAGATAGTCGGGGGAAACAAAGCTGTCAACTCAACCTACATTCAGCAGAGGATGGGATGCTTGGTGGCCTGCTAACCCTTAAGATAGATGTTGATGGTTAATGAATGAAGCCAGGCGGAGGTTCTTGTTTCAACCCTGCCCAACGGCTCGGATGGGGATTGTTACTCCCGTTGACGCATCGGAAGCGGCCAGCATATGGCAGCGTCCATCAAAGATTCCGCCTGGATCGATAACCAAACACGGCGAGTGAACCTCGCCGGTAACCACGCCCTTGGGCTGAATCTCAACGCGCCCACGCGCAAAAATCACCCCGTCGAAGTGTCCCGAGATCACCACCCGGTTCCCTTCGATCTGCCCCTCAACCTTTGCATTTTCGCCCAGGATAACGGTCTGCTCGGAAATGATATTTCCCTTTACATGACCGTCAATGCGAAACGTCCCCGTAAGTGTAAGGGTGCCTTCAAGCGACACACCCTGATCGATGAATCCTGTCCACTCTTCGCTGCTGCCAGTTTTCGATGAACTGGACCACTTCCACGCCATTGGCATTCCCCCAAACGTTGCTCCCGATGCGATGCTTCAGAAGTCTACTTCTCCAATGTAGCTTCAGGCATTGAGAAGTCAACGCCGCATCTCGAGTGAGTTGTCGAATGAAATCCCTGAACGAACGTCCAGTAAGAATTTCGCGTGAGGCCTTTACTTCATCAGACGATCGTAAATCCCCATCAATTGCGCCTGGTCATAAAACTCCAGCACCAATTGACCCGGGCGTATCCGAGTCTTTTCGCGCAAATGAACTTTCGTTCCCAGATGCCGCTGCAGCTCATCAAGTGCCTCGCGGATATTTGGATCCAGTGCCGGCTCCGCAGTCGTTCGTGCGCTGCGCGCTCGTCGCGACCCCAGCCGCTCGATTTGCCGAACCGTCAAGCCGCCACGTGCCGCCCGCTTCGCGTACCGCATCCGCAACGCCGGCTCCGCCACCCCCAGCAACGCACGGCCGTGCCCAGCCGTCAATCGGCCTTCCTCAATCCAATCCTGAATCGTGTCCTCCAGCTTCAGCAGGCGAATTGCATTCGCAACCGTCGTACGGTCCTTGCCGGTGCGTTCTGCCACCGATTCCTGCGTCAACTGAAATTCATCCATCAGGCGTTCAAACGCCCGCGCCGCCTCAATGGCGTTCAAATCTTCGCGCTGGATGTTCTCCACCAGCGTCATTTCCAATGCCAGCTCATCAGGCACTTGACGCACGATCGAAGAAACCTTTTTCAACCCCGCTCGTTGCGCAGCCCTCCAGCGCCGCTCGCCGGCGATCAATTGATAGCGATTTCCAACCGGGCGCACCACGATCGGCTGAATTATCCCACTGGCCTGAATCGAGCGCGCCAGTTCATCCAGCGCTTCCTCGCGGAACCGCGTTCGCGGCTGATAGGGACTGGGCTCAATCAGATCAATATCAATTTGCAGGGGTCCGGCAGGAGTCGGGCTCTGAGCTGGGGCCGCCGCAGTGGCCGCACCTCCAGCTCCGCCAGGATGCGATGCCGTGGGCGGGGTTGAACTTGTTGGTGTCGGAGTAACTGGAGTTTGTGGCTCAGGCTCCCGAATGAGCGCTCCGAGCCCCCGTCCCAAGGCGTTTCTCGGCATTGGCAATTACCTCCTGTGCAAGCTGCGTGTACCCCTCTGCACCCTTACTATGTATGTCATAGAAAATAATAGGTTTACCGAAGCTCGGTGCTTCCGCAAGGCGCACATTTCGGGGGATCAGGCTCTGAAAGATCTGATTGCCAAAAAAACTGCGTAAGTCGGTGGCGACTTGTCGCGAGAGACTGGTGCGCTCGTCATACATGGTCAGGAGTATGCCTTCAATCTCTAGGCTAGGGTTCAGTGTGCGCCGAATCCGCATCAGCGTATCCAAGAGTTCAGAGACGCCCTCCAGGGCTAGATACTCGCATTGGATCGGAACGAGAACGGCATCAGCGGCTACAAGTGCATTCAGAGTTAGAAGGTCTAAGGCAGGCGGGCAGTCCAGAATGATGAAGTTGTATTTCTCCCGCAATGGCTGGAGGTAAGCCTGCAACTTGTATTCGCGGTTTTCCGCCGAAACCAGCTCCACAGCAGCGCCAGCCATGTTTTTATCAGCTGGAAGAACGTCCAGTTTTTCCACTTGGGATTTCTGAGCGATCCTGTCGAAGGGCTCGTTCAAAATCAGGGCGTGATACAGGGTCCTGCGAGAGGGGTCCTTTTGGAAGCCGATTGCCGCCGTAGCGTTGGCCTGGGAATCGCAATCCACCAGCAGGGTGGGTTGGTCTGCTGTCGCAAGGCACGCAGCTAGATTCACTGCTGTAGTGGTCTTGCCTACCCCGCCTTTTTGATTGGCAATAGCGATGATACGAGCCAACTTATTCCCCCAAACCTGCGGAACGTATCAAGATTCTTCTCCAGTTGCAAGATGTTTCACGTGGAACGCTTCGGAGACTGAGGATTTCTGGTGGCGGGCGAATTGTTCCACGTGGAACACCTTGGTTGGGTCCCGCATCCCTCTCGACAAGTGGTTTGCTGGCCTTGCCGTGCCACTGAGATGCGGAATCAAGATCCACCCCGCTCGGATCGTTCCACGTGGAACAATTCGAGGAAGCCAACGTCCACCCGTATCGGCGAATAACCATTTCTAAAGAGCAAGTAAATCGTCACTAGGGAAACTGTGCTATGAGCGAGCGAAGTCTTGCCCGTAGCGGGGAATTCTAGCCCAATCAAGAGAGACTTCATTCTTGGTGATTCGATCCTGCCAAGTGTTTTTTCGGGGGTACACAGATCTGTCAGTTGTTCCACGTGGAACATCTACCCACGGAATTCTCTTGGGAAGGTCCAATCAGCGTTTGATTCAAAGTGCGAGACTCGGAGAATGTCAGGAACTTATTGATTTTGTCGTCGCGCCGACATTTCTTGATTTTTTCCAACCAGTAGATACCTCTGCAGCGATTTCGGGATCAATATCGGTTCTCGCCACTCCCAATTCCTGATTTTCTGAACCTCTTCCAAGTCTCTCCCGCCGATCCAAAGAATCACCTCGTGCGCCTGAACCCGATTCGAGCCCGCCCATTCAAGAAACGGTCCGAATTCGCCCACTGCTCGTGAACAAACAAAGTCCAAAGGTGCCACCTCCTCGCCCAATTCTTCATAACGGCTAATCAGCACTCGGCTGTTCATTAGTCTCAGTTCCCTGACAACCTCTGCGAGGAATGTCCCCTTCTTGATGTTCGATTCCACCAGGCAAAGTTCTAACTCGGGGCGAATGATTTTTAGTGGAATTCCTGGAAATCCCGGACCCGAGCCGATATCCGCGAGTCTCCCCTTATCCACAGGAATTGCACCGGCGGCAAACATCGACTCGCAAAAATGACGATGTAGTATCTCCAGGGGATCGCGAATCGCCGTCAAATTAAGCTTCTCATTCCAACGCAGCAAGGTCCTTATATATTGTTGAATTAAAACGACTTGTTGTGAATCAACGGGAATCTGAAACTCGCCCAGCGCACGTCGGACGGTTTCCTCGGAAACTGGCCTCTCCACATCTGTTGTCATAGTTATCAACACCCTGTGATAATTTCGGTTCAAAAGACTAGCCCGCAGTCGATTGCTTCAACAGATACTTAGGCGCTGCAACTCCTGCTGCGAGGTCGAGTCCGGCATGCCACATCATCACTGGCACCAGGCTTCCAAAGCTGAGCCTCCCGATCGCCAGCAGCACGCCAAATATCCCTGTGCTTACGACTCCGCCGCGACCTTGATAAGCATGAGCCAATCCAAACAGTACCGAAGTCACGATCACTACCACCCAGAGGGGCAATCCCGTCTTGGAGAGTGCAGCCATTCCGAATCCTCTGTATAGGAACTCCTCGCAAACACCAGCCGTAATTGCCAACGCGGAGTACGGTAAGTATTCCAGCAAATTAACTGGTAAAAGACGACTTGCCAGTTTACGAAGCAGCTCCGGGGCTTCGCCCTCCATTTTTCCAATGCGCCTCAAATTTACCCACTGCAATCCGCCGATAAACATTGCACCTAGCAAACCGCTCGCCAGGATCCCCTCCCAGCCACGGGTACGTAGTCCAAGCTCTTCGATCGTCAATCCTCGAGCTAGTGCCCGCCAAGCCACCAGTCCTACCAGTGCCCATTGAAAAGCCATCGTGACCGCGTAGAGCGCCAGCTTCTCTTTGGTGTCCACGGATGGAAGGGACAGCAACTTTTTTAGCCGTGTGTAACCTCGCCACGGAATCACCACGCTCAGAAAGAGAAAGATCAACCAGAAGTCCCACGGCATTCCGCGATAAGAACACTTTCCAACCCATCCGCGCAAGTCGGACTAAGAAGCAAGGTTCCACCACTAGCCAGCAGAAATTCCGCGCCCTCGCTATAATCAAATTGCAGCATAGTGAGGTGTGGCTTGACCGACTCCGTGAAACTCACGGCCATGGTCAAGGCAGCTGGTTGAGCGGCCAAACTGAGTCCCGGGACGCTGGACTCAATCCTACGGCGCCTACCACTGCCGACTGATCCAAACGTACTCGTTGGCTTCAGCACCAACGACGACGCCGGGGTGTATCTGATCAACGACGATCTCGCACTGGTGCAGACCGTGGATTTTTTCACCCCAGTCGTCGACGATCCATTCACGTTCGGCCAGATTGCCGCCGCCAATTCTCTCAGCGATATCTACGCCATGGGCGGCAAACCCATCTCCGCCCTCTCCATCGTTGGCTTTCCCGAAAAAGGTGATCCGGCGATCCTCGAGCAGATAATCCGCGGCGGCCTCGACAAAATGAAAGAGGCGAAGTGCACGGTCATCGGCGGCCACTCCATCCGCAACGACGACATCCAGTTCGGATATGCAGTGACGGGAACCATTCACCCGAAGAAAATTTGGAGAAATGTCGGCGCACAAGCGAACGACGTAATTCTGCTGACCAAGCCGGTCGGCACGGGTCTGATCTCGACCGCGCTCAAAAGGGAACGCGCCGGAAAAGTAAGCATTGAAGCCGCAATTGCTTCCATGTCCCAATTAAATCGCGCCGCCGCCGAAGCGCTCCACGAACTCGCCGCAAAAACAAATACCCATGTAATCCACGCGGTCACCGATGTCACCGGATTCGGCGTACTCGGTCATGCCCGCGAAATGGCGCTCGGCGAGCCGGAGAAGGGAATCGCAACGGTTACCATTGAGATTCACTACAAACACGTCCCGATTCTTCCGGGAGCTTTCGATGCGGCACGCCAGGGCATGATCGCCGGTGGCCTCAATAACAATCTTGATTTCCTCCGCGATTGCGTCACGTTCGCCGCAAGTGTTCCCGAGGAAAACCGCGCGCTGCTGTTTGATCCTCAGACCTCGGGCGGCCTCCTGGTCGCTATTTCACCGGACGCCGCCGACGCTGCTCTCGAAATCCTGCGGCGGCACCAGGTTACGGCGGCTAAAATTGGCCGGGTCCTGCCAAAGGGAGCCTCGTTGCTCTCCGTCACCTGATCCAGGGCACTTTCTAATTCATGGATACAATCACCCACGGCATCGCCGGCGCGCTACTGGCAAAAGCAGCATTCAACGGGGCGGACCTCTTTCCTCCCGAACCCGTAAACAAGCGCCGAGTCATCACCTGGTCGCTCACGCTGGGCGCCATATTCCCCGACTCCGACGTCCTCCGCGATTTCATTTCGAGCAATCCGATGCTGATGGTTACCTGGCACCGCAGCATCACGCACTCGTTGTTGTGTTTGCCAATCTGGAGCCTGTCGCTCGCCGCGCTTACTCTCGCCATTTGCCGCTGGCGCAAATGGGATTCGCCTACCTATCCCGCGCTATGTGGCCTCTGGGCAGTGGGCATTCTCAGCCACATTTTTCTCGATCTGGTCACTAGCTTCGGCACGATGATTTGGTCTCCCTACCGATGGTCGCGGCCAGCCTGGGATATTCTCTTCATCCTCGATTTCAGTTTCACGGCGATTCTGCTGATCCCGCAGTTGCTAGCTTGGGCCTACGAAGATCCCGAACACAGTCGCCGCCGGGCCTTGATTATGTGGCTCGTCTTCACACCCGCACCGTTCGTCATTTCGCGCATCGCGGAACTTATCGGCGCCCCGGTTTCCAGCAACGCCATCGTGCTCGCAACGGTCCTCTTCGCGGCATTGTTTCTTCTCCCGGCCGCTCGAGGTTGGGGACACCGCCTCCAATATGTAACGTGGAATCGCGCGGGTCTCGCACTGGCGGCTCTCTATCTGGCTGCCGCGGCCTACGCCCATCATCAAGCGTTCGAGCGCATTCAAGGAATTGCGGCGGCAGAAAATATCGAGGTGCAATCCATCGCCGCGCTTCCGTTCCCGCCCTCGCTATGGCACTGGGACGGCCTCATTCGCGCACCGCGCGGCGTCTACGAAGTGCGCATGGATCTCAGCGATCCGCTCTTTTCCAACTCCGCAGCGGGCGGCGATCCTCCTTCAAGTTCGGCGATCGTCCACACATACTATCCGGAGGCGCCAACGAATTCTTTTATCGAGAAAGCGCGCACATTGCCGGAGGTTCAAGAGTTTTCGTGGTTCGCGCGTTTTCCGGTCACACGCTTTCACAAGGAAGGTTCCGAGGCGGTCGTCGAATTTCTCGACGTGCGCTTTCCGCAGATCCGCCGCGACAGGCCGCCATCCTTTGAATATCGCGTGCGGCTCTCCGCCGATGGGGAAGTCCTATCTCAAGGCTGGGTTAAAAAGTAGGCAGGTTTTACTTTGGAGTGCGGAGGCTCTGCCTCCGCTTTCGAGGACTAAGATTTGCCTCACGCGATCGATTTGAAGCGATTTTGAAGCTCTAAAAGGGAGAGCAGAGCTCTCGCACTCCAAAAGACTCTCCCTTATTTCTTTGCCGGGTGAATCACCACCTGGCGTTCCTCGCCGGTGCCAACGCTTTCCGTACGCACTCCCGGAAAATCCTTCAACGCCAGATGCACGATGCGCCGTTCGCGCGACGACATCGGATTCAACTGAAACGGTTGCCGCGAGGACTGCACGCGTTCCGCCGCGACCCGCGCGGTCATCCGCAACTCCTCAAATCGCAACGCTCGGTAGCCCGCGCAATCCAGATGAATCTTTTCGTGGAACGCGGGCTCCAGCCGTAGCGCACGAAACGCCAGGTGCTCCAGCGCCTTCAGCACTTCGCCACCGCGAGCCAGCAGAATTTCCTTGTCCTTGCCGTCGAGATCGGCGAACACTTCCGCTTCGCCCTCTTCTCCACCCGCGGACGGCTCCGCGGCACGCACCGCAACCTTCAGTTCCATGCCGCCGACGCGCAACATGTTTTGTAGAAACTCCCGCAGGGCATCCGCGGTAGCGGCGCGGTCGAGTTTCCCCTCGTGAACCAGTTCTCTCGTCATCGTGGTCTCAACACACTCGTCAGGCTGGGAACAATTCCTCGCGGCAAACGTCCTAGTTCTTGGCGCGCGTCGGCTTCGCCGGGGCGGGAAGAGGATGCGTCCTGTTCAGGTACCACTGCTGCGCGATACCCACCAGGCTGCTGGTCAAAATATACAACGCCAGGCCGCTGGAAAACGGAAAAACTACAAACATCACCGAAAACGTGAGCGGCATGATCTTCATCATCTGGGCTTGTTGGGGGTCGGTGGTCGTCATCGGCGTCATCTTCGACACCAGGTACATCGTGATGCCCACCAGCACCGGAAGAACGTAGTAAGGATCCTTGGACGCCAGGTCCGTGATCCACAGCCATTGCGTATGACGCAGCTCGATCGCGTAGCTCAACGCCCGGTTCAGTCCAAACCAGATCGGCATCTGCAAAAACATCTGGAAACATCCGCCGATCGGATTGATCCCTTCGCGCGAATAAATAGCCATCACTTCCTTGTTCATTTCGGCCTTGCGCGGGTCGTTCATCTTGTACTTCTTGTAGCGCTCCTGGATCTGCTTGATCTCCGGCGCCACGCGCTGCATTTTCAGCGTGGTCTTGTAGCTGGAAATGCGCAGCGGGAAGAGCACCATATTGATGACCAGAGTGAGCACCACAATCGCCCAGCCGTAGTTCGGGATGTATTTGTGCAGCCATTTCAGGCCATGAAACAACGGGTCGGCGATAAATTCCAGATAGCCGAATTGCACCAGTGAATGCAGCGGCGGATGCATGGCCTTCAAATCGTCGTAATCTTTTGGGCCGACAAAAACGCGAAGCGCCGTGCTCTGTGCCGACGTAGCTGTAGCGAGTTCCGGAACGGGTTCCGACTGGTCTTTCCCGTCCACCTTGATGTTGTGGAACACCTTCCAGTAGCGGGTTTGCAGCGGTGTCGGGTCGGTCAGCGAAGGCAGGAACGCGGCGGTGAAGTAGCGGTCTTCGATGCCGGTGAACTCCTTGCCGCCCTGCCAGACGTTACCCCATTTTTCCGGGCCGTCGAGTTTCTTGTGGGCGATAGTCGTGAGCTTTCCGCCTTCACTGTAGAAAACGAAAACCGTCTCCACGGGGATGGGATTCGTCACCGTCAAATCGCCAAAGCCGCCAAGCCACCCCAACCCGGCCATAACGTGGTTACCGTTGTTGGTCACGGTCGTTTCGACGTTCACGGTGTAGGAATGATCGAAGTGAAATTTCTTGGTGACCTGCAAATGGCCGTCGCTCCAGGTAAACGTCAGGTCCGCCGGAGCTTCCAGGGAATTTGCATCGCTCGAGATTTTATAGAGTCCGGTATTGGCCAGGGTTCCGAGTTGCGGATCATCGAAAACCAGCGCGAAGGGCCAGCCGCCGGTCTCAGTCGCGGCCTGCGGGTGTACCAGGTCCAGCGTCTTCTGCGGCTTCGAATCGTCCTTGTAATTCTTCAACTGCCAGCTCTTTACTACCGCCCCGCGATTGGAAAATTCCACGCGATACAGTGCGTTCTCCACCACAATGGTCCGCTCTTGCGAGTCTGCCGTCGGCTGCACAGCCGGCGCAGTTGCCGCGGAAATCTTTGCAGGCACTGCGGCCGCACTCGGGGTGTTTGCCGGCGCTGCGTTTCCGGGAGTCGCCGTCGAAACTTGCGCCGGTTTGTTTTCCTGTGGCGGATTGACCGGCGGCTTCGGCCCAAAAAACTTGGCCCACAGCAAAATCACCGCCATGGACAAAAGCGAAGCCACCAGGATGCGCAACTCCGGCGTGAACTTGTCTTTCGATTTTCCCAGCGGTGGCAACTGATTCATCGGCGGTGTGCTCACGATCGCACCTCGCGCGTTTTACCCACTACGTCGGAATTCGCTCGCATCTCTTCCCATTTCTCCGGAACCGGGTCGTATCCGAATCTTCCTGACAACGGATGGCACCGCAGCAGGCGCTTCAATCCCAGCCAGCCGCCTCGCAGCACTCCAAATCGATCGATTGCCTCGTACGCATAACGCGAGCAAGTCGGTTCATACCGGCAAGTACCCGCAAACAAAACCGAAAGGTAGGCTTTATAGAAACTCAGCACAAAGAGTGCAGCTCGAACAAAAATACTTCTCTCACCCTGGGGGCCAAGGTTTTGTAGGGGAGGAGCTTGCTCCTCCCGCTCTTTGTCGAGAGAGGATTTCACAGCCCCTTCAGCAGCCGCAGAAAATCCGCCGTCAGCGCCGGAAGCGGCGCCGTGGCCACACTCTGCTTCGGATGAATCACGATGTCCCATCCCGAGGTTATCTCCTGCCGGTGGCAGCGGACGATTTCCCGCAGGCGTCTCCGCATGCGGTTGCGCACCACCGCGCCGCCCAAAGCCTTCTTGATGCTGAACCCGAAGCGGCTGATCGGCTGTCCACTGGCGCGAACGAAAACAGTGAAGTGGGAACTCGAGCGGCGCTTGCCGGCGCGGTACACCAGATCAAACTCGCTTTTCCGCACCAGCTTGGCTTCGCGAGGAAACTTCTGGCCCGCGGCGGGGCCTTCGCCATTACTCTGGCGTGAGGCGATGACGGCCCTTCTTGCGGCGCGCCGCCAGCACTTTGCGGCCACCCTTGGTCTTCATACGCACGCGAAACCCGTGTGTCTTGGCGCGGCGGCGTTTCCGCGGTTG